>Ga0265303_10003083_pt1 | contig 10407 bp, 7 predicted proteins | sample Helome_2_FD_192494 | JGI IMG/M metagenome (GOLD analysis project Ga0265303, IMG submission 192494) | Marine sediment microbial communities from subtidal zone of North Sea - Hel_20160317 (Illumina Assembly) | ecosystem: Environmental > Aquatic > Marine > Subtidal zone > Sediment ... | reverse complement strand
CAGGCGGTCAAGGTTGATAATACGGTGTATATATCGGGTCAGATTCCACTCGATCCGGCCAGCATGGAAGTCGTCGGTGGTGGAATCGAAGCTGAAATCACGCGCGTCTTCGACAATTTGCAAGCGGTTGCCAATGCCTCAGGCGGCAGTCTTGCCGACGTGGTCAAGTTGAATATATACCTCACAGACCTGGGTAACTTTCCGAGCGTTAACGAAATCATGGCGCAATATTTCCAGCAGCCTTATCCCGCCCGTGCCGCGATAGGTGTCGCCGCGTTACCCAAGGCGGTCGGCGTCGAGATGGACGCGGTGCTGGTTATCGACTAGTGGTCGATCTACGTAGATCGACCACCAATAATTGAATGGAGCATTGGTCAGCTCAAGGATTACGGTATCTTAAAGGCGTTGGTCCCAAGGTAGCGGAAAAGCTGCACAAACTGGGCATAAAAACCCAGCGTGATCTGCTGTTTCATTTACCGCTGCGTTACGAAGATCGCACCTTTGTGTCACCGATCGGTTCTTTACAGCCAGGCCGACGCAGTCAAATCGAAGCAGAGGTCTTACACGCCAGTGTGCATTTCCGACGACAGGGTCGATCACGGCGCGTGCTTGCTGCCAGGCTTGCGGACACGACCGGAATGGTCACGGTTCGTTTTTTCTATTTCAGCGCCAATCAACAGAAACAGTTCGAAAAAGGGAACTGGTTGCGCTGTTTCGGTGAAGTCAGATCGGCCCAGGGTGAGCTGGAAATGATTCACCCGGAAACCGAGGTCATCGATATCGATAATCCTTCACCGTTATCACAGACACTGACCCCAATTTATCCGACCACCGAAGGACTGCACCAGATATCGATTAAGCGCATCCTGCAGCAGGCAATCGAGAAGCTTAAGTCGGAAGGCATTGCCGAGACTTTGCCGCAACTCTGGCTCGATAAGAACAATTTTCCGGGCTTCACCTCGGCAATGATTGATTTGCATTGTCCCGAGAACCGACACGATAGCGAGCTGATCGCGCAGTATAAACATCCGGCGCAAAACCGTTTTATTGTCGAAGAACTTGCTGCGCATCGCCTGGCCTTGCTCGAGCGACGCCGGCAGATCCGTAGCAGGAAAACTCCTGCGATCCAGCCAGATGAAAAGCTGCAGCAGCGGTTGAAGCAGGTGTTGCCGTTCGAGTTAACAGGCGCTCAAAAACGCGTGCTGGCTGAACTTATGCAGGATTTTAGCGCCGGCAAACCGATGATTCGACTGGTACAGGGTGATGTCGGTTCGGGTAAAACCGTGGTTGCGGCGCTCGCCTGTTTACCAGTTGTTGAATCGGGTTACCAGGCCGTGTTGATGGCACCTACCGAAATTCTTGCCGAGCAACACCTTCAGAATTTTGACCACTGGCTGGCACCCTTAGGTCTGAAAGTATTAAACCTGGTCGGTGCTGACAAGGGTAAAAAACGCGAACAAAAGCTGGCTTTAATCGCTTCCGGGGAAGCACAAGTCGTGGTTGGGACGCATGCCCTGTTCCAGGCCAGCGTCGAGTTTAAGCGCCTCGGTTTCATTATTTTCGACGAACAACATCGCTTCGGCGTCGATCAACGACTCGCGTTGCAGCGCAAGACCCGCGGTGGCGAGATGGTACATCAGTTGATCATGACCGCGACTCCGATACCGCGCACCATGGCGATGTCGATATACGCCGATCTCGATTACTCCCAGATTGATGAATTGCCGCCTGGACGCAAGCCGGTGACCACTTCGATTATCGCCGAGCAACAGCGTGATAGCCTGATTAAGCGGGTTGCCAGTTCCTGCGCCGAGGGCGGCCAGGTTTACTGGGTTTGTACCTTGATCGAAGAATCAGACGCCCTGCAATACGAGGCGGCGGAGATAACCTATGAAACTCTTTGCCAACAGCTCCCCCAGTTGTCGATCGGACTGGTGCACGGGCGTATGAAATCCGCCGTAAAAGAAGCCACGATCAACGGTTTTAAAAACGGGGATATCAATATACTGGTAGCGACCACGGTAATAGAGGTTGGCGTCGATGTGCCCAATGCCAGCATCATGATTATCGAAAACCCGGAACGCCTGGGTCTGGCGCAAATTCACCAGTTACGTGGACGGGTCGGGCGTGGAGCGCGAGAAAGCTTTTGTATCTTACTGGTCAGGAGCAGCCTTTCCGAGTTAGCGCGGACGCGACTTGAAATCATACGCAGCACCCAGGACGGATTTGCGATCGCTGAGAAGGACCTTGAGCTTCGCGGCGCAGGAGAGGTGCTGGGAACTCGTCAAACGGGCGAAATGAGTTTTAAAATAGCCGACCTGATGCGCGATCAGAAATGGTTCCCACAGGTTGAAGTGCTGGCAAAATTGATGCAACTGCCCGAAAACGCCCAGGTGCGTACCGAACTGTTGCGCAACTGGATTGGTGAGCGCCAGAATTATACCGATGTGGGGTAAGCAGGGTTCCCGCAATAGTAGAATGAGGACTGCTGCTCGGGGCAGGCGGGGTTGTGGGAGATGACCACTATGAAATCGGATGATCAAGACACTGACGCCTGGCATCCCGGCATAAAATCAACCCTGCCATCAGAGTACCTGCCGCTCTCAAGCATGTTTCAAACAGAGAATGTGTTCTCCAGTATCGAAACTGCCACCGAACTCAGCGATTTTACCGGTCTCGCGATCCAGCAACTTGTTTTTTTTCGGCCTGAAAGACTCGTGATACACGAGTTACTGATCCGAATTTCTGCCGATATCTTCGTCTCCGACGGAACCCGCTATGAAGATCTTGGGATTAATTTCAGAAACGTGGTCGGTCGAATTTTATCTGGGTACATCGAACCCGAAATGGCCACAATCTGTGATCTTCACGTGGCATTGACGCAGCAGGCGCGATCAATTATTGAGCAGGAGTTAAGCACCAGTATTTTTGCGCAATCAGCGCCCGCCGAAAAACGTCGCGCGGGATTTAGCCTTTCACGGTTGCTTGGATCTGACACGAAAAAGAAAGCCTCGGTCACGTCAGAATCCGCCGAACAACGCGATCAGCGAGTTGTCTCCAGTTGGGATGAAAAAGCAATATCATCGAACGATCGATTGCTAACCGCGATATTTAGTGAACTTGTCAGGGTCGCGCGCGCAATAGTGGCTAAACATGGTCGATTAAGAGGGGATAAGGCCCTGTTGACGACGCTGGCCACCGGACTGGTTTGTAACAACTATGGTAGTGAAATAATCGGTGAGGCGATTGCACCAATGGTTGTGCAGGCAGCGGCCCGCGAGGGATTTCCGGTTCTTCCAGCCCAGCCCGAACCCATCGTCATCAATGTCAAAGGCGCTTCGGCATCGGGCAAGAGCACGATGCGTCCACTGCAGAAAAAGCATACCGAAAAATTGGGTATTAACTGGCATGATTTTGCGTTGATAAGTCCCGATATCTGGCGAAAGTTTCTGCTGGACTATGACGCCCTGGGCGCGGCCTATAAATATGCAGGCACCCTTGTTGGCGATGAGATTCCAATCGTCGATCAAAAACTCGATCGCTACATCGCGCAAAAAGCGGAGCAGGGACGGATTTCTCACCTGCTTATCGATCGCTTTCGATTTGACAGTTTTGCCCCGGGTAAAGACACCGAGGAGGGCAGTAATTTACTGACCCGCTTTGGCCATACTGTCTACCTGACGTTTATGGTCACGCCCCCGGAGGCAACGGTTGAGCGCGCCTGGATTCGCGGCCTTCAGGTTGGGCGCTTTAAAGCCGTCGACGATTTACTCGATCACAACGTTGAAGCCTTCAAAGGTATCCCGGCGCTGTTCTTTACCTGGGCATTGCGCAAGGACAAAATTGTGTATTACGAGTTTCTGGATAATAGCGTTGCCCAGGGCGATAAACCGCGAACCATTGCCTTTGGTGTTAACGGCGAATTGAATATCCTGGATTTCAAATGCATGTTCGATATCGAGCGCTTCACGAAAATTAATATTGATGCCCATGATCCTGCAGATGTCTACCCGCCCAGTGAAGAGATGGATCCCGCTTTAAATGCGGGGTTCCTGGTAAAATGCGCCCGGCAGATACCCAGAATAAATTTCGTCGACCGTGCCTGCAGGCAGATATATGCCCGCATGGAATCCGGGAAGATGAGCTGGATCGATCCTGATATGATTAAGCTCGTACTGGATGATGAAGCTGCAATGGCGGCTTTTAGCGCGATGCTTCCAAAGTTTGTCGAAAGTCGTGGGGAATTTAAGCAACAGCCCGCGGTCCCTTTGTCTGATGAAGCGCGACTGCATACCATGGGCTGTTTAAGTTAATGAGTACTGACATGAATCGTTGTGATACATCGCCGCTGTTGGCATACCACGAAGCGCTTGAGCAGTTGACCAGCAGCGTAGCGGCGCTTGGCAAGGTTGTCGATAAACCGTTGCTTCAGACCCAGGGTGCGGTTCTGGCCGAGTCAATCGAATCCAGAATCGATGTGCCAGGCTGCGCGATGTCGTCGATGGATGGGTACGCGATCAATACCGCCGATCTTGCTGCGAGTGGAGAAACCGCCTTACCGCTGTCGCAGCGTATTGCCGCCGGCACCGCTGGCGTGACCCTGGCTACGGGAACGGCCGCACGAATATTTACCGGCGCGCCGATCCCCGACGGTGCCGATGCCGTCATCATGCAGGAGCAGGTCGATGCGGATGATCATGGAATTCGTTTCGACTCACGGCCGACGAGTGGCAATAACATTCGACCGGCCGGCAACGATATCCGGAGCGGCACCCTAATTTTACACAAGGGCTGCCGACTGAGGGCACAGGATATAGGGCTTGCGGCATCGGTTGGGCTGCAAACCCTGCCGGTTTATGAGCCGCTCAAGGTAGGCATGTTCTTTACCGGCGATGAGCTGGTAGAACCGGGACAAAAGCTTGGTGCCGGTAAAATATATGATTCAAATCGCTATACCCTGCATGGCTTGCTCGAATCCATGGATTGCGAAATTATCGACCTGGGGTTGGTCGGGGACACACTGGCAGCGACCAGCGAGGCCATGGAACGAGCCTCAACCCAGGCTGATCTGGTAGTAACCACCGGTGGAGTATCGGTGGGTGAAGAAGACCACGTGCGTATCGCGATCGAACAGCTCGGAGAACTACGTTTGTGGCGTCTCGCCATCAAGCCGGGAAAACCGCTTGCTTACGGGCAAATTAATGAGACCGCGTTCATCGGCTTACCCGGTAACCCGGTGTCGGTGTTTGCGACCTTTTGCCTTTTCGTTTGCCCGGTGATCCAGATACTGCAGGGCCGGACCTGGCATGAACCGATTGCGCTACCGGTAAGCGCCGATTTTGACTGGCCCAAACCGGATAGTCGACGTGAGTTCCTGCGTGCCCGGCTTGCCCTCGATGCAAACGGTCAAACCGTGGCCCAGATTTACCCAAACCAGGATTCTGGCGTTCTGACCTCGACAGTCTGGGCTGACGGCTTCGTCGAAATCGCCGAGAATCAAACGGTACAGGCAGGAGAGCCCGTAAATTACCTGCCGTTCGCACAGTTTTTCAGTTGAGGTAAACGATGATAATTCGAATCCAGAATGAAGATTTCGACATCGCGGCAATCAACCGGGAATTACTCGCAGGACGCAGCGATGTGGGTGCGATTGCGAGTTTTATCGGGCTGGTACGCGATCTTAAAGACGATCCCTTGCAGCAAATGACGCTTGAACATTACCCGGGAATGACTGAAAAGGCATTGCAGAACATCGTTGCGAAGGCCCAGCAACGCTGGAAAATCGTCGATTTAGCGATTATCCACCGTGTCGGCGCGCTAAGGCCCTCCGATCAAATCGTACTGGTATCGGTGCTGAGCACGCACCGTGCCGACGCTTTCGATGCCTGTGAATTCATCATGGATTACCTTAAAACGGACGCACCATTCTGGAAAAAGGAGGTTAGCGCCCAAGGTTCAAAGTGGGTAAAATCTAGAAAAAGTGACATATTTGCACTAAAAAAGTGGAATAACTGAACAACATCGACAGAATCCGAGCACTTTGGCTACTTATAATTTGTGCAACTTAACTGAAACCGCAAGCTGCGAGCATGATTCGTGATTTACATTACCACAGCTAATCCAACGCAACTCCCGATATATCCGGACCGGCCGGAGACGCGTCCCGTGGCTTCGATCTCGGATAGCGCCAGCGAGTTCCGTGATGCCAGTAAACAGCCGCCGTCGACCTATGTTTATCGCGGCGAGTTGCTGGAAGCAGTTGCCAATGACCGGCGCTATCGTCCCCAGCTAAACCTGCAGATCGATCCCGATAATCGTCGTGCGATCGATACCTATCAGCGCGTAGCCTCGGATCCACCGCTGATGGGTCGACTTGTGGACGGATTTATCTGATATTCCGTTCATTCCTGCTGTCGCGGGAAATCCTAGTTGATACAATATCGGCTTGTATTTGAAGCCTGCCGAGAATGGACGTATCCCACATAATTGATCCCCTGAATGATCGCCAGCGTGAAGCGGTCAGTGCCGATGCGGGTCCATTGTTGGTGCTGGCCGGTGCCGGTAGTGGCAAGACACGCGTGCTGACCCATCGCATTGCCTGGGTTTGTGAAGTCGGTGGATTGTCACCCTACAGCGTGCTCGCGGTCACCTTTACCAACAAGGCTGCCGCCGAAATGCGCGCGCGCGTCGAATCGCTGCTTGGAATTTCTGCCGCGGCGATGTGGGTCGGCACTTTTCACGGACTTGCGCATCGCATGCTACGATTGCATTACGAGGCTGCCCGCTTACCGCAGAGCTTTCAAATTCTCGATAGCGATGACCAGTTGCGCATGGTCAAGCGCGTCGTCAGGCAGCTTGATCTTGACGAGACCCGTTGGCCACCGAAGCAGGCCCAATGGTTTATTAACCATAACAAGGACGAAGGCCTGCGCCCGGCGCACATTGATCCGGGGCAGGATCCCATCCAGCAACAGTTGCTAGAGATCTACCGGCTTTACCAGGAACTCTGTGAACGCTCCGGCGTGGTTGATTTCGCCGAGCTGCTGTTAAGAGTACTTGAATTAATTCGTGATAATGATGATGTGCGCGGGCACTACCAGCGCCGTTTCCAACATATCCTGGTCGATGAATTCCAGGATACCAACGCGATCCAGTATGCGTGGCTACAGCTTATGGCGGGCGACGATACGCCGGTGTTCGTGGTCGGCGATGATGATCAGTCGATATATGGTTGGCGTGGTGCGCGTATTGAAAATATCCATCATTTCGAGAAAGATTTCGCCAATACCCAGGTAATTCGGCTGGAACAAAATTACCGCTCAACCGGCACCATACTAAAAGCCGCAAACGCTTTAATCGATAATAACCGCTCGCGCCTTGGTAAGGAATTATGGACCGATAGTGATGACGGCGAGCCGATCATGTTTTACTCCGCTTACAATGAAAAGGATGAAGCCCGTTTCGTCATAGACCGCATTGAAAGCTGGGTTGCACAGGGGCGCAGTCGTAAAGATGTGGCGGTGCTCTACCGTTCCAATGCGCAATCGCGCCAGTTTGAAGAAACCCTGGTTACGCGAGGTGTTCCTTACCGGGTCTATGGAGGTTTGCGCTTTTTCGAACGCGCTGAAATCAAGGACATACTTGCTTATTTGCGGATGATTTCAAACCCGACTGCAGACCACGCTTTTGAACGCACGGTAAATCAACCCCCACGCGGAATTGGTCAGAAAACCATCGACGAGGTTCGGGGTCATGCACGCGAACAATCGGCATCACTGTGGAGTGCAAGTCTGGACCTGATTAAATCCAACAGCTTGAGTGCCCGGGCGCGCAGTGCGCTGCAGGCATACGTCGACCTGATCCGTCGCATGACTGCCGAGTTGGGGGAATTGCCACTCGGTGAGCAAATCAAAACCGGAATCGAAATGAGTGGCCTCGACCAGCATTTCAAAAAAGACAACAGCGAGAAAGGGCAGTCACGCATAGAGAACCTGCAGGAACTGGTCGGTGCGGGTAAGAGTTTTGAATACGATGCGCTGATCGAGGAAAATATGTCCACGCTCGACGCTTTTCTCGCGCACGCGGCACTCGAATCTGGCGAAGCCCAGGCCGACGCCTGGGAAGACTGCGTGCAACTGATGACCATGCACTCGGTCAAGGGACTCGAGTTCCCCCTGGTTTTCCTGGTTGGCATGGAGGAGGGGCTGTTTCCACATCAGCGCTCCAGCGAAGAGCCGGGTCGCATGGAAGAAGAGCGACGCCTGTGCTATGTCGGCATTACCCGTGCACGCGAACAGCTGGTCGTGACCAGTGCCGAGGTTCGTCGATTATACGGTGGTGAGAGCTATAACATGCTGTCGCGCTTCGTGCGCGAAATTCCGGATGAACTCATGCAGGAGATTCGCCCCAAGGCCAATTTCAGTCGTCCCGTGATGCCGACATCACCGCGCATTGGCGTTGATCGAGCCGAGGCGGACACCGGCTTGTTTGTTGGCCAGCGCGTTAATCATGCACGCTTTGGTGAAGGCACCGTGCTGAATCTTGAAGGGCAGGGATCGCAATCCCGGGTGCAGGTTAATTTTGAAGATGCCGGCAGCAAGTGGCTGATTGCGAGCATGGCTAACTTGCAACCAGCCTGAGTATCTGAAATACAGCGTCCATCCCTGCGCTCGTGTAAAATCGTCGCAGTAATTATTAACAGGAGTACATTATGAGTAAACAACAAGTCGCCTTCATCGGGCTCGGCGTTATGGGCTACCCGATGGCCGGGCACCTCGCCACGGCCGGGTATCAAACCAGGGTTTATAACCGTACCGTTGCCAAGGCTGAAAAATGGTGCCAGGACTACCAGGGCGATTTTGCATCGACCCCGCGCGAGGCGGCAGAAGGCGCGGATTTTGTTTTTATGTGCGTCGGTAATGATGACGACCTGCGATCTGTGGTTTATGGAGATGACGGCGTACTGGCAGGGTGCAAGGAAGGCTCAATCCTCGTCGATCACACGACTGCATCGGCTAACGTCGCGCGGGAAATCGCCGATAAATCCCATGTTCCTTTTCTCGATGCGCCCGTGTCAGGTGGCCAGGCAGGAGCTGAAAATGGCGTGTTAACAGTCATGATAGGCGGTGACCAGGCAAGCTTCGAAGCGACACGTCCGGTGATTATGAGCTATGCACGAGCCGCGGAGCTATTGGGCAGTGTCGGTGCCGGTCAGTTGACCAAGATGGTTAACCAGATTTGTATTGCTGGTCTGGTTCAGGGCTTATCCGAGGGGCTTAATTTTGCACAGCGTGCTGGGCTTGATGGCCACAAGGTGGTCGATGTTATTTCAAAGGGTGCGGCCGGTTCCTGGCAAATGGAAAACCGAGGCAACACCATGCTTAATGACGAGTTTGAATTTGGCTTTGCGGTCGACTGGATGCGAAAAGATCTCGCGATTTGCCTCGAAGAAGCCGAGCACAACGGTGCCGGGTTGCCGGTAACCCGTATCGTTAACGACTTTTACGGGGAAGTGCAGGAGATGGGGGGTGGACGTTGGGATACATCAAGCCTGATTCGGCGGTTAACGCGTAACCAGTAATTTCTTAACTTCTTTAGGAAGAGGGCTAAGGCAGTAATAAGGGGGATGATATTTACTGATTCAATGTGATCAAAGAGAGAAATGTAGTATTCGAGACGATTTTTTTAAAATTTTTTTAAAATTTTTTAAAATGACCTAAAATCAATAAATTATATAAAAATCAATAATTTATAGAGACAAATTAAGCAAGGTAGTCAGGAAGTCGCTCCACATACACTGTTTTTACTGCCGTTTATCGAATTTAAGCTGGTATTTTGTGAAATATCTCCTATATTTATAGACGTGTTAAAGGTTAAGAACACCTAACCTCTCTCACGATGTCCTCCTTTGGTTATAATTGTCGATTACGACATTTTGGCTGGTCTCACGACCAGCCATTTTTTTTGTCCGCATCACATTAGACTCCTGCCTGCAAGCCACAATCCTGGTATTTTTTGCCGACTATTAAATTATCAGGTGGCGGGGATGGGGTGACTGGGGATTAACAGAATATAAACCCCGCATAACCCAAATATGGTTACAATCGATTCTCAGGCCGCCAGGGCCTGGTTTTGCGTTAAACACGGTTAGTCCCGAGGAGGGGCAAGATGCGTGCCTGGAAATGTGTAACCTGGGGTGGGCCAAACTACCTGGAACTGGGTAGAGTGCCTGAACCTGAATGCGATGCTGGGCAGGTAGAAATTACGGTCAACGCCTGCGGTGTAAACTTTGCGGACTTGTTGCTAATTTCAGGGCAATTCCAGGTGCGACCCGAACTCCCCTTTGTCCCGGGCATGGAAGTTTCCGGAAGAATCACACGGGTAGATTCGGATTGTGAAATGTTTAGC
>Ga0265303_10003082_pt1 | contig 10407 bp, 10 predicted proteins | sample Helome_2_FD_192494 | JGI IMG/M metagenome (GOLD analysis project Ga0265303, IMG submission 192494) | Marine sediment microbial communities from subtidal zone of North Sea - Hel_20160317 (Illumina Assembly) | ecosystem: Environmental > Aquatic > Marine > Subtidal zone > Sediment ... | reverse complement strand
TTATAAGAATAATTTAGGATCGTGTTCTTTACATATTTAGTGCTTTCCGCCACCCACAGATATCCGCGGGTCGAGATAACAATAGGTAATATCCGATACCAGGTTTAAGAAAATGACCAGCGTTGCCAGCAGCAAAAAGGTGGCCTGGGCGACCGGGTAGTCGCTGTTAGAGGCCGCCTCGACCATCAACTGCCCCATGCCGGGCCAGGAGAACACCTGTTCGACGATGACCTGTCCGCCCAGCGCAAACCCGATCAGAACCGAGGAGACGGTAAATACCGGCAACAGTGCATTGCGGGCGGCATGCTTCATCATGACCCTGTTGGGGGACAACCCCTTGGCCTGGGCCAGCTCGATGAAGTCGCTGCCTGTCACCTCGAGCATGGAGTCCCGCATGATGAGCATCGGCGTGGCCAGATAGTAGAAGGCGGTGGTAATGGTCGGCAGAACCAGGTGGTGCAGAAAATCCTTGTTGAACAGCATTTGAATGCCGGTTGCCAAGCGCATGCCCGGGGTGGCCATGCCGCCGGTGGGAAACAGTTCAAGCCGGTAACTTAAGATGATCAAAAAAAGAATGCCGGTCACAAAGGGCGGCGCGGATTGGAGCACCAACGCGCTCACGGTGGAACCCACGTCCAGCGCGCTGCCGCGTTTCCAGGCCATGAGCATCCCCAGGCCGGCGCCGAATACCAGGGTAAAACTCATAGCAGCGCCCATCAGAAAGATGGTGTTCCAGAATCGATATTTGAGGATGCCGAACACTTCATGCTGGGTGGTGTAGGAGCGGCCCCAGTCCAGCGTGACCAGGTTTTTGAGGTACAAGGCGTATTGCACAATCAACGGTTTGTCCAGTCCAAAGGACTCCTTTAATCTGGCCTGGGCCGCCTCATCCAGGGCCGGGCTGATCACCTGGGCCGTGGGGTCGCCGGGCATCACGCGAAATATAAAAAAAAGGATGGTGGCGACCGCAAATATCGTCATAATCGTGTATAAAATTCGACGGATGATATATTCTTGCACCTTTTTTCTCCTCTGCTGAAGGGGAGGCGGCCGGAACGTTCAGGCCGCCTCCATTGCCGGCAGGCAAAAGTCCAACTAGGCCGGATAGTGGAGTTTGCCCTTTTTCCAGGTGTAGCCGGCCTCGGCCAGGATTTTTTTGGCTTTGTTAATGTCCTCCGGATATGATTTGATAGCCGGGTTGTGCCAGAATTTATTGGCCGGCGCAATAACTGAGCCCCCCGGATCAGCCAGGCCCGACAATATGGCCTCGATGATCAATTCCTTGGGGATCACGTGGGCAATGGCCTTTCTGAAGGCCGGATCGTTCAGCGGCGGCCGGCGGGTATGAAAGCCAAGGTTGTAGAAGCCGTGGTTGGGATACCCTTTGGCGACAATGTTCGGCACCTTTTGCAGGTCCAGCAACAGGCTGGGTTTGAGGATGTAACGGTTGCGGTCGCATTCGCCTTTTTCGATGGCCGCCGCCACCGCATCATGGGAGCCGTAGACGATCCCGATGATCCCGGCACACTTGGGCGGATTAAAGTGCTCTTTAAAGGCCGACACCTTGAATTCCCGGCCCCGGTCCCAGTAATCCAGTTTAAACGGGCCGCTGCCGACGGGCTTCTCATTGGGATAGTTGAGAGGATCGCTCACATCCACCTTCTCGGGGATATCCTGCCAGACATGTTTGGGAATGAGGAACATGGCGCCCAGCAGGTTGGGAATGAAGGGGGCGTAAGATTCCGCCAGTTTGATGCGCACGGAATGTGGACCCGTGATTTTAACGCTCTCGATCCTTTTCAGGATCTGGTTAAAGAAGGGATGCTGCCACTGTTTACAGTAATCGAATGTAAATTTGACGTCTTCGGCGGTCAGCGGTTTGCCGTCGTGCCAGAGCATTCCCTTGCGGATACTCAGGTCAAGTGTCAGCTGATCGATCACTTTGTAGGACTCCGCCGCCCAGGGCACCATATTGCCGTCGGGACCGACCCTGAACAACGAATCGTAGATCATCCGCAACTCCATGAATTCGGTGGTATCCTTGGCCGCCACGGGGTTGAGCATCTTCAGGGGCGTCGGCCGGGCCGTGCGGACATATCCGTCGCCTTTGACCACCTCCATGTTAATGTCCGTCCAGAAACTGCCGGTGCCTTCGCCCAGCATGGGAACCACATTCTTGATGCGGTCGGAACGATAGACCGTGGTCATCTGCATATAGGCAATCACGTTCAAGGCCTGGGCTTCATGACACAATTCCTGGGCCTTGAAGACGATTTCCCGCCGCTTCTCGATGTCCATTTCCTGCTGCTGGGCCACGGCCACTTTATCGATTGCAGGATCGTTGAGACCATACCAGTTATAGCCCCCTTTCTTGTACTGCGAAGAATGGTGAACCTGGTAGATGAAAACGTTGGGATCAATCCGAATCGAGGCCCCGGAGAGCATGACAAACCACATGTCATAATCATGCTCCATAATCACCTTCTGGACGTTGAGGTTATAGGCAATGGGGTCCGCCTTGACATCCCAGCCGATTTGCTTGAAGGCATCCGCGCATACCCGGGCCACCTCCGGTCTGACCGGGTCCATGGTGGCAGTGGCGGTTGTAATCTTCATGGGATCGACTTTCGCTCCCGCTTTGGGCGCAGCGAAGACGGCACCAGGACCCGCAAGCATGGAGGCCCCGATAACCCCCCCGGTTACTTTCATAAACTCACGTCTTCCTATTTTTCGTTCATTCATCATAAGCCTCCTTATTGTGAGATGATTACTTTCGGCCAGCTGGTTATTGCGGCCAAAGAACTTACTTAACGGTTTAAAATGGTCAAGCAAAGCTGATATGAACCAAATTTAGTTATTTTTCTACCATCAATAAGATAACTATGATTAAAAAAACAGATTTTACAAAGATTAACCATGCTTATTAGGAAAAAATTGAGAGTAAAAACCCTATAACCCACTAACATCGCGTGCTATATTGTTAGTGTAGACAGTTGGTTAGCTATTTTATAGGATAGTAGAGTTGCTATAAATAAAATATAATTCAAAATCAACCTTTTTTATTAATAATTTGAATAGGATTGATTTTTTTTAGAGGGCTATTTCCCAATCCCGGCCAAATTCGAATCACCCCAAATAGCGCTCGGATGACGATCCAGAAAGCCGTAATTAGCCAGATCCAGGTGAACGCTCCTGCCGTCGTTTCATCGAGCAGGTAGATTGCCACGGCACCGAAAGTCGTTGCGGTAATTATAGCATTTCGTAAATAACGAAAATCACCGGTTCCCCAGTGAATCCCATCGGTGGCAAAAGCCAGGGCATTTATAGGCTGAACCGCAGCTGCTATCGCCCAGGCCGGAAGAAAAAAACTCATCGCAGAGGGCGGAACCAGCAATGTCATCACAATGCGCTGACATAGCCACATGGCCAAACCCAAAAGTATGCCTGTGCTGACACTCCAGGAACACACAATCCGTGCGACTCTTTTGGCCTGCTCCATCAACCGCGCACCGACAAAATAGCCCACCAGGCTCTGAGCAGAGACGGAATAGGCATCCAGAAAAAGGAAGGAGAAAACCCAAAATTGCCGCACCGCCTGGTGTGCAGCCCCGGCATCCGGAGAAATGCGCGTGGCCGCCCGGGTAGTGAAAATATAAAAAGCTGTTAAAAGGCCGGTGCGGATAAACAGATCGCGCCCAATTTGAAATAATTTAACGGCATCACCCAGCCGAAGGCGATCTGGAAGCCCGATTCGTTTATGGACGACCCAAACTAACCAGACAGCACCAATCCATTGACTGAGGATGCTGGCCAGTCCGGCGCCGAAAATGCCCAATTGCGGGAACGGCCCGTATCCGAAAATAAGCAATGGATCCAATATGATATTCAAAATGTTGATACTAACGGCCACCTGGAAGGGAGTTCGCATATCCTGAAGCCCCCTGAAAATGCCAAATGCTGCTATGGTTATCAAAACAGCCGGTGCTCCAAGAAGTCTAATTTGAATGTACTGAGATGCGAAATCATGAACAGCACCGGTAGCCCCCATTACCCTGGATATATAGGATCCGAATGGCAGACCACAGATCACCAGCAAAATTCCTAAGATGGCGCTCAAAGCAAGGGCTAAGCCACCGACTTCTTTTGTCCGCAAAACTTCTTGCCGGCCGGATGACTGGGCGATTTCCGTCTGCGTACCGATTCCCAGGAAATTGAAAATCCAAAAAATGCCTGAAAGCGTTACCGTTCCAACACCAAGGGCTGCGAGAGATTCTGAGCCCAGGCGCATAACAAAAGCGGTATCCACCAGACCCGTCAACGGCTCTGCCACCAGTGACAACAGCACCGGCAAAGACATGGATAAAAGGGTCTTATGGGGTGACTTCACAAAGGGATGATCATTTTGCAGGCCGTTTGCAATCTTCACGCTGCCATTCACCGGATAAACTTGAAGGGGTAAAAAGTGATATTATAATCCATGACCGTTCATTTTGACGCGTTGCAATTTTTCAGTGATAAATAAAATCACTGCGGGGAGCAATAAAAATAAAATCATGTGGTCATTAAAAATGACCTCGAAAAAATCAAACCAGGGGTTGTCAAGCCCGGGCCGGGTCTGTTATTGTCAACCGTAAAATTACGATAAACGGACCGAAGACTATTGGAACAGCGAAAAACAGCGATTCCACCTGTATGTTGCACATTAAATATCTCCGGAAATGAACAGGACCGGCTTGTTGTGATGCTTAAGGCCCTGGGCAACCCCATCCGGTTTGAGATTATCAAGTTTTTGGTCACCCATCCCGGGTGTATAACCGGCGACATTGTCAAATATCTGCCCATTGCCCAGGCCACCGTTTCACAACATCTAAAGGTGTTAAAAGGGGCCGGCTGGATCTCCGGTATTATCGAGGGCACTGCTACCTGCTATCAGCTGGATGAAACCAATATTGGGTGGTTTAGATCGGTCGTCGATGAAATCTTCTAAAAGTGATTTCAAAATTACATCTGATGCCCGAGAGTAGTTGTAACACAGCCCCTGGGCGCGTGTTCGCCGCGGGTTAGATGCATTTTTAAGATAGCTTCAAAAAGAGGAAAGGTGAGCTTAATGGACAAGCCTAACGAAGTCACGGTTCAAAACTATAAGGGCTGGGAAGAATTTTATAACATCGAAAAAAGCAACAAACTCGATTTCTTCTTATACAACGGACGCATGATTGACGTTTTGTTTTCCCAGCAATTTGACAGGCAATTTCTGAATAATATGTCCCAGCTGGCCACCCAGATCCGCCGCATGGCCCTGACCAAAATGGGCGCGCGCAAATTGAGCGGCCTGCTTTCCCACAAACGCGCCATGCTGTATTTTGTGCAGCCCTCCACCCGAACTTTTATATCCTTTCTGAATGCCTGTCATATCCTGGGAATGAAAATATCCGAAATTCGCGGCACCACCACCAGCTCGGAAGTCAAAGGCGAATCCCAGGAAGACACCATCCGCACCTTTGCCAGCTATGTGGATTTGATCATTATCCGGCATCCCGAAGCCGGGTTTGCTGAAAAAACAGCCTGGCTTTTGAATCAAAATAAACAACCGGTGGCTGTCATTAATGGCGGCTCCGGGCCCGACCAGCACCCCACCCAGGCCCTGCTGGACATCTACACCCTGGAGCGCTCGTTTCGCAACATCGGCGGGATGGACGGAAAAAAAATTGCCATGGTGGGGGATTTAAAGCGCGGCCGCACGGTGCGCTCGCTTAGCTATCTGATGCGAAATTATAAGGATGTGACCCTGTATTTTGTTGCGCCTGAAGTATTTCACATGAAAGACGACATTAAAAGTTTCCTTAAAAAGCATGAAATCGAATTTCACGAAACCGATGATTTCGCCAGTGTCATGCCCCATGTGGACGCCATTTACATGACCCGTATTCAAAAAGAATATTCTGAAGCCCCTGCTCAAGAAACCGAAATCTACCCGGAGTTTCATTTCACCAAAGAGCATCTCTCTGTCATCCAGTCCCATTGCATCATCATGCACCCGCTTCCGCGCCGCTATGAAATCGAAGTTGAAGTCGACAAAGATCCGCGCGCGGTCTACTGGAAACAGGAACGCAATGGCATGTGGATGCGAGCTGCCTTAATTTCATATATTTTCGGAGTGGATGATGAAATTGCGGCGGAATTCCAGTAGCGTTGTCAACACAGCAATTTTGGTACAATTTGGCTGGCTGGAGAATACCGGCATTCATTGACCGGGACTTGCGGAAGCAGCGGCGGCTAGTGAAACCGCATCGGTACGTCTATGGTCAATAATTTTTTACCCGAAACAACCCGTATTAAATCCTATGAACTCTCTTCGGGCCGGTCATCTGTTGGCGGGTCAAATGGGAAGAATGTTGTGCAACTGAACGATCACCTTTTTTCTCATTTAACCGGGGCAGAATCCGGAGTAAAAGAAAAATGATCACGAAACCGATGAAGCTAAAGCCGATAAAGGTCAAATTGTTCAAAGCATCAACCCTTTTGAAAGTTTGATAGGTTTGCGACTTCCTTAATAAAGGGGGCAACCCACCATGAACTGCCCCCTCCAAAAAAATAATCTTACCAAGACTCTCACAAACTGTTTTATATTATAACACAAAAAGCTTGTATAAGAAAGACCCTCCAGTGTTTCTGCCGGTTTATAAACAGGGACAAGAGTAATCCGGTCTGCAGCACCTATTTTTGGTATTTTTTTCATTCTAAAGTATTCCCATAAAATGCCAATATGTTATTGGAGGTATACTAAAAATGAAACTTATTTTACTGGTACTTGGCATTGTGGTAGTCGCATTGAACCTCTTTCTCTGGTATTCGAAAAAACAGGGCGGCGCCGCAAACGCTGATAAATCAACAGCTAATATAAAGAAATCGGATGGTTCTGAGACCGCTTCAACCGAATTTTTAAACACTCCGAAAGCCGATGAATTGAAACAGGCAGCGGCAGCCGAGCTGGGCATATCGGTTGAAAAGCTGAGTCGTATGTCTACCGATGAGATCGCGGTTTTGGCAGCTGAAAAGGGATTGATCTAAGATAAAAAAATTCAGACTTAATCCACACACTCTCCTACGTATATCTAAAAGAAAACTTATTCTATTTTCTATTTTGAAAAAGCCCCAACTGAGAAGAATAAGCACTCTTTTTTCTTAAGGATGCCTGGTTTCTTTTTGAGTTATAATTGCCGATAAAATTGGGATCTTTTTTTAATTTCTCCAATTCAGACTCCCAATTTTTACAAAACATAGGCTGTGGTTCGTCTGAATATAGCACCTCAAATTCATTATCACCAGTGGCTTTGATGTTAGTAAGCGCATTGAATAAAAGCTCTTTTTCCTGAGCCGTCATGACTGGAAAACCATAATGTTTATTGACATATTTCATCGGACCATTTTCTTCGATCCAATTTGCGCTAAACAGGATGTGCTTTTCGATTCGATTGTGAATGTAATCATTGGAAAAATCGATAATAGATTCCGGTGCAGATTGAATCGTCTCTTTCATGGTTGGATCTATTTCAAAGCCGATGCTGTTCCGCCCACCTGTCATAGCAGCCGCCATGGTCGTACCAATTCCTAAAAATGGATCAAGCACCAAATCACCCTTGGCAGCATACATGTTTATTAGTCTGTATGCGAGTTCGAAAGGATAAGCCGCGCTTCTTGAACGTATATCTTTTTCGCCTAATTCTTGTTGTGTTCCTTTAATATCGAACCATATGTCCGAGAACCATTTATTGCGCTCTTCCCAGAAGAATGCGCTCTCTCGTCTTATTCGCTTTTCATCGGCTTTATTAAATTCTCTTTTAGATCCCTTACGAGCTATTAGTATGTATTCATGTTCCAAAGTTACATACGCACCGGCAGGCAGCATACCAGAACCCATAAATTTATTTGGCGCATTTGTTTGCTTTCTCCACAAAATTGCCGGTAAAGAACTGAATCCCAATTGCTGCAGATAGCTATTTATTCTTGAATGGTTTGTATATAGTTGAAAATCACCATTTATGGTTCTTGTTGCATCACCAATATTAATACAGACAAACCTGCCTTGCCTTAAAACTCGATAAACCTCATCCCACACGGGGTCTAATTCTTGATGCATTAGTTCATATGCTTGCATACCAGCCGATCTATCCAAAGTCTCTCTTATTAATGGATTGAGATCGCTAAATATTTCATCCCACATTTCAATCATTGGGTATGGCGGCGAAGTTACAATTAGATCAACGCTTTCAGCGGGAAGCTCCTTCATATTTTTGGAATTTTTATAAATTATTCTATGTGAAGTTTTCATTATTTAACTTTGATCCTAATCTCTATGCGGCGATTCTGCTTTCTTCCTTCAAAAGTTTTATTGCTTGCTATTGGATTTTTGGGTCCCATTCCAAAAGTTTTAATTTTAGTTGCAGGGATACCGACATTAACCAAATATTTTTTTATAACATCGGCTCTCAATTTGGAAAGATTTTTGTTATATTTGTCATCACCAGAAGAATCGGTATAACCCTCGACAATAATTTCTGATACGGGTGTAGATGAGCTTAATTTGACAATCTGGTCAAGTACTCCATATGCTTCATATGGAAGCATCATTGAATCATACTCAAATTGAATAATCGTTTTCCGTTCCGGAACGGAAAAGTAATTGTTTGAGGCTTTGGCGTTTTGCGTGCGGTTATCGCCCCGGACCGTCGTTAAAACCGTTTTATTTCTCGTTTCATTAATTTTGTCCCGGCTGTCTGCATCCCCCATTTGACGGTTTTGCGATACTTTTCCTTTATCAAATTCTCCTTTTTTGACATTCTCTGAGGTTAGGCTTTCTTTTTCTGAAAAACCATTTTTCAGGGCCTGTTGGCTTTCTCGTATTTCAATAGGCGATGGGTCTCTCCACAGAAAATTATACAGAGTATATCCGATACTGATAAATGCCAGGACAAAACAAACATATACCCAATTTCTTTTGCTACCTTGCCCCTTGTCAGTGGGCTCACTTAATTCATATACTGCTTCATTCTCCTCAAAGTAGTTATCTTCCTCAGGGAGCATATTCGGCTCGCTTAATATATGGAGGTCTTTCTTACATTCTGCAATCACGCTGTTATCGATCAGTTTTAACCCTTTTGAATAACCGATCATGAGGGCATGATCACAGATGATATTGATTAAACGCGGAAAGCCCATGGAAAAATAAAAAATTTCACGAATGGCATCGGAATTGAATATCTCTTCGGTGGCACCGGCAACAGTAAGGCGATGCTTTATATATTTTTCTGTTTCCTTTTTGTCCAGAGTCTCCAGTTGGTAGCTAACAGCAATCCTTTTTCGAAACGCGACGTTGCGTTTCTCTCTTAATGTTTGATTGAATTCACTTTGCCCGACAACAAAAATATTTATCAGTTTTTTGTAATTGTATTCGATATTCGACAAAATACGAATCTGATCAAGAAGGTCATGTTTGAGTCTCTGGGCTTCGTCAATAATTAGCAATACCTTTCCTTCTGACTGGTAAACTTCATACAGAAAATGTTTAAATTCGATCAGAAAGGAACCTTTGGTTTCGAAATTTTTGTTCATCTTAAATTCTTCAGAAAGAAAATTAAAAAAATCCAAAATTTCCAAATCCGGATCTGGAATTGTGGCAATAACGGCTTGCACCCGGGTTGATTTTGCAAGGGCGTTTATTAGTAGGGTCTTTCCCGTGCCCGCGTCGCCGGTAAGCAGCAGAAACCCTTTGCTTTCAAGTATTCCGTATTCAAGCGTAGCTAAAGCCTCTTGGTGCTTTTCTCCAAGCCATAGAAACTGAGGATCCGGGCTCATTTCAAAGGGTTTTAGATTTAAATTATAATGGTTTAGATACATATTTCTTTCTTTATCGATCAGCTTCTTTAATCAGCAGGCACCTTATTGATGAAAATTGGGGGCGAAAAATTGAAATAAGTTTCAAACGAAAAAAAGGGGGCAGAAACAGGATCTATCAGATACTCAATTTTGAATACAATCAGATCCCAAAAAGATTTGACGTTGGTCTTAAATTTGGAAATGCTGACGGCATTATTTAGTCTATAAGCTAATTTGTAAAAGCAACAATTGTTATTTATTAATACGACTTTTTGGGCCATGTCAATACAAAATTATGTGAAATATCAATTATTTATTCATTATCAGGCATAAATTTTGATCTAAATTTATTAAATGAATAGGCGATATATTTTATTTTTTATACCCAACTCCGCTACAAATTTGAGATTGAAAAATTTGACCTAGAATCTTGAGCTCACTATGCAATCTTCAAATGTCAACTTGATTCACATCTTTGATGCCCAACTGTAAACACAGTTGACATTTTCGAAACCGAAAGGTTGCCGATTG
>Ga0265303_10003080_pt1 | contig 10407 bp, 29 predicted proteins | sample Helome_2_FD_192494 | JGI IMG/M metagenome (GOLD analysis project Ga0265303, IMG submission 192494) | Marine sediment microbial communities from subtidal zone of North Sea - Hel_20160317 (Illumina Assembly) | ecosystem: Environmental > Aquatic > Marine > Subtidal zone > Sediment ... | reverse complement strand
TCCTGGCGGCCCGCGCCGACGCGGCAACGCGTTACTATCATTATAACACAGAAAAATTTTAAATACAAGGGTTGACATTACGAAAAATGTCTGTATAATACTATATATTGATTAAGGGAAAGGGAAAACAACATGGCAAAGCCTAGCGGGATCATCAAAGATAAAAAATGGGTCGTTACCGATTACATAACCGGAAAACGCTATAATGTTGTAGCTCCTATCAGATATATGGCTGAAAGGAAAGCTATTCTTCTCGGCGCATCGGCTAACAATCTTATGGCAAAAAGAGTAAAATAAATTGCAAATAGGAATTAAAAGGTATTGATTCTGTTAGAGATTCCTGTATAATGTATTACATTGATCAAGCAACCACGGAGAAAGAAACATGGCAAATCCTCTTTTCGCTCACGGCGCATATGGCGAGCATTACAACACTAAAGGCGAGCTTTTGGAAGCTTGGGAAGGCGGTGCTGACTTCAAAATCTGGGGTGGCCCCTATTTCTCAATCCGCGATCTAGGCGATATTATGCGGGATCACGGTCGGCTGGTTCTGGCGTATGGCAATGATCTCTACCACGTTATTGAGGAGGTTTAAGAATGAAAACTGTAATTTGGTATAAGGTAATTGACAAGAAAACGAATAAAACTCTTTTCTTGTCAGATAATCTAGCAAGAATAAATCGAATCATTATGGCAATGGGCTGGAGGGCAGGAACGAGAATCCTGGCGATGAAATGAAAGAACCAACTTTTACAATTTGGAGTTTTTCGGCTGAAGAACTGGAAAATATGGCATTTTGCGCTTATGTTGCAGCGGCAGAAAATACATGTTTTCACATGCAAAATGAGACATTTGAAAAATTGTCTGAAATATACGGTACATATAAACCGGGAACTGAGGATTTGAGAGAATATAAAACACAAGGGAATCTAAAATATTTCATAAAAGAATGAAATTGTGGGCCCAGGCTTTTAACGCCTGGACCCGCGCCGCCGCGACAATCGGCTACTCTCATTATAACACAGAAAAAAATGAAAAACAAGACTTGACTTTAATTTAGAAGTCTGTATAATGGGTAACAGTTAAAACAAACATAGGAGAAAAGCTTGATAACTAAGATAGATATTTTTGATATGGATGGAACGGTAATTGATTCGACTCATCGTTATAGAACTATGCCATCCGGAGATAGGATTGATCTAGACCACTGGATTGAGAACGACATTCCCGAAATGATTGCTAGGGATAGTTTACTTCCCATGGCTGAGCAATACAAAAAAGCTTGCATTGATCCGCAAACTTATGTTATAATTGCTACTGCCCGAGCTTGTGAGGATGGCGACGCGAATTATCAGTTTATTGAAAAACATTTGGGCCTGCCCGATAAATTTATACATCGGGAAGGGCGTTCTGATACCCGCGGCGGTGCCGAACTCAAACTAAAGGGAATTAAACCGTTATTGAACCTAAAACAGTTTGTCAATGCTAAGGTTCGGGTTTTTGAAGATAATATTTCCTATCTCAAAAAAATGTGTGATACACTGGATGGAATAGGAATTTACGTCCCATCTAAACAAGGGCATTAAAAAGTGTTGACAGGGAAGGGAATCCCTGTTATACTCTTATCTCACTGAAACGAAAGAGGAAACGAAAATGGATGACGAAGGGCTTATACTTTTGGTTATTGTAGCAATTGTATTAGGGATTATATTTTTACCCTTTGTGACAATTTGGTCAATGAATACACTTTTCCCAGCATTAGCAATTGCTTATACGTTTAAAACGTGGTTAGCAATGCTTATAATGTTGGCAATATTTACAACCGCACTAAAGTTTGGTTAAACTGTTGACAGGGAAGGGAATCCCTGTTATACTCTTATCTCACTGAAACGAAAGAGGAAACGAAAATGGAAGTTTGGGTCTTAACGACTATAAGTGGCATAATTGTTGACGTTTGTGCATCTGAAGAATTAGCTGAAATATTAGCCGAAGAATCCGATAGTTGGTTAGATATAACTGAATGTGAAATTCGGGAGGATTAAAAAATGCTAGCATTTGTTATCTGGTTTATCATGGGTAATCTGGTCTTGGTTTTCCTTCAGTTTGAAGCAATAAAACAAGATATTGACGATTTATCTAGTTTATTGAAAGATGATGATTTTTCTCATCTTAGCAAACAGTCAAAAAGGATTGCGAATATTCTTATTTACCTGATTGCAGCGTTTAGCTGGCCAGCTTTAATTTACCTGTTTCTTTTCGAGCATTAAAAATCCAAGCGGGGTCAGGACTTTAAGTCCTGGCGCTGCGCGCCGAAAATCGCGACGCGCTACTCTAATTATAACATGCCGCAAGGCTAGGCGTCAAGGGGTAAATGCAAGAAAAATAAATTAAATTAATTGCAGAAATCGCTTGACATGGGTATAGGTTCCTGTATAATGGGTATCACGTTAAAGCAAAACAGGAGACTAAATGGCAAAACGTGATTACTTTTTACTGGTGGATACCGAAACGACCCAGACATCACTGGTAGCGGATTTCGGCGCGATTGTAACAGATCGCAAGGGCAAAATCTATAATCAATGCGCGGTTTTAACACGCGGTATTTATGATGATTTCGTCAAACATCCACTTTTCTGTACTAATGATTCGGAGGAAATTTGGAGTAAACCCGGTCAGGAACGGCGGTATTCAGTATATCAGAATATGCTGGAAAACGGAACTAGGATGCTAGCATCGGTTGCAGCTATTAATGTTTGGCTGGCGAAGGTTAAGGAGAAATATAATCCTGTCCTAACAGCTTACAATTTGAGTTTCGATCAAGGAAAATGCGCTAATTCCGGAATTGATCTGGTTCAGTTTGACAATAACTTTTGTTTGTGGTACGCGTCATTTAACAAATGGGGCCACACCAAAGAATATCGGCAAATGATTCTAGCATTACATGCTTTTAATGCTCCGACCGATCTGGGCAATATGTCATTCAAAACGAACGCGGAAACGATGGCTCGCTATGTGACTAAAAATCCCAGACTTGAGGACGAACCTCACACGGCATTGGAAGATGCAGTATATTATGAATTACCGATATTGGTAGCGATTGCGAAGGATACCCCTAAAAAGGTGCTTTTAAATCCTGAACTCGCTTTCGATTGGCGCAAGGTACAAGTCAGGGATTGGTTTATACCGAAATAAAACTAAATTAGGTGTTGACATGGATGTCGATACCTGATACTATTAACACTCAATCAACAAACACACTTAGAGGAAATCTAAAAAATGAACGTAAAAACTGCTGGACGAGTTGCGCGGAGTTTGGCGCAAAGATCACGTTCGCTAGATAATCTGGCCGGTGGCTATATTGGACCACGTAGATCATATTGGGGCGGACCTGCTAGCGCGAATGACATTGACGAAAATATCGCGGCTGAACTTCGTAAAATGTCCGAAGAACAGGAACGGATTCAGAAAGCTCTGGAAAATGCCGTTGTGGTCGTCAATCTTGGTGGAGGTGAATAATGTCTACAATGACCGTTCGTGACGTTTCAATGTTGGTAACTAGCCTAGAATATAGGGCTGAAAGTTTGGAGGCTTTGTCCGTTGGCATTCGTCGAGGTGCCAGATATGAAACAAAGTTTATCGACGTTCCAAATAATCTCAGGAAGCGGATTCATAAGATTGCGGTTCTGGAACGGGACCTTTCGGTTGATCTTAACAAACTGATTGCAAAACTTAACGTAGAAATCAACATCTAACCACAATCCCGGTCAGGCGAACGAAACGCCTGGCCGGCGGCGCCGATTTTATCACACTTGCGGCAGCATGTCAAGAAAAACATTTAAAAAATAAGTGTTGACTTTTGAATCGAAGTCCTGTAGAATGACCTATATCAACTGGAGGAAATCATGGGAAAATTGATCGAAACATTAGCGGTAGCGGGAACCATTGTCGGCCTGTATCTGGTAAGTGAAGGGAATGGGCACGGTTTTATAATCGGAGCGATTTCAAATTTATTTTGGATTATGCATGGTTATCGCTTGACTTCTGGAGGTGTAGGGATTATAATAGTCAATATGATTCTGATGGGAATCAACTTCAACGGCATGGGGGTTATTTGATGGATATTTTAATTCTGGGAATTTTGGGATTGGCAATCTTTTCATGGGCAGTAAATTCGGAGGAAGATAGAAAAAATTTCGAAAATCGTAAAAATAGGACTTGACAAGCAACCTGATTTCTGAGATAATTATATCTCATTCAACGATAGAGGAAAAAAGCATGGCGAAAAAATCAGTTTACACTGACGAAGTAAAGGCTAAAATGAAGGCGGATTATTTGGCCGCTGAAAATGAGGCCGAAAGAATGGAAATCGTCGAGGCCGTTGCTGACGAGCTTGGGGTATCTCCCGCTTCCGTTCGTGGAGTTATGACGCGAGCACAATATTACATCAAAAAGGTGTACAAGCGGAAGACAGGCGAAGCAGTGGCAAAAAAGGATACCATTGCGGGACAAATTGCTCCCTATTTGGATATGACCGCAGAACAGGCCGGATCGCTTGCCAAGGCTAACCGGGTGGTTTTGACAGCAATCCTCCACAAATTCGCGGGAGACGCGAACACAATCAAGGTTCTGACGGAGGGTGAACCAGAGTCCTAAATGCAAGGGTGAGAGCTAACAAGGAAGTTAGCTCCCACAACTTTAAATCCTGGCCCCGGCGCCGACGAACGAGAATCCTGGAGGCAACATGCTGAAACTTATAGAAAAATTCGTAAACTGGAAAATTTCGAAAATGAAGTAAATTAGGGCTTGACAAAGGGAACGGATTCCCTTATACTATCTCTACACTGAAACGAAACGAGAGGAAAAGCACGATGTTTAGAATCAAATTAAATGAAGGCGGAATGAGCGGTTTTGATAAAAATGTCCCGAATCGTAATTACTGGGAAGATGAAATCGAAGCTATGCGCTGGATTAGCATACATTTGCAAAAAAAGCTAACTTGGGGTGCTAAGAATGGGGTTCTGCAAACCAATGAAATAGCGTACAATGGTGAACCCGTTGCAGAAGTTTATTACGACGTGAACGCGGTTCTGGAAAAACGGAAAATTCCCTTGCGGAAAATATAATTAAAAAGGACTTGACAAGGGCAAAGGATTGCCCTATAATATCCCTACACTAACCAATCAGGAGAAAGAAAATGTCAGCAAATTTGGTTTTCGTCCACGAAGACAGTGTTTTCGCCGATGAACGTGCTTCCTGGACCTACGCGCATGGCAAAGCTGAAGACCTGTGCAGGGAAAACAGTTCCTATCCCGGAATTTGGGATCTGCTGAACTTTGCGAAGGGTTCATATGAAGGATTTTATGAAAAAGGCGTTTTTTCGGTTCGCCTCTATGATAGGAACGCGGTTCTTTTTCGTATTAACAAAACAATGAATTTGGTTGTTTTGGCCGATGATATAGACGGTATGGCCTATGCTTGCAAAGAATTTGCTAATCATAATGATGGTAAAATTTCTTTCTAAAACACTTGACAAAGGCAACGGATTGCCCTATAATAACCATACTGAAACAACAAACTGAGGAAACGAAAATGACCGATCTTGATCTCAAAATGGATTCACTTCGCGACGTTCTGAAGCTGAAGAAAAATATCGCTTATTTTCAGGAAGTTTATAATCGAAACGGAACAGGATACAAATTCCTGGAGGTTCTGAAAGCGGAACTCCGGGGTATACAGGAAAGCATGAAGGAGCTTGAAAATGAAAATTGATGATATAGAAACGATTGTAACGGTTTCTGGTTCACCTGATGATTTTATAATTATTTATGAATTAGCGGTACGGGGTCTAAAACGCGCAAAGGATACCGGAACGGATAATCCTAGTCAAGAAAACAGGGTATACGACTTGGAAAATATTATCAGCAATTTTAGGGAATAACAAAATTCCTAGGAAGCGTCACCTGCTAAAGTGGTGAGAGTTACTAAGGTATTCAGACGCTGTCAGAAGAATACAGCCATCCGGGTGAGGCGTGATCCCGGGATACCGTTTTCAGAAACGGCAAGAGATTAAGGATCTCTGGGATATGCTAACCGCTGATTCCAATCAACCCCGGTGCGGTTCGGACCTTACGAACCGTATCGGGTATTTTAATTCCTGGTAATATTAGAATTTGGTAATATTCGAATATTAGAATATTACCAGGCGCTGCGCGCCGTCCACATCCCCTCCCTAACCACCCATCCATTCTACCATGGCCCGGCGAATCTGTCAAGCAAATATTTTCGATGTCCCCATAAACTGAGTTTATTAAGCATTTGGTAATATTAGAATATAATAATATTAGAATATAATAATATTAGAATATAATAATATTATAATATCAGCGTATTCTCATGCGCAGGTGCTACCTGCGCCTAGTAGCCACATTTTTAAAATTTTAGTGGCGATATTTTGTGCCAGGCGTGTAGTAGTGGTATATTGGCCTAGTCTCCTGCGGCTGTCAAGTCGAAATTTTTGGCCTTGAAACTTCGAGCTCGACGGGTTATAATATATGTGTAAAATGAGAAAGGCGGATAAAACATGCGGCGATGCAAATTCAAAATTTTCGTCTTGATTTAAAAAGCTCAAGGTTATATAATATATTTACACTTTGAGAAGAAATTAACTGACAAACCAATAAGGAAAATGAAATGACTGACAAGACTGTAAAAGACGTATATGAAGATGAAGCCACTGTTGCCGATATGGTAGAGCGCTACAAGGCTGTCGCAGGTGACGAATTCACCGATGAGCAGCGTGCCGAAGTAGTGGCCGAGCTCTCCGATGAGCTGGGCAAGCCCAAGGCTTCCGTCCGTGCAAAGCTGGTACGCGAAAAGGTGTACCGTGCCAAGACCCACAAGACCAAGACTGGTGAGCCGACTGTTTCCAAGTCCAAGCTGGTTGATCTGATCGCCGCTACTGGCCAGATTGACTTCACCGACTCTGAGGGCTCCAGCATGGAGAAGGCTACCAAGAACGCTCTGAAGAAGGTTCTGGATGCTTTCGAAGCTTTTCACGCTGAACTCAACCTTGATGATATTGAGGATATCGACTAATTAATAACGTCCGCTCACTTGCTCGAACACCTATGTCTCGCGCTGGGAACTGTAAAGCAGGTGAGCGGACTTTTTCGCGAGATGCACTGGATACGTCGGACTCTCCCAACCTAGCGATTGCTACAAACATACGATGAGCGGACTTTCCAGGCACAAAAATACAATAGGTCTTAAAAATACAAGTCGACCCGCTGCAGCGGGTCTTTTTTTGCCTTAATTTTGTCCACGATCAAAATTTCGCAGTTGCAGCGCCCATTTTACCATAGTAGCCATATATTTGTCAAGGCCAAATTTTCGAAAGTCCGTTCACCGTTCAAATGCGAAGTCTATTTAGTTGGCACATGCGTACATTTTTTAGCTCTGTACATTATTAATGAACGCGAGCTCAAAATGAACAGACCTACCCATTTTGGGCATGATCCTACCCAAATTGGGCAAATGAGCGGACTTTCATTAGTAATGCTAAAAAATCCCCCAAAATTTTTTAAAATGTTAAAAAATCCCCCAAAATTTTTTAAAATCATTAAAAATTTTATCTTGACAATTAGGGTCGAGGTCGGCCCCCAGATATTAAAAGAGGTTAAAAATTTCCGTCTTGAAACAGTTTCCATTTTTCTGTATAATTATCTTATTGAAATTGAGAAATCCAATTAAGGATTAAAATTTAAGTCTACTTTTTAGGAGCAAAAATGACTAAGACAGAATTGCAACGCTTTAGAAATCATATGGTTAAGTGTGCTGCCGAAGCTGGTGTTACATTGGAAATTGGTACTATCACTTATCGTAGTAACTACTTTACTTTTTCGTCTAAGGCTTATATTGGTGACGGTGAAGCTGGTAAGCGTGAAGAGTTTGAGAAGCACGCTACTAAGAAGGGAATTCCTTTGGACTGGTTTGGTAAGGAATTTATCGGTACTGACGGTGGTCGTTATAAGATCATCGGTATCAAACCTCGTGGTCGTAAGAATGTTCTTGACATTCAGGATACAAGCGGCAAGGGTTTTGTTTGTAACAAGGGTTTTGTTGGTCGTATCCTTAACTTTAAGACTTATAGATCTAAGCCAGTTGAGAGAGAAACACAGACCATCACTAAAGATGATGTTGGCGTGTTGACTATCACCAAGCTGTAAGGAAAAATACATAATGGAATTTTTAATCGAGTCTACTAATCTGTGGAACTTAGTCACTGTTTATTACAACGATATTCTAGTGACTAGTCTCACAATATGGGATGTCACTTGTGTTGGTTGTGGTTTGTGGATTTTAAAGGTATATGAAAATGATTACTCGTAATAAACATGCAGCAGGTCGATTAAACAACATAGGTTTTGGTTTGTGTGAAGTAGTAGATGGTTTAATCAGGGTATTTACATTAGGCTTTTATAATACAAGTCTGGTTAGCTGGCAAACAAAATCGGCTACTGAAAAAGCTATTAATAATATGAGAAAACAATATGCTATGAGTGAAGAAACTAAAGCCGAAGCTAAACGACTTATAGAACGTGGTAAACAATTAAGGAAGAAAATATATGTGGAAAGCTAATTTAGGTCTAATACTTGGAGCTACTGTAGCGCTTACTGGTACTGCATTACAAAATTTATCTTTACTAATTGGATTGTTGATAGGTTTAGCTATAAGAGAATTAATGATATGAAAGTTAAATCAGAATGCGCTTACTGCGGTAAACATATAGAAGTACTAAGATCTACTGCTACTTTAGCATCACATGATAAAAGTGGTAAACTGGATTATAATGTAGATACTAGATGTCCCGGTAGCTTCGAAACTTTAATTGAACATCAGAATATTATAGAAATGAGAAAGCTAAGGGAGGTAAACAACATGACAGTAAAAAAGAGAACTTATGCAAACTATAAAGAACAGGAGAGAAAACCATTATGATTGATCAAGTAAGATACGGAATTTTTGATATGCTTAATGAGCAGTTCTTTAATAATGAACTGCCTTCCCTTCCTATCTTTCATGTTAGCAATTCCAATCTTACTTGGCATGGTTGCCACATTGAAAGAACTAATGATTATGGTCATGTACACTATAGAATTCTCATGAATACAATTGAGCTTTTATCTTCAAGTCTATATATTGGGGTTATGGCTCATGAAATGGTTCACCATTGGCAGATAGTGAAGAATATTCCTGGTAAAGATCATGGTAAGCGTTTTAGAAAGAAAGCTAAGAAGATAGAAAAAGTACTTGGTATTCCAGTAATTCAACCTGTTAAATATAATGATATGGGTACTGTAGATACTACAGAAGCTGGGATAGTGAAAGAATTTCTAGAAACAGACAGAATGGAGGTATTTGAATATGAAGACTAATAACGAACTAGTAGAGGAAACACGCGAAAAAATTGATCAAATCTTTAGAGATGGTGATAAACGTCTTGAAGAAATACGCAAAGATATGGATAAGGAATTCAAACGTCAAGCTAAAGTAGCAATCTGTGCCGGACTTTGTTTTGTAGTACTTTGGGTTGGTGTTATATTATGGGTGGTATTATAATGAGAGACGATGTACAGGTGGATCTTATTAAAGACATAATTACTAGAACAGCTGATCAAATCTATGATCAAGTGATGATTCCTAAAAAGGAATATATTGCCGAACTAGAAGATTCTGTAAAATTCTGGCAAGGTAAAAATAAAGTCCTAAAAGAAAAGTCCGCCATTCGGATAACCACAGCATTTGTTGCAGGTTTAATAATAGGTGGATTCATAATGACAGCAGCACTTTTGCCTATGGTAAATTGCTAATTCCAAACACAAAAAAATCCGCTAGTCTTTCGATTAGCGGATTTTTTATTGTCTATAATTTAGAAGGGCATCTCATTATATGTTGGTTTGGGTTTATACTGTTCCCTATTCCAACTAGGTTTTTGTTCTTCTATTTGTGCATCTAAAGATTCTGGTATATTATCCCAATTTATAGTATCTAAAATCATATACTTATTTCTATTTTCAACATTTGCCATCCACAATTGAAAATGAATGAATCTCATTAAATTACCTGCATTCAATTTATCACCACTAGGTCCATAAATAAATTGATTATTAAAATATGATGTAGCTGCTAAAGGTTCACCTTTAGCATTATACATAGCTTGCTTTCTTGTTACTTTTGCTAAAAGTCCGACAGTTTTTAACCAAGGAGAAATGTCTTCCCATAGTTTAAGTCCTACTACATATTTGATCCAAGGATCAGTCTTATCCCAATCTTCATAACCAACATCATTAAATTCTTTATGAGCAGACATAAATATAGGAACTAAAGAGCAATATCTGGAATTTAGC
>Ga0265303_10003077_pt1 | contig 10409 bp, 13 predicted proteins | sample Helome_2_FD_192494 | JGI IMG/M metagenome (GOLD analysis project Ga0265303, IMG submission 192494) | Marine sediment microbial communities from subtidal zone of North Sea - Hel_20160317 (Illumina Assembly) | ecosystem: Environmental > Aquatic > Marine > Subtidal zone > Sediment ... | reverse complement strand
GTCCCGGTTTGCTCATTCCTTTTACCTCGCCACCAGCCGCTGCATCGCGGCTTGATAGGGATTCTGGCTGCAGTTTGCAAGGCCCTCGGCCCAGTCGATCAGCAGGCTCTCCAACGTCAACTGGACGTTGTAACTCCCGCTCGGCTGCCCGCGCAGCCGGTTGATTATGTCTAGATAACAGAACAGGTTTCGCCTGTCCATGCGCCTGAGCACAGATTCGTCGATTGCCGTCGATGCGCCGTTTGATCGTCCGACAGAGAGTAGTTGTACGGCCTGCTGCACCTGCCGGGCAAGCCAGTCGAGAACGAACGGGGTATCCAGCCGGGACCAGCGCGCCGCAACGTCCAGAGCGGAAATTCTGCCCCGCCCGACATCGGCAAAATCACGCGCCATAGTCGCATGCGTATCCAGTTGTTCCAGCGCACCAATTGCCGCCAACGGCGCATTTCCGGCAAGCCGCAGAGCCTCATGCCAGTCGGCGCCAGGCTGCAAGCGATCGAGCCATGCGAGACCCTCCGCCTCGTTCGGTGGCGCGATAGCGATGCGCTGACAGCGACTGAAAATGGTCGCGGGGAGACGGCCGGTGCGGTCTGCGATCAGGATGAGAAGTGCGTCGCCTGACGGCTCCTCCAGCGTTTTCAGCAGGCTGTTCGCGGCATTGCTTGTCATTGCGTTGGCGGGTTCGATGACGGCAACCTTGCCGCCGCCCTCGTAGCTCGTGAGGCTGAATGCTCCGACGAGATCCCGTATCTGGTCAATGCCGATGGCCTCCTTGTCCTCGGGTGGCGATATCCAGTGCAGGTCCGCACGCTCCGGCGGGCGGGCCGGGTAGCCGGGCATCTCATCCGTACCCAGGGAGCCCAGTCGTTGCGCTGCGATCCACGCCGCCGCCGCGCGCTTCCCAACTCCGCGTGGGCCTGCCAACAGGATGGCGTGCGGTGACCGGCCCTGCTCTACTCGGTCAAGCCATGCCTGGGCGAACGCTTTCAGCCAAGTTATCTCTATTTTTTTCAAATTCTTATAATGTTTTATTAAACCAATTTATTGGCCAACAGCGCGACCCCGATTGCCTCGATCGTTCGCTGGACATCATCGAGTTTCTGCGTCGCATCAACAACGACAAAACGGTCCGGCTCGGACTCGGCGAGCTGCAGGTAAACCTCCCGGACACGCGTAAAGAACTCGGTCTCCTCCGACTCGAAGCGATCGGGTTCACTGCGACGCCCGGCACGACTCATGCCGACTTCGACGGGTGCATCGAGCAATATCGTGAGATTCGGTCGGAGGTCCCCGTGGACCCATTCCGCCAGCCGGTTGATGTCTTCCTGCGGCAAGCCGCGTCCGCCGCCCTGGTAGGCCCTGCTCGAATCCGTAAACCTGTCGCAGATTACCCAGCTGCCGGCTGCCAATGCCGGTCGAATGACATTGTTGACGTGCAGCGCGCGCGCGGCGAAGACGAGCAGCAATTCGGCTATGTCGGGGACAGCCTCATCGCCGTGTTCGGCCACGAGATCGCGAATTTGCTCCGCCATTGGTGTGCCTCCGGGCTCCCGTGTTGTCAGCACGCGATGACCATGTCCCTCAACTATCCTTATCAGGTGGGCCATGTTGGTCGATTTGCCGACCCCCTCGATACCCTCGAATGTGATGAATTTACCGGCTTCCATGGTTTCGCCTCACTGACGCTTCTTTCTGAGACGCCGCAAATATTCCGCAACGGCGGCATCGTGCTGCTCTTTGGTTACAGAAAATGCATGACTGCCATCGTCGAGCCCGGTGGCCACGAAATACAGTTCCTCGCCAGCAGCCGGATGCAGGGCCGCATTGATTGCATCGCGCCCGGGCAATGCAATAGGCGTAGGCGGCAGCCCTCGCCGCGTATAGGTATTGTAAGGCGTATCCGTCCGCAGGTCCTTACGTGTCAGGTTGCCATTGAATGCGCGACCGATACCGTATATGACAGTGGGGTCCGTCTGCAGACGCATGCGTTTCTCAAGCCGGCGTGTGAAGACGCCCGAGATACGTGGTCGCTCATCCGCTCGCGCAGTTTCTTTCTCGACGATCGAGGCGAGAATCAAGGCTTCATAGGGCGTCGTCACGGCGGCGTCACTGGCGCGCCCGGACCACTCCTCGGCCAGCACGCTTTGCATCAAACCGTACGCTTGCGCCAGCACGTCGCGATCGGTCGAGTTGCGAGGAAATCGATACGTTTCAGGCAGAAACAGGCCCTCCGGATGGGGGATATCCCCGGCCCCGAGTTCTTCGAGAAACGCCGGCCAGTCCTCATCGGTGAGGCCGGCATCAATGTACGGGTGCTCATGCAGTGCACCCAACAAGTCCCACTGGTTCCAACCTTCTATGATCGTGAACGAATACAGCTGCACTGCGCCACTCGTGAATTGCTGCAAAAGTTCAAGCGGCGTCGTGCCGGCCTTGATCAGGTAGTCACCGGCTTGCACGTTGCCCGCCTGCCCTGTCCATCTGGCGTACAGACGGAACAGCACCGAGTCGTCGATGATCCCGCGCTGTTCCAGTTCGTCGCTGACCGCACGAAAGGACGTGCCGGAGACGATTTCGAATTCGAGGCCGTCACCGTTAACGGCAACCGGTGTATGCAAGAAACCGTTCATCCGAATCGCCGCGAACGTCACACCGACGAGCAAGATTGCAATGCCCGCCGCTCCCACGAAGAGCAGGCGTTTCAAGTCGCACACTCCGGAACACCGCACCGTGTAATTGACGGTGTGGCAATGACGTTTTTGCTGACGATGAACACGTTGCTCATGGTACCGCAGATCAGTCGACCCTCTGTATCCAGCATCAGGCCTTCCATGATCGGTGCATCGTCCCACTCAGCGCGTGCAGATCGGCCGTCGCAGACAGCCTGTGAGCGACCGGGGCCTCAGTCAAAAGCGCGCAGAATCAGGCTGCCATTCGTGCCGCCGAAACCGAACGAGTTGGAGATTGCAGTGCGTATCTTTGCATCGCGCGCCACATTCGGCACGTAATCGAGATCGCAGGCCGGATCCTGATTGTCCAGGTTGCTCGTCGGCGGAATGACCTGCTTATTGATCGCCTGCACGCAAAAGATCGCCTCCACTACACCGGCAGCACCCAACAAATGGCCGGTGCTGGATTTGGTAGAACTCACTGCCAGCGTGTCGGCCGTGTCACCGAATGCGCGCCGAATACCGATCGATTCTCCAATGTCGCCTGCTGGCGTCGAAGTGCCGTGTGCATTCAGGTAGTCGATGTCGCCCGGGTCTATGCCAGCGTCGCGAATCGCAGCGACCATCGCTTTGCGAGCGCCCTCGCCATCTGCGGGTGGCGTCGTAATGTGATACGCATCACCACTCATGCCAAAGCCGATCAGCTCTGCGTAAATTGTCGCGCCGCGCGCCTTGGCGTGCTCCAGTTCCTCCAGCACCACACACCCTGCACCGTTGCCGAGGACAAAACCGTCACGGTCGATATCGAAAGGTCGACTGGCCCGGGTCGGATCATCATTGCGAGTGGACATTGCTTTGGCCGAGGAGAATCCACCTATTGCCAGCGGCGATGTCGCGTACTCCGATCCGCCGGCGAGCATTACGTCGGCATCGCCATGCTCGATCATGCGCCCGGCAAAACCGATGCAATGGGTCGAGGTTGCGCAGGCCGTGACGATTGACACGTTCGGTCCGGTGATGTGCTGATAGATGCTGACGTAACCGGACGTCATGTTGATAATACTGCCCGGAATGAAAAACGGCGACACCCTGCGGGCGCCGCCCGTCACAAACTTGTTGTGATTGTCTTCGATCGTTTTGATGCCACCGATACCGGCTCCCATCGCGATGCCGATTCGATGACCGTTCTCCTCCGTGATCTCAAGTCCGGAATGCTTGATGGCGTCAACGCTCGCCGCAACACCGTAGTGAATAAACGGATCGGTTTTGCGCACATCTTTGGTGGACAGATAGTTGGTGACATCGAAATTTTTGATTGTCCCGCCGATCCGCGTGGCAAAGGTGCTTGTATCGAAGTCTTCGATTTGACCGATGCCTGAAACGCCATCACGAACATTGTTCCAGGCCTCATCCAGCCCGTTCCCTACCGGCGAGACAATACCCATGCCAGTAATGACGACGCGTCGCTCTCTCATGGATTTCCGAATTAAAGTGGCAGAACTGCCGTTGTTTCAAACTGGAAGAAGGCGCGGCGCAGGACGCCGCGCCCCCGGACTCAGTCCGCGCTTGCGCGCGCCGTTACGAAGTCGATTGCTTGCTGCACCGTCGTGATCTTTTCGGCTTCCTCGTCGGGAATTTCAGTTTCAAATTCCTCTTCGAGGGCCATTACCAACTCAACCGTGTCGAGTGAATCGGCGCCCAGATCATCGACAAATGAAGCATCGTTCGTTACCTCGTCTTCTTTGACGCCGAGTTGTTCCGCAACGATGCCCTTAACTTGTTCTTCGATACTGCTCATAGTGGTCCCATCTCCTGAGAAGACTCATCAATATTGTCGCACGGCGGGGCACCAGGTGGCGCTCGGTAGCGCCGTCAAAAACCCCGAAAAAGGTCGTAAGTCTTTGTTATTTCACGGTGCAACCTGACCGTGGCTCGGTATTGTATGTGAATAGCCCATGGCAATCTACACACAATCGCGACCAAATCAGTCCATCAGCATGCCGCCGTTCACGTGCAGCGTCTCTCCGGTGACGTAGGCGCCTGCCGGGGACGCCAGGAAAAGCACCGCACTGGCGATGTCATCGCCGTCACCCAGTCGGCCGAGAGGCACCTGAGCCAGCATGCTGTCACGTTGCTCTTCAGGCAGAACGCGTGTCATATCCGTATCGATAAAGCCCGGTGCCACCACATTGACGGTGATGTTTCGCGAGCCGATCTCGCGCGCCAGTGACTTTGAAAAGCCGATGATGCCGGCCTTGGCAGCCGCATAGTTGGCCTGCCCGGCATTGCCCATTACGCCAATTACCGATGCAATGTTGATGATGCGCCCCCTCTTCGCTTTCATCATGCCGCGGAGGCTGGCCTTGCAGACGCGATACACCCCACTCAGGTTTGTAGACAGCACGTCGTCCCATTCGTCCGCCTTCATCCGCATGAGCAGATTGTCGCGGGTAATGCCGGCATTGTTGACAACGATCGTCGGGCTGCCCTCGTTGCCCTGCATGTCCTTGAGCGCATTCTGTACGGACTCGTCATCGCCGATATCGAGGACCAGACCGCGTCCGCGGCGGCCGAGTGTCTCCCCTATTGCTTGCGCGCCAGCGTCGCTCGTGGCCGTACCAACGACCAGCGCACCAGCACCGGCAAGTGCGTCAGCGATGGCTGCGCCGATGCCGCGAGAGGCCCCGGTTACCAGTGCAATCTCTCCCTCAAGTGCGTTGCTGCTGAACGTGCTGCTCATGCTATTTCCTTTTTACTGAAGTCGGATCAGGCCTGCAGCGCCTTCTGCAAGCCTGCCAGTGAGTCGATTGTTGCAGCGGGAGTACCGCGATTGATACGCCGCGACAGTCCCGCAAGAACTTTGCCTGGGCCACACTCCAGAACCGAGTTTGCGCCAGCTGCAAGCATCGCGTTGATCGTGGCGACCCATTGCACGGGTCTATGCACTTGCTGCGCAAGGCGCGATCGTATGTCGTCCATATCCGTGTACGGTGTTGCATCCGTCGCATTGATGACCGGAATCTCCGGCGACGAAAAATCGACCGTAGCCAACGCCTCTGCGAGTTTTTCGCCCGCCCCGATCATCAGTGACGAATGCGACGGAACGCTGACAGGCAGCAAGATGGCACGTCGGGCGCCCAGTTCTTCTGCCCGCACGATCGTGTGGTCGATCGCCTTTTTGTGGCCGGCGATTACAACCTGACCGGGAGAATTGAAGTTGACGGCTTCGGCCACGCCAATTGCCGAGGTCTCTTCGCAGACGTCCCGGACGGCGTCGTCATCCATGCCGATGATCGCCGCCATCGCACCCTCACCGACCGGCACGGCGGCCTGCATGAGTTCCGATCGTATCTTCACGAGTTCGAGCGCAGCAGCAAAACTCAGGCTTCCGGCACAGACCAGAGCCGTGAACTCACCGAGGCTGTGCCCGGCCATATGCGATGGCTTGGCGCCGTCCGCTTCACGCCAGACGAGCCAGGCTGCATATCCAGCGGTCAGCATTGCCGGCTGCGTCACGACCGTCTCGGCGAGTTTTTCGGGCGGGCCTTCCTGCACGAGTTGCCACAGGTTGTAGCCGAGAATCTCGCTCGCTTCGGCATAGGTTTGTTCGACGATCGCATACTCGTGGGCGAGGTCCGCCTGCATGCCTTGAGACTGAGAACCCTGCCCGGGAAATACCATTGCTATGGTCAATGCACTCTCCAGAAATCGTATGAACGCAGGAGGCGAATTATATCGCCGCCTGCCGGCGGACTCTAATCATCATCAGCATCGCCGCAAATACGCCCGTGATTGCACCATACAGGTGGGACGCGACAATTACGGCGCCGCCGGACGATTGTTCCGATCCTGGCAGCGGGCCCACAAGCTGCTCATAGACCAGCTTGGCCGCAACGAGGAGAGCGAGAATGAGCAGGTCGATTCGACCGGAGCGGAGTCCCGCGACGATTCCAGCGGCCAGAAGGCCGTGCAGGAGGCCGGACAGCCCCACGTACCAGACCAGCTGCGGTTCCAGGAACCACAGCCCCGCGTCCACTCCTGCCACCACCAGCAGGGTTACCAGCAGCCACCGCGCATTGCTGAATGACGCTGAGACGAGATACCAGACCAGCAACAAACCCGCCGCGTTGAGCAACAGGTGAGCTATGCCGAGGTGCACGAAATGTGCGCTCATCAGGCGCCATAATTCGCCAGCGGCCAGTCCCGGCCGGTAGAAAGCGAGTGCTTCGCGGCCCGCGTCGCCGAATATTTCGAGTATTCCGGCTATGCCGATGGCGGCAGCAGGCGGCAGCCAGGCTGCCATTGCGCGAGTGTTCTGGTGACTTGAGTCACCTTGGCGTAACCCCATGTTTGGTATACTGACGTTTATTCAGTTATCGAGTCAATTTCGGCACATTGCCGACGTGGAGCTATTGCCGTGAGTCAAACATTCGGGCCCCGCCCTGCACTGCCCCGACAAAGGGGCTTTACGCTGATCGAGATTATGGTCGTCGTGATCATCATCGGTATCCTCGCGGCTATTGTTGCGCCGAACGTTATCGGCCGCGTCGATGACGCCCAGATCACCAAGGCCAAAGCCGAGATTGCAAATATCGAGAATGCGATGAAGTTCTATCGCCTCGACAATTTCGCCTACCCGTCCAGCGAACAGGGCATCGATGCTCTGGTCACGAAGCCTGCTGATCCGAATATCAAAAACTGGAAGTCGGGAGGCTACCTCGAACGAGTGCCGAACGATCCCTGGGGCAACCCGTATCTGTATCTGAATCCAGGTAGTAAGGGCGAAATCGACATCTACACACTGGGGCGCGACGGGCGTCCGGGCGGCGAAGACATCGATGCCGATATCGGCAACTGGAACCTGGAATAAGGCGCGTACGCCGGCGCATCGAACCGACTCGATGAACGGTCCTGCCTGCAAACGCGGTTTTTCGCTGATCGAGCTGCTGGTCGTCATTGCGATCGTCGGCATCGTGATGTCGATCGCGATGCTGTCTCTCGGCATCCTTGGCGATGATCGGGACCTGCAAAAGGAGGGACGGCGCATGATCGCGCTCGTGCAGGTTGCCCAGGACGAGGCCACTATGCAGGGTCGTGAGTTCGGACTCGAATTCATGGTCGATGCCTACCGCTTCGTGGAATACGACCCGCTCACCAATCTCTGGGGCGACCTCATCGGCGACGATACCTTGCGCTTGCGGCAACTTCCCGAAGACGTCGAATTCGACTTGTTCCTCGAGGGTCAGCGCGTACTGCTGGATCTCGAACCCGCCGAATTCGACGATCCGGAGAAAGCGGATTTGCGTGCCGTAGCCGAAAATTATGCTCCGCACATTCTGCTCTTCTCGAGCGGGGACGCGACCCCGTTCGAACTACACATTCTGCGCGCGGCCAATAACGAGGCTGTTGTCCTCGAAAGCGACGCATTCGGTGAGATGAAATTTGCAAGCGATGAGGATTAGGTAGACGTGATTCGGACTCGTTCGCAGGCGTTCACGCTCGTTGAGGTCATGGTTGCCCTCGCGATCATTGCGCTCTCATTGACCGCGGTCGCGGCCAAGATGGGGCGGATGATCGACACGTCCAATTCCATGCGGGAACGAACCTACGCGAGCTGGATCGCGCAAAACAAGATAGCCGAATTGCGCCTGGCCAATGTCATTCCCGAAGTAACCGCCACGAGTGGCGAGGTCGACTACGCCAACGGCACCTGGGCCTGGCGTGCGGTGGTCTCCGAGAGCGGCATCGAAAACCTGTATCGGGTGGACGTTGCGATTTCGTATGCCGGCAGCGACGATGTCATCCGCACGGTTACCGGTTTTATCGGCGAACCGGTTCCACTCGGCCAGAGCAACCGCTCCTGGAACCGAGGCTCCGAGAATTCCGGGGCGCGCGAATGAGACGGTTCACCAACAGAGCATTCACACTCATAGAGGTGCTCGTCGCGCTGGCCGTCTTCGGTGTCATGTCCATGCTGGCGTACACGGCGCTCGGATCTACGTTGTCCAACGCGGATTATCTGACGAATCGTATGGACCGGCTGCAGTCGGTGCAGCGTACGATCCGCTACCTGAGCACCGATCTCATGCAGACGGCGCCGCGCCCGGTTCGCACCGAACTCGGCGACAGCTTCAGTCCGGCGCTGCAAACCAGTTTGAGCTCTGATGTCCTGCTCGAATTGACTCATAGTGGCTGGAACAATCCGGCGGGGCTGCCGCGCGGAACGCTGCAGCGCGTCGCGTATCGAATTGAGGAAGACGAACTGGTGCGCTATCACTGGACCGTACTCGATCGCACATTCGCCAACGAACCCATCGCTACGGTGCTGCTCGACGACGTCGAGGGCCTGTATTTTCGGTATCTTGAAGCGAACGGCGAGGTATCGGAAATCTGGCCGCCCCTGGCGCAGCAAGGTGGGGGCGCGCTGCGATTGCGGCCCCGCGCTGTGGAAATCGTCTTGACGCTTGCCGATCAAGGGGAAATTCGGCGGCTCCTGGAGGTGGCGCCATGAGGCGGCAACGCGGTGTCGCGCTGATCACGGCCATCTTGATTATGGCGCTGGTTACGACGCTGACCTTCAATCTCGAATGGGACAACTCGCTGGACCTGCGCCGCACCTACGTGTCCATGTACCGGGAAGAAGCGATTCAGGCAGCTCTGGGCGCCGAGAGTTGGGTCCGTATTCTCCTGCAGCAGGACTCGAACGACAGCGAGACCGATCACCTCGGGGAGATCTGGGCAAGTGATCTGCCGGTACTGCCGCTGGGGACCGAAGGCGACACAATTCAGGGTGAGATATATGGCCAGATAGAGGACCTGCAGGGCCGCTTCAATGTCAACAACCTCATCGATCAGGAGGGCGAGGTCGATCAGGAATCGCTCGAGCAGTTCACCCGGCTATTGACCGCACTCGGGATTGACGTGAGATTCGCCGGTATTGCCGCAGACTGGATTGACGCAAATCGTGATGCAGGATTTCCCGACGGCGCCGAAGATGCGATATACACCGGTGTCATACCGCCGTACCGAACGGCGAATCAAATACTGTCGAGTACCAGCGAACTGGCGGCGCTCGAGGGTATGGACAAGGCCACCATGGATGCCCTGCTGCCGCATATCGTCGCCCTGCCCGGCCGCACCGGGATCAATGTCAACACCGCGAGCGGTCCGGTATTGCAGTCCCTGGACGAGAACATGACGGCTGCGGACGTCGAAGGGCTGTTAGCGGAGCGCGAGGAACAGGGGTTTGCCGACCTCGGCAATTCGTTCTCGTCGCTCGTTACGCCGGATGTCCTCAATCAACTGGAGGAGACCAGCGACTTTTTTCAATTGAAGGTCATCGTTCGGGTTGATACCGTTCGCATCACCTTATTCAGTTTACTGGAGCGCGGCCCGCAGGGTGACACATCACCGATCCTGCGTAGCCTCGGCACAACCTGACAATGGCAGAGTATCTGGTCATACGGCTCGATTCCGACCCCGGCGGTGCGGCGCACTGGATTGCGGTCGACAGCAATGGCACCCGCATCAGTGCTCCGGCTACGGGGCCGCTGGCCGAGGCGGCCGATGACGTTGGCACACGAGAAGTGATTGTGCTCGTGCCAGCAACGACCGTTCTCACGACGACAGCGGATATTCCGGTCCGGGGTGGCTCGCGATTGCTTGCAGCCCTGCCGTTCGCGCTCGAGGAGCAGGTTGCCGATGATGTCGAGAATCTGCATTTTGCCGCCGGTACGCGTC
>Ga0265303_10003075_pt1 | contig 10413 bp, 5 predicted proteins | sample Helome_2_FD_192494 | JGI IMG/M metagenome (GOLD analysis project Ga0265303, IMG submission 192494) | Marine sediment microbial communities from subtidal zone of North Sea - Hel_20160317 (Illumina Assembly) | ecosystem: Environmental > Aquatic > Marine > Subtidal zone > Sediment ... | reverse complement strand
CGCATAGACGTCGCCAATGCCGTTATTCGCTTCCACACCCAGCTCTTCGAAGACCCGCGCGTGTTTGTCGAACACGTCCTTGTAGTAGACCTGCACCGCGTGACCGAACATGATGGGATCGGACACTTTCATCATCGTGGCTTTCAGGTGCAGCGAGAGCAGCACGCCCTGTTCTTTCGCCGCCGCCGTCTCCCGGGCGTAGAAGTCGCGGAGTGCCTTGCAGTTCATCACCGTCGCGTCGATCACCTCGCCGGCCGTCACGTGGGTGGTTTCCTTCAACACCGTAACCGTGCCGTCGTCGGCCGCGTGCTCGATACGCATGTTCCCCGGGGTTGTCTTCACATAGGACTGTTCGCTCGAATAGAAGTCCTGGTCGTCCATGTGCGCGACATGCGATCTGCTGTCCGGGCTCCACTCGCCCATGGAATGCGGATGCTTGCGGGCAAATTCCTTGACGGCGGCCGCGACGCGGCGATCGGAGTTGCCTTCCCTGAGTACCGGATTCACGGCGCTGCCAAGCACCCTGGCATAACGCGCCCTGATGACCTGTTCATCTTCCGTCTGCGGGTCTTCCGGATACGCGGGGACGTCGTATCCGTGTCGCTGCAATTCCTCGATGGCGGCCACCAGCTGCGGAATAGAGGCGCTGATGTTCGGGAGCTTGATGATGTTGGCATCCGGTGTCTTGGCGATTTCACCAAGTTCTGCGAGTGCATCCTCCTGCCGCTGATCCGGTGTCAGGTTATCGGGGAAATTCGCAATGATCCTGCCCGCCAGCGAGATATCGCGGGTTTCTACCTGGACGCCAGCCGTGGCGGCGAAGCCCTGAATGACGGGCAAAAGCGAGTAGGTGGCCAGGGCAGGGGCTTCATCAGTGAAGGTATAAATGATCTTGGACATCAGCGTGCTCGGCGTTATTTTCGACGGGCCCGACCGTCGTGTGAAACGGTCGGGTCAATGGTTTTTCGGGTTTGCGCGCGGGCTTGGCGCCAGCTGTGCCGGCAGTCGCATTGCGCATACCGGAGGATTGTTCCCGGCCACGGTACCCGCGGCGGGCGCTATTCTAACGCAGTGAACGGGAAAGAATAGCGCCGCAGGATGCCGCCGGGGCCCTAGCTGGCCGGGCAGTCGACGGTTCGCGGCGTGCCGGTAGCGTCAACCGTTTCCAGCTTCACGGGCCGGCGCCAGACGCGCTGGACGTATTCCAGGACCTTCTCCGAGCGGCCGAGATCCAGGCCCCGGCCGTCGGTTTCGTGCTCATGAACGAGGTGGAGCGTGCCATCGGTATCCACGTGCTGCGCCAGCACGGTGGGGGAGCCGAAATGGTACTTCGGCGCCAGTATCTGGTCCCGCAGCTCATTGATGTCCGTGTCGAGAATGGTCACGGTCCCATCCTTGTCGGCTTCGTAGCGGAACAACTTCAACTCCTCTGCCAGGTCTTCTGTCAGGTAGTTGCGGATAAAACTGAAATCGTCGTCCTGGGCGCGAATCTCGAAAGCCTTCTCCAGCCCTTGCTCCTCGATGATCTTTTCCCACATGGAAAAACCCAGGTGATAGGGGTTCACGTTCAGCGAAGCCTGTTTGTCTGCGGCATGGGGGCGGACGACATCCGAATGCGTTTTGATGGCATCCAGGTAATCGCTCTGCGGGATAAAGTCGGCCTCTCGCAGCAGGCGTGCATGCCAGTATGAAGCCCAGCCCTCGTTCATGATCTGGCAGGCAAACACCGGGTAGAAATAAAAAGACTCCTCGCGAACGGCGAGGAAGATGTCCCGTTCCCAAGGCTCCATTTCCGGCGCCGACTGGGCAAGAAACCACAACAGGTCGCGTTCGGCCGCAGCAGTTGCAGAAGACTCGTCGTTCATGGAGCCGGGGTTGCCTGCGTCGTCACCTTCGCCGGGCAGATCCTGAAAGCGCGCCTTGAACGGGTCTTTAGAGGTAGCGGACTTGGCATCATCCGAGGCGTTCGGTGAGCCCCTGCGCACGCCCTTGAAGACATCGATGTGGCTTTCCAGCGCCAGGGCTGCATCGAGCACGCGTTCCACCTTCGCTTCGCCATGCTCTTCGATCGCCATCGCAATGCGCCGGGCGTGGCTTGCCGCAAGCTCGACGATCTTGTAGCCAAGCTGCTTCTGGCTGCGGCGGAACAGCTCGTTGTTCTTGGAGAAGTCTGCATGTCCAAGAACGTGGGCCGTTACCAGCGTGTTTTCCTGCACGCTGTTGTTCTTGGCCAGGTAGGCCTGCCCCGGATTGCCCGGAAAAACTACCTCGAACAGCCGTGAATGCCCCATCCGATGCTGGATTAGCTGGTAGATGTAACGCACGCCGAAAGACCAGTGCGGCATACGCACCGGCAAGCCGTACACCGCAATCTCCATCATGAAGCTGTCCGGCACCTCTTCGAAAGTCACCGGGTAATAGTCGAGGCCCTGGTCGCGGCCCAGGACTTCCAGCTTGACGAGGCGGTCTTCCAGTGTACTGGTCATCGGGTTGGCCTCACGATAGTGGCGCGGTGGCTCAGGCTGCTTCGCCAGCCAGCTGTTCCTGGAAGAAACCGCGTATCGCCTTCCAGATGGAATCGTTGCTGGTCAGCGCATAGCTGTCGCTCGGCGCGCCAGACTCTGTCACGGCAGAAAAGATCTTGGCCGTCTCTGTAGTCAGGGCGCGGTCTTCGGAGGACGGTGTTTCGATGTAGCCCATGAAGCTGCTTTGCGCGCCCAGGCTGCGCAGCAGGCCTTCGGCCTTGTCGTGATCGTCGCGGAAGTTCTCGCCGTCGGATGCATAGAACAGGTAGATGTTGTACTGGGACGGGTCGTAACGGTCCTGGATGGCTTGCGACACAACGTCGAACGCCGTGGATGCAACGGTGCCGCCCGACCCCCGGACCTGGAAGAACTCACTTTCTTCGAATTCCCAGGCCTTCACCGTATGGGCGACGAATACCGTGTCGATCTGCTGGTACTGGCGACGCAGGCCTTGCATCACCCAGAAAAAGAAGGTTTTGGCGAGTTGCCGGTCGCGCACCTGCATACTGGAGGACACGTCCATGGCAAAGAAAACGACGGCTTGCGTGGCGGGTTGCTGACGCCGGGCGAGCTGGCGGAAGCGCAGGTCTTCGTCGATGAACGCCGGGCCCTTGCTGTTCACTGCGCGGCGCTTAATGGCTTCTTTCATCGACCGTCGGCGATCCAGGCGGGAACGGGCGCCCCGCCGGTCCCAGCCCTCGCGCACATATTCGTCATCCTTTACGCCGCCGGACTTGGCTTCGAGATTTGGCAGCTTCAGTTCTTCCCACAGCCAGTCGATGATGTCGTCAACCTTGAGTTCCACAGCGAACTCATAGCCGCCGTCACCTTCGCCGCCGGCCTCCTTGCCGCCCTCGGACTGGCCGCGCTTTTTCTGTCCCATTTTGTCGCCGGGCTTTGCATCACCCTGGCCGGCGCCCTGCTGCTTGGCGTTCTGCCGCAGGCGGAAGCGGAAATGCTCCATGATGCGCACCGGGATCTGGACCGTGCGGTCGCCGCTGCCCATGACCTCCGCGTTCGAAATGACTTCGGGTAATTTGGCCTTGACGGCTTCCCGAATCTTGTCGTTGTGCCGCAACCAGTCGCGGGCGCCGCGTGAGAACAGGTCGTACCACTGGCGTCCCGTCTCGCCGCCGTAGGCGGAGAAGGTAGACGGCGTTGGATTCATGCGTCGTTTCCTCCCGGCGTCCCGTTACTCTTGCGACAGCAACGTTGTCACGTAGCTGAGCGCCTCCTTGGCGCTGTGCTGGTCGTAGCCGTATTCATGGACGAGCCGTTCCTGCACTGCGGAGATCTTCTGCTCGGCGTCTCCGTCCGGGCGGGCCGCTGACGTAACCAGCCTCAAGACGTCGCGCCGTTCTTCGAACAGGTATTGCTCGATGGCTTCGTGCAAACGGCTGTGGCTGTCCAGCGTGAATTTTTCGCCGGCCTTGAAGGCCACCATGGCCTTGCGCACCACTTCCTGGCGGAACGACTCCTTGCCGGAATCAGAAATCTTGATCTTGTCTTCGACAGAACGCAGGAAACGCTCGTCCGCATCACGATCCTCGCCGGTTATCGGGTCGGTGAGGGTGCGGTTATCCAGGGCGGCCTCCACCTCGTCGAGGTATTTCTCCAGCAGCTCCTGGGCTTCGTCTTCGAAAGAAGCAAACAGGGCCCGATGCACATCTTCCTTGACCCAGCGGTTGTAAAAGTCCTTCCGGGCGATCACCAGGAAGTCGACCCAGAGCTTCTTGTGGGCGCTGTCCATTCGCGCGTCACTCTCGATGGAATCCTTCAACGCCAGCAGCATCTCCATACTTGTCAGGCTGTCCGCGTCGCTGCGCGTAATCGCATTGGAGATGGAATTGATGACGAACCGCGGGCTCACGCCTGACAGCCCTTCGTCCGGGGACTCTGCGTGCAATTTCGGCACGTCGGCGAGGGAGAAACCTTCGGCATCTTCACCGGCGAACAGCCGCAGCTTCTTCGACAGGTCGAGGCCTTCCCGCTCCGGCTTCTCGAGCCGGGTCAGGATGGCGAAGGCCGCTGCGAGCTTCAGTACGTGGGGGTCCAGATGCACGTCACGGAAAGCCGGCGCATGGGACACCAGTTTCTTGTAGATACGCGCCTCTTCCGTATAGCAGAGTGTGTACGGCACCCGGATAATGACCATGCGGTCGAGCAGCGCCTCGTTCTCCTTTTCCTGCAAGAACTTGTTGAACTCTGCGAGGTTCGTATGGGCGACGATCGTCTCATCCAGGTGGATGAGAGGGAAGCGCGACACCTTGACGTTCTTTTCCTGGGTCAGCGTCAGCAACAGGTAGAGGAACTCCCGCTTGACCTTCAGAATCTCAATCATTTCCAGCATGCCGCGGCTGGCTGCGTACACGGCGCCGGACCAGGACCAGGCGCGAGGATCGCCTTCGTCACCAACCTCCGCGACTTTTGACAGGTCTACTGAGCCCACGAGGTCGGCAATATCGGCCGTAGTCGGGTCATGCGGGGCATAAGTGCCGATACCGACGCGCGACGCTTCTGAAAGGAAGATGCGCTCGACGGGGAAGTTCATGAAGTCGCCTTTGAATTCGTCGTCCAACCGGGCCTGGCTGTGCGGACTGAGTTCACCGACAACGTCGACCCCGTAGGTTTCGCGAAACTGGGCACGCATGCTTGCGGGAATCAGGTTCAACGGCGACTCGTGGAGCGGTGAACCTTCCAGTGCGTAAAGGGCCCCTTCTTCCGTATGGCTGTATTCCTCGAGTGCGCGCTTGAGCAGAATGACCATCGAAGACTTGCCGCCAGAAGGCGGGCCGAGCAGCAGCAACAGCCGGCGGCCCACATCGGACCCGGCGCTGGCGCCCTTGAAATATTCAACGACCCGATCGAGTGGAGAGTCGATGCCGTAGAGTTCGTCGATAAAGAGGTCTTTGGGAACCGGCAGCTTGCCGGCCTGGCTAACGGTGTGCAGGGTTCTGCGCTTTTCTTTCTGGTACCAGCACAACATGTCGTACATGTAGCGGTGGCTGCTGCGCGTGTAACAGCCCGGATTGGCCGGGACAACGTTCTCGAGAAACTCGCCGAATGTGCCTCGCCATCGGGACGCCTTGTGAGTTGACGCAAACGTCGTCAAATCACTGATGAAACTATCTGCCACCGAGGTGGCTGCGTGCTCCGATTGGGGTACGGTCAACATAGCTGCTCTCCTATGGCCTTCGGAGGTCACTCGTACCGATTGTTCTTGTTGTTATTCGTTCGTCGAGTTCGCCCTCTGTCCTCCTTGAAAAATGTCTTTAGCGCTGGTCGCGGTGCTGGCTTCAAGCACGGAATCAGGTTCTGCCTTTGACCTTGTCCTTGCTGTGACCGCCATCACAGTCTCAGTATCTTTTATTACATAAGCCGCCCCTGCACAACCGCGATTCCGTCCGTATTTCTGGCTGTGACCGCGTCTGTGCTGAAGGCCCCCCGGCCGGCCATGTCGCAGTGCAACGACCGACAGTCGCCTGAATCTCCAGCGTTTCTGGGGCCTGCGACCAATATGGCGGCGGCATTGGGCTAAGCTTGTCCGGTTGGCGTGAAAAGATTCTCGTGTGCCGAGGATTACAAGGCCATTGACGATTATGTTGCCACGAGACAAGGAACGCCTGTGAAAATCCTGCCCCATTTACTGCCGATGGTCCTGGCCCTGGTTGTTTGCCTGCCGGGTGTGGCCGAGCCCGCCGGGCTCTTGCCGGCAGCCCCGACGGACTGGCCGCAGGCCAGGCTCCCCGCCGACGTTGTGCCCCAGGCTTATCGCCTGGACCTCACGATCGTCCCCGATCAGCCAGCCTTCAGCGGCCGGGTAGAGATCGACCTGAGCGTTGCGGTCCCGTTAACGGGTTTCTGGATCCACGGCCGGGATCTGCGGGTGCTCGAACTGGCCGTCACGCCGGCGGGCGGCGAGCCTGTCGCGGGCACCTACACTGAAGTGGGTTCAGACGGCGTCGCATGGGTGGCCCTTGCCGATGAACTGGCACCGGGCTCAGCCACCCTGGAAGTGGTCTACGACGCCAACTTCGACAGCGGTTTGTTCGGGCTCTACCGCGTGGACGTGGGTGCAGACGCGTACGCGTTCACGCAGTTCGAAAGCACCTTCGCCCGCAAGGCTTTTCCGGGTTTCGATGAGCCAGTGCACAAGACACCGTTCTCTATCAGCGTGACGACACGCGCGGCATACCGGGCATTGAGCAATACCCGCGTCATCGGCACCGAAGCGCTGCCGGACGAGATGCAGCGGCTTCGGTACGCCACGACGGAGCCCTTGCCGACCTACCTGATCGCCTTTGCCGTGGGTCCGCTGGACGTTGTCGAATATGCGCCGGTGCCCGCGAACGAGTTTCGGGAAACCCCGTTGCCACTGCGCGGCGTGGCCGCGCGTAACCAGGGTGAACGCCTGGAGTACGCGCTGGCGAACACGGCTGCGATTGTTACCGATCTCGAGGGCTATTTCGGTCGGGCCTATCCCTTCGACAAGCTCGATATCGTGGCGGTCCCCGACTTTGCCGGCGGCGCGATGGAGAATGCGGGACTGATCACCTATCGCGAGTCCCTGCTGTTGTTCGACGACACGTCACCGGTCAGTCAGCGACGTTACTTCGGTTTGATTCATGCCCATGAGCTGGGTCACCAGTGGTTCGGCAACCTCGTCACCATGCCCTGGTGGGACGACATCTGGTTGAACGAGGCTTTTGCGTCCTGGATTCAGGCCAGGACGGCACGAAACTGGCGGCCGGAGTTTCATTATCGGCAGTCGGTGCAATCGCAGGCACTGCGGGCGATGACAGCCGATAGCCTGGTCAGCGCTCGCCAGATACGAGAGCCCGTGGAAAGCTATGACGAAATCGTCAGCGCATTCGACGCCATTACCTATCAGAAGGGTGCAGCGGTGCTGCAGATGTTCGAGCGTTACCTGGGTGCCGACACTTTCCAGGCGGGCATCCAGGCCCACATTCGCCGATTCGAATTTGGCTCGGCGACCGTGTACGACCTGATGGATTCGCTGGAGTCCGCGGCCGGCCCAGGGGTGGCGGTGCGCGAGCCCTTTGAGTCATTCCTGTTTCAGCCCGGTTTGCCCTATGTCGAGCTCAGCAGCCGCTGCTCGGATCGGGGTGTCGAACTGGAACTCGCGCAGACGCGCTATTTGCCCGCGGGTTCTGCCGGGAATCGCAACCTTGCCTGGCAGCTGCCGGTTTGCCTGGGCTTCAGTGTCGACGGTAGCAGGCAGGAGCACTGCCTGTTGCTGAAAGCGCCGAAGCAGGCATTCACGCTGCCTGGTATGGCCTGTCCGGAATGGATCCTGCCGAACGCCGGCGGCGCTGGCTACTATCGCTGGCTGCTTCAGGGCGGCATGGAGGCCCTCGCGCCCGTGTTCTTCGACGGGCTCGACGGCGGGGAGCGGCTCACTTACGTCGACAGCATCATCGCGGGCGTCAATGCCGGGCAGTTGCCGCCGGGTGTGCTGCTGGATCAGCTGGCTACGATCGCCCGGGCGCCGGAACGCTATCCCGTGACGGCAGCCGTGGCGGCTTACCAGCAAATGCTGGACGCCCTGGTTGATGCGGACCAGCGGCAGGCAGCCAACCGTTTTGGCATCGCTGCCTTCGGCCCGCGGCTGGAGGCAGTGCTGTCAGCCGACGGCGCCTTGTCCGCGTCTGATGCCACGCTGCTCAAGGCGACACTGACCGGGTTAATGGCACTCTGGCTGGAGGACGCAGACACTCGCGATCAACTACGGGACGCGGCGTTTCGATTCGTTGGTTATCCCGATGGTACGGCCCCGGATGCGGCGGCGCTGGACCCGGACCTGTTGCCAACAGCGCTGACGGTAGCGGTGCAGACCGGAGGCCGCGCGTTCACAGAATTCCTGATCGCGTATATCCGTAACAGTGGCGATGCGCGGATACGGCAGGCGGCCGTCAGGGCCCTGGCCTACGCAAGCCAGCGGCAAAGCCTCGAGCTGGCCAGGACCTTCGCCCTCAGTGGCGACCTGCGTGGCAATGAATTTCAGACCTGGGCTGCGTTCCTGATGAACCCGGGCAGTCGCGCTGAGAACTGGCCGTGGATCCAGTCAATGTTGCCTGAGTTCATGGCCGCCGCAACCCGGCGCGTCCGCCGGGAGTTACCGCTCTATCTTAGCCGCGGACTCTGCTCGCAGGAGGACGCTGACACGCTGCGGGCGTTGTTCGACGGCATCAAGGCTGACTTCCCGGTGAATCCCCGACGTCTGAACCAGGCGGTGGAAACCGCGCAGCTTTGCGCGGCGTTACAGAAAGCCCAGGCGGGGCCCGTGAACGAGTATTTCGCCCGGTCTGGAAATCAGCCCGGGGGTTAGACTTTCACCCTTCGGCTGGGTGGCCTGCTGCGATTAATCCGGGAGCAGGGCCACCTGCACCCGGTTGTTCTCCCTGGCGATGCGATTCCAGTCGCCGGCCAGCACCCCGGCCAATCCTGGCGGGTAGGCTGCAAGGGGCGCAGAAATTCCGAAAGCGTTGATCTCAACCCTGATCAGGTTGCGGGGATCGTTCTGCAGCGCTGCCACATAGTTGGCGAAACGCACCGACTGCTGCGTGGAAAGTCTCAAGGCCTCGTCGGCGTTCATCCCCAGGCGCTCGCAGTCCAGGATGGCCATCTCCGCCGGCGCCAGCATGAAGCCGCCCAGTCCGTCTGCGACCTGGCAAAACTCGCCAATGTGCGTGTCAATTTGCACGAGGCCGGAAAAACCGATGGCGCGCAGCTGGGTAATCAGCCCATCCAGCCAGTCTACGCGGTCGTCGCCCAGGGGAACTGCCTCCATCTCGAACCGGCCCGCCTGGTTGACGGTCCACTCCACCGCCGTCAGGAAGTCCAGGTAGCGGTCCCGGCTGTCCGCGCTGGTGGTCCAGTCATTGTCGGCGCCGGCTCGGTCGGTGCGCTGCCATTCCAGCGCCGCGCTCAGCTCACTGTTGCGGGTGGTGGCGTCGCGCAGTTCGCGTCGCGTGTCCACTTGCAGCGCCAGCAGGGCGGCGGCCAGCAGGCCGAGCCCAACAACACCTGCAATTGACACCGCGCGGCGCGGTTCGACTGCTGCTGCGGCGCCGGGAACCGCCGCGGGCTGTTCGGCTGTCGCATCTCCCGGTTCTGTCGGCCCATCGGCCTGCGGCAGCCGGCGATCGGCGGTACCCTGTCGGCGATCGGTGGCCCCCTGCCGGCGGTCGCGGACGTTGCTGCGGCGTTCATCGCCGTTGTGGCCGGGTTCGTCGAGCAGGCGGCGCATGCTGGTCTCGATGTCCTGCTTCAAGCTCTCGCTGTGCTGCTGCAGCATCTCGGTCAGCCAGTCGTGCAGCTCGGACCAGTCGGCCACTTCTATTGTCTCGCTGACATCCGCGAGGGTCCGCTCACGGCGTCCCGAAGGTGCGGTGGTTTCGCCTGTCGCCTCCGGCTCTGCCGCGTCTCCCTCAGCGCCAATCAGGTGCAGCGACTGTAGTATTTCGGTGACTTCTACCGGCTTGATCTGCTTTGGCAGCACGCCCACCGCGCCCAGCGCCCGCGCCTGGCCCACGTAAAGCTCGCCGGCCTGCGACGTATACATCATGATGGGAATTGTGGCGGTGGCCGGGTTGTCCTTGATCGCGCGGACTGCCTGGAAGCCGTCCATGCCCGGCATCATGTGATCCATGAATATGACGTCTGGACGCGCGGTGCTGAGATAGGCCAGCGCATCCTCGGCAGACTCCGAAGTCTCCACGCGCAGCTGATGCGCAGCCAGGAGCTTGCGCAGCACCTGGCGCGCAGTCTTGGAGTCATCGACGATCAGAGCGCACTTCTGTCCCGCCAATGGAGCTCTCCCAGAACTGCTCGCGGACGGCCTGGCCCCATTCTACGCTGTTGTTAT
>Ga0265303_10003074_pt1 | contig 10414 bp, 7 predicted proteins | sample Helome_2_FD_192494 | JGI IMG/M metagenome (GOLD analysis project Ga0265303, IMG submission 192494) | Marine sediment microbial communities from subtidal zone of North Sea - Hel_20160317 (Illumina Assembly) | ecosystem: Environmental > Aquatic > Marine > Subtidal zone > Sediment ... | reverse complement strand
CCGCGTTGAGGACAACAAATCCGACTGGTGCTTGCCCCTTGAGTTCGTCAGCCACTCCAATAACCGCACACTCTGCGATATCATTGTGATCAGCGAGAACTTCTTCCATGGCTCCCGTAGACAGCCGATGCCCTGCCACGTTGATGATGTCATCAATGCGACTCATAATGGACACGTAGCCGTCCTCGTCCTTGAATCCAGCGTCGCCCGTAAGGTAGTAGCCGGGGTACCGACTCAGATAGGACGACACGTATCCCTCGTCGTTCTTCCAGAGCGTTGGCAAGGTCCCGGGAGGTAGCGGTAGCTTCAACACCACGGAACCAATCTCGTCTGGTCCGAGTTCGTTGCCCACATCATCGAGAATCTGAATGTCATAGCCGGGAACCGCCACCCCGGCTGATCCGGCCTTGATCGGCAACAATTCAGTGCCCAGCGGGTTGATGGCGACTGGCCAGCCGGTCTCGGTCTGCCACCAGTGATCGATGACTGGAACCTTCAGTTTTTCAGAAGCCCAACTCAAAGTATCTGGGTCGCACCTCTCCCCTGCCAAGAACAAAGCTCGAAAGGAGCTCATGTCGACCCCGTCGAGGTAGGTGGCGTCCGGGTCGTCACGCTTGATGGCTCTAAATGCTGTTGGGGCGGTGAAGAGCACATTGACTCCGTGATCCGAGATCACGCGCCAAAATGCCCCAGGGTCGGGAGTTCCGACGGGTTTGCCTTCATACAAGATGGTCGTGCATCCGGCAAGCAAGGGTGCGTACACAATGTAGGAGTGACCCACGACCCAGCCAACATCTGAGGCCGCCCAATAGACGTCGCCGGGATCTACGCCGTAGAGGTGCTCCATGCTCCACTTGAGCGCTACGGCGTGACCCCCGTTATCGCGCACGACCCCCTTTGGGACGCCGGTGGTGCCGGAGGTGTACAACACATACAGTGGATCGGTGGCTGCGACCGGGACGCAGGCAGCCGGCTCTACGCCTTCCACGACAGACTTCCAAGTTAGGTCGCGACCCTCCGTCAGGTCAGCGTCCAGTTCGGGGCGCTGCAAGATCACGCAGCGGTCCGGTTTGTGCGTGGCTAGGCCAATGGCTTCGTCCAGAAGCGGTTTGTATGGGACCACACGGCCCGGTTCGAGTCCGCACGACGCTGACACAATCACTCGAGGTTGCGCGTCATCTATGCGCGTTGCCAACTCTTTGGCTGCAAATCCGCCAAACACCACCGAATGCACCGCTCCGATTCGGGCGCACGCCAGCATCGCGATCGCAGCCTCCGGAATCATCGGCAAGTAGATGATGACTCTGTCACCCTTGACGACACCTAGGCTTGTCAATGCGCCTGCAAACGTCGCGACTTCATCCAGCAATTGTCGGTATGTGAACGTGCGGACTGAGTCAGTCATGGGGCTGTCATAGATGAGGGCCAGCTGCTCGGCCCGCCCGCTCTCGACATGCCGATCAAGAGCGTTATAGGCAGTGTTGAGCACGCCCCCCGTGAACCACCGATAAAACGGCGGGTGTGAAGTGTCCAACACCACACGATAGGGCTCGATCCAGTCGATGGCCTGGGCTGCTCGATCCCAGAAGGCATCACGGTCGTCCACAGAGCGGGCGTACGTTTCACGGTAGCTCACAGTGCCCTCATCTCCTCGACATGACAACGACTCTACGACGTCGGCGCCCCTGCCGGGGCTAGAGAGCAGAAACTCTTCACAAGAATGAGGGCGTGCTACATCTACCTGCCCCTCTTCGATATCAGCATTGCAGGGCTGCGGGATCGCATCCACATTCATCTAGGCTCTCTCTTTCGGTCGCAAAGGAGCATCGGTATGCAAGTTGGTTCTATCGGAATGGGCATTATGGGGTCCGGAATGACTCGCAACCTGCTGGCAGCCGGTCACACGGCCTCGATATGGAACCGCACGAGATCCAAAGCCGAAGCTATCGAAGGTGCCTCTGTCATGAACACTCCTCGGGAAGTAGGCGAAGCGGCCTCGGTTGTCATGATCTGCGTGTCGGATACCGCAGATGTCGAAGCGGTAGTTTTCGGCCCCGATGGTCTCATTGAAGGACTCTCAGCCGGCTCTCTCATCGTGGACTGCTCCACCATCAGTCCAGGGGCGACCCGCTCTTTTGCGGCGCGAGCATCGGCACGAGACGTCGCCTGGGTGGACGCCCCTGTGTCAGGTGGTTCCGAAGGCGCTGCCAACGGCACCTTGTCAATCATGGTGGGAGGATCGGACGACAATGTGGCACGGGCCATGCCGATCTTCGGGGCGATGGGCTCCTCTATCACCCATGTGGGAGATGTCGGCGCCGGTCAAACCACCAAGATCGTCAATCAGATACTCGTGGTAGTGAATCAACTGGCGGTCTCTGAAGCGTTGCTGATGGCCGAGGCTGCCGGCGTAGATCTCAAGAAAGCGCTGGCGGCGGTCGAAGGCGGCGCCGCCGGGTCGTGGATGCTGTCGAATCGCGGCCCACAGATGATCGAGAGAGACTGGCGCCCCGGCTTCACCATCGATCTCCAGCAGAAAGACCTTCGTTTGGTACTCGAGGCCGCGGACGAACTCGGCGTCCCCCTCCCGGGAACGGCGCTCGTGTTTCAGATGTATCGAGCCCTCCAACAACAAGATCTCGGCTCGGAGGGTAATCACGCGCTTGTGAAGGCGCTCGAAAAGATGAGTGGCTTTACCGTCGGCGCGGACTAGACGCCGAAGGACTACCCCTGACGGTCGGAGATGGCGAGGAGATTCGGAACGTCAATACCCAGCTCGGATGCCTGCAATAGCGCCCGCTCAAGCCGAGCCGGAGCCGAGCGACCCATAGCCTTGTGATCGGGGTCGCCGGCGAAGGCAGCCTCCATGGAACCCACCAGCTCGGGCCGATCGAGCTGATGGCCCACCAGAGCCTCCTGCAACGAGAGCACATCGTCGACGACTGACTCCGCATGCTCGCGATGATGGCTCCACAAATCGCCAACCGTTGTGCCGACCGGAAGATCAAGTCCGGCAATGTTGGATGTCAAGATGTACAAGTTCTTCGCTACGAGTTCCGTCACCATCGCTTCGCTATCGACCTCTCGGGCCGGAATCCCAATCGAAGCCAGGGCCTCCACGACGATCGTCGAGGCTGGGCCGGTGACCGGGGTGGGGATGATTACCTTGGAATCTTGCCCAGCCTTCTTCTCGAACCAGACAGAAGCTACGGTCGGGTCGACGAGATCGTACGAAGCCCACGAAGGGGGCAACAACTCATTCTGAATCAGAAGCAGTCTGTCCCGCCATATCTCGGGGACCTCTGTCAGGACAGAGGGCAAAACCGCCTCTCCGACAGCGATGAGAACGAGCGCGGGCTCCGGTGCCCCTCTCGCGACTTGTGACATGGCAGTGTTTCGGTTCACCGGCACGACCGTGAAACCAGTCTTGAGGAAACCACGAGCGAACACCGCTCCTAGCTCCCCGATTCCTACTACCACGACCGTTTCAGTTTCTTGCGCGAATGGTTCAAGCTGCATGTTGAGAATCTAGCTGTTTCCAAAGGGTGGTTATTATGTGATCATCGTGCTGACCGTTTTATCACCTGCCAAAACCCTTGATTACGAATCTCGTCTTCCTACTCGGAAGCATTCGATCCCTGATCGGTTAGACCGATCACAAGAGCTGGTCAGCATTATGGCTGCCAAGTCCCCGGACGAGATTGGCACGCTCATGGGGATCTCCCCGCAGTTAGCTGAACTGAATTGGCAGCGGTTCCAGGAGTGGGAGCCACAAGCGACGCGGAGTAACTCTCGGCCCGCCATGTTGGCGTTCAAAGGTGACGTCTATCAGGGGCTCGAAGCCGGGGCCTTTACGGCGGCCGACTTCACCTACGCCCAGAAATACTTGCGGATTCTTTCAGGATTGCACGGTGTGCTGCGACCTCTCGATCTCATTCAGCCTTACCGACTCGAAATGGGATCACGGGTCAAGAACCCGTACGGCAAGACGCTATACGATTTTTGGGGTACCGAGGTTACCGAGGCGATCTCCCGTGAGCTGGCAGAGCATCGCACCAAAGTTCTGGTGAACCTGGCCTCTAAGGAGTACTTCTCCGTGATCAAGCCACAGTTATTGGAGGCTCCTGTCGTCACCCCTGTCTTCAAGGACTTCAACCGTGGCGAGTACCGAATTATCTCGTTCTTCGCCAAGCGAGCACGCGGCTCGATGGCATCCTGGATGATCCGGAATCGCATCCAAACGATCAAAGCCCTCCCTGGCTTCGACGGTATGGGATACAGATACAGCGACGACCTATCGACCCGGAGTCAACCAACCTTCGTTCGCGAAGCAGCGACCTAGACCGACCCAATCCCAAGCAGAACCGCCGCCAACAGCGCCAAGCCCACTCCGCCTGTCTGCATACGAGTGAGCCGCTCATCGTGGAAGAGGCGGGCCATCACCACCGTCGATGCGGGGAAAAGCGCATAGGCTGCAGTGCTAGCCACGATGGATCCGAACCCGAGGGCCAAGAAGTACAGCATGTTCCCGGCCGAGGTCAGCAGTCCCCCGGCTCCAGCTACGAGTCTTACTCCTCGAGCTGGCCACATCACCCGCTTCACCACGAGCCCCTGCGCAACGAGCAGCATCAAACTGGTCGTCCGGCTAACTACCAAAGGTCCCATTCCGGCGTCACTATCGACGAGTGCCAGGGCCATCAACAAAATCCCGAACCCAAGGCCGGTCACTAATCCGTGCCCGACGGCCAAGCGGCGGGCTCCTGAAGCGGCGTGAGCATCCTCAGGGCTCAACGAGACCAGCACAATGGCGAGGGCACCCAAAAGAAGTCCGAGCGTCACGGCCAGGTTGGGTTCTTCTCCTAGAGTCAAACCTCCGATAACTGGCACGGCTGCTCCCACAACGGCGGCAATCGGCGAGACCAGACCCATCGGGGCTCGCTGGAACCCCCGATACAAGGTGAACACACCGATAGCTCCGCCCACGCCTGAAACTGCTCCCCACCAATAGTCCTGGCCCGTTGCCTGCCCGTCAAAGAAGGGAAACATCGCTGCCAAAAAGACTGTGCCGGTGAGAAAGCTGATGGTGGCGACGGCATGCGGCACGTCTCTACGGGTCGCCGTACCTCCGACAAAGTCGCCGGCGCCCACCACCAGCGCACCCAAACCTGCCAAAAGAATATGCACTGGTGACCTTCACGAGAGAGACGGCGGGATGGTAGCCGCGCCCTGGGTCGAGTGCCGTACAATGGCGGCGTGCCAACGATCGCTTTCGCCAATCAGAAAGGCGGCGTCGCCAAAACGACGTCCGTTCACGCTGTCGCTACGGCGTTTGTCGAGTCTGGCGATTCCGTGCTGCTAGTCGACCTCGATCCGCAGGCGAGCCTGACGTTCGCCTGCGGAATCGACCCGGAGTCTCAGCATCCCAGCATGCACGACGTTCTTGTCGGTCGCAACGCGGCTTCCGACATCCTCACGCAGGTGGGCCCGCTCCACCTCCTACCATCGACGATCGATGTGGCGGGTTCAGAAATTGCCCTACTCACCAAGACGGGGCGCGAGGTTGTGCTCAAGCGCGCACTTGCTCCACTGGTGCCCCATTACGATTGGATACTCATTGATTGCGGCCCCTCGTTGGGCATATTGACCGTCAACGCACTGACGGCAGCGGAATACGTCATCATTCCCTTCCAATGCGAATCGCTAAGTCATCGGGGCGTCGGCCAACTCTTGGAAACTGTAGAAGACGTGCGGGGGTATTCGAACCCGGACCTCACTGTCCTGGGTGGCATTGCCACAATCTTCGACGCTCGAACCAAACTCAGCCGCGCCATCCTGGACAGCATCAAGGAGACGTTTGACCTGGAAGTTCTGGACCCTCCGATCCCGAAATCGGTGCGAGTGGCGGAATCCCCATCTCACGGCAAATCTGTCCTCGAACACGCAACCTCTTCGAAGCCAGCTACGGCCTACCGCGCTCTAGCTGATTCCATCCGGGCGCGCGCATGACACGCGGAAAGAAAGCGCTCTTCGGAGAGCCAAACCGATCCAAGAGTCGGGTGAGCGAGGGAAAAGCTGCCTTGTACGAAGCAGCCAATTATCGATCAGCTTCCCAACCCACGGTCGGCAAAGTCGGGTATGAGTGTTCCCAGTGCAGCGGAGCCGGAGTGGTTGGCTACGGCGACGCCGTTCGTCGGATCTTGCGGTTTACCCTGTGGTTCCCCGGCAAGCAGCACAGCAGGTGGATGGAGTGCCCCAGTTGTGGCCAGCGGACCTGGCTACAGCTGCGTTGGTTGCCTCGCTGACCAGCGACTCTCCGGGCCGAGGGGTGTCGCACTGGATGATGGGAACGAAGCGATGAACTGCGTCCCTCCCGCCCGCCGGTTCGACACCTCAATCGTGCCTCCTGCGTCACCAATTATCTGGTGGACAATCGAGAGCCCAAGACCGGATCCGGGCCGGTCGCGCGCCTCGTTGGCGCGATAGAAGCGGTCGAACACGTGTGGCAATGCCTCCTCGGCGATCCCGTCGCCGGAATCGATCACGGTAATCGACGTTGCCGAAATCATCACAGAAACCGGAGGCCTGCCGTGTTTCAAAGCGTTGTCAACGAGGTTTGTCACAACGCGCTCAATGCGGCCAGGGATGCCTTGCACAATCTCTGCGGCGTTCTCAGAGAAGAATATCGGAACGCTATAGCGACGCTCTGCTCTTCGAATCACTCGCTGAGTGATATCCACCAGATCAACGTCCTCTGGGGCGGCTTCCAAGTCAGCCTGATCGGTGGCAAGATCAACGAGTTCGCTCACCAGATCCGTTAACTCACCCAGTTCTGCGGACAGACCGGTGATCACCTTGAATCTGTCATCCTCATCGAGCTCATCTATGTGATACAACATTTCTGTGTTCATTCGCAGGCTCGTTAGGGGCGTTCTCAACTCGTGGCTGGCGTCCATTATGAGCCGATGTTGCTGATCACGAGAGGTGCGTAACGCAGTCACCATGGCATTGAAGCTTCGAGCAAGACTACCGATCTCATCTCGTTGCTGGTCTTCTCCCACCACTACGGAGAGGTCTTCCGTCGCGGCGATATGCCGAGCGGAGGCCTCGAGCCTCTGCATGGGAGACGTAACTCTCCAGGCGATGACCCATCCAATCGACGCCGCCAGAGCTGTGGCGCCCGCCCCCAACGCCACCAGGCTACCGAGCAACCCGGTGAGGACTCGCTCTGTCTCGGTGAGCTCACGGGCTACCTGCACCGCACCACCAGATGCAAGAGGGGCTGTCACCATTCGGAACGAGGCACCCTCAATCTCAACGTTACGAAATACCATCTTGTCTTGATGGATCGCTACACCAATATCGAGCTCCTCGATGGGCAATCGAGGGAAAGACAAAGCAAGCACGGATTGACCGGTGCCATCGAGGATCTGCGTGACCGCGTCGTAGTCGGCCAAGGTCTCGTACGAAATGGCGACCTCGTCATCCAAATCATTATCTCGAACTCCACGCTGGCCCTCGTTGAACTCGTTCGAGCGCTCCTCCAGGAACTCATCGGTGGCATCGCGCAATTCACGATCCGTTGCGATATACGCACCTGTTGCGGCTCCGAAACTCACAAGGGCAGCTACGACCGCCAGAGCAAGAGCAAACTTCCAACGAATGCTCATGAGGACCGCATCACATATCCGACGCCGCGAACGGTGTGGATGAGTCGACTCATGCCGTCCGGTTCCGTTTTCCGGCGCAGGTACCCGATATAGACATCAAGGGATTTGGAAGACGTCTCGAAATCGAATCCCCAGATCTCCTCGTAAATCCGTGATCTTGGTAGTACGACGCCGGCATTGAACATCAACAACTCCAGGAGGTCGAACTCAGTCTTCGTGAGCTCGAGGCCAGTGCCAGCTCGTTCGGCCACCCGTCCTGAGGGATCCAACCGGAGGTCGTCCATTTCCAATACATCGGACCCGCCGGTCACCCCCGTCCGGCGAAGAAGCGCCCTCACTCTGGCGCGAAGTTCTTCCAGGGCGAAAGGTTTGACAAGGTAGTCGTCAGCTCCTGCGTCCAACCCGGCCACCCGATCGGAGATGAGATGACGCGCCGTTAACATCAGAATAGGAGTGTCGATACCCTGGGCACGGACACGACGACAAACGGTGAGCCCATCTAGATTGGGCATCATGACATCGAGAATGATCAACTCGGGGTCCTCTTGCCCCACAAGAGTGAGCGCTTCAGATCCGTCCGAGGCCAGAAGCACCTCGTACCCATTGAACCGCAGGGCGCGATCGAGGGATTCGCGAACAGCTGTGTCGTCTTCGGCGACGAGGACCCTCGAACCTTGCATAACGTTCAGGCTACCGGAGTTGCGGTTCTTAGGGAGAACGATAACTCGCTCTCCCTCTTTCAGATTGGCGAAGCTAATGCCGCATGGGCCGATGCCAAACGGGCAACCGGGACGCGATAGGCACTACAGCTGACATAGTCCAGACCAGTCTTGTGGAAAAAATCTATCGAGCGGGGATCGCCCCCATGCTCTCCGCAAACTCCAACCTTCAATCCAGGGTTGACCGCACGCCCTCGTTCCGTTCCGATCTCGATAAGACTGCCGACACCCTCGATGTCGACTGACTGAAATGGATCGCGCTCAATGAGTCCGCGCCTGACGTAGCCCGGCAAGAATCGAGATGCATCATCGCGACTGAGGCCCGCAGTGCTCTGTGTCAAGTCATTCGTTCCGAACGAGAAGAACTCAGCGGAACCAGCTATCTCCCCCGCGGTCAAAGCGGCACGCGGAAGCTCAATCATGGTTCCCACCTGATACTCAACGGATAGACCAGCCTGAGCGAACACCTCCTCAGCCACGGTACGGACGATCTCCTCCTGGGCAAGGAACTCACTGGAGAACGCCACCAAAGGAATCATCACCTCAGGTTTGACCACAATCCCACGCTCTGCACACTGAACCGCAGCGTTGAAGATGGCCCTCACCTGCATCTCTGTGATCTCTGGATACGTGATCCCCAGGCGGCAGCCACGATGTCCCAACATCGGATTCGACTCGGACAGGCGCTCAATTTGGGCGAGCACAAACTCTCTTTCTTGAATCTCGTTAAGCAGCTTGTCAATCTTGGAGAGTTTCTTGGCACTCGCAATTCGGAGTTTCAGATCTGCGATATGGTTCACCGTTTCATCGCGCCGTGGTAGAAACTCGTGCAAGGGCGGGTCCAACAGACGGATGGTGACCGGATATCCGTCCATCACCTCGAACATCCCGACAAAATCGGCTGTCTGAACAGGTTCCAGCTTTGCCAAAGCATCTGCCCGGGCAATCGCGTTGGGAGCCATGATCATCTCTCGCATAGCTTCAATCCGCTCGGCTTCGAAGAACATATGTTCAGTCCGGCAGAGTCCAATGCCTTCAGCTCCGAGCCGTCTCGCCGCGGCGGCGTCGGTCGGGTTGTCAGCGTTCGCCCGAATCCCCATGGTCTTGAATTCGTCCGTCCACGACATCAATGTTTCGTAATAATCGTCGAGTTCGGGCTCTACAGTGGGAACCTGGCCCGCCAGTACTTCACCCGTATTCCCATCGACGGTGATCCATTCACCTTTCGATATTGTTACACCGTTGGAATGAAAGAGCTGCTCGGCGTAGTCAACCCGAAGACCGGCACATCCGACGACGCAGCACTTGCCCATGCCTCTAGCGACGACTGCCGCGTGAGAGGTGACTCCACCGCGCGCGGTGACAATTGCTTCGGCCGCCACCATTCCGTGGAAATCGTCAGGGCTCGTCTCGTTGCGAACCAACACGACAGCCATGCCCGCGGCCGCAAGCTCGACCGCTTCATCGGGATCGAACACGACGACGCCTGCGGCACCGCCCGGCGAGGCTGGTAAGCCAGACGCAATGATTTCAGTATCGGGTTGGCGCACAACGACGGGGTGAAGCAGCTCTTCGACGCGACCCGGCGACACGCTTTGTACGCCTTCTGCCTTGGTGAGGAGTTCCTCATTGACCATATCCACCGCAATACGAATAGCGGCGCGACCAGTTCGCTTCCCACTCCGAGTCTGCAGCATGTACAGGTTTCCTCGTTCGACCGTGAACTCCACGTCTTGCATATCCCGATAGTGGGCCTCCAAACGCAGCGTGATTTCGCTCAGCTGTGCGAATACTTCCGGCATGACCTGCTCCAGCGCGGCGATCGGTTCTGGCGTGCGAAGTCCCGCTACGACATCTTCGCCTTGTGCGTTCTCCAAGAACTCCCCATACAGCACAGGCTCACCGGTCATCGGATTTCTCGTAAACGCCACCCCAGTCCCAGATGACTCTCCTGAATTTCCGAACACCATGCTCTGCACCGTGACAGCTGTGAAGAGGTCGTCCGAAATATCGTTCATCCGTCGATAG
>Ga0265303_10003073_pt1 | contig 10416 bp, 7 predicted proteins | sample Helome_2_FD_192494 | JGI IMG/M metagenome (GOLD analysis project Ga0265303, IMG submission 192494) | Marine sediment microbial communities from subtidal zone of North Sea - Hel_20160317 (Illumina Assembly) | ecosystem: Environmental > Aquatic > Marine > Subtidal zone > Sediment ... | reverse complement strand
GCGAGCATTGTCATTGCGGGTCTTGGCAATAATCTCGTCACGCGTACCGGGTTCGATCAGCGCCTGTGCAACACCCACTGAGCGCGATGCATCTTTTACATAGATCACCGGCCCTTCGTATCGCGGCTCGATCTTGACCGCCGTATGCGCTGGCGATGTAGTGGCCCCGCCAATCAGCAGGGGCAAATCGTAGTCCAGTCTTTGCATTTCACTCGCGACGTGAACCATCTCGTCAAGTGACGGTGTGATCAGACCCGACAGGCCGATAATGTTCGCGCCCTCGCGCCTGGCTGCCTCGAGGATCTTGTCGCAGGACACCATGACGCCAAGGTCAACGACCTCGAAGTTATTGCACTGCAGGACGACACCCACAATGTTCTTACCAATATCGTGCACGTCGCCTTTCACGGTGGCCATCACGATCTTGCCGTTCGAACTCATCTTGCCGTCTTTCTCGTCTTCAATAAACGGCACGAGATGGCCAACGGCTTTCTTCATAACGCGTGCAGACTTCACGACCTGCGGCAGGAACATCTTACCGTCACCGAAAAGGTCGCCGACGACGTTCATACCGGCCATGAGCGGACCTTCGATAACGTCGAGCGGGCGCGTTGTCGCCTGGCGCGCCTCTTCGGTATCTTCGACAACAAACTCGTCAACGCCGTTCACAAGCGCATACTGCAAGCGCTTCGAAACCTCGTCCTCGCGCCAGGACAGGTCTTTGCCTTTAGCCGCTACGCCGCTTTTCTGGTCCTTGTACTGCTCCGCAACCTCGAGCAGATTCTCGGTCGCCTCAGACGTACGATTCAGTACAACGTCCTCGACCGCATCCCGGAGCGCCGTCGGCAAATCCGCGTAAATCGCGAGCTGCCCTGCGTTCACGATACCCATGTCCATGCCCGCACGAATCGCGTGATACAGGAACACCGAGTGAATCGCTTCGCGCACAACATTGTTGCCGCGGAAGGAGAACGATACGTTGCTGACGCCGCCACTAATCAATGCATGTGGCAATGCTGCTTTGATCTGGCGGGTCGCCTCAATGAAGTCCAGGCCGTAATTTGAGTGCTCCTCAATGCCCGTCGCAACGGCAAAGATATTCGGATCGAAAATAATATCGGCCGGATCGAAGCCAACTTTCTCAGTCAGCACCTCGTAGGAACGCTTACAGATATTGACCTTGCGCTCGATCGTATCGGCCTGGCCCTTCTCGTCGAAGGCCATGATGATGACAGCCGCACCGTAGTCGAGACACAGCCTGGCCTGCTCGATGAACGACTCTTCGCCTTCTTTCAGGCTGATCGAGTTCACAACGGCCTTGCCCTGCACACACTTGAGACCCTCCTCGATAACCGTCCACTTGGATGAGTCGATCATGATGGGCAGACGCGCAACATCAGGCTCAGACGCGATGAGGTTCAGGAACGTCACCATCGCCTTCTCGGAGTCGAGCATGCCCTCATCCATATTGATGTCGATAATCTGGGCACCGTTGTCGACCTGCTGGCGCGCCACGGCGACCGCGGCCGTATAGTCGTCTGCCTCGATCAGCCGCCGGAAGATCGCAGAACCCGTTACGTTGCAACGCTCGCCCACGTTGGCAAACAAGTCGTCAGGACCGATATTGAAGGGTTCAAGACCGGACAGACGGCAGCGCACAGGTACCTCTGGCACTTTTCGGGGCGCACGATTTTCTACAGCCTCGCCCAACGCCCGAATATGCTCGGGGCGTGTGCCACAACAGCCACCTATCAGGTTCACGAGACCGCTTTCAGCGAATTCGCCTACGACCTCGGCCATTTCTTCAGCCGTCTCATCATACTCACCGAATTCATTTGGCAGTCCGGCATTGGGATAGGCGCTTACGCGCGTGTCGGCTATGCGTGACAATTCCGCGATGTATGGCCTGAGTTCGCTCGCGCCGAGCGCACAGTTGAGGCCGATCATGAAGGGCTTGATGTGGCGTACCGAATTCCAGAATGCTTCTGTTGTCTGGCCCGACAACGTACGCCCCGACGCGTCGGTGATGGTGCCCGAGATCATGACGGGCAGTTCGATGTTCGCCGCACGAAAAGCTCGTTTGACGCCGACAATGGCCGCCTTGGCGTTCAATGTGTCAAAGATCGTTTCGATCAGGAGAAAATCGACGCCACCGTCTATCAGCGCCAGCGAAGCGGCCTCGTAGGTATCAGCCAATTGATCAAACGTAATGTTGCGAAAGCCCGGGTCGTTCACGTCAGGAGAAATGGACGCGGTTCGATTGGTCGGGCCCAGGGCGCCAGCAACGTAACGTGTCCTTCCGGTTCTGGCAGCCACCGCGTCCGCGCACTCACGAGCCAGCCGCGCCGATACGGTGTTCAGTTCAGTTACCAGCGACTCCATGCCGTAGTCAGCCATTGACGGCGTATTGGAGTTAAACGTGTTGGTCTCGATGATGTCTGCACCAGCATCAAGAAATGCATTGTGGATCTTGCGGATAACGTCCGGGCGAGTGATCGACAGCAGGTCGTTATTGCCCTTCAGATCACGCTCCCAATCGGCGAAACGATCTCCGCGGTAGTCATCTTCGGTCAGTCCATAGCCCTGAATCATCGTACCCATCGCGCCGTCCAGCAGGAGGATGCGATCGTCGAGGGATTTCAGGAGTGTGTCGATTCTGTTTTTACGTTCCATGATTCGGTCTCACGCGGCGACGTGGGGCGGGCGAACACCAAGCGCATGGCAAATGGCGAACGCGAGCTCCGAGCGGTTCAGCGTATAAAAATGAAATTTGTTTATGCCTTCGGCCTGCAGACGACGCACCTGCTCGATCGCGACAGTGGCGGCAATCATCTGGCGCGTCTGCGCATCGTCCTCGAGGCCGTCGAACCACTGGCGCAGCCAGTCCGGCACAGAGGCGCCGCAGGCGGTCGCGAACCGCTCGAGTTGAGGGAAGCGCGTGATGGGCAGGATGCCTGGCACGATCGGACTATCGATACCTGCTGCCGCACACCGATCGCGGAAATCGAGGAAGACATCGGTGTCGAAGAAGAACTGCGTGATCGCGTTTGACGCACCTGCGTCGAGCTTGCGTTTCAAATTCTCAAGATCGAATTCGGCATTCGATGCTTCGGGGTGCACCTCGGGATACGCGGCAACCGAGATCTCAAAATCTCCAACTTTCTTCAGGCCCTCGACAAGATCTGAAGCGTAGGCGTAGCCGTCCGGGTGTGGCTCATAATGATCGACATCTTTAGGCGCATCGCCGCGCAAGGCAACGAGATGGCGTATACCCATGTCCCAGTATTCACGCGCGATATCGTCGATCTCACCACGACTCGCGCCGATGCACGTCAGATGCGGTGCGGCGCGCAGGTCCGTTTCCTTCATGATGCGCGCGACCGCGTTATGCGTTCGTTCACGGGTCGATCCGTCGGCGCCATAGGTGACTGAAACGAAACTCGGCTCCAGTGCGGCGAGCCGATCGATCGACTGCCACATCGTCGCCTCCATCTTCTCCGTGTTCGGCGGAAAAAATTCGAATGAGACCTTGGGTTTGTTATCAAATTTAATGTTCATGAGGTAGCCACTCCGAGCAACCAGCCCGGATTCTTGTCAGGAATGGAACGTGGTGGTGCCAGGCGCAAACCGGTTTGCGCGGCCCAGTCGGTAAAATCGGATTTGATGTCATTGGCACTGCGTTTGCCGGTAGCTGACAACAACAGAACACGCCCGCCTCTTCTTAGCAGCCGTAGTGCCTCGCTAATGGCATCGGTCGGACGCTCCGCTTCGCCGAGAACAGCGTCCAGGATAATCGTGTCGAACTCTGCATCGGCGAATGGCAGGGAATACATGTCACCCTGCCGCAGCGAGCAATTCGGTACGCCAGCGAGTAATAACTCCGCACGCGCCGACTGGCGCGCGTCGGAATCGATGTCGACACCAACGGCACGCTGCGCTCTCGACGCGAGCAACTTCAGAATGCGACCGTGTCCGCACCCGACATCAAGTAGATCACCCAGAGGTGCTGCGACGGTCAGTTCGACCAGTGCCTTGTGCAGGAGACGCTCGTCACCCGACGAGGCGAGCGTCTCCGGTTCGTCTTCGGCACGCAGTTTGCGGAGCTTCTGTACATCGCGGGCGAACTCGGGTTCGTCTTCCGGCAACAGCGCTATCAAGCGCCGGAGCGCCGCGGACTCGCCACCGTTCGACGGCAAACGATAGAAAACGAAGTGGCCGTCGCGAAAACGTTCGAGCAGGCCTTCAGCGATCAGCTGTTTAAGGTGCTGCGAGACGCGCGGCTGGCTGAGCCCGGTCACCTGGGTCAACTCCGACACACTGCATTCGGCCACCCCGCACAGGGCAACGAGGCGCATACGCACCGGGTCGGCCAGGGCCTTTAGCTGGCTGAGAAGCCTGTCGGTAGAAGGATTCATATAAATATATAACGATTTATTTATATTTAAGGCCGGACAGTATAGCGCAACGCGAGATAAATACAGTGGTTTAGTCGATAATTTTGCCGGGATTCAGCAGGTTGCCGGGGTCCAGCAGGCGCTTGAGGCCACGCATCAGCTCCAGCTCGTCATCATCGCGGCTAAGGTGAAGCCACGATTTCTTGTCGATTCCGATGCCGTGCTCGGCAGAAATAGAACCGTCAAGACCCTCCAGGCAACCGTAGACAATCTCGTCGCTGGCCGCGTGGTGCTCGCCGTCGGCATAGGGTTTGACGAAGATATGCAGATTGCCATCAGCAATGTGTCCGAAGACTTCGAAAACCGCATCCGAACGCCAGTCCGCGAGGCGTTTTTTCAACCGCGCAACATAGGTCTCCATGTGCCTGATCGGAAGGCTAACGTCATAAAGGTACGCCGGCAGAGCCACATCGAACTCTTCGCGAATATTCCACAGCGCCCGTCGTTCCGACTCCGACTTCGGCAGAATCGCATCGACGATATCGCCGCTCTCCATGCCCTGTTCGAGTAAGCGCTGAAAACGCTCTGCATCGACGTCCGGGTTTGCCCCTTCAGCCTCGGCGATAACGTAGAACGGGTAGTCGTGTTCGAAAGGTGACGCGTGAGCACCAGGACCCGTTACGGCGTTGAAGTACGAGCCCCACATAACCTCGAACGCGCTTAGTGTGCCCGCCAGGTTCGCCTTCAACGACCCGAGTTGCCGCGCGACAGCCTCGAACGACTCGCAGGCAAACATAGCGGTATCGCGGCTCACTGGTAGAGGGAACAGGCGAACCACAACGCGGGTCACTATCCCGAGCGTGCCCTCGCTGCCGATAAACAGCTGCTTCAGGTCATAGCCGGTGTTGTTCTTCAACATCTGGTTCATCGAAGAAATGACGGTGCCATCTGCCAGGACGGCCTCCAATCCCAGTACGACGTTGCGCATCATGCCGTAGCGCAGGACATTGATGCCTCCAGCATTGGTCGCGACAGCGCCACCAATCGTGCAACTGCCGCGGGCACCGAAATCGACGGGGAACAGGAAGCCCTGGCTGGCCATTTGCTCCTGTACCGATTGCAGTATGGCCCCGGCCTGGACGGTCGCGACACCGTCGACCGCATCGACGGACTCGATTTCGGTCATGCGCTCAAGCGACACGATGACATCACCAGGTGTGGATGCGGCACCTTGAACGATTCCGGTCAGTCCACCCTGCGTAACCACCGTCTGCCCATGTTGGTGACAGATTCGCAGGGCCTGGCTGAGTTGCTCTGTTGACTCCGGGCGCACGAGGCATTTGGCCTCGGTCGGCGACGAATCCCAATACGACGTTGCGCGCTCACGCAGGCGTTTCGCGTCTACGACGGCCGTCGATCCGAACTCGTCGGCCAAGACCTGGGTAACATCGGTCATTCGCAGGCAGCCTGTGTGTCGCTCCGATAAACATCGAAGTCCAACAGATCAACTCGATATGTCTGAACCGATAACAGGATAATCACTTGAAAATACACACTTCGTGCAAAAGGTTGAAATGCACGCGCGTCCTCTGCGCTCAGGTAGATGGTGACAACCGCGTAGAGCGTAACCGCAATACTGACGAGGCACATACCAGTGGCGATACTCCGGGTGATGCGCATCCGATCATCCTCACTCTGATGCGGGTTCAGTTTCTTCCCGTACATGTACCACAACAGGATTGACGCAAAGAAAACATTGAGGCCGGTAATGATAAAGTTGTTCTGGAACCCGCCAAACCATGGGTAGTCAAACTGGCGAAACCACGCGATGAATATCCAGAAGGCGATGTAGACGAGAGCAGTCGTCCAGAACAATGCGGGCGTCAGGACATCGAATAATTTGCGGGGATTGAGGTCTGCCGTGCGAGTGGTTCGGGGATTGAGGCTGCGCATCAGTTTCAACTCCTTACGAATACTCGCTTCGATCCAGATCAGTGGCGAAATCTGGATCATAAAAAACAGGAAGGCCATCCCGTTCAAGACCTCCCGGCCGCGCGGCTCCAGCATCGAAACCAAAAGGGCCGAAATACCGATACCGGCAATCAAGAAATTGGCCAATCGATAACGTTGCTGCTTCTTCACATAGTGGCTAAATGGTTTTGGGTAGAGAAGCGGATGTGTCGATGGCGGATAGGTTTCGAATACGAACGACATGCGCCGCACTATCTTCATCGGAATAAAGATCGATACCAGGAGAATCTGGCCAAGAAACGCTATCGAAAAAAGATTCTGCTCTAACATTGTTGTGTCCTCACGCGTCGCCGCTGTTCATGATGGCGGCGAAGGCGACACGGATTTCCGAGTCGGTCGCGCCGCTGTCCCGGAGCGTCGAAATCGCGCTCATGAGTTCTTCTGTTACGAAGTCGTTGAGATCGACCAGGCTGTTTTCCCTGGCATCAGGATGAACGTAGGTGCCCCGGTAGCCGCGAGTCTGAATAACGCGATCGCGCTCCAGCAGTCGATAGGCTTTTGCAACCGTCTTGCTGTTCAGATTCAGATCATTCGCGAGCTGCCGAATTGATGGCAGTGGTTCACCTGGCTTCTTGTGACCGTTCTGTACCGCCTGTTTGACCTGCGAGATCAACTGGGCATACAGCGGCACCGAATTTTCAATATCAATTGTGATCTGCATGGATCCTCCTGACCCATATGTACCATGTGACAGCATGGTACATATGGGTCAGGAGGAGGTCAAGGGCCGATTTCACGGCGCACGATTAACTGGGCTTATTGAATGGAGTCTGGGGCCGGGACAACATTGGCAGCGAAGAGTCGCTCGACATCGACCGCGTCGAAATGGCGGCGATGCCCACAATACTCGCAGATAACCTCGATTTTGCCCCGCTCCGCCAGCACTCCGCGCGCCTCGTCCTCACCGAGCATTTTCAGAACATCCTCGGTCTTTCTCGCCGAGCAACGGCAGCGGAAGTTCACCGGACGAGATTTGTAGACCCGGACATCGTCCTCGGCAAACAACTTACCGATCAATGCCATGCCCGTCTCACCCGCAAAGTCCCTGGCTGACAAGGTTTCGATCAGAAGATGCAGGCGATGCCAGTCATCCTCGTCAATCGACTGGCCGGCAGTTTGCTGCAGCAGAATCCCGCCGGCAAATTCTTCCGTCGCGAGCAGGACCACGTGACTCGGCACCTGAACGGAGCGAGCGAAATAGTGCTCCAGGCTAGCCGATAGCGAAGTGTCGTCAATCTCGACGATGCCCTGGTACGGTCGATCACCGGCATCGACCGTGACCGCGCAGTGGGCGCCAGATGTGAGCTCCGCGAAGTCATGCGCTGTCTGCTCGGTATCGATTGACGCCATGCCGCGGACATCCAGATCACTGGTGCATTGCATCACCAGCATCTGCAGCGCGCCCTTTCCCTGGACCTGCAACGTGATCGCGCCGTTGAACTTGAGGCTCTGCGCTATGAGCCCCGTCACTGCGGCCGCGTGACCCAATGTCTCGGTCACGAGTGCGTCGTAGTCATGATCGCGCAACATTCGCCGCCATGTGCGTGACAGGTGTATCAGCGCACCCCGAACTGGAAGCGACTCGAATCCAAATGGAGTAACACAATCGATCGGCATGTCAGCCCGAGAGTTTGGCTTTCAGGATCTGATTGACCTGCCCGGGATTAGCCTGCCCCTTCGTTTCCTTCATGACCTGGCCGACGAAGAAACCGATCAGCTTATCCTTGCCTGCCTTGTACTCGGCGACCTGGCTGGGACTGGCTTCGATTACCTTATCGACGACAGCCTCGATCGCCGAACTGTCCGTGATCTGCTCGAGACCCTTCGCTTCGATGACGTCATCGGCGGAACCTTCGCCATCCCACATCGCCTCGAACACCTGCTTCGCAATTTTGCCGGAAATAGTATTGTCGTGGATGCGCGTCAACAGTCCGGCCAGCGCATCGGCCGAGATCCTGCTGTCACCGATTTCGACTCCGTCCTTGTTCAGCGCGCCGGATAGATCGCCGACAACCCAGTTGGCCACAAGCTGCGTGTTGGCCGCTGTCGCCGCCGCCACAGCTTCGAAATAATCGGCCACGGGCCTTGAAATCGTCAGGATCGCCGCATCGTCCTTCTTGACCTCGTATTCGTCGACGAATCGCTGTTGTTTCGCATCGGGAAGTTCGGGCAACTCGGCACGGACTGCCTCGATGTAGTTGGCGGTAATTTCTACGGGCAGCAGGTCAGGATCGGGGAAGTAACGGTAGTCATTCGCTTCCTCTTTGGAGCGCATTGAGCGCGTCTCGTCCTTGTCGGAGTCGTAGAGACGCGTCTCCTGCACGACCTCGCCACCGTCTTCGATCAGGTCGATCTGGCGCTCGACTTCGAAGTTGATGGCCTTCTCGACGAAGCGAAACGAATTCAGGTTCTTGATCTCGGCGCGCGTACCCAGTTCTTCCTGGCCATTCGGCCGCACCGATACGTTCGCGTCGCAGCGGAACGAACCCTCCTGCATATTGCCGTCGGAGATGCCGAGATAGCGCACGATCGTGTGGATCTTGCGCATGTACGCAACCGCCTCTTTTGCCGAACGAATATCGGGTTCGGAGACAATCTCGAGCAATGGTGTACCCGCACGGTTCAGGTCAATACCCGATGACTTGTCGAGCCCTTCGTGGATCGACTTGCCAGCATCCTCTTCGAGATGCGCGCGCGTGATACCGACACGCTTTTCATTGCCATCACCGTCAGTGATGAACAGCTCGCCATGCTCCACGATCGGCAATTCAAACTGGCTGATCTGGTAGCCCTTCGGCAAGTCCGGGTAGAAGTAGTTCTTGCGAGCGAACACCGAGCGCTGTGCGACCGTCGCGTTGACGGCAAGCCCAAACATAGCCGCTTTATGCACGACCTCTTTGTTCAGGACCGGCAGCACACCCGGGTAACCCAGGTCGACGAGGCACGCCTGTGTGTTGGGTTCAGCACCGTATGCCGTTGACGCACCGGAGAAAATCTTCGATTTTGTGGCGAGCTGCGCGTGGACTTCCAGCCCGATAACAACTTCCCAACCGGCACTCATTTAAACGCCTCTGGGCAGGCCGAATGCCAGTCTGTTTCCTGCTGGTAGGCGTGTGCACAGCGCAGCAGCGCGCTCTCATCGAAATGGTGCCCGACGAGATGCAGACCGATGGGCAGGTCGTTGACGAAGCCGCACGGTACCGACAATGCCGGGAATCCGCCGAGGTTTGCGCCGATCGTGTAAATGTCATTGAGGTACATCGTAATCGGATCGTCAACTTTATCGCCCAGTTTGAAAGCCGGCGTTGGTGTCGTCGGACCCGCAATGACGTCGACGTCTTCGAATGCTCTTTTGAAATCGTCGGAGATAAGGTGCCGGACCTGCTGCGCTTTCAGGTAATAGGCATCGTAGTAACCCGCCGACAGCACGTAGGTACCGGTCATGATTCGGCGCTTCACTTCGTCGCCAAATCCTTCACCGCGGCTGCGCGAGTAGAGATCATGCAGATCTTCCGGATTCGCCGCGCGATGCCCGAAACGCACACCATCGAAGCGCGAGAGGTTCGACGAACACTCGGCCGGCGCCACGACGTAATACGTTGGAACCGACAGATCGATATTCGGCATGTCAATTTCGACTGCCGTCGCACCCAGCGACTCAAGTGCTGCAATCGCCTCTTTGACCTTGACGCTACAATCGGCATCCAGACCCTCATCGAAATGCTGGCGAACCAAACCGATCTTCAGGCCTTCGATTGAATTTCCCAACTCCGCGACGTAATCCGGCACCGGTTCATCGAGGCACGTCGAATCGCGCTCGTCGAAGCCGGCCATTACGCCGAGCAGGCGCGCGGCGTCTTCCGCTGTGCGCGTGATGACCCCAGCCTGATCGAGGCTGGATGCGAACGCGATCATGCCGTAGCGCGAAACTCGTCCGTAAGTGGGCTTGATGCCAACGGTGTTCGTAAATGCCGCGGGCTGGCGAATCGAA
>Ga0265303_10003072_pt1 | contig 10418 bp, 6 predicted proteins | sample Helome_2_FD_192494 | JGI IMG/M metagenome (GOLD analysis project Ga0265303, IMG submission 192494) | Marine sediment microbial communities from subtidal zone of North Sea - Hel_20160317 (Illumina Assembly) | ecosystem: Environmental > Aquatic > Marine > Subtidal zone > Sediment ... | reverse complement strand
GCCCGAATAATTGCGTCCTTTCGACGAGTAACAGCGGAGTCTCGAATTTGTTGACCAGCTGCTTCTGGCCGTGAGCAGAACTTCGCCTGGTCTGAGGTAGAATGGCGGCTACTGACCCAAAGCGGACATCGAGCTCCAGCAAGCATATTCGGTCGCGCCCGTCATCAATCGAGCGGCCAATGAATAGCTGACTATACTTAACTAGTACTCGACTATTCGTCGCTATGGGGAAATACCATGCGTCTCTTAGCAGTTGCGGCACTAGTATTCGTTTTCGGACTAGCAAGTTACTCAAACTCCATTAACGTACAAGCTGAAGAGACAGACTCCGTCCAACTTGTCCGTCAAGCCGTGTTTGCCATTCCGGGTTCTGGCGTAGCGGAAGTCTCTACGGAGGGACTGGAGCAAATTCTCCAGGATCGTAGTGCGGTAGTGCTGGACACTCGCCCTCACCGAGAATGGTCAATCAGCCATATTCCCTCGGCCATCAATGTGGCACCTAAACCAGGGGTGCCCATGGCGCTCTACACCTCAGACGTAGCGGAAGTGGGAAGGCTGGTGGACGGAGATAAATCCCGACCATTGGTGCTGTACTGCAATGGCCCATATTGTGGCAAGAGCAAGCGGGTTGCCGGGGCATTATTGGAAGAAGGTTACACTGATGTTCGTCGTTATCAACTTGGCGCTCCGGTCTGGCGTGCATTAATGGGGGTCATGGTCATTGAGCCTGATGGCGTTCGATATGTATTGGACAATGATAAGACGGCTGTCTGGATCGATGTTCGAGACTCTTCTGAATTTCGTGAGGGTAGCGTTCCAGGTGCGAGAAACTTGCCTCGAAGTGGTGTCCTTCCGGGGAAGGATGTCGGAGAGGTCTTTGCCGCAAAGAATGATGGGCGACTTCCCATGGAAGATCACAACACTCGAATTGTCGTCTTTGGACGGGATGGTAATCAGGCAAGCGATGTAGCCGAAGCGCTCGCTCGCGAGGCATTCCACAATGTCACTTATTTCGCTGGTACGTATGAGGAGCTCAAATCGTTGACTGAGTAGTTGGCAGCGAGCGGCTGGTACTAACCCAAAGGGGTAAGTCGTCAAACATATTCGTTCGACCACTCCCAACGAAGCGTTCTCGCCGGCCCGGCGACAAAGCGCTCCATGCTGCAAACAGTGGGGGTCGCAAATACACAAATGGATAAGATTCAACTCAACGAATGGCTGCAGACAGCAGCAGCAATTGGCGTGATTCTATCTTTAGCCTTTGCTGACGTTTACCAACAACGAACTGCGATTGCCATCCAACTTGAACAAGATTTTTTTGCCCGGTCGGGGCACTATTTGTAGCAGGCACCAAATTGTCTTCTGGGGAGCAATTGAGCGCCATCGAGACTCGCATGCTTAGAAACTCTCAAGTCGCGTGGTTTCAATATTGGGAGAACAACTACTTTCAAGTCGTCCCGGCGGACAATAAGAGATCGTTTCAAATGTCCGGTCTTCCAAGAATGGTGGGAGTCTTATCGGCACCAATGGAGAGACGGATTTGCTCTCGAAGTCGATGCAATTCTGGAAGAGGCCCGGAAACCCGAATAATCCCTAGTTTACCAATGGCCGCTTCTGGCCATCCCAGCCAGGTGCCAGGTGATAGACTCAGGCGCTGGTACTGGCCCAGAGCAGCCCTTTGTGGATGGTCAGGGCTGAGTATGTTGTGGTTTATGTTCAGTCATCAATATCTGGTTAGATTTGCCATCGAGAATTCTGCATGACACGAATTTCGCTGCTATTTCCGATCTTGCTATTTAGTGCGGTGCTCTTTGCCGATGAGTCGCCTTACGCTGGAGAAGAGAACCGCTCCATAAAGTCCCTTTCAGCCGAGGAAATCTCAGCTCTTGAATCTGGTGGCGGAATGGGGTTCGCGAAGCTCGCTGAGCTGAATCACTATCCAGGGCCCAAACATGTTTTGGAATTGGCGCATGACCTTGAGTTGACCTCACCTCAATTGACCAAGACAAGAGCGCTTTTCGCGGAGATGCAGCGTAACGCCATGTCTCTTGGCCATGAACTGCTGCAGGCGGAGAAGGACCTTGATCGGGAATTCGAAAGCGGCACTATTGATGCCGAGTCTCTAAATATTGCCCTTACCGACATTGGAGTCATCCGGGCTCAACTCAGGTATGTTCACCTGGAGGCGCACTTGCGCCAGCGGCAGGTACTTACCGAAAATCAACTAATGAAGTATGACGAACTTCGTGGATATCGAGGCATAGCAGGCGATCACAATCGACATTCCGGACATCACAACTGACAGACGCAATCGGTTGCGGGTCATCCGTGAATAGACCGGCCGCTATTGGCCGAGTGCGGAAGGTCACCAAGCAAAGAAATGAGCGACTGCTTCACTGCGCATTGCGGCCGGCCAGGAGATTTGCGCTACGATTTCCGCTGATGACCCATAGCAGGCATTGTTCGTTCTCTTAGGATTCTGGTCGTTTCGCGTCGGCAGGTCTTCAATTTGAAAGACACAAACTGGAAAGATGTAGCTGAACTTATCGGCATCGCGGCTATTGTCGCGTCTCTTGTATTTGTAGGGATGCAGATGCGACAAGATCGGATTCACGCGCGGGCTGAACTGGGAGCAGATTCGTTTTCGAATCTCGCGTCATTGAGCCTTGAGTTGACGAGTGATGAACTTGCGCCTGTATTCGCCAAAGCAGTTGAGCAGCCCGACGAGCTGACGACTGCTGAGAAATTGCAGGTGAACGGGTATCTGGAGGCTTTCACCTACCTGATTCTTCGAGATTGCTATCTCAAAGAACGAGAAGTGTTTGTCGAGTGCAACATTATTGTTCGCGAGTACGGTCCGAGATTCTTTGGAAATCAGTACGCCCAGTCGTGGTGGAAACTCCAGGACGTAGATGATCTGTCGTTTATGCCCGACTGGGTTGACGCGACGATCACAAGCATCGATCCTGAATCAAGCATTAGGCTATTGGATGCTTTGCAGGAAGTGCAATAGCGTCTGCTTCCGACCGTTAGCCGACGGTCACAGCTTCCCGAAAGCAGACTCCCAAATGGCCGGTTTCAGGAAAAGCGGACTCCTGACTGAATCTGGTACTTCAACGTGCGCGAAATTCCGCGCCTATCGCCGTTGCCCTGCTATGTTCTTCAGTAACCGCTGATCAGCCTTGATCGAGAAGCGCAGGAAGGGGCCTTTCGCCGTGTACCGGGCCTGCTCGAAGTCATCATCTTCGAAGCCAATGACGTTGTATCCGAGAGACAGCCAGATATTTTCGGCGACATTGAAGCCGAGGTCGACACCAAGGCCGTAGTCCATTACGTCCGACTCCCAGGAATGCAACACGCTGGCGTTCGCGCCAACGTCCCACCGATCGTTGAGACCATGGCGCATATCCACTCCGATCAGGTCGGTGTATCCGGTGTAGCTGTCGTCATCGAACTCGCTACGTACATATTTGAATGCATATTGCAGTGAAAGCGACGTTGCTGCGCTAATGCGACGATTGGCATTGAAGTTATTGATCACACGCCAGCTCTGCAGATCGACGCCCGACGCCGTTGCCTCGTCATAAACAAGGTCAATACGATCGAGGAATGACCATTTCTGGTCGGCGAGGCGGTAGGCCCAGCCGAAACGGAGGTTAGCTTGCGTCAACTCGTTTCCGAGAGCGGTTTCAGCCTGGAACAGTGTCAAGCCAGCCGAAAGACCGTGCCCTCGATCTGGTTGGCGATACCAGCCCATCAGCATCGATACGCGGTCCTCAGAGTCCGAGTCCCGAGTTTCGAGCCGTCCATTCGCTGTCCAGTAATCTGATATATAGGTCGCCCCGGCATATGCGGCCGTGAAGTCTTCCTCTCGCGTACCCGACGTCAGTTCCCTGTCAGGATCGAACTCGGGCGCGCCCGGGTCGACAATCGTGTCCGCATAGTCGACGCCGACATCGACTATCCAGTTTTCGTTTAGCTGAAAACCCTGAATCAGGCCAACGTTGGCGAACAGCCGCGGGCCGAATTCGGTCGTTTCATTACTGAGAAAAGAACTGATCTGCGCCCTGCTCCACGGTGTCGCGCGAACTCCCACGCGCGTCATCGAAGCATCGAGGTCCTGCCCTTCCGCCTCTTCGTACTCGGCGATAACGTCAACGCCGTCGGCCACCCGATAGTCAGCGCCGAAAACGTAACGCGTCGGGTAATCGAGGTTTTCTGCCTCGCCGCCGAGCTCTGTCATTGCGCTAAGGCGCAGTTTCAGCTGATCGTCGAGAACCATCTGAGTCAGACCGATTTCAACAAGATCACTTGTCGCCGTTTCGCCGTCTTCAAAATCGTCTTCGGCATGCGCGAGACCAACACGCGCCGTGAAGTTCTCCCGTTCGTATCGAACCTGGGCACGAGCAAGGTTTCGTATCGCGTCAGTCTGCAGGTTTTGCTGCCAGCCGGCCTCGCCTTCAATCCTGAATGAATCGCCAATTCTCGCTCGGGCGTCAAGTCCGATGCGTCGTACTCCGCGATCGGCAGCCGACTGGTAACCCAGGCCAAATTCATCATCGACCTCGCGAACAAAGGCGCGCAGGTCAAGATTCTCGCTGTTATGTTCGAGCTCAATGCTACTTGCCGAACCGTCCTGCTCCACACCGCCGACGGTTGAATTCGAATCGACAAGTTCGGCTTTCAGAAGCGTCTGCTCGTTGATCTGCCAACGCAGGTCAAGACCTGTCAGATCGGCTTCGGCACCCTGGGTCTCGTCATCGATGCGCGTGACGCCGAACTCTACGGTGTCGTCGGCAAAGCGCACTGAGCCTCGGCCGCCAGCCACGATGTCGTCCGCGTCTGCGGCTACCGACTCGTATTCGACAACGATGTATACAGGGTTGAAGTCAAGGTCGCGGCTCGGCACCGGTTTCTTGAAGTACAGCGTGCCGTCCAGGTTATCCAGGTTATAGTCGAGGAACCTGACGAGATTCGCCGAACTCAGAACCACACCCGAGTCAAATCGGTCGCGCACCTCGATGCGCACGAGGTCGCTGTTCGCGATGATGGGTGCATTGCTGAGCCGGTACAACCCGGACGTACCGTCTCCACGGATTTCGTCGCGATTAAAGGACTGGTCGGTTTCGGCCGCAAACACCGAGTAGCCGACGTTTTCACCGCGATACTCACTCTTCAGGCCATTGAATCGACGCTCGTAGCGGGCCAGGTCGGTTACGGACAGGCCCGTGTCAAAGTCGCCAAACAGAGCGTAGAACTGATTGCGCTCCAGCTTCACGTACAGCTTGCGCTGGCTGGCAGCTTCAAAGCGCTGCTCACTGGTGTCAGCATAGAGCGCGTAATAGGCATTGGGATCCACGATGGTCTCGAAGCGATCGCGATCGCGCTTACGATCGGAATCGTAGGCCAGCGTCATCAGGTACTCGCCTTTTATCGAGCCCTTCGCAAAAAAGGCGACTCGACCGTCGTCGTAATAACCCTCTTCGTTGCCTGCTGCTTCTGCGGCGCTGATATTGTCCGACAAGGTGTTGTAGCCGGCCGTACCTTCTGCAAACCCGACGAGGATCCAGTCGCGCTGAGCAGGCTTCAACCACGCACGTACTTCCTGTTCGCGGTAATTCGCAAACGGCAAGGCAACTGTCACTTCACCTGTCTGGGTTGTAGGCGCCAGCTCGAGGTATGCGATTCCATCCGCACCGGTTCGGTACGACGCGCCGCGATCACCCGTCTCTACAAGTGCGTTCTTGCGGTCCTGTTCCTCGTCCCACGCGGAGCGATACGGTGCATTGACACTGAACTGGCCGACGATGCCGCTGCGCGCGAGCTTGCCGGCACGGTCGAACAACCTCAGCGCCAGGACCGGGTAAGATTTACCGTCGGCGACCAGGTCAGACAGCTCTTCGACGAGCTCGGCACGAATTGGTGTACCCGTAAGCTGAATTGTCCTGCGAATCCCTTTTGCCTTGCTGCCATCGGCGTTACGTATGACGGCGCGCAGTTCGTTGGCGCCGTCAACGAGATCAACGCCCACCCAGCGCGATATCGCAATCGTGCCAGCCGCGTTCGTGGCCATGCCGTCGAAATTCAGATTGCTGACGAGCATGCCGTTCAGCGTGAGCTCGACACTCTGGCCGGGTTTGTGCTGAATGGCGACTTTCGAGGACGCGATCGCTGGCGCAAAGTCCTTTTCCGGCAGGAGCATCGCATAGCCAGGTTGCAGCTTTTCGAATGGCGGTACTTGCTGCGACGACGGCATGCCCGTTTCGCTGTCCTGGTCGAAATCGCGGCGGCGCATATTCTCCGATCCCGGGATTGCGCCAACCGTCTGCGTTTCCTTGATGCCGCTCGACTTCTGCGTCATCTCGAGGAACGATGGCTGCTTGGGCCGCAATCCGCTGATGACGAGTTCCACGCGACGGTTCTTCTGCCGGCCCGCTACCGTTGAGTTTGTCGCGACGGGATCGTCAGGGCCGCGACCTTCGACCTGCAGCTCCTCGACGTCGACGTCGAGCGCATCGGCGATATAGAACGCTGCCGACATCGCACGAGCACGTGACAGGACGTAGTTGTCAGCAAACAGATGACGGTTCGTCGGCTTGATGCGTTGGCTATCGCTATGGCCAATCGCGGAAAGCTGAATGTTGCGCACGCCCTGCCAGTCGCGAATCAACTGGTCGAGCTGCAATTTGTCCTGAACTGACAGTTCGTCGGAGAGTATCGCAAACTTGAGGTCGAGTACGTAACCCGCGTTCTCGACAACGGCCGGTTCGCGGATCATGCGGGTTTCTACAACTGGCGTTTTTTGTTTCGCTGCCATCGGAGTGTCGAATTTCGCAAGCGCCTTCGTAACGAGTTCGCCGTCAACCGCATCGTCGATGCTCGCGGCAAAGCTGACCGTCCGCTCCCAGTTTCCGAACTGACCGTCTATCGCCATGGAGACGGACGGGCCGACGAGATGCGGTTCGCCAACCTCGTTACCGTTCAGCCTGAGCGAGCCGGCCTGATACTGGACGCCCTTGGGGAGCACGATCATGAGGCTGATGTTGTCAATCTCGACGTTACCGACGCCATTCAGCGTCAGCTCATATGCGACCTGCTCGGCACTGTCGGTGCCCGCGTTACGCATCTCAATGTCGATGCGGCCTTCAGGTGGCGCTTTGCGACGCAGGTAAAAATCCGCGCGCTGCAGGCTACCGCGCGAGAGCTTGACGAACTGCGAATCTGCACTACCCGCAAAACCAGGCGTGTCTTCGCAACCCATGATGTCGAAATATCCGGGAACTGTGAATGTGTCGAGCTGGGCCACGTGTGTGCCAGCCTCGACGCCTTCAAAATGGAAACGACCGCCGGCATCCGATACTGCGAAGCGCCCGTCTTCCAGGTAGACGCGGACATTCGCAATACCCTGCTCTTCGCCGAATGACTCCTGACTGCAATCGCCTTCGATAACGCGGCCGACAATAGTGCCCGTAGTGCGGAACAGGTCTTCAATGAGACGAATTGTCGCAGTCGACTCATTCGAGACGAGGCCGCCCGCTGCGAAAGCAGTGGCTGTGTTGACAAGTTCATCGTCTCGCTGCCCCGCCACGATTTCAACGACGTAGAAAATCCTCGTGCTGGCCCCTGCGGCAAGCGTGTCAATCGTAAACTCGAGCGTACGCAGGTCCGCGCCTATTACCGGGTCGGCTGCATCGACCCCATCGATTGTCACCGAGCCAGGCACAAATCTCACGCCGGATGGCAACTGATCGACAATCGCAATATCGTTCGCGATACCGGTTGTCGACGCGTTTTCAAGGAACAACTCGTAGCGAACGAAGTCACCCGGGGCCGCGACCGTGGTTATTGTCTGCTTTTGCAGGAACAGTGACGACGACAGCGGGTCGAGTGGAATGTCGACCGCAATCGAGACATCGGTCGTCTTGCTGAATGCTGTGCCGAATGAGGCCTGGCTCAACTGGTACGGTGCGCCAGGCAGGTTTTGCAGTTCCGCGATCGATACCGCGGAAGGTGCCGTGTATTCGGCCGGGGGTGTAACGACGAGCCTATAGTCACCGTTCGGCACAACCGGGAATCGGTATTCACCTGGCCCGAATACATAGCTCGTGCCCGAACTGTCGGTCACGGTGGAGCCTGATACGACAGACGACGGATACAGGCTGACGCCATCGTTTCCGTAGACCGTTGCCGGTAAGCCCGTTAGTGCATCGACGATTTCGATTGTCGAGCCGCTTACGACGGACCCCGTATTCGATTCAAAGACGCGCTGTACCGGGTCAAGCAGAGCAGTCGCTTGCGACATATCGGCGGCGTCAACGGGGTCAACGTAGTTGACCGTTATCGTTGACTGAGGCGCCCCTTGCAACAGGCAGTCGCCCACATTTGCCGCTCCTGAGCCGATAGGGATATAGCCTGTGAAGATCCCCGTATCCAGGCCGGTCTCGGAGAGCTGAATCGTCTCCGAATCGCCGGTCGTTACGCTCACGACCGTTACAGTAACGTAGTCGATTACCTGGTAGTCAACGTTCTGGTCGCTGTCGTCAAGACGGATAAATGCCGTTTCACCAATATTGAAAGCCGACGTCGCATTGACATCCTGGGCCAGGGTCGGATCGATCGTGCCGACGCCAATAACGTCCGGGTCGGGCAAAGTCACGAACGCACCACCCTGGAAACAGGCGGAAGGACCGACGGTTTCCTGGTAGGTGCCCGCGGTCGCGGGTACGACTCGTGTGAAATCGATACTCGCGGGGCTGCGGATGACGGCCGTTATGACCGAAACTTCGTTACTCAGGACTGAGGCGGGCTGGTTATTTCTGTCCAGGTAGTTGACAGACGCCTGGTTGGAAATGACAGCCCCTGGCGGGGCGGCAGATGCCGTTCCCGCGCCAAGAAACACGACAAAAAACGACAGCAGAACCGCATGCAACGCGGCCTTGCAGGAACGCCAGACGCACCTCGGGGGGAGCTTTTGCTCCCCCCGAGATGTGACTTCAACACTCTCACGCGGTCTATCGCCAGGTGGCGCAGAGTCACGTGCAACGAGACGCAGGCTGCCCATCAGAGCAGCCTGTCGTCGCATTGGAGTGTGTCGTTCCGTCAACACCGTGATGTGATCCGTCGTTCCTTACGGCGTAGGGTCAGGATCGTTGATGCGCACTTCGAAGCGCACGGTGTAGCTGCCGTCGGCGATGATCGTGATCGGCCGCAGTGTGCCGCCGACGACGAGATTGGTGCCGTCGAACGAGCAACCATCAGAATCGCTTCCGGGGGCATCCCCTGTACATTCGGTAGTCGTTGTGCCGTCATCCACCTCGATGTCGGTATACGCGCTACCTGCGGCGTTCGTCAGGAACGTGAGGTTGCCATCCAGCACGTCGGTTACGACGATATCGGTCGCATCCTCTGCACCGGTACCGTTCGAAATAATGATCTCGTATCGAACGATGGCGCCAGGAATCGGCAGACCACTGCCCAGGTCGTCGCGCTCAACCGTGTACGACTTGCTCACGGTGAGGTCAGCTGCCTGGACAATCCAGCCGTCGGTTGACACTTCGACACCGTTTCCGGAGCCGTTTGCGGCAACGTTTTCGATCGTCATGTCGTTATTGGCTGCGCCGTAAACAAGCGGCGCGCCCGGAGACGCTGACGTGCCCCCGGGGTCGACGGCCGTGGCAGTCAACTCAGCACCGGCGATCGCACCATTCAACATGGCTGCGGCAGCATCACCGAATACACGAATACGAACCTGGGTATCTGCGGCAAGATCGTTGATGTACTGCTCAGCGCCGCGCGTCGGCGTAGGATCAGCGGCCGTTACTACGGCGTAGTCGACCGTTTGCATCTGCGCGTCATCTGTAGACCCGTCGACGTCGTCGCCATTCCCCGTTTGCAAGAGACTCAACGCAAAATCGAGATCCGAGTTACTGGTGTTAGTCAGCAGGAAGTCGACCCAAACGTCGGGCTCATTCGGGTTAATGGGCACGAGATCGCCTGTCGATGCCGGCTCCAACACGAAGTCAACTCGGCGATCAACCACGAACTGCGCGGTCAGCGGGTCCGACGAGATGTCGGCCTGGTTCACACCGGCTACTTCGTAGTCGACTGTCGCTACGTTGGTTATCGTGGTGCCGGCGCGCGTACCTACCGCCATCGCCTGTTGGCCGACAAGCAGGGCAACGATCATTGCGCCCAGCCTCAGTGTCAGGCCTGGTTTTCCATCCAAAAGTTTCATCACGGTACTCCTTACCATTTACATGAACCGGCATTGCGCCGGGCAGGTGAAGTCAAACAACAAAACGGCACCTGCAATCCGTTCTGCCCAAGCAAAGGCCTGCGATTGAAATCGCAAGTCCTCATTCCAAAATTGCTGCGAATCGCGCCGTGCCCTGTGCACCGGCTGCGAGGTCGTGCTGCAT
>Ga0265303_10003071_pt1 | contig 10420 bp, 12 predicted proteins | sample Helome_2_FD_192494 | JGI IMG/M metagenome (GOLD analysis project Ga0265303, IMG submission 192494) | Marine sediment microbial communities from subtidal zone of North Sea - Hel_20160317 (Illumina Assembly) | ecosystem: Environmental > Aquatic > Marine > Subtidal zone > Sediment ... | reverse complement strand
GCCGCCGGCCAGCTTGCGTCCGAAAGCGCCCGCTGCCGAGCCGGCGGCGCGGCCGCCGATACTGTCGCCGGCTGCGTCCGCCGCCTGCCGGCCCGCCTCGTAGCTCGCGTCATAGGCAGCGCGGTTGGCACCCGATTCCAAGCCCGCCTGTGCCGCGTCGCCAAAGATGTCAGCGGAAGCTACCTGCTGTCCGCTGTCAAACGTGCATTGATCGCCGCCGACCTCCACGTACATGACGGTCTTCACCGGATAGCCTTCTCGCTGCCGGGCCTGCTGGCGTACGTCGTCCCAACCTTCCTGGAACGTCGAGAACAGCGACGCCATGCCGGGCTGGTTCGACCGTGCCATGAATTCTTCCATACCCATGGCCTGGGCGTAGTTCTCGTAGAAGGTGACGATCTCTTCGGCGCCGGGCGCGCCGCTGGCCATCCATTGCTGCATCGTCCAGACGAAGTCGCAGCGCTTGCCGGTCTCGCGATCGAGGCACGTCTGCTTGACCCGATAGGTGCCTGGCGACGCCTGCAGGCCGGCGATCGTCTCTATCTCGTCGCTGAAAGAGGAGGTCATCTCGGCCGGTTGCCATTCGCAGTTGTCCTCGCTGACCGGCAGGCCGGCATCACCGGTGCCGCCGCCACTGGAACGGCTGTTCTCGGCCTGCATATCCTCGATCTGCCGCAGGCTGGCCTCAAGGCGTGCCCGCTGCTCCTCGAACGTCATCTCGATGTATTCCTGCTTGTCCACGTTGACGTTGAAGGTTCTGCCTCGGTCCAATTGGATGATGTCCAGCGTGGTGCCGCCACCTCCAAATGCGCGGACCATCTTCGAACGCGGCGTCGACGTGGTGGTAGTGGCGGCCCGGTCACCCGAGACTTTCGTCTCGACCCTGCTGTCAGCCGCTACCATGCCCAGGATGCCGTCTGCGTTGATGGCGATGGACTGAGTGGCGCTAAAATCGGCCAAGGCGGGTGCGCACAGACCGAGTGCCAGAACGCCTGACAGGGCTGGAAATCGCATATTCGTCTCCTTATCTGGTCTGATCCGGCAGACCCCCGATGCTAACATGGCTCCCCGGCGTGACCGACCACTCCGGTGACGGATACAGCCAGGGACCGCCGACCGCGTGCTCTCTTGCCTGGGCAGCGCGGCTATTGCGCACTCGGTTTCCCGGGCTTTCGCCGGGCAGGCTCAGCCGGACTGGTACAACGCGCAGGCGACTCCGGCCGGGTCACGGATGAAGGCATAACGAGCCCCACCCATAGAGCGGGGTTCGCCCAGGATTTCCCCGCCTTGTTCGCGGCAGGCGGTCAGACTGGCGTCCAGATCCGCCACCACGATGTAGATTATCCAGGCCTCCGGGATACCCAGATTGGACTGGCGAGCGTGGCAGACTCCCGCCTTCGGCTCGCCGCTGATCGGCGCCTTCATGCTGAAGTCCGAATACTCGCCCATGTCCACCGGTTCCGGCTCCCAGCCAACGACAGCGGCATAGAAATCCCGTACGGCGGTCGCGTCGGGAACGGTCAGGTCGATCCAGCCGATCGATCCGATCTCGGGCTTGGTGCTCTCGCTCATGATCTGTCTCCAGCCGGCCGACCAGGCGGGATGCGGCCGATAGCAAGAGCATAGCCCGCCGGCTGCGCCTTGCCAGGAGACCGGAGCCGTTCCTGTGCCGGTATCTTCCCGTTGCAGGTGCCGTCGATGCCCGATTGGCGCCTTGCGTAGCCGATTTGCGCCCTGTCGACGATCGGGCGTGGGCATGCAACGAGGTTGCGATTAGAATATGCGGCGCTGCGAGATCTCGACAGTCCGCTCCGCCGCTGATGGCGGCCATTGGCGGACCGCTCGTATCTACGCCCCCGACGGAGTAGCTCCTGTGCTGAGTGTGTTCGAAGAAGACAAGCGACGATTCGAAGCGGCCGACAAGATCGAGTTTCGCCAGCTCGTGCTGGATGTCGTTCGTCAGAAGGCCGAAGAGGGACCGGTGCGCATCCTGGATGTCGGTGGTGGCCAATTTCCGCTACTGCAGCTCTCGGAGCTGCCGGACAATGCCAGCTACGTCATCTGCGATATCAGCGACAGGGAGCTGGCCAAGGCGCCAGCCGGATACGAGCATAAGATCTGCTTCGATATCTGCGGTGAACTGCCGCCCGATATCGGCACGTTCGACATCGCCTTCTCCAGCATGCTGGCGGAGCACGTGCCGAGCGGGGAGCGTCTCTACCGCAACCTCCATACGCTGCTGAATCCAGGTGGCGTGTGCCTGAATCACCACCCGACGCTGTTCGCCCTGCCGTTCGTGATCAATAAGCTGGTGCCCCATCGCTTCGGCAAACGCATCGTGCATTTCTTTTTTCCGCAGCGCAGGATGAACGACAGCGTGTTTCCGGCTCACTACAGCTGGTGTACCGGCATGGGTTTCCGTGAGCTGCGCCGCCGCCGCGCTATCGGCTTTGACGAAGTGGACGTCATCCGGCAGTACAAACACCGTTACTGGCGGCCATTCCCGGTCGTGCGGGAATTGTTTGGTCTGATGCACCGGCTTGCGCGCAAGTTGCATCTGACGTTCTTCAGCAGCTTTGCGGTTTACTATTGCCGCAAGGCAGCTTGAGACTGCTGCGCGTCGAATCTTCCCGCCTTTCGGTAGCGCGGCGAGTCCTGGTCCCTGACGCGCGGGAGCGGATCGTGGTACGGCGTCAGATCAGAACAGCGGCAGGGGATGCGCGCTGATCTCGAGGACCAGCGCCGTGCCGATGGTCACGGTAGCGACACCTACCACGACCTGCAGGCCGTTGTGCAGCCACGTCATGCCACGGGCCGAGGCCCGTAACGGGATGGCGATGACGACTGACAGCAGCGCCATGCCGATCATGGAGCCCAGGCCGAACAGAGCGATATAGACCAGTCCAAGCAGCGGCGAACGAACAGTCTGCAGCGTCAGCAGGATCAGGGCCGCGGATCCTGCCATCCCGTGCATCAGTCCCACCAGCAGCGCCCGGATCGGGAAGCCTGCCGGGTGCTCGTGCCGATGACGATCCGGATCATGGTCGTCTTCGCCGGCATGGGAGTGCGCGTGGAAGTGGGCGTTGCCGTTGCTATGGCGATGTACATGGAAATGCACTTTCTCGCCGATCACCCGATAGAGGACGTCGATGCCCAGCCCGATCAGCATGATGCCAACAACAAGCTCGAGGACCTGCGCCAACGCCGCCGGCATGACCGTGTCCAGCATCAGTACGATCGACCCGAACAGGAACAGAGTCAGAGTATGACCGACTCCCCAGGCGGCACCCTGGCGGAGAGCCTCTGTCATCGAACGGCTACGCGTGGCAAGCGTCGCGACCGCGGCGATGTGGTCCGACTCCACGGCATGCCGCATCCCGATCAGCAGGCCTAGTAACAGAAGACTGAGCGACATGTCACGATGAGCCTGGCCCTCAAGCGGGCACGGCCGCCTCTCTGGAGTCAGGCGGCAAGGGTGGTGAGTCAGTTGATCTGTCGAGTTCCAGCGATACCAACAGCATCTCCTCGCCGCTAACGACCCGAGTCCGGTAATCGCCACAGTGCGCGCATAGCAGGCGATTGACGGAGGCTTCGGTCTCGGCGCCACAGGTTGTGCACCGTACTGTCACCGGCCCGGCCTCGATGTTCAGTTCCGCTCCTTCAGCGCAGGTCCCCGCCGAGGCGATCGGGAAGGCGTTCGCCAGCAGCGCGGGTTCGACTCCGGACAGCGGTCCGATCCGCAGCGTGATCGTCTCCACCCGGTGCGCGCTGTGCTCCGTGGCGATCCGTTCGACCTGGGCCATCAAGGCCAGACACACCGATAGTTCGTGCATGAATTCCTCCTATCGGCTCACGGGTCCAGCAGCGCCACACGCCGCAGCAGCCCGCGGCGGCTAACCGGCCTGCCGAGCAGCGCATTTCCGCGTCGGTCGCTCTCGCCGTCGCCCGGCGATGCGGCGTCAGCGGGCAGTTTCCGGGGATCGAGGAGGTTGCGAACGATCTCCAGCCCGATGGCGCGGGCTGTGGCCTGGTCAGGGAAATCCTGCACCGTCGAGAACAGCGGGGCACTCAGGTGCAGCGAGACGTCGTCGAACAGGCATGGATTGAACTCGAACGTCCCGGCCGGCAGCTCCCACTCGCTGACCGTATCGTGGTTTAGATGGCTCCAGTCATCGTCGGCGCCGGGCATCAGTATCAGATTCATGCACCAGGGCGTAACGAGTACGCCGATGATATGTCCGTCCCTTGGACGGAATCCGACCGCTTCGACACGGAGCCGCTCGTTGTACAGCGGCAAGTCGCGCATGCTCTGTTCGGCGATACGGCCGTAGACCGCTTCCAGATGCTGTGCTGCAATTGCTGACTTGTCGTGCGTCACCCGTCGTCCAACCTTTCCGTCAGTCGTCCAGGGGCAGGAATTTGTCTTTCTCGGCATCGCACCGGGGGCAGCGCCACCAATCCGGCAGGGCAGCGAACGGAGTGTCCGGCGGTATCTGCTCCACGTCATCGCCGCATGCCGGGTCGTAGACATACCAGCAGATCCGGCACTCCAGACGTGTCTCGTCGGCCAGGCGGGCGGCCACGTTGCTGTCATTGCGCCGGATGTGCTGCTGGTCCACGGTGTTTGCCGGGCGCCCGCTTTCGGGGCGCCTATTCCTCGTCCTGCCAGTAGGCTGCCAGGATGTCCGTCAGCCGCTTCCGGGAGTCGAAGATGTCTTCCGAGGCAGCGCGAGCCACGCTCGGCACATCGATGACCTCGATCGTGTTCAGGATTAACGTGCCGACCGAGTTGGTGAATCGGACCCACCATACGTTCGGCACCGCGGTGCTGCTGACATGACAGTTTCCGTAGCCGCGCGACAGGATGTTCACGGGCCCGTGCCCGAGAGCGGCTTCGAGAAAATCCAGATCCTCTGCCGACATCGGCAGCAGTGTCAGATTGACCACGTGGGGATCTTTTTGGATACGGTACTGATCGGCTGCCTCGGCGATTTCCGTTAGCACGGCCCGGCCGTTGGTCGCCTCCGGCGGCGGTTCTATCCCGCGCAGCTTGTCCGGCGACACGGGCCCAGCCTTGCTAGGCATGCGCGCAAGATAAGGCACGCCGCCGACCTCGATCAGGTCCTGCATGATCTGGTTCGCGTCATCCAGGTAGAAAGTGCGCCAGACACCGGCCAGCACGGATTCCTGCATCCGGGCTCGGACAATGCCCTCATAGCGGATGCTGACCTCGCCGTCACCAAGGATCTGATTGACCAGCTCGCGATTCTCCTCGTCCAGTTTGGACACGTTGGCCATCAACGGTTCCGTGCCCGGCTCGTAGGCGGCCAGCGCGTCGCCCAGCCAGTCCATCGTCTGCCTGGCACCGGCCAGGTCCCGCACCGAATCGGGTTCCGGCAGGTCGGGCGGCTCGAACCGGCTCACTGCATGCGGCATCGAGATGTACTGCAACTCCTCACCGTCGTCATCTGAGGGTTGACTACCTGGCCCGATCGGTACGACCGGGATGTCTTTAAATTTCGCCATCGTGCTCAGGCACCTCGCGCATCGGGTGCCGGCCCCCGTTGTGGAACGTTTGTGTAATCGAAGCTCGGTGGCGCGCTTGGCTGCGCGCGCAGCAGGCGTCCGATCTCGGCGAGATAATCGGACCAGTCCTGCATACGGGAGATGGCGCCCAGATAGCCGCCATCACGGACGAAGACCAGACTCGGCCAGGCGCGGACACCGTAGATCTTCTGCAGCTCGATCTCGGCAGACTTGGCGACCACGCCCGGACGCAGTTCATTGGCGGTGGCCGATACCAGCTCGGGCAGCACGACCGCCACGTCGGTGGTTTCCTTGTAGCGATTGGGATCGCCGGCGAAAAACAGCACATTGACGCCGGACCGGCTGACGAAGTCCGCGTGACTCTCGAGCGTGATTTCCGGATAGCCATAGTGGTCCAGCAATCGATCAATCAACGGATGTCTCATCTCGACTCGCTCCATTCAGTTGCGGGCGACCGCTCTCGTAGAGACCGATCTCCAGTTCGCTCGGGCTGATGCTTTCGCCGGCGGACGCCGGACTAACGCGTGCCCGACCGCTGGCGCCCCATTCGTCAAGTATCTCCAGCGCCATGCCGACGGCCTCTGGTATCCGCGCCTTGACGCACGGTCGCAGGCTGCCACCGTAGTCGTCCAGCAACTCGGGCTGCACGCCCACGAGTGCGATGTGTTCGGGTAACTCGTCCGTGAGTCTGGCGGAGGCCAGGACTTCCTGAAAACCGGCCTGGTGCATGCTCACCTTGCGCACGCCCATGTAGCTCGGTACCTCGTCGTCGCGGATCAGACGGAGCGTCCCGGGTTCCATCCCATAATCGACGGCATCGAGTATCAGCAGCTTGTCTGCCGATTGAACGTGCGGCAGTAGATAGATGCCCTGGGTGCCGCCGTCCATCAGCCGCACGTTGTCCGGGAATTCGTAGGCGGCGTTGAGCGCCTCTATCGCACGGACTCCGAAACCTTCGTCCGCCCACAGCACGTTGCCGAGGCCCAGCACGAGGATGTCGATCTGTCCAGCCTGCCGTTCCAGTTCAGTGGTCATAGCTTCCAGCCCTTATCTTGGGTCCGCCGGAAGGTCGTCTTTGTAGGTCCGCCAGCCGCTGACGATGGTGCTGACGCTGCTCTGCCGTCCGACGATGTCGGCCCTGATGCCCATATAGACATGGATCACGACGAAGGTGACCATCAGCCACATGCCCGCCAGGTGCCACATGCGGACCTCCTGGGAGCTGCTGAGCAGGAACACCCAGCCGGCCACCGTGTCCGCCCAGCTGTCCGCGCCAAGTCCCTGGCTGTAGAGAGCCAACCCCGTAAAGATCATGAAAATGACCAGCAGCACGTTGAAAAACCATATAGCCGTCTGAGCCAGCGGATTGTGGGCCGGCATCTTCCCCATCTTGCGGGTCATGAACGAGTACAGCCTGAGTTCGTACCAGAGCACTTTCCACCAGGCCGCGCGCCAGACCGGCAGGATGAACAACTGACGCGAATACTCGTTGCCGACCAGTGCCCAGTAGCAGCGGACCAGGAAGCCGATGATGAACACGTAGGCGGCAATGAAATGGATCATGCGGATCGTGCCCATCATGAAGTGTTCGCTGGCTTCGCCCTGCAGGGCCGGCAGGGGGTTGGCAATCAGATAGCCGGTGATCGCGAGACAGGAGATGGCCGCCGCGTGGACCCAGTGCCATACCCGGACCGGAGCTTCGAAGACGTAGAGCGGTTTCTGGTTGGCCGGATTGTGTCCGTCGGTTACCGCGGTCTTTGTCATAGTCTATTCTCCCACTGCGGAGCCGCCGGTCTGGCACCAGCGGCGCGGCCGGTGTCCTGACCGCACCGCTCGTGACCGGCCAGATCCCCGACGAACGGGCTTCCGTTTCTCCATGTCGGCGCTGGCGGTATCGCCGGCCACGACTACGCTGGACTGCCCGGCGTCACTTTTCTTTCGGCTGCCCATGTCACGGCTGCTACCTGGCATCCGGGGGCAGGTCGTCCTTATAGGTGCGCCAGCCGCTGATCATGGTGCTGATGCTGCTCTGGCGGCCCATAATGTCGGCCCTCGCGACCATGTAGAGATGGATGACGACGAAGGTCAACATCAGCCACATGCCAGTCAGATGCCACATCCGCACCTCCTGGGAGCTGCCCAACAGGAATACCCAACCGGCCACCTTGTCCGCCCAGCTATCGGTGCCGAGGCCCTGGCTGTAAAGCGCCAGCCCGGTGAAGATCATGAAGACCACCAGCACGACGTTGAACACCCATACGGCCATTGCGGCAAACGGCGTGTGGGCGGGCGTCTTTGCGACCTTGCGGGTCAGGAACAGGTAGTACTTGAGTTCGTGCCACCATTCCTTCCACCAGGCAGCCCGCCAGAACGGCGCGTAAAACAACTCGCGTGAGTACTTGTTGCCGACCAGGGCCCAGTAGAAGCGGACCAGGTACCCGATGATGAATACGTAGGCCGCGATGAAATGGATCATGCGGATCGTGCCCATCAAGAAGTGCTCGCTGGCCTCGCCCTGCAGGGCCGGCAGCGGGTTGGCGATCAGATAGCCGGTGCCGATCAGGCAGAAGATGCTGAATGCGTGGGTCCAGTGCCAGAGCCTGACCGGTGCCTCGTAAATGTACAGCGGCCGCCGGTTGGCCGGATCTCGTCCGCTGGTTACCGCAGTCGTTGTCATTGTCTGTTTCTCCTATCCGGGGCCTCAGACCCGGCAGGGGCGATGCGGTGGTCAATCGATCTGCAGCGCCCGTGCCCGGCCAGTCCCCCCTGAACGACCGCGCTAGCGGACCTTGACCACCGCCAGCTCCTGTCCATCCGGCGCGATCACGTGACTGGCGCAGGCCAGACACGGATCAAAGCTGTGGATGGTGCGCAGGATCTCCAGCGGCTGCTCAGGATTGGCCATCGGTGTCCCCAGCAACGACGCCTCGTAGGCGCCGATGTTGCCCGCCGGATCACGCGGTGATGCGTTCCAGGTCGACGGCACGATGGCCTGATAGTTCTCCAGCTTGGTGTTCTTGATATGCACCCAGTGGCCGAGCGCGCCGCGCGGCGCCTCGACCCGTCCCACGCCCTTGGCGTCAGCCGACCATGTGGCGGGTTCCCATTTCTCCATGTTGGCCGTGGCGGTATCACCCGCCTTGATGTTGGCCATCATGTCGTCGAACACCACACGCATCTTGTGAGCCGCCCAGGAGCACTCCAGACCGCGGGCTGCCGTGCGTCCCAGCGTCGAGAACAGCGCCGTGACCGGCAGGCCGCCGAGATCCGTCAGGACAGCATTTATCTGTTCCGTGACGTCCTCGCGACCCAAGGCGTAGGCGACCACGTAGCGTGACAGCGGGCCGACTTCCATGGCGTGGCCGCGCCAGCGCGGCGCTTTCAGCCAGGAGTACTTACCGCCCTCATCCATGTTCTCGATGGCGGTCCGTGTCCCCTTGGTGTTCGGTCCCAGTTCGAAGTTGGGCGCCGTCTCGCCGTCGAATGGATGTAGGCCCCGGCTCTCGTCTGAGTACTCATACCAGGAGTGGTTGACGAACTCCTGAATCTGCTCCGGATCTTTCGGATCCACTTCGTGGACCGTCGATAGATCGCCGTCGATGATGGCGCCGGCCGGCAGCATCAGGTTGTCGTTGGACCAGTCGTTGGCATGGATCGGGAAATCGCCGTAGGACATCATGTTCTTGCCCGCCAGGCCGCCGCCATATCCCCAGTCCAGGTAGAACGATGCGATGGCCTTGAGGTCAGGGATATAGACCTGGTCGACGAACGCGATGGACTTGTTGATGATGTCCGACACCATGTTCAGCCAGGCCATGTGCACCGTGCCCGTGGCGCCGGTCTGATCGACGTTGATCGAGCAGGGCATGCCGCCCACCAGCCAGTTCGGATGCGGGTTGCGGCCGCCGAAGATCGTGTGGATCTTGACGATCTCCTTCTGGAACTCCAGCGCCTCCAGGTAGTGCGTCACTGCCATCAGGTTGGCTTCCGGCGGCAGCTTGTAAGCCGCACTGCCCCAGTAGGCATTGGCGAACGGCCCGAGCTGGCCGGATTCCACGAACGCCTTGATCCTGTTCTGCACGTCGCGGAAATAACCCGGCGAGGAGCGCGACCAGTTGGAGATGCTCTGCTGCAGCTCCGACGTGGCCTTGGGATCGGCACTCAGAGCGCTGACCACGTCCACCCAGTCCAGTGCATGCAGGTGATAGAAATGCACCAGATGGTCCTGGGTGTACTGGGCCAGCATCATCAGATTGCGGATGTGGTTGGCATTGGCCGGGATCGGGATGCCCAGCGCGTCCTCGACCGCACGTACCGAGGCCAGCGCGTGCACGCCGGTGCAAACGCCACAGATCCTTTCGGTAAACGCCCAGGCATCGCGCGGGTCGCGGCCCTTGAGGATGACCTCAAGACCGCGCCACATGGTGCCGGTTGAGACCGCGTTCTGGATCGTGTCGTTGTCGTCGAGATTGACCTCGATCCGCAGGTGGCCCTCGATCCGGCAGATCGGATCGACCACGATGCGCTGCCCGCTGTCGTCCAGCGAGAAGCCGTTGGGAGTGACCATGCTAGTCATTGCGGGCCTCCTTGTTCTTGTCCGTCATGTGGCTGACGACGGATGCCGCCGCGTGGGCCGCGACGCCGATGGCTGCGGCTCCTGCCAGGACTCCGCCGACCTTGTCGGCCGTCCGTTCGACACCTCCCAGGACGCTCAGGTTGGTGACCGCGCTGTAGAACGAACCCTTGTCCCAGAAATCATCCTCGGCGCAACCGAGACAGCCGTGACCCGACTTGACGGGCCATGACAGTCCGCCATTCCAGCCGATGGTGGAGCAGGCGTTATAGGTCATTGGCCCTTTACAGCCGACCTTGT
>Ga0265303_10003070_pt1 | contig 10423 bp, 8 predicted proteins | sample Helome_2_FD_192494 | JGI IMG/M metagenome (GOLD analysis project Ga0265303, IMG submission 192494) | Marine sediment microbial communities from subtidal zone of North Sea - Hel_20160317 (Illumina Assembly) | ecosystem: Environmental > Aquatic > Marine > Subtidal zone > Sediment ... | reverse complement strand
GTTGTCGCCTGGTCATCGGGGAATCATGCACAAGGCGTTGCGGCCGCCGGCGGCATGCTGGGCATATCGACCGCGATCGTAATGCCCGAAGATGCGCCAAGGGCGAAGCTCCTGAATACAAAGAAGCTGGGTGGCGAGGTCATTACCTATGATCGCTATACGGGAGATCGTGAGGCGATCGCACGAGAAATCGCGGCAGCGCGTGGCGCCGAGCTTGTGCCGTCCTACGACCACGCGCACATTATTGCCGGTCAGGGAACGGTGGGACTCGAACTAGCGGAACAATCGATTGAGACCGGTCTGCCGGTCGATCAGGTCTTGATTTGTTGTGGTGGCGGGGGGTTGACGGCAGGCAGTGCGATCGCGCTCAAGGCCCGCTTGCCGGAGGTTTCAGTGCACACTGTCGAGCCGCAGGATTTCGACGACACCGCTCGTTCACTCGAGGCCGGGAAGCGTGTTTGTGTCGATGCCTCTGCGCGATCTATTTGTGATGCGCTGCAGGCGCATACGCCGGGCAAGCTGACGTTTGAAATCAATCGGCGATTGCTTGGGCCGGGTCTTACTGTCAGTGACAATGAGGTGCGCGAGGCGATGCGCTTTGCGTTTCAACACCTGAAACTCGTCGTGGAGCCGGGCGGCGCTGTCGCGCTGGCGGCGGTCCTGGCCGGCAAGATCGAAACGAAGGGAAAAACTACCGCGGTCGTCCTTAGTGGCGGAAATGTCGATAGCGATCTCTACGCAGAGATCCAGAGTAGCGCCTCAGGCTGAGCCGAATTGCGGACGGCGCAAGATTGATCGTTGCGACAAAGTTTTGATTTTTCCTGAAGTCGCAGAGGTCGAGACACGCCGCCGCTCAGGCCAGGCTTCCAGCCATCGCACGATTCTGTCGATTTGTTCAACGTCCTGCCTGACACGGGAGGGCTGCATTTCGCACAGGCCGATGCCTTTTTCCGCGGCGTGAACGAAATTCTGGCTGTCGCGCAGGACGGCGATGATTGGTATGCCGAGCGAATCCAGGAAGCGCATGAGCTGACCGAAACTCTTGGTGTTTTTTCGAGTTCGGTTAGCCACCACCGCAAGCTTGCGATCGCGACGGTCCACTTTGGCGACAAGCAGCAGATCCGCAATGCACCTGGATGCCGCGTGAATGTCCATCGAGGACGGCAGGACCGGCACCAGGATGCTCGTTGCATCGCGGGTCAGTTCGCGGAGATCGTCATGGCCAATGCTCGCCGGGGAATCCACAAGCACATTGACAGTATCTCCGGGAATGCGCAGCTGCCAGCTTCGCGTGGCCTGCATGGTTTTCTTGAAGGCGGCGATGCCGTGAATTTCAGCGAGGTGTTGCGGCCGACGATTGAGCCAGGCAACACTCGAGCCTTGTGGATCAAAGTCCATGACAGCGGGTATCGGGCCATCCTGAGCGTAGCGAGCGGCGAGGTTGGTCGCGAGCGTGGACTTGCCGCAACCGCCCTTGGGGTTGAGGATGACGATCTTGTTCAAGTTGTCGCGTCTTGGCGTATTCAGCATCGTTTCGTGACCTTTCGAAGGTCGTGTTCCAAATGTCGCCGATCTTCGGCGGAGATTCCCTGCGCCGGTTCACATAATACCGGACGGCACGGCATTAGGAAACTGCTGAAAAATCGGCCAGTTACCGGGAGTAGCTTACGCGCGGTATCAACGGGCGTCTGAAGCGGCGGGTTGGCTAACGGTGCCCGGGTAGGTTTCGTGGCCATTCAGGTCGCCTGCGTCGCAGGACCAGGGGGCCCTGGAGCCCTGGAAGATACGCCCTTGGGGGCGAATGCCCGGGTCATTGTCGAGGGTGCCGGCAGGAACGACGGCAATGCTCATATCTGGCGCTACGCGAGGCATCAGACTGCCGCAAACACTGCAGAAGACGGTCGCGAAGCGCTTCGCATCCGGCACCTTGTAGTAAACGAGAAGATCTTTGCCTGCGGTCCAGTCGACTGTCCCGGGCTTCATCAGGATATTGGTCGCGTGCCCGGTGCCGGTGGCCTTCCTGCAACGGCTACAGTGACAATGCCAGAATTGACCTGCGTCGCCGCTTATTTCGTACGTGACTGAGCCGCAAAGGCAGCTGCCTTGCAAGGTTATGTCGGCCATGATGGTTCACCTGTCGGAAGTTCCAGACTCTATTATGCGCTATGCCGGTGCGTTCGCAGGAATCCCATGGCTTCGTGCTGCCATTGGCAGCGGTCGCATTCGCAATGACCTGGGTGCGGTGCTTCGCTCCCGCTGGTCGATCGCATGTATCTAACGGCCGTTTCGAGTGCCAGCAGCAGCTCAGCCAGCGAAGCATCGAGTGGCGGAGGGGTCCGATTCTGATTCAACCAGCGACAAGCCTCGCCAAAATGGCAGGACGTACACTGCCTGTCTTTGTCGTCGAAGTCACCGCGCAAATGACAGTCGGTGAAGTCGACGTCGCGCTCGATGACGTAGCGCGGGTATTCGAGCAGAGTGATCACATAGCCCGTTAGCGTGCGAGTACTCCTGCCCGTGAGTGTTGTCATCAACAACTCCTTACACAAGCGCAAAAGCATATTTGACGGCCGCGCGACAGCGCAATTCGCATTTTTACCTAGCGGAGGGCAGAGGGGATGTTCTGCTTTATCTCGAAGCCATAAAAGCAGAAGGTCTCCTAGAACATCTCGCTCGGCCCCGGGGCTTCGTCGCTGGACTTTTCGCGGCTCTTGATGAATTCGCCCGTGATCATCTTGTCATAGCCCTGGCCCGGTCCGACCATCGGGTATACGCCGGCATCGCGATCGATGATCACCTCGAGGAAAGCGGGGCCTTCGAATGCCATGAACGCCTCGATGACCTCGGGTAAGTCGTCCCTATTTTTCAGGCGCTTGGCGAATTTGAAACCGTCAGCTTCGGCTGCTTTGACAAAATCCTTGTTGTGTAGCGACTTGTCGCTGCCCGACATGCGGCCGCCGAAATAGAGTTTCTGCCACTGGCGTACCATGCCGTCACCAAAATTATTCAACACGATGACTTTAATGGGCAAATTGTAGGTCGTCGCTGTTTCGAGTTCTCCGATATTCATGCGAATGCTGCCATCGCCATCGATGTCAATGACAGTGCGATCCGGACGCGCGAATTGCGCACCTATCGCAGCGGGCAGACCAAAACCCATCGTGCCCATACTTCCGGACGTCAGCCAAAGTCGCGGCTCCCGGAAATCGAAATACTGCGCCGCCCACATCTGGTGCTGGCCAACACCCGTTGAAATAATTGCTTCTCCTTTGGAATGCTCGTTGATTTCTTCAATTACGGCGTAGGGCTGGATCAGCTCGGAATCGCGATCGTAATTCAGCGCGTATTCGGTTTTCAGTTCAGCGATCTCTTCGTGCCATTGATCGAATGTCTTGGCGAAGCGAATACGACGACCATAGGCCAGCATATCGGTCAGATCGCGTTCCAAAACGCCAACGTGGTGCCAATCGACGCGTTTTACCTTGCCGATCTCGGCAAAGTCGACGTCGAAGTGGGCAATATTCTTGGCATTCGGCGCGAAATGCGCGGGGTTGCCGGCTACTCGATCGTCGAAGCGCGCACCGATCGCAATCAGGAAGTCGCAATCCTCGACAGCGTAGTTGGCTGATGCGATGCCATGCATGCCCAGCATGTGCAAGGCGAGCGGATGCGTCGTGTCACTGGCGCCCAGTGCCATCAGCGTCGTTGTTACCGGAATGCCGTACTCGCTGGCGAGGCGTCGCATGGCTTTGGTCGCATTGGCATTGATTACGCCACCACCGGCATAAATAAGCGGGCGGTCAGATTCCGACAACATCGTGAAGAATCGCTCGCTGGCCGCATCGCTCAGGACATTTTCTTCGACTTTTGCGAGTCGCCGCCGATACCCGTGCAGCGGCAGCACACCCTGACCCTTGAAGGATCCTTCCCAGTTCTGCACGTCTTTTGGAATGTCGACGACGACCGGTCCGGGGCGCCCCGTGCGTGCGAGTTCGAAAGCGCTCCGCATCGTATCTTCGAGTTGTTCCGGGTCCGTAACGAGGAACACATGCTTTGCGACGGCACCCATGATCGCCGAGACCGGAGCCTCCTGGAACGCGTCCGTACCGATCGCCGGCGTGGGCACCTGGCCGCATATGACGACCATTGGCACCGAGTCGGCCATGCTATCCCGAACCGGTGTGACCGCGTTGGTAGCACCGGGGCCGGAGGTCACCATTACGATGCCCACTTTGCCACTGGCCCGCGCGTAGCCGGCCGCCATGAATCCGGCGCCTTGTTCGTTGGCTGGCACGATAAGCGGCATGGGTGAACTGCCATCAGCGTGCTTGTGCTGGTCGTTGTAACGAAAAACCGCGTCATAGATCGGCAATATGGCGCCCCCGCTATAGCCGAAAATCGTATCGACGCCCTCGTCGGCCATGACCTGCACGACCGTGTCGGCACCACTCAGGGGTTGACCGGAGAGAGGATGTTCACTGACTGCCGCAGTGTTGGCCTGATCATTCATTTTCGTCCTGTCCGAGCCTGTAAGTTACGGATTTTTGGCGAGTGTTTACTAAATCCAATGGCATTGCAATACGGGAAATTATGCGCCACCATCCGCGATTGACGCAGGTACAATAGTTTCAAACGTAATTCACGGTATCCGGCAGGAACGAGAACCCGATGCGACACGCAATTTCAGTTCTATTGCAGAACGAGGTCGGTGCACTGACGCGGATGACGGGCATGTTCTCGTCGCGCGGCTACAACATAGAAACACTCAACGTGGCTCCGACCTACGACCCCAGAGTGTCGCGGGTCACACTTGTCGTCAGTGGCTCGGATGCCGCGATCGCACAGCTCAACGCGCAACTTGCCAAGCTCGTCGACGTCGTCAATATTCATGACATGACACTGGGCGAGCATTTTGAGCGAGAACTGGCGATCGTCAAGATCAAACTCGGTACCGGTGGGCTGGCCAAAGCCATGTCGCTTGCGAAACGTCTGGGTGCGGAGATGCTCGATGAGGCGCAGGTCAGTTGTACGATGCAACTGACGGGCAGAGTGAATGAAGTCGATGAATTTGTTAATGAGGCGGCCAAGGTTGGCGAAATATCAGCCGTAGCGCGCAGCGGCACAGTCGCCGTCTCGAAAGGCGAGGTCACTTTGACGTCCTTCGACCGGCAACACCTGCTGGTCGGATAGCCGATGCCCGAACTGGCGCTCTCCGATTATCGCCGTCTGGTCGTCAAAGTCGGGTCCTCGCTGCTGATCGACGAGTCTGGTCATCTCAATCGACACTGGCTCGAAACCCTCGTTGACGATATTGCCCAACTTCAGGCGAATCGTCAGGAGACGCTCATCGTCTCCTCGGGCGCCATCGCAATCGGCAGCTCGGTGTTGGGAATCAACAAGCGACGTGCGCGCCTCGAGGACTTGCAGGCCGCTGCGGCCGCGGGCCAGGTCCAGCTCGTCCACGCGTACCAGGAGGTCCTCGGTAAACACGGAATATCGGCAGCGCAGATTCTGTTGACCCCCGATGACACTGAAGATCGCCGTCGGTTTCTCAATGCCCGTGGCACCCTTGATCGGCTGCTTAATCACTCCGTCATTCCAATAGTCAATGAGAACGATACGGTAGCGACCGAAGAAATCCGTTACGGCGACAATGATCGTCTGGCGGCCCGGGTCGCGCAGCTGGTTATGGCGGACGCATTGATCCTGTTGTCTGACGTCGACGGTTTCTACACGGCCGATCCGGGCTCCAACCCCGACGCGCGACACATCCCGGAGGTGCGCACGATCGACAGCGAGACACTCGCCATGGCAGGTGAAACCCGATCCGATATAGGCAGTGGTGGGATGGCGACGAAGGTACAGGCAGCACGAATCGCGACCCACGCAGGATGTTCGACGATAATCGCGAGTGGTGCGGTGGAGTACCCGTTGCATGCGCTTTCGGCGGACGGGCGATGTACGGTGTTTCGTGCAGAAGGTACTCCGACTTCAGCGCGCAAGCAGTGGCTTGCGGGTGTGCTCGAAGTCAGGGGCGAGATTCGAATCGACCGCGGTGCGGCCCAGGCACTGCATAATGGCAACAGCCTTTTGCCTGTCGGGGTCGTTGAGGTCATAGGCAGTTTTCGACGGGGCGACGTCGTTACTATCGTCGGCGCCGATGGCAAGGAACTGGGCCGAGGGCTCACAGAGTATTCCGATACGGACGCATTACGGCTGAGAGGCTGTCAGTCCGAGAAGATTGAAGAACGACTCGGCTACCGTGGCCGTTCGGTGATGATTCACCGCGATGAACTGGTGTTATTTGAAAGTGTTAGGTGACAACAAATCAGAACCGCCTATTGCCAAAACGATGGATAATATGGGTCGTGCCGCGCGTCGGGCGGCAGCAGAGCTCGCCACGATCGGCAGCGCGCAAAGAGACGCTGCGCTGCAAGCATCGGCGGCGGCTATTCGCGAGGCGGCGTCCGACATCATCGAGGCAAACAGGCTCGACATGGCGGCGGCCGAAACGCGAGGCCTCAGCAGCGCGATGCTGGACCGGCTGATGCTGAACGCAGAACGCATTGAAGCCATGGCCTCCGGGATGGAGAGCATCGTGGTGCTGCACGACCCGCTCGGCCGGATTCTCGATGAATGGGAGCGTCCCAACGGCCTGAAGATACAGCGCGTGTCGGTGCCACTCGGGGTCATTGGCATCGTCTACGAGAGCCGTCCGAATGTGACAGCTGATGCGGCCGCATTGTGCGTCAAGTCCGGTAATGCTGTGATTCTGCGTGGTGGTTCAGAGAGTTTTCACTCCAGCCAGGCGATTTACGCGTGCCTGCGCAAGGGGCTCGGCCAGGCCGGCGTCGACGCGGACGCGGTACAGATGGTGCCGACGACCGACCGGGCAGCGGTGGGCTACCTGCTGTCCTCGATGGCCGAGTGGGTCGACGTCGTAGTGCCGCGCGGCGGCAAGAACCTGATCAAGCGTGTTCAGGACGAGGCGCGCGTACCCGTTATTGGTCACCTGGAGGGCATCTGTCACGTCTATCTCCATCAGGATGCCAATATCGACATGGCGCGCAGCATTGTGCTCAATGCGAAGATGCGCCGGACCGGAATTTGCGGCGCGGCCGAGACCGTGCTCGTCGATCGTGCTGCTGCCGAGCGCATGGTGCCCGATCTCGTCAATGCGTTGCAGGATGCAGGTTGCGAGGTTCGTGGCGACAATGCGGTTGCAGCACTGGCCGCCAATGTTGAAGACGCGACCGAGGCGGACTGGTCTACCGAGTACCTGGACGCGATCGTATCCATACGCGTGGTCGACGACATCGATCAGGCCATTGCGCATATTCGAGAATTCGGTTCCGGTCATACCGAGAGCATAGTCACCGAAAGCACGGACGCGGCCGAACAATTTTTCCACGAAGTCGATAGCGCCATCGTTCTGCAAAACGCGTCAACGCAATTTGCTGATGGCGGAGAGTTTGGCATGGGCGCAGAAATCGGTATCGCAACAGGGCGCATCCATGCGCGCGGTCCGGTAGGCGCAGATCAGCTGACCAGCTACAAATACGTGGTGCGCGGCAACGGCCAGGTACGGCCCTGATGGCCGCGGATGCCAGACATTTCGACGTCGCGATCATAGGTGCGGGTATCAACGGTGCCGGTATCGCACGGGACGCCGCGTTGAGGGGCTTGAGTGTCGTCATTTTCGACAAGAACGATATGTGCACGGGCTGCTCCTGGATATCGAGCCGATTGATTCATGGCGGTTTGCGCTATCTCGAATACGGTGAGCTTCCTCTCGTTTACGAGTCGTTGCACGAACGACGGTACCTGCGGCTTACCGCTGAGCACCTCGTCAAGCCATTGCGCATTTGCCTGCCGATTTTCGAGGGTGCCAGGCGCGGGCCGTTGCTCATTCGTCTGGGCATGATGCTCTACGATTTTCTGTCGATCGGTAAGACTGTGCCAAGGCATGAAATGCTAAGCAGCCAGGAAATTCAGGAGGAGGAGCCTGGCTTGCGCAAAGAAGGTCTCAAGGCAGCCGCCCGATATTTCGACGCACAGGTCGCGTTTGCGGAACGCCTGGTCCTTGAAATCCTGCTCGCGGCCCGCTCAGCCGGTGCCGAAGTCCTAACGCATTGCGAGGTTACCGCAATCAAGACGAGCAATGGCGCGGTCAGCGCCATTACCTACCTGGACCAAAAAGACAATGTCGAGCACGAAGTTTCGGTCGGGACCGTCGTCAATGCGGCCGGGCCCTGGGTCGATCGCGTGCTGGAGACGGCTCCCGTTAGTACCAATCGTCATATCGGCGGCACCAAGGGCAGCCATATCATTGTCGGTAGGTTTGATGGCGCCCCGAATGATGCGTTTTACGTCGAGGCTTCGTCGGATGGCAGGCCGTTCTTCATCATTCCCTGGCACGATCAATACTTGATCGGCACGACTGACATTCGTTATAAGGGCGACCTCGATGCGGTCCGTATCAGTGCCGCTGAAGTTGACTACCTGTTGACCGAAACCAACCGGGCTTTTCCGGCAGCGAAACTGACAATTTCGGACATCCATTACGCCTACGCTGGTGTCAGGCCGCTTCCCTTTCAGGAGAAGGGCCCGGAATCGGCTATCACTCGCCGCCATATCATCAAAACAAACAAAAAGGTCGCAGAAGGACTGATTTCGATTATCGGTGGCAAGCTGACAACTTATCGAAATCTCGCGGAACAGACGGTCGACCGAATTGCGAAGTTACGACACCTTAAGCTCCCCGAATGCCGAACCCGCGATACCCTGCTTCCGGGCGCATCCGGCCTCGAGCGTGCGGAGCAGCATCTCCAAGGGCTGCAGTTGTTATCGGCGCAGGGTATCGAGCGGATTCTGAGCATTTACGGCGGTCGGGCGTCGGGCATCTGCGCACTGTGTGAAGACGACGAAACGCTGGCCCGCTCGATCGATGCAAATGACACTGTGCTGGCGGCCGAGGTCGTTTTTGCGATACGCGAAGAATTTGCCAAGTCGCTGAGCGACATCGTTTTCCGCCGCTCGATGATTGGCCTGGATGCTGATCAGGGCCGACCGCTCTACACGACGATCGCCGACCTTGCAGCCAATGAATTAGGCTGGACAGCGACTGAGAAATCCCGACAGCTCGATGAACTCGTCGACTTCAGCGAATCGTTGCATGTTAGCTAGCGGGCGTCCTGGGCAAGCCGCGGCAGGTAACGCAATTCAATGAACACCTCGCGGCCGCGACCCGGAAAATAACGGAATTGCCCGAACGCATAATCGGCGCGGTCGGCGACGGCTTCGTCGAAAATATTGTTCAAGCGCGCCGAGATACTGAACCTCTCCGACACGTCAATGTGCGTGCGCAGATTCATCAACTCGTGGCCCGGGTACTCAAAGCGGTTTTCGGCGTCGAGGTAGTAGTCGCCAATGCTTGTCCACTGCAGCGCGACGGTGACGTTCTTGCCAGGCTCGAACAGCAATTCGGCGCTACCGAGCCAGCGTGGTGCACTATCTATGTCATTGCCTGAAATGAATGTCTCGCCGCGTGCAGCAACCGTATCGAAGTCATAGGTGTGTCGGGCGTAGCTCGCATCTACTTGCAACCGCAATGTGTCTGATAGTTGCCAGTCGAACTCGAACTCGACACCTTGATGTCGGCTGCGACCACCGCTGACATTGAACCCACCGGAATCACGAAAGGCGCTGTCTCGTTTCCGCATCAGGAAGAGTGCGGCGTCGCCAGACCAGCGCTCCCCACTCGAGCGCATGCCGAGTTCGATGCTGTCGACACTTTCGGAGTCCAGGTCGGCAACTTGCTGTCCGTTCTGCAGGCGGTAGAGTTCGGTTGCCTGGGGTGCGCGGAAGCCCCGTGCGAGGACGCCGAACAGCCATGCATCGGGTCGGAGCCGGTAGTTGAACGATAGTTTCGGCGCAACGTTGGTGTAGGCATCGCTGCGGCTCGCAGGTCGGGAATACAGGCATCCGCCGAATCCGCAGGCCGTGCCGTCGTCGCGCGTGTTACCTACGAGCATCTGGTTCTCGTAGTCGTAATTCATGTACTCGACGCGCAGGCCCACACCCAGTATCAGCCAATCGCCAAACATGAAGTCTGCCTGCATGTAGGGCGCAAGACTGATACTTCGGACATCGAAGTCATAATGTTTTCCTTCGGGCCGGGTCTCGCGCAAGAATTCGGAACCTTCCGTCGGACCGAATTGAGTCTCTTCGAGAAAAAGATCGCTCCATTCGATATCTACGCCGGCAACGAAACGCCTGTTGTCGGAGCCGTAGGAGAACGCCGCCATTGCACCGGCACTTACGTGGCCATTTTCTTCAAGTGGCTGACCCGGCAAGAAATGTTGCAGAAAACGCATGTGCGAGTGTCGCAGGTAGGGTCGAACGTCGATATCGACATCGACAT
>Ga0265303_10003069_pt1 | contig 10423 bp, 10 predicted proteins | sample Helome_2_FD_192494 | JGI IMG/M metagenome (GOLD analysis project Ga0265303, IMG submission 192494) | Marine sediment microbial communities from subtidal zone of North Sea - Hel_20160317 (Illumina Assembly) | ecosystem: Environmental > Aquatic > Marine > Subtidal zone > Sediment ... | reverse complement strand
GGGTGAAAACCTGCTGCGCCTGCTGGAAGGTCGTCTCGACAATACGGTTTATCGCATGGGCTTTGCTTCGACACGTGCCGAAGCTCGCCAGCTAGTGAGTCACAAGAGCATCGAAGTTAACGGCAAGGTTGTTAACATCCCGTCCGCTCAGCTCAAGGCAGGAGACGCTATTACTATTCGCGAGAAAGCGAAGAAGCAGTTGCGCATCCAAAGTGCGATGGAAATTGCGAGCCAGGTCGGCCTGCCCGAATGGGTAGATGTCGACGCCAAGAAGATGGCAGGTGTTTTGAAATCGTTGCCTGATCGTGAAGATGTTCTTCCCGATATCAACGAAAACCTCGTCGTCGAGCTGTACTCGAAGTAATCGGAGGGTATTTACCCATGCAGGAATCAGTACACGAATTTCTGAAGCCGCGCGTTGTCAAAGTCACGCCGGTTAACGATCTGCAAGCCAAAGTTGTTATCGAACCGTTCGAACGCGGTTTTGGTCATACGCTCGGAAATGCGCTGCGTCGCATTCTGTTGTCGTCCATGCCTGGCGCTGCGATCACGGAAGCAGAGATCGAAGGAGTACTCCACGAGTACACAAGTATCGAAGGCGTACAGGAAGATGTCGTCGACATTCTTCTGAGCCTCAAGCAGGTTGCAGTTACGATGAACACTCGTGACACGGCCGAATTGCGTGTCTCGAAGAAAGGTCCGGGCCCGGTTACGGCCGGCGATATTCAGCTCGATCATGACGTTGAAATCATGAATCCTGAGCTGGTGATCGCCAACCTAACCAAGGCCGGAGAGCTGAATATGCTCCTCAAGGTTGAGCGCGGCCGCGGTTACCGCCCGGCTACGCAGCGCCCGCTGTTCGAAGAGCAAGCTGGGCCGATCGGTCGTCTGCAGCTCGACGCCTCGTTCAGCCCGATTGTTCGCGTTACCTATAACGTTGAAGCAGCTCGAGTTGAGCAGCGTACCGATCTCGACAAATTGCTGATCGACATTGAGACGAACGGCACGATCGATCCGGAAGAAGCGATTCGTCGCGCAGGCAGCATCCTCAAGGACCAGCTGTCTGTCTTCGTTGACCTTCAGGGTCAGGAAGAAGGCCTCGGCGCACAGGCTGAGAACCAGGTGGACCCGATCCTCCTGCGTCCAGTCGACGAGCTCGAGCTTACGGTTCGTTCGGCAAACTGCCTCAAGGCAGAGAACATCATGTACATTGGTGACCTCGTGCAGCGCACCGAAGTCGAACTTCTGCGTACGCCGAATCTCGGCAAGAAATCTCTTACTGAGATCAAGGAAGTTCTCGAAGGCCACGGACTGGGGTTGGGGATGCGTCTCGAAAACTGGCCGCCAGCGAGCCTTCGTCCTGAGCACGAGCTCATGATGTAAGAATCAGATACCAGGAATAATACAATGCGTCATAGAAAATCCGGTCGTCGACTGGGTCGTAACAGCTCACATCGCAAGGCCATGTTTCGCAACATGGCTACCTCGATGCTGAAGCACGAAACGATCCGCACGACATTGCCCAAAGCTAAAGAATTGCGCCGCGTCGTCGAGCCGCTCATCACGCTGGCTAAAGAAGACAGTGTTGCGAACCGTCGCCTGGCGTTTGATCGTCTGCGCGACAAGGAAATTGTCGGTAAGCTGTTTTCCGAGATCGGTCCGCGTTTCAAGGAGCGCCCAGGTGGTTACCTGCGCATCCTGAAGACGGGACCACGCCCGGGTGATGCTGCTCCGATGGCGATCGTCATGCTGACGGAGCTGGCTACCGAGGTTGCGACTGAGGAGTAAGCTGCTTCCACGAGCAATATCAGTAAAAGCCGGGCTTAGCCCGGCTTTTTTTATGCCCTAAAATACGATTATGAACGAATCTAAAACGAAAACGGTGTCTCTTGTTCTGGGCAGTGGGGGCGCTCGCGGATTGGCCCACATTGGCGTCATTCATGTCCTGGAGGAGAAGGGCTACAAAATTACGTCTATTGCGGGTTGTTCAGCCGGTGCCCTCATCGGCGGTATTTACGCTGCCGGCAAACTTGACGACTACGAGGCCTGGGTTCGCAGTGTCAAGAAAATGGATATGGTCAATATGATGGATATCTCCTGGCAGGGTGGTGGCCTGGTCAAGGGCGATCGCATCATTGCGAAGATGATCAAGCTTGTGGGTGACCGTCAGATTGAGGATCTGCCAATCCGATTCACGGCCGTGGCAACCGAGTTGCGGAGCGGCCGTGAAGTTTGGTTGAGCGAAGGGCCACTGTTTGACGCGATCCGATCGTCCTGTTCATTACCTTTGTTTTTTACACCGGCCAAGTACAAGGACAAAATGCTCGTCGACGGTGGTGTCGTAAACCCGGTACCGATTGCCCCAGTGTTTAATGACCATGCGGATCTTACGCTCGCGGTGAACCTCGGTGGAAAGCCGGAGAAAGTAGAGGGTCAGGACGAGAGTAAGACAATTGGGGCCGCCGAGGTCGCGTACCTCGCATTCGACGCCATGCAAAGCACCATCGCCAGGCAGAAGCTGGCGGCCTATCCGCCGGACTTGACGATTGAAATACCGCGAAACGCGGCCCATACGTTCGACATCCACCGAGCGGCGGATATCATCGAAATAGGCAGACGTGCGGCCGAAGCTACTCTGGTGTAGGGATTGAATAGAGATTGCCACCACCGGTCTGATACACAGTGTTCGCGCCGTCGCGGAAGAATTCCCGAGCGCGTATCCGCTTAAGGTCACCGTCGGCCTGAAGGCCGGTGATTGTGAGCATTCTTCCCTCGACCAGCTCATCGGCTGGTACATCCGAAAGGTCTGTACGGATCATCGTCGCCATTCGCTCGGCGGCGAATGCCAAGGCACCATGTAGTTCATCCTGCGACCAGGCTTCAAGCATCCCGTCCGGTAAAAGGATGTAGTCCGGGTCACGGCGAAGCTCGGCCTGAATATCGTTGAGATCGTCGCGATAGGCAGCTTTATTGTGGGGGTATTGTTCTGTGCGGTCCTCGTAGTCTCGCTCGATAGTTCGTTCGAACGCCGCCTTCTCACCGTCTTGCCATGTGCGTAGCCCATGCTTGTGGGGTGGGGCGAGATATTCGTAGCGACGCTTGATCGCCAGGTAGTACTTTCTCGGATCTCTTGCGGCGCGCAAATGCAAACGTAACTGGGCGACCAGCCGGACCTGGCGCAGGTTCGGTGACATGAAGTACGTGTAGCGAACACTCATTACGCCATCCGCGTCGGATCGGGAAAGCATCTGACGAACAAGGCGGCCGTCGAGCCACTTACCACTTTTCCCGCCTATGAAGTTTGTTCGTTTTATGTCCCGAATTGACCAGTTCGATCCCGTACCGTATTGAGCGAGACTGTCGACTGTCGCGCCGACATAATCGAAGCGTACCACCAGCTCGTCAAACACGTCCGTTGCTGAAAGATCGGTGCCAACTGCAACGACACGCCGACGTCCTTCATGGGTCTGCCCGATCATCCGCCAAATCGCAGATCGTCCCCAGGAGTCCTGGTAGCTATCACGTGGCCGGTCCCGTTGAATCTTGAGCGCATCAGGGCCCAACAATGCCGGTTGCGGATGCTGCAATAAAATCAGGAGGGCAAGCCTGCCTTCATCGGTTTCCGTGTACGGAATGTCCGAATCGGTCTGCACGATAGTCTGTGCCCATCCCGCTTGCATGACCGCAAGAGCGGCGGCCATCGTGAGAAATCGAAGGCCTGTTGATCCTGGCTTATGTAACATAGACGAAAAAACTCCTTTTAGATCAGCTATTTCGCACAATCCACGATTTGTGAGTCGGCTCACAGCATTCATCTAGCTTCAGGCCTACAGTAAACCCAGTTGTGCCTGAGAGGCCATAGTTATTAGTAACGACCCGAAAGCCTTTGACGACTGCGTGATTCTTTCGAAAGAAGCATTCGATCCGGACGCAGTGTTCCTTGATGACATTGTCGATGATGACGTGTTGCCTTACCTTAGTCTCGAAGTGGACGGGTTGACGACCGCCAGTGAAGGCAAGAATCACAAGCTCGAGCTACGGCCGGATGACGTCGCGGCAAACGAGCCTATCCCGGCCGATACCACCATGCCGGTAACCGCCCTGGATCCCAGCCAGCTTGACGTGTATGGATGGGAAACTTCTTTCTGGAAGAAGATCAAAGGCTACCTCGGCTTCTAGATCAGGTACCGGACACCCTATTTCGAGAAATGGGGTGTCCGGTACCTGATTTCGTCTACAATTCCTGAATGATATTCAAAGACAAGACCGTAATTATTACGGGTGGATCCGAGGGCGTGGGCGCAGCCACCGCACGCCTGTTTGCCGCGGCCGGCGCCAACCTGATGCTTGTAGCGCGAAGCAAGAAGACCCTGGATTCGATTGCCGCGGAGCTGCGTGACAAGACGCGTGTTGAAGTCTTCGCGATGGACGTCACCGATGCGGATGCCCGCGTCGATCTCTTCAAGAAAGCAGCCTTTGAGTTCGGACGTGTGGACATACTGGTCAACAACGCTGGTTACCATGCCCGCGGCCCGGTCCGCGACGTTCCTGCCGAAGACCTTGGTCGAATCATCGACGTTAACCTCAAGGCGCCAATCGTCCTTACTCGGCTGGCCTTACCTTATCTCGAAGAGGCCGGCGGCGGTGCGATCATCAATGTGGCCTCATTGCACGGCCGCCTTGCGAGCGCCGGCGCCTCGACCTATTCATCGAGTAAATTTGGCCTGAGAATCTTCACGCTCGCGTTGCGTCAGGAGCTGGAGGGCTCGGGCATCAAGGCTGCTGTTGTGTCGCCGGGGCCCGTGGACACGGGTTTCATCATGGAGAATCTCGATGACGTTGATGACATCGTGTTCTCGCAGCCGATGAGTTCGGCCGAGGAAGTGGCCCAGGCCATCCTGGACTTGTGCGGCAACAATATCGGTGAGCAGGCGATGCCAAGGTCAACCGGTCTCCTGACGACAGCAGCCTACCTGATGCCGTGGCTAATCAAGTGGCTGAAGCCGATGCTGACAAAGAAGGGTGCCCTTGTTAAGGCGCGCCTCAAAGCCGAGCATAAAAAGACAACGGATAATCAGTAAAAGAAACGGCCCACCCCAGGGGGAGTAGGGCGGGCCGCTTTCAAACAACGGCGTGCGGGGGAAGCAGCACCGTTTGTTTTCTGCTTGTGTCAGGATTCACCCAACACGGTTTTGTGCGAAAGAAGCGCAAGATTGTGTTGCGCTGATGTTTCCTTGGAACGAAGCTCAGTCGCAGTCTTGAAGAGCATTCTTGCCTGCTCACGCTCACCGGCTATCGCGTGCAGCACCCCACGGTTAGTCAATGCGATGGCTCGACCGGTATCGGCAATCCGTACGGACGCCCGGCCATACAAATCACTACGCTTGATACGACGTGCCTCCTTGTCCGACGCTTGAATAGCCGAGTCGCATGCGACGACAGCCTTGTCGAGTTGGTTGTCTTTGGTGTAGGCAACGCACAGGTTTATCTGATCCGCGAGGTATGCGGCACGTAGCTTCTTGGGTCCAGATAGCTTCGCAATGGCTTCACCTTCGGACCCCTTGAGGATCTTCGCACCATGTGCCATGTCTGAATACACGGTCATAACGTATCCCGGCGGCAGAGCTTCATCCGCTTGCGCAGCAGCGGCGACGAGCAGTCCGGACAGGATGGTCAATTTGCGTATCGTTCCAACAGTTTCAAGTTTCATTTTCTACCCTCCCAGGTGGGTCGGTTTCCAAACGTAAATGTTGGTCGCAAATTTAGAGCCTTCGAGCTCGCTGGACAAACGACAAAAATTCTCGACGGCGGTGAAAAAAAATCATCAATCAAGTGTGAACTCCTGTAACACCCATTCCCTGAACGTTCTTATGTGCGAGCTCTCTGCACTATCCTTGGCGCAGGTCAGGTAATACGCTTCGTCCGACTCCAGTTCCTGGTCGAACAACTGAGTCAGGGCTCCGGATTGGGTCCACGCGCTGCACAATTGTGCTGGCATCAAGGCTGCTCCCAAACCCTGTTCCGCAGCACGTGCAACCGAAACCATCGAGTTGAGGCGAATGATCTTTGGGTTTCGTGGAAGTCGAATGCCTGACGATTTCTGCCACCGCTGCCATGCCTTCGGCCGTGTGTCATGCACGAGAATAGGGAAGTCGCTGTCGATCCGTCCGGCTACGACGTTGATACCGTCGTAGAACTTCGGAGTCCCCACCGGAATCAGACGAAGTGAAAACAGTCGATCGGTGATGAGATCGTCCGGAGGCGAGGAGAAAAGTCGGATGGAGACGTCCGCCGCCTTGTCGTGCCGGTCCGCCTCGCCGTCGGTTGTGTCAACAGTAATAGAAATTTCGGCATTGCCAGCGACAAACTCGGATAGCCTCGGTACGAGCAGTTCGCTGGCAAAAAAGGGTTGTACAGACAGTCTGAGGACTGCGGAACCAGCTCGCCCACTGTGTCGTTCTACTACCGTGTCCAGTTTCTGGAGAACCGGCTTAAGGTCCTCACTTAGAGACTGGCCCGCGTCGGTCAGACGAAGGGATCGAGCCGTCCTCGCGAATAGTTGAACGCTGAGTTCGCTTTCGAGCTGTTTGATCTGGTGACTGACGGCGGATGCGGTAAGGAAAAGATCGTCCGCAGCCAGGCGAAAGCTCGCATGCTTCGCCGCTGCGCAAAACGCTCGCAATGCGCGCATAGACACGTTTCGATTCCAGGTCGCCATGACGATACAAGAGCATAAAACGTGCCAAGTGCGAGGTCGGCTAAGTCACTGATTTTCCTTAGAAGCACAGCGCGACTCGCACCCAAATAGCACAATCAGGTTGTATGGCGCACCGTTATGATGCGCGCGTGAAGGCGTCTCGCGTCAGGTTCTCATGCCCGTCGGCCAGCACCCGAATATCGTCCTCGATACGGATGCCACCAAAGGGCCGTAACCAGTCGACGGTATCCCAGTTCACGTGACCCTCGGCGGGCGTTCCGCGCAGGTTCTCGAGCAGCATGTCGATGACGTACAGCCCCGGCTCAATTGTAAGCACCATATCTTCCTCGAGTACGCGGGTCAGGCGAAGGAATGGGTGTCCGCTGGGCGGGTCAATTATCGTTCCGGACTCGTTCTCCTGGTGACCACCAACATCATGTACCTGGATGCCGAGCAAATGGCCGAGTCCGTGTGGGAAAAAAGCAGACGTGACGCCGGTCTCGAGCAGCGTATCGGGATCACCGCTCGCGAGCTCCGCATCGACAAGCACGTCGGCGAGCATTTTGTGCGTACCAACGTGCAGGTCGCGATAGTCCAGGCCGGCCTTTACCTTGCCGATGATCGCCAGCTCCATTGCGTCCATTCGGTCAATCAGATCCTGGAAGCGCTGGTTGCTGTTCGAATAGGTGCGAGTGATATCCGACGCATAGCCATGAACCTGCGCGCCGGCATCGATAAGGAATGACCGGATGGTGTCAGGCGCCTCACGATCAAGGTCGGTGTAATGCAATACGGCACCATGGTCGTTCAACGCAATAATATTGCCGTACGGCAACTCCGGGTCCGTGTGGCTGACTGCCTCGCAGTAGGCCCGGTGAATGTCGAATTCCGACAGCCCCTCGCGAAAAGCGGCTTCCGCGGCAATATGCCCGTTTGCACCACGTTCTGCGGCGAGGCGCATTACCGCAAGCTCATACTCGGTCTTGGCTCCACGCGCATAGTGCAGAATGTTAACCGCGGTGTTTGGATTGATGCGTTCGATACCGAACGCGAGCGTCTCGTCATCGAACTCGCCAATAGCGATGCATTTCTCTCTATCGGCAGGCAGATGAGCGGCAACTTCGTCACTTGAATGCACGATGCGGATATCAAAGTGCCGGGTCCAGTACCCGTCCGGTGCACCGGGTACCACATGCCAGTAGTCCTGTGGCTGATAGTAGATAAGGACAGGCATTTCACCCGGTGTATAGACGATGTAAGAAAACGGCAGCGCGGTCAGAGGAGCCCATCCAACAAAGTGGGGGTTCGCCTTGAACGGGTGGTGGTAGTCATCGAGAAACGCCAGCTTCGGATTTCCCGAATACACCACGGCGTGACTCGCCCCGGCTTGTTCCAGCGCATATTCATGGCGAGCCTTGACGGCCTCGATGTGGGCGCCATAGAGCGTGCCGAGCGCAGGATTCTTATCGCTGTATCTTGTGTCCATGGCGAGGATCATACCCTGTTGCCGCGCCAGTCGGCGAATGCCATTATTGGCATCCCCTGGCGGGGCGTGGAGAAACAGATGAGACGAATCGCATGTTTGGTTCTAACTATATTCTTGATCATTGGCAGCGCCGGTATGGCGGCTGATCCCGGCTACGACCGTGTCGCAGGGCGCGCGCACGCATCGCGTTCAGAAGTTATCGCACAACACGGAATGGCGGCGACGAGTCAGCCACTGGCTACGCAGATTGCGCTCGATATTCTCAAGGCTGGCGGCAGCGCGGTGGATGCTGCGATTGCCGCGAATGCAGCCCTGGGTCTCATGGAGCCAACAGGTAATGGTATTGGTGGCGATCTCTACGCGATCGTGTGGGACGCTGAGAGCAGAGAGCTGACAGGTCTGAATGCATCCGGGCGCGCGCCAAAAGCGATGACGCTCGAGTACTTCCAGGAACGTGGTATCGAGAAAATCCCGAGTTTCGGTCCATTGCCTGTCAGCGTCCCGGGCGCGGTCGATGGCTGGTTTGAGCTGCACGGACGCTATGGCCGGTTATCGATGGAGGAGATTCTGGCCCCGGCGATTCGCTATGCGCGGGAAGGGTTCCCGGTATCTGAAGTCATTGCTCACTACTTCACCAGCAACCGCAACCGTATCGGGCACTATCCGGGTTTCGCCGAGACGTATATGCCAGACGGCGACGTGCCGAAAAAAGGCGATATCTTTCGCAACCCGCGTCTCGCAAATACCCTGGAGACTATAGCCACCAAGGGCCGTGACGAATTCTACAAAGGTGATATTGCGCGAGCTATCGATGCCTACATGGCGGAGCAGGGAGGACTTCTGACCTACGATGACCTCGCGGAGCATACATCTGCGTGGGTCACACCGGTGTCGACCAACTATCGGGGCTGGGATGTGTACGAGCTGCCACCCAATGGCCAGGGGATTGCCGCACTGCAGATCCTGAATATTCTGGAGGGATACGATATCCGCAGCATGGGATTTGGCAGCGCGGAATATTTGCATACCCTGATCGAGGCCAAGAAACTGGCCTTTGAGGATCGCGCGAAGTTTTACGTCGATATGGATTTCTCTGATGTCCCCGTTGATTGGCTTGTTTCCAAGGAATATGCCGCCGAACGTCGCAAGCTGATCTCTGCTGAGCGTGCGTCAACGTCGCTGCCGGCAGGTGACCGCAAGCTGGAAGACGGTGACACAATCTATCTGACCGTTGCCGATGCTGACGGAAATATGGTGTCGCTCATTCAGAGCAACTACCGTGGCATGGGTTCGGGCATGACGCCGGGAGACCTGGGCTTCGTCCTGCAGGATCGTGCCGAGCTGTTCGCACTGGATGCGAATCATGCCAACGTAGTAGAGGGAGGGAAGCGGCCTTTCCACACCATTATTCCTGCGTTTGTTATGAAAGATGGTGAGCCGCTGATGAGCTTCGGTCTCATGGGCGGAGCTATGCAGCCGCAAGGGCATGCCCAGATTGTCGTTAACATGGTCGATTTCGATATGAACCTGCAGGAAGCAGGTGACGCAGCCCGAATAAATCACGTTGGCTCATCGCAGCCAACAGGCACCGTAATGACCGACGGTGGTCGAGTGCATCTTGAGAACGGGTTTAGCGTTGAGACGCGCGAGGCACTGCAACAGAAAGGGCATACTCTGGGCGCGTCAAATGGGAGTTTTGGCGGCTACCAGGCGATCATGTTCGACAAGGAGCAGGGCGTGTACTATGGCGCCTCCGAAGTACGCAAAGATGGGCAGGCAGCAGGATACTGATGGCGCAGGACACTTTCCTAACGGGCATTACCACGACGGGTACGCCGCATATCGGCAACTACGTGGGGGCTATCCGGCCTGGGATTGAGGCCAGCAAGGATCTCGACACGGCGCATTTCTATTTTCTTGCCGATTACCATTCGCTGGCCAAGAACGAGGATCCCGACAAGATCGTTCAATCCACGCTTGAGATTGCGGCGGCGTGGATGGCGCTGGGACTCGACACCGAGCATGCGTATTTCTACAGACAATCCGATATACCGGAAATTCCAGAGCTCACCTGGATCCTGCACGGTATGACGGCGAAAGGCCTCATGAACCGTGCGCATTCCTACAAGGCATCGGTGCAGGCGAATGTTGAAGGCGGCAACAAGGATCCTGACAAGGGCATCATGATGGCGCTGTTCAGCTATCCGATCCTGATGGCGGCGGATATCCTGATGTTCAAG
>Ga0265303_10003066_pt1 | contig 10429 bp, 7 predicted proteins | sample Helome_2_FD_192494 | JGI IMG/M metagenome (GOLD analysis project Ga0265303, IMG submission 192494) | Marine sediment microbial communities from subtidal zone of North Sea - Hel_20160317 (Illumina Assembly) | ecosystem: Environmental > Aquatic > Marine > Subtidal zone > Sediment ... | reverse complement strand
CCTAATTGCAAAAGGGGTTAAAGTTTTTCTTTCATCTGAAGGGAAGAGCCTGCGCCGAGGACGCGTGCAGTGAGTAACCATTAAGCAATTAGGTCATTTGAAGATAATAGACTTCAATATGCTATCAAGTGTTCAATGGTTTCACGTGTCAGGTGTATGGCGGCTGGTCGCAGGATGCTTGATGGCGGGTTCATAATGCAAAGAGCATAGCGCATGGCGCATAGCGTTTAGGTCAACAATTTGGAGAGTTCAGAATATTCGAACACTTAGCCCAATGCGCTTTGCCCTATGCCCAAGGTTTCCCGTCATCTGTCTTCTGCCAGCTGACACCTGAAACCTGACACCTGACACCTTATCTTAAGTGAGATTTGTACCATGGCAACCAATGATTCAAACCAAAACACAGAACTGAAAGCGATGGCTTCGGTCAGCGCGCCGGATCTTGGGGTCGATCCGCAAGATTGCATGGTCGTGGAACCCAGCGATCCATGCACCCTAGTGATATTGGGTGCCACCGGCGATTTAACCGCCCGCAAATTGATGCCGGCGCTTTTTGATCTTTATTTAGAGGGCGGGCTGCCACAGCCGTTTCAAATTGTCGGCTGCGGTCGCACAACGCTTAGCAATCAGGATTTCAGGAGCAATATGGAAAAAGCCTTAAGTGATGCCGGTATGCTTGATCAACGGCGGTGGCCGGTTTTTGCTTCCGCGATACACTATCAGGCCATTCAATATGATGGTCTTCAATCCTATCTAAATCTGGCCGATACTCTAAATGACATTGATACTAAATTTAAAACCGGAGGAAACCGGATTTTTTATGTCGCCCTGCCCCCGATGCTTTACAAGCCCGTGGCACAGATGATAGGCCAGGCCGGCTTGAGCACGGAAAACCAAAATGGCAATGGCTGGTCACGGATCGTGATAGAAAAGCCGTTTGGGACCAATCTAAAAACAGCCCAGGACCTGGATCAAAGCCTCCAAACGCATTTCAAGGAGCATCAGATTTATAGGATCGATCATTATTTAGCCAAAGAGACCGTTCAGAACCTGTTGATGTTTCGCTTTGCCAATTCAATATTTGAGCCGCTATGGAATCGCAGATATGTAGACTATATTAACATTACGGCCACCGAAACACTGGGCGTAGAACACCGGGCCGGCTATTATGAACAGTCCGGTATCCTGCGGGATATGTTTCAAAATCACATGATGCAACTTTTAGCAATGACCGCCATGGAACCTCCGTCCCGGTTTGAAGCCGATATTGTCAGAGATGAAACGGTCAAAGTATTCCGGGCGCTGCGGCCGTTTCCCGTGGAAAGTTTACAAAAATTTCTCGCTCTGGGGCAATACGCTGCCGGGACCATCAATGGCAAGCCGGTTCAGGCCTATCGGGAAGAACCCGGAGTTAAGGCTGAATCGCTGACGCCGACCTTTGCCATGATGAAGGTATTTTTAGACAACTGGCGCTGGCAGGGCGTCCCCTTTTATCTGACCTCCGGCAAGCGTTTGGCTAAAAAGATTACCGAGATCGCTATCCAATTTAAAACCGTGCCCCATTCGATGTTTCGCCGTACGCTTGGTGAGGTGATTATCGCCAATCGCCTGACCATGGGCATCTATCCGGATGAAAAAATTACCCTCACATTTCAGACCAAAAACCCCGGCGCCGCCATGTGCCTTCGTACCGTCACCATGGATTTTGCGTACAAACAAAATTATACGGGTCCGATTCTAGATGCATACGAAAAAGTGTTGATTGACTCCATGCTGGGAGATCAGATGTTATTCTGGCGACAGGATAGTATCGAAAAAAGCTGGTCGTTTGTAACACCCGTATTGAATGAATGCGAAACCTGTGGCGACCGGGCCGGTCTGCTCCATTTTTATGAAGCCGGAAGCAACGGGCCGGCTGCAGCCCGGAATTTACTGGAAGGTTGAAGCTTCATGTCTCTGAGCAGAAAAAAGTTCATCTCGCTAAGTTGGAGGACACCTTAATGGAAGACAGCGAAGCAGATACATCCAAAAATCGTAAAAAAGCAGTCGTGAAAGCCCTTATATTATTGGTCTTTATCGTGGTGGCGATCACTGTTGTCCGCTTTACTCCCGCAAAAAATTATCTCACCACCGAAGCTTTGGGGAATTTCCTCGGTGCTGCCGGGTTTTGGGCACCGCTGGTTTTCATCATTATTTATGCGACGGGTGTCTGCTTATTTCTGCCGGGGACTCTTTTGACCGGTCTGGGGGCCGCAATTTTTGGTGCCTACTGGGGATTTGTATATGTATGGTTTGGCGCTATGATTGGTTCCAGCATAGCGTTTTGGATAGGTCGAACCCTTGGAAGGGAATTTGCCGCCTCTTTAATCGGTAACAGGTTGAAAAAATATGATGATGCCATCGAACGCAACGGGTTTGCCTCCGTATTGTATCTGCGTCTGGTGTATTTTCCGTTCACCCCTATGAACTTCGGCATGGGATTAACCAAAGTTCATTTCCGGGACTATTTTTCCGGGACAGGGCTGGGTATCATTGTTGGAACTTTTATATTTACTTTTTTTATTGGAACCTTAAAGGAAGTTTGGGTATCGGGTAACTGGGCGGAGCTGATGTCTTTTAAGGTCTTTTTCTCCATCGGTCTTTTTATCGTCTCCTTTTTTATACCCAAGATCATTAAAAAAGTGAAAGGGGATGAAACGCCCGGCAGGTCTGAGGAATAGTAATGATGACCGTAACTCACATCAACAGCAGACCGCAATTAACTGAGGGGTCGGGGAGTTTTTCGATCTGTGCTCTGCCCGCCAGGGGAATAGCCCGTGCAAGCCGTAACAATATTATCGGGGAACTTTCGTACGGTCCCGCCGCAGGCGGGACTGCGAGTAGATCTGAGCCAGCCCCAAAAGACACAATCCTACGGCGGCGATGATCGTCTCTGCCGGCATGGGCTTATCGCAAAGGATAGGGGGCGTGTATGAAGTACGGTAGTCATTTGTTACGGCTTGCACGGGCTATTCCCCTGGCCGACCGCTGACAATCAGTGAGAAGCTGACGGTTCACTCTAAACGCATTGGGGGAAAAACTCCCCGACCCCTCAATTAACTATCCAATGGAGACCGGGTCACCCGATTTGCAGTGGACGATTTTAGACAATGGTGCTATAGAACATAAATCTGGATGAGGAATCATTGGAGGAAAAAAGCATGTCTAAGCTTGCGGAGCTCCATAAATTAGGACAGTCTGCTTGGTTTGATTTCATTCGGCGTTCCCTGATCACATCGGGGGAGCTGAAGGAATTAATCGATAAGGGCGTTCGAGGTATCACCTCAAATCCGGCCATTTTTGAAAAGGCTATTGCGGGAAGTAACGATTATGATGAAGATATCAAAAAGCTGAACCGATCCGATAAAAGCGTAGATCAAATCTATGAGGCCCTTGCGTTTGAAGATATCGGCCGGGCCGCCGATCTGCTCAAGGAGACTTATGATACCTCCGGCGGCATCGATGGCTACGTGAGCCTCGAGGTCAACCCTCATCTGGCCAACGAAACTGAAAAAACCATCCAGGAGGCCATCCGCCTTTATGAAACCTTAGGGCGCCCGAATGTAATGATTAAAGTGCCGGCGACCGCCGCCGGCATTCCGGCCATCACTGAATTGATAGCCGCCGGGGTGAATGTTAACGTGACCCTGATCTTCGGGCTTGAAAACTACAGAGCGGTCGCTGACGCCTATATTGCCGGCCTGGAGAAATTGGCGGCCACCGGCCCGACGGTGGGCGCAGGGCATCCGGTGAACGAGGTGGCTTCGGTGGCCTCGTTTTTTGTCAGCCGAGTGGATTCGGCCATTGACAAAGAGTTGGAAAAATTGAACCAGAAACAAATGCTGGGCAAATCGGCAATTGCAAATTCTAAACTGGCCTACGCCGAATTTAAACAAATATTCAGCGGTTCCCGCTGGCAGCCTCTAAAGGATCAGGGGGCCCGGGTACAGCGGGTGCTGTGGGCCAGCACCAGCACTAAAAATCCGGACTTTGTCGACACCCTTTATGTGGACGAACTCATCGGCCCGGATACTGTCAACACCATTCCACCGGCAACCTTGGACAGTTTTATGGATCACGGCCGGGTGGCTGAAACCCTCACCAAAGATTTGGAGGAAGCACGCCGCCAAATTGAAAAGCTGGCGGACCTGGGCATCGATTTACAGGCAGTCACTCAACAATTGCAGGATGACGGCGTCGTGGCATTTGCAAAACCCTTTGATGCTTTAATGCAAAGCATCGCCGAAAAACGCGAGCGCCTGTTAAAAGCATAGCGCCTGGCGCAGAGCGCATAGCGTTAAGGGCTGAGTGCCGTAGCGTCAGGAAAGGTGCCTGGAGCATAGGGTAGCAAAAACGAGCTGCCCTGTCATTTCGCTCTATTTTCTGATTGCTCTGCCCCACCTCTATGCGCCATGCCCCATGCGCTATGCATCCCAGTATTACCACCGATTTATTATATCAAACCGCAGGGAGGAAATAATTGAGCCTGCAAAACGAATTAAAAAAGAGGGCGGCCATACGTGCGGTGGAATTCATTGAATCCGATATGGTTGTGGGGCTCGGCACAGGCAGCACAGCCAATTTTGCTATCCAACGGATTGCTGAAAAAATTCAAAACGGAGAGCTGCAAAACATCGTGGGGATTCCCAGCTCTGAGCGCACTGAAACCCTGGCTCGCAGGCTGAATATTCCACTGACTGATTTGGAAGCGCACCCCGAAATAGACCTGACCATCGACGGTGCCGACGAAGTCGATCCGGACTTGAATGTAATTAAAGGCGGCGGTGGGGCCCTTTTACGCGAAAAGATAATCGCTCAGGCCAGTCGGAAAAACATCATTATCGTTGATGAAAGCAAACTCTCCCCAAAATTAGGCACAAAGTGGGCCCTGCCGATTGAGGTGGTTCCATTCGCCCGTAGAACAGAACAGATTTTTCTCGAATCCATCGGCGGATCGGTTACCCTGCGCGTTGACGAAAACAAATCTCCCTTCCTCACAAACCAGCAAAATTTAATACTAGACACTCATTTCGGCCAAATCTCCGATCCCGGCAGTCTTGTGTCCCTTTTAAACACACGGGCGGGAATCGTTGAACATGGACTCTTCTTAGGACTGGTAACCGATGTTATCGTTGCTGCCAAAGAAGACATCCGTCATTTAAGACGCAACAAAGGGAGAAAGACAGGTTCCCGATGAGTCCACGCAGGTCTTTTCTTGGTATCATTTTCCGCATAGCAGCCGGCTTTATGCTTGGGTTAAATCCTGCCGTCTCTCTTATTCGCAGAGCATACGCCCAATCAAAGCGAATTCTCCTGCCCAAAGGCACCAAAATGACCAGCTTGGTCGCTAAGAACCCCGCCGATCTGGATACACGTAATCTGGAAGTAATCCCCCTGACACAATTTGAGACCATGGGGTTGACGGATCACAAGACAGATCTGGATACCTGGCGGTTGACGGTAACCGGTGAAGTCAAAAAACCATTGAAGTTAACCTACGACCAGGTTCTTGAACTGCCGTCCATCGCAAGGAATGTTCTCTTGATTTGTCCGGGGTTTTTTACTAATCACGGAAAGTGGAAAGGCATCTCAGTTTTAGAGTTGTTTAAGCTGGCAGAAACTGAATCCGGAATAACCCATGTCACCTTTCGGGGACCTCCGGGGCGCTATCAAAAGACGGAAAGATTTCCGATAGCAGAAATTGCGGCCAACAAAATATTTTTGGCCTATCGGGTCAATGGACAAGCTCTGCCGCGCAAACACGGATTCCCCTTGCGCGTTGTGGCAGAAGATCATTATGGTTCGGTGTGGGTTAAATACGTCCATGAAGTTGAAGCATTCAAAGTAGAAAGCTGAACAGGAAGACAACGATAAAATAAGATTTATTTAAGCTTTAGCAAAAAGGAAGCAATCATGGAAAGAACGGACTACAGGAAAAAGATAACGGTTGGAGGTCAAGACTATCATTTCTATGATATTAATGGTCTTGAAGAAAAAGGGATCGCAACCATCGCGAAACTGCCGTATACAATTAAAATCCTGGTTGAAAACCTTTTGCGCAAGATGGATGGTCATGCTGTCAGAGAAGAAGATCTACTCAATATATCTAATTGGAAGAAACGCTATGACGCACCCCAGGAAATTCCCTATCATCCCGCCCGGGTATTGATGCAGGATTTTACAGGCGTTCCAGCGGTAGTGGATCTCGCAGCCATGCGCGACGCGGTAAAGGATCTGGGCGGAGACCCTGCAAAAATCAATCCTCTGGTGCCGGTCGATTTAATTGTCGATCATTCCGTGCAGGTGGATTATTTTGGTTCTGCGGATGCCCTATCCAAAAATGTAGCCAAAGAATATGAACGCAACTCCGAACGTTACGAGTTGCTTAAATGGGCCCAGAAAAGCTTTAATAACTTCAGTGTTGTGCCGCCCAATTCCGGAATTTGCCACCAGGTTAACCTCGAATACCTGGGGCAGGTCATCATCACTGAAAATGACAACGACCTCTTGACGGCTTATCCGGATACGCTGGTCGGCACCGATTCACATACCACCATGATCAACGGTATCGGTGTCATGGGATGGGGTGTCGGCGGCATTGAAGCCGAAGCGGTCATGCTCGGGCAACCGTATTATATGTCGATTCCCGAGGTCATCGGTGTGAAAATGGTGGGCCAATTACAGGAAGGTGTCACGGCCACTGACCTGGTGCTGGCAGTAACTGAGATGCTCAGAAACCATGGCGTGGTTGAAAAATTTGTCGAATACTTCGGGCCCGGCTTGAAAAACCTGACCCTCCCCGACCGGGCCACCATCTCCAACATGACACCTGAATACGGCGCTACCCTGGGGTTTTTCCCGGTAGATGAAAAAACCATTGATTATCTGGTGATGACCAATCGGAAACAGCAGGCTGAAATCGTCGAACGCTGTTCCAAAGCAATGGGTCTCTTTTATTCCGGCAACGAAGAGCCCGAATATACCGAAGTGCTTGAAATGGATTTGACCCGGGTGGTCCCGGCGGTGGCCGGACCGGCGCGCCCCCAGGACCGCATCAGCCTCACGGATTTAAAAAGCAGCTTTGCCACCATCCTCGGATGCGAATATGAACGCGATACCGATGTAACCCATATTTCCAAATATCACGACGAATCCGGCAGCCGCACCACAAGACAGGAGGTATGTGCTCCCAAAAAGAAGGTCTGTGAACTGGTTTATAACGGGGAACAGATAAAACTCTGCGACGGTAGCATCGTAATCGCTGCTATCACCTCATGCACCAACACATCTAATCCGTCTGTCCTTCTGGGTGCTGCGCTGGTCGCCAAAAAAGCGGTCGAAAAAGGCCTGGAAGTGCCGGCCTTTGTAAAGACATCCCTGGCCCCCGGTTCAAAAGTCGTCATCGATTACCTTAAAGATGCCGAACTTTTGCCTTACCTCGAAAAATTGGGATTTTATCTGGCGGCCTTTGGCTGCACCACTTGTATCGGCAACAGCGGACCGCTGCCGCCGGAAATCGACAAGGCCGTCACGAAAAATGACCTGACAGTCGCAGCAGTGCTTTCAGGAAACCGAAATTTCGAAGCCCGCATCCATCAACGCATCAAGGCCAATTTCCTGGCCTCCCCCATGCTGGTGGTCGCTTTCGCCCTGGCCGGTAGAATTGATATCGATCTCGCAACCGAACCCGTTGGAATGGGTCCGGATGATGAACCGGTTTACCTTAAAGATATCTGGCCGAGCGACAAAGAAATCCAAGACCTTGTCCACCAGCACGTCAAACCGCATTTTTTTAAGTCAGAATATGAGCAAATATTTGACGGCGACGAATTCTGGCAGAAACTTAAAGTTTCGGAAAGCACCACTTTTAATTGGGATGAAAAATCCACCTACATCAAAAAGCCGCCCTATTTTGATGGGTTTTCCTTACAAGTGACCAAACCGGGTAATGTCAACGACGCGAAAGTATTGCTGCTTCTGGGCGATTCAGTCACCACCGACCATATATCACCGGCCGGCGCCATTCCAGAAGCCTATCCGGCAGGAAAATATTTAATTGCTAAAAAGGTCGCCGCGCAGGACTTTAACTCCTATGGCTCGCGAAGAGGCAACCATGATGTTATGATACGCGGAACCTTTGGCAACATCAGGATAAAAAACAGGATGGTGGCGCAAAAGGAAGGCAGCTATACCGTCAAATATCCCGCAGGCAACGAAATGTTCGTCTATGATGCTGCGGTTGAATATCAGGAGCAAAACATACCGCTGGTCGTCCTGGGCGGCAAGGAATACGGCACAGGGTCCTCCAGAGATTGGGCGGCTAAAGGAACCAGCCTGCTTGGCATCAAGGCCGTTATCACCCAGTCCTACGAAAGGATTCACCGCAGCAACCTGGTGGGCATGGGTGCTCTGCCGCTGGTGTTCAAAGAGGGCCAAAGCTGGGAAAGTCTTGGACTGGATGGCTCCGAAACATTTTTTATCAGCGGCGTAGAAGATATGACGCCACGCAAAGTTCTGCAGGTTAAGGCCCTCAAAGAGAACGGCCGGGAGATAAAATTTGAGACCATCGCCCGCCTGGACACCGATATCGATGTCGACTATTTCGAAAATAGTGGAATACTGCCCTATGTCTTACGCAAAATGTTAAGCGAGTAGACTGGTTACTTGTCACTGGTTGAGAAATGGTCAGTACGGACAGCGTGCCGAACAGAAATGGCAGCCACGGTGGTCTGCCCTACCGAAAATGAGCAATTTTGATAGTAGGGTCGGCCACTGTGCCGACTGAATCCAGTCGCAGGCCGAACTCGGCAGCCGCGGTGGGCTGCCCTACTGTATATGAGAATTTCTAACAGTGACTCAAAAAGGAACTGAATGAAGCCCAAAGAACAACGAATAGCTAAACGCACGGACGGGTCGTTGAACGTTCCCGATCATCCGACTATCCCTTTCATCGAAGGCGATGGTATCGGTCCGGATATATGGCAGGCCTCCCGCCTGGTAATGGACCATGCCGTTGAAAAAACATTCAGCGGCAAACGACAGATCGATTGGCTTGAAGTATTGGCCGGGGAAAAAAGTTTTCGAACCAGCGGCACCTGGCTTCCCGAAGAAACTCTGGCAAAAATAGAAGCCCATGTAGTAGCCATTAAAGGTCCCATGACCACACCGGTCGGCAAGGGCATCAGAAGCCTTAATGTCGCGATTCGGCAAAAATTGGATCTTTACACATGTGTGCGGCCGGTAAAGTACATTGACCCGGTACCCAGTCCCATGAGGCATCCCGAAAAAATTGACATGGTGGTATTCCGGGAAAACATGGAAGATCTGTATGCCGGCATCGAATATCAGGCTGGCAGCGTTGACGCTGCCAGGCTCCGGGATTTTTTAAATGAACAGATGGGCACCCAGCTTCCGGACGATTCGGGTCTGGGAATCAAATCTATCAGCGAAAAAAATACCAAACGCCTGGTAGCAAATGCCATAGCCTATGCCGTTGAAAACAAATGTGGCACTGTCACTTTGATGCATAAGGGCAATATCATGAAATTCACCGAAGGCGCTTTTGCAAAGTGGGGCTACGAAGTCGCCCGGGAAAAATTCCGCAATCAGACCTTCACGGAAAAAGAACTCTATGACGACTACCGCGGCAACTTCCCCGCAGGAAAAGTCTTAATCAAGGACCGCATTGCGGATATGCTGTTTCAACAGGTTCTGCTCCGCCCCGCTGAATATCAGGTAATTGCAACACCCAACCTGAACGGTGACTATCTTTCGGATGCACTGGCCGCCCAGGTGGGCGGGCTGGGAATGGCGCCGGGTGCTAACATCGGTGACCGCTGTGCTGTTTTCGAAGCTACCCATGGTACCGCACCTAAATATGCAGGACAGGACAAGGTCAATCCGAGCTCGTTAATCCTATCGGGGGCGATGATGCTTGATTACATCGGATGGCGAGAAGCGTCCGATTTAATCCGAACTGCGCTTCAGGCCGCCATTAAAGCAGGAATCGTAACCTATGACCTTGCGCGCCAGATGCAGGGGGCTACTGAAGTGAAGTGCTCCGAGTTCGCTCAGGCGATTGTAGATCATATGATATGATTGGTTTCAGGTGTCGGGTGTCAGATTTGAAAGTTCTGAAATTTATGTAAGTCAGACCCTGAACACCGAAACCTGACACCTGAAACCTTTAAATCCAAGCTGTAAGGGATGCCGCCTAAAATCGACTGACCTTTCAAAGCCATGGAGGTTCCGAAAATGGAAACCTATTACAAGCCCGAGGATCTGCCGAAGTTCGAGGAAATCGGAAAAGAGGCGCCCGAATTAGCTAAAAAGTTTTTTGAATATTATGCGGCTGTTTTTGCTGAGGGGGAACTCACCGAAAGGGAAAAAG
>Ga0265303_10003065_pt1 | contig 10430 bp, 10 predicted proteins | sample Helome_2_FD_192494 | JGI IMG/M metagenome (GOLD analysis project Ga0265303, IMG submission 192494) | Marine sediment microbial communities from subtidal zone of North Sea - Hel_20160317 (Illumina Assembly) | ecosystem: Environmental > Aquatic > Marine > Subtidal zone > Sediment ... | reverse complement strand
GCCGGGGTTCGGCCTGGGCGATGAGCACGGCCTCGATCGGTGCGGATACGATGCGCACATCGGCGCCCTTCAGTTTCGCCTCGAGCAGTGTCCGAGGTCCAAAAACGTGGCGGCCCAGTGGCAGCTGCAGCATATTGTCCGACACCAGTAGGGTCACCGCCTCGCGCTGGACCAGCTGGATTGCCTGATAGAGATCGGCCTCGGGGCAGATGCTCGCCGCACAGCCTGGGCCGGACAACAATTTCACCTGGCGTGGCAATGCCCTCCGCATGCCGGCCAGCGAGATCACCCGCTCCTGGTCGCCACACAGGTTCAATATCCGAACCGGACCGGGCAAAGGCAGTGCCTCGATGGCAACAAGCACCCCGCGCAGAGTATTCATGGGGGTATGTGGCGACATCGAGGGCCTCGGGAGGAAAGTTCGAATGCCGCGACAAAAGCCGTCACACTCGACATGAACAACAGGTCGTCAGATGCTGGCTCAGAAATCAAGGCCGCCTCAACCGGAATCGCCCCAAAAAGCGGCAGAAATCGTGTCAAAGCTGATCCGGGTCAAATGGGGACGGTGGCTACGGCCGCGAACGCGCCTCCCCTTGGCGTGGCTTCTGCGGTGCGGCCAGAAACGCTAATATCTCCCCAGATTTTTGCCTTCCAAGAAGGACCATGAACATTAACAAGACACGATTCACAAAGCGGCTCGCAGGCATCGGGTTCGCACTTACGGCTTGCGCCGGATTGTCCGGCGCCGGCACGCTGCAGACCGGCGAGGAGCTGCTGCAGGCGATCAATCAACGTATCAGCAACGTCACCACGCCGGAACTCGAACAAGTCCTGCAGCAGCAGCCGAATACCGTGTTGATCGATGTGCGTTCACCCCGCGAGATCCACCTGCTCGGAGGCATGATCGACGGGCCTCGCAGCTACAACATACCGCGCGGCTGGCTGGAGTTTCGCGTACCCGAGACGGTGCCGGACAAAGACACGCCCATCGTCGTCTACTGCGGCATAAACCAGCGCAGCCCGTTGGCGGCGGATACGCTGATGCAGATGGGCTACAGCAATGTCAAAAACTACAGCGACGGCTTCTTCGCTTGGCGCAATGCCGGACTGCCGGTCGAAGCGCCGGACCTGGCCCTTGACTCGATGCTGTACAGCAAACCGCAAAAGGTGGCCGACGGACTGTGGTCGGCGATCGGGGCCACCGAACCGCCCAGCTACGAGAACTCCGGCCACAACAATAATCTGTCTTTTATTGTCAGCGACGACGGCGTGCTGGTCGTGAATGCCGGCGACAACTACCTGCTCGCACGCGCGCTGCACGAGGAGATCAAGGCCGTCACCGATCAGCCGGTGAAATACGTGGTGCTCGAGAACGGTCAGGGCCATGCCGCCATGGGCGCCGCTTACTGGAAGGAACAGGGGGCGACCATCATCGCCCACGCAGATGCACTCGCCGAGCTGCAGGCGCACGGTGACGCGATTCTGGAGCGCGTGCTGCGCCGCTCACGCGACAAGGGCATGGGTACCCGGCTGGTGCTGCCGGACGAAACGTTCGAGGACCGCAGAATCATCCAGATGGGCGATACGCGCATCGAGCTGCTGCATCTCGGCCCTGCCCACAGCCCGGGCGACATCTCGGTATGGCTGCCGCAGCAGAAGGTCGTCATAGCCGGCGACATTGCCTTCCACCAGCGCATGCTGCCGGTATTCGAACACACTGACACCGCGGCCTGGGTCGAGACCTGGGAAAGCTTCGAGGCACTGGGTGCCGAGATCGTGATCCCCGGTCACGGTACCCCGACCGACATGCAAACAGTCACCCGCTACACGCGCGACTACCTGGCGGATGTACGTGGCCAGATCGGTGCCCTGATTGAGTCCGGCGGCAGTCTGGAGGACGTGTATACCGTTGACCAGTCGGCCTACCGTCATCTCGACACCTATGATGAACTGTCCAGACTGAACGCCAGCACCATCTTTCGCGCCATGGAATTCGAGTAGACCACACACGGGGCCGCAGGCGCTCAGTCAGGACGTTTCTGCGCCGCGTCCGGTCTGACCGGCACCGACACAGAGAACTCGCTGTCACCCATGCCGGCGACAGGACGGGTCGCCTTATCCGATGCGGTCGGCACGTCGTCGGTGGCCTGCCGACTGTTGGCGAGCGCAACACCGGACAACACCAGGGCCCCGCCGAGCAGCATGAGCAGGGTGATACGTTCATCCAGCAGCAGCGCTCCCAAGCCAAACGCGAATACCGGAATCAGGTAGGTGACGGTCAGGGTGCGGGTGGGCCCCACTTCGCGGATCAGCTGGAAATAGATGATAAAGGCCAGAGCGGTGGACAATACCGCCAGTGCGAGCACGGCCGCAATCACCAGCACATCGGGCGTCTGCGGCGGCGGAAACACCGGCAGCAGCGGCAGCAAAAAGACCGCCGCACCGAGTTGGCTTCCGGTCACGAAAACGATGGCCGGGATCTGGCTCAGGCGGCGTTTGGCGAAGTTGGCCGCAAACACGTAGGAAACGGCGGCCGCCAGCCCGGTCACCACCGACATTACGGGCGGTGGCGAACCATCCTGCGGCAGCCCCACGAGCACAAGGACCCCGACAAAGCCCAGCGCGACACCGGCGAGCCGGCGTGCGTCGACCGCCTCGGCATAGATCGCAATACCGATCAGCGCCGCGAATATGGGAACCGTCGCGTTCAGGATAGAGGTCAGCCCGGCGGTCAATTCGAGCGAGGAATAGGCCAGCAGGGTGAACGGCAGCGCCGCGCTCAGGAACCCGACCCAGAGCAGGCGACCACCGTATTGACGCAGCAGGCCCATCTGGCGACGCTGCAGCAGGAGCGGCAACAGCACCAGCCCGGCGATCAGCACCCGCAGGGCGATCAACCACACTGGTCCGAGCACCGGCGCCGCGACGCGCATGAACAGAAAGGAGCCGCCCCACAGTGCCGCGAGCAGAAACAACGCCGGGTAAAAAGGAATGGTCACGGGGTGGCTTGTTACCTGCGCCGCTCAGGCATCTAGGGCCTGTTCACACTACAAACACGCAAGCGTTGCTGCCCCAAAACGGGCCAGGCAAGGCGCGAGAAGAGACGTTTGGTTGATTCTAAACGAACGACGAGCAACACTGCATGGCCTGTTTTGGGGCGCAACCCGAAGGGACGAGGCCATTTTCCCGCAGGCCTGCGTTGCAATTCGCTTATATACAGCGAGTACAAAGCGCTCACCGCGTCTTGTCCTGCAAAAAAATGGCCGCCGTCGCTGGTGTGTTTGTAGTGTGAACAGGCCCAAGGACAGACAAGGCCTGGTCGATGACCTGCCGGGCCTGTTCCGCGTCGGCCTCGATGCCGCCGAGTACCCGCAGGCCCCAGATGGTGGTCATCAAGAAACGCGCCAACGATTCTGGTGAGCTGCGGGCCGCGAGCAGGCCCTGCGCCCGCGCCTCCTCCAGCGCTGCAATAAAGACATCTTCGATCTCAGCCAGATGCGCCTTTACGCGGGCCTGTACCTTCGCATCGTGCCGCCCGACTTCGAGCACCGTGTTGACCAATAGACAGCCGCGTCCAGCTTTGCCGTCGCTGCCACCTGCGACCAGTTGACCGAAAAACCTCCGGATACCTTCCAGCGGGTCGGCCGCCTCTGCCAGGACGCCACGCAACCGCTTCAGACTCTGCTGGGCATAGTGATCCAGCGCGGCGAGAAACAGGCCCTGCTTCGACTCGAATGCCGCATACAGGCTGCCGGGCTGGAGCTGCGTCGCCTCGACCAGCTGACTGATGCTGGTAGCACGGTATCCGTTCTCCCAAAACGTCTCTGTAGCACGCCCAAGGACCTGTTCGCGGTCAAAACTTGCCGGCCTCGCCATCTTCATTCGCCTGTGTACTGCAATGCGCCAATTATAGCCCTGCAAACGGGATACTTGAACAAACATTCAATAACCGCTATAAATTGTGGAATCATCATTCCACGATCAGGAGTTTCCCTTGTCCGATCTGCGCGAAAAGATAGCCGAGTACGATGCCGCAAAAGCCGAGCGCGTCCCTGCCGCGGTCCTGGAGACCATGGCCGAGGCGACCTGCCAGCTCGAAGGACTGGGGATCGTCGATCGCAGCCTGAAGGCCGGCGACCGGATACCCGACTTCACTCTGCCCAACCACCTGAGTCAGCAAAGGCGCATCAGCGAGCTGCTGGCCGGTTCGGTTCTGGTGCTGAACTTTTACCGTGGTGGCTGGTGCCCCTACTGCAACATGGAACTGAACGCCCTTCAGCAGGCCCTGCCGGACATCCGTAACAGTGGTGCCGACCTGGTCGCCATCTCACCCGAGCTGCCTGACAAGGCCCTGGACACGCGCGCGCGTCACGAACTCGAATTCGAGGTCCTGAGCGATGTCGGCAACCGCGTGGCCGAGGCCTTTGGTCTGACCTTCGAATTGCCTCAGCAGCTGCGTCCCATCTATACCAAGCTCGGTATCGATGTCCCGGCGTTCAACGGTGATGACAGCTTCATCCTGCCGGTACCGGCCAGCTACGTGGTCGACAGCGACGGCATCATTCGCCATCACTTCGTAAACGTGGACTACACCCGGCGTCTTGAGCCGGACGATCTGCTGCGCGTGCTGCGCGGTCAGTAAAAAATCAGGTCCGGTCGAAGCGCTCCAGCGGAAATCCGGTTTACTATTCCCTGTGTTCGGAGGCGCGCAAGCGTCCCCTGTTCTTTGCCAGACATTTAGCCATGGAGCTGCCTGATGGCCATCTGGGTTGACGCCGACGCCTGCCCGCGCGTGATTCGAGAAATCCTTTTTCGTGCAGCCGAACGCTGCGGTGTCGAGGTCACCCTGGTGGCCAACCAGTCGATCGAGATACCCCGCTCGCGCCACCTAAGAATGCTGCGGGTGTCTTCGGGGTTCGATGTCGCTGACAACGAGATCGTGCGCCGCGCCGAGCCCGGTGACCTGGTGATAACCGCAGATATCCCGCTCGCCGCTGAGGTGATCGAAAAACGGGCGCAGGCTCTCAGCCCCCGTGGTGAGCGATTCACCCCGGACAACATCCGCGAACGTCTGAATATGCGCGATTTCATGGATACCATGCGCTCAAGCGGCTTCACCGGCGGCGGACCGCCCCCGCTGTCCGCCACTGACCGTCAGGCATTTGCCAACGGACTCGACAGCTATCTGGCCAGATCGGCGGCGACGTAACCGGTTTGGCATCCGCTTGATCCGGCAGACCTGTTGTCTTGAAAATATGACGTTACTGATGATCACGTGACCGAATCATTTTTTGCTGTGAGACTTGCGGTCAATCTGCGATTTCAACACCCATCGAGGTAGACCAGCATGTCCAGCTGCGGCTGTGAAGTCGAGATCCGGGACAAGTCGGAGACACGCGTACTATTGGTACTGCTCCTGATCAACGGGCTTATGTTTTTTGTCGAGCTTGGGGTGGGCTGGTGGGCGCAGTCGACCGCATTGATTGCAGACGCAATGGATATGCTGGCAGACGCGATGGTCTACGGCGTCGGCTTGTATGCAGTCGGGAAATCCATTGCAGCCAAGATTCAAGCCGCGAGTTTAAGTGGTTGGTTGCAGATAGGACTGGGCCTGCTGGTTTTGGCAGATATAGCTCGCCGCTTCGTTTATGGCAGCGAGCCAGCCTCCACGCTGATGATGGTTATGGGATTGGCGGCACTGATCTCAAACGTCATTTGCCTGGTTCTCATAAGCAAACATCGCGATGGCGAAGTGCATATGCGTGCCAGCTGGATCTTTTCCAAGAACGATGTGATTGCAAATATCGGGGTGATATTTGCTGGCATGCTGGTCGCCGCAACCGATTCCCGCATCCCAGACCTGGTGATCGGTATTTTCGTAGCCCTTGTTGTACTTCGTGGCGGCGTGCACATACTCAAGGATGCAAGTGACGAAACCACCGCCACCCGCAGCAGTTCTTAACGCCGGGTATCGCCCGAACGCTCACACGTCGGTGAGTCATCGCAGTTTGAGAGCGGCACTGTCGTTACTGGTCGCGCTCGCCTACCGCCTGGTCGTTGCGCTGCATCTGTTCGTTGGCATGTTCGACACCCTGCCTGGCATCGTCAAGCATGCCCTTGTACGAATCACCGAGCTGGCCACCGAAGGTTTTCTCCTGCTGGGTGGCCGGTTCGTCCTGGCCGCACGCGGAAAGCAAAAGCACCAGCACGACCGATATCATGATTCTTGCGTTCATCATTGAGCCTTTGGCCGGCCATGCCGGCAAGTATGAAGTTGCCATTCCAAGGAACCGAAACAGGTTAACGGCAACGGCCACGATAGGTTGATTCGAATAGAGACCCACGCTCTGCTGCGCCGACCGATGACCCACCAAGGGGCCGAGACCTCGCCCGGCCCCGGAGACGAAGTCGTTGGTGAGTGTCTGGAATCCGGCAAACCGCCGTTGGATCAGGCGCCGCTCTTCGGTCCTTTTTTTAAAGTCAGGCGTTTCTTCAGCGGCTTGTTTCCGGCCACTTTCGACTTTTTCTTTCCCTTGAGGGCGAGCGGCTTGCCACCGGGTTTCGTCGCAGCAGGCTTTGCATCAGGCTTGCGGCCAGGACGCCTGGTCGCCGCGCTCTTGCGTTCTCCAGGACGACCGTGTCCAGCCTTGTCATCAACCGCTGATCCCTTGGGCGGCTTGTCTGCAGAACCCTCTTTGCGCGGCTTCCGCGCCGGCTTCTCAGTACGTTCGTGCTCAGCACCTGGCTTCGCCGGCCGGCGCGCAGGGCGTTTCGGGTCGCTGGCTGCAGCCAGACCAGAGTCCTTCAGGCGCTCGATCGCCAGCCGCTGCTGGCACACCCAGGCATTGCGCAGGTCACGCATCGTCTGCTCCGGCATACCCGCGGGCAGATCGACGGTGGTAAAGTAATCGAATATCTCGATGTGTCCGATGTACCTGGCCTCGAGATCGGCCTCATTGGCAATCGCACCGACGATATTCCCCGGCTTGACCCCGTGCTGGTAACCGACTGCGACGCGGAACCTTTCCATCTCGATATCGGGAAACTCCTTGAGCGGCAGGGCCTTGGTCTGGACCACCTTTTGCGGATGTGAGCGTGGGCGTTCGGACCGTGACGGCTTGCGCTCGCGGCCACGATCTTCCGCTTCGAAATCACGCTTCGCCGGCCGTTTGGATTCGGCCTTCGGATCGAGCAGCAAGGGCACGTCACCCTGGGCCAGTTGCGCCAGGGCGGCGGCAATCTGCAGCGCATCGAGATCGTCTTCCTGCTCGAGTTCGCTGACCAGCCGGTAGTACAGCGCCAGATCATCGCTGGCGATGGTCTCCCGCACCGTCGTCTTGAAGCGCTCGGTGCGTTTGGAATTGATGTCCTTGACTGACGGCAGCTCCATGGGATCGATTGGATGCCCCGTCGCCTTTTCGATCGAACGCAGCATGCGCCTCTCACGCGGGGCAACAAAGAGTATCGCCTCACCGGCGGCGCCCGCTCGGCCAGTGCGCCCGATCCGGTGCACGTAGGATTCGGTGTCGTGGGGGATATCATAGTTGATCACGTGCGTTACCCGCCTGACGTCCAGGCCACGTGCCGCCACATCGGTCGCCACCAGGATATCCAGCTTGCCGTCGCGCAGCCTGCCGACCGTGCGCTCGCGCTGCACCTGTGCCACATCGCCATTCAAAGCCTCGGCAGCAAAGCCACGCGCACTGAGTTTTTCCGCAAGCTCGGCCGTCTGGGTCTTGGTGCGGACAAAGATGATCACCCCGTCAAAGGTCTCGTTTTCGAGAATCCGGGTCAGCGCATCGAGCTTGTGCAGACCGCCAATGGACCAGTAGCGCTGGCGGATGTTCTCGGCCGTAGTCGTCTTGGAGGCGACCTTGATGTGTTGTGGATCATTCAGGTGTCGATCGGCAACCCGGCGGATCTCGTTCGGCATGGTGGCCGAGAAAAGGGCGATCTGGCGATCTGCAGGCGTGTGCTCAAGGATCCAGTCCACGTCGTCGATGAAGCCCATGCGCAGCATTTCGTCGGCCTCATCAAGCACCAGCGATTGCAGACGCGAGATATCCAGGGTTCCTCGACGCATATGGTCCATGACCCGGCCAGGGGTTCCCACCACCACCTGAACGCCGCGGCGCAACTGATTGAGTTGCATCCCCATGCCCTGCCCGCCGTAGATCGGCAGCACGTGAAAGCCGGGCAGAAACCGTGCGTAGGTCTGCATGGCCTCGGCGACCTGCAGAGCGAGTTCGCGGGTCGGGGCGAGCACCAGCATTTGCGGATAATTGGCGGAGGCGTCGATGCGTGCCAGCAGAGGCAGCGCAAAGGCGGCCGTCTTACCGGTACCCGTCTGCGCCTGCCCCAACAGATCTTTTCCTGCAAGCAGGAATGGGATCGCCTGGGCCTGGATCGGAGAAGGTTCCTCGTACCCAACCTCCGACACGGCGGCCATCAGCGGGCCGGGCAATCCAAGGGAGGCGAAATCGGAAATCTGTTCAGACATGATGCGGCCAGTGGCGGTTGCAAGAGCTATAAACATCCAGCGGGGCGCGCATTGTACGCCCTTATGATGTGGCCGTCGCCGATTTTTCCGGTGCTTATGGTAAACCTCCATGCGCCAAACCCCACCGGATCCACCTGAATCCGACGTCGATCTCTGCCATCATCTGCAACCGCGAGACCCGAATAAAAGCGTTACGTAAAGAGAGACCGATATGCTGAAGAGCCTCAACGACTTCCTTCGCCTCGAATCAGCCGGCGGGATTGTCCTGGTCGCGGCCGCCATCGCTGCAATGCTGCTGGACAACTCGCCGCTCGCAGGCGTTTATGACCGATTTTTGCATCTTCCGGTAGAGATTCGGATCGGTCCGCTGTACATCGCCAAGCCGCTGCTGCTGTGGATCAACGATGGACTGATGGCGGTGTTCTTCTTCCTGGTCGGCCTGGAGTTGAAACGCGAACTGATCGAGGGCGAATTGTCGCAGCCGAGCAACATCGTGCTCCCTGCGGTCGGGGCTGTAGGGGGCATGCTGGTTCCGGCACTCATTTACAGCATCTTCAACTGGGGCGACGAGATTGCGATGAAAGGCTGGGCAATCCCGGCTGCCACCGATATCGCGTTCGCACTGGGCATCCTCACCCTGCTGGGCAAGCGGGTACCGACATCACTCAAGGTCTTCCTCGTCTCGCTGGCGATCTTCGACGACATCGGCGCCATCGTCATCATCGCGCTGTTCTACAGCAAAGGGCTCTCCACGGAAGCATTGATCATTGCCTCAGGCGCAATCGCGGTGCTGTTCGTCATGAACCGCCGCGGCGTCAGCGAGTTCGCACCCTATGCATTTGTCGGCATCGTGCTGTGGATCGCGGTGCTGAAATCGGGTGTGCATGCGACATTGGCTGGCGTTGTGCTGGCCATGTTCATCCCCATGAAGCACCGCGAAAGACCCGACTATTCACCCCTGCGTGCTCTCGAACACGATCTGCACACAGGGGTAGCCTTCGTGATTCTGCCCCTGTTCGCCTTTGCCAATGCAGGCATAAACCTTACGGGGGTCAATCTGGATTACATCCTGCACCCGGTTCCGGTCGGCATCGCTCTTGCCCTGTTCTTCGGCAAGCAGATTGGGGTGTTCGGGTTCTGCTGGCTCACGATCAAGCTGGGTGTCGCCAAGCTGCCGGAGGGAAGCGGTTGGAGCGGTGTCTACGGAATAGCACTGCTGTGTGGCGTCGGCTTCACCATGAGCCTGTTCATCGGCGCGCTTGCTTTTGAGGACCTTGGCGACCCGGGTTTCGACGAACGCCTGGGCATCGTGATTGGCTCATTGATTTCGGGGGTTGCCGGCTACTTCATCCTGCGGAAAGCCTTTCCGCGAACCGGGCAGGCCAGGGAAAGTGTCCAGTCGCATTCCAGCGCAGAGTGACCCGTCAGCCTGACCGTCTTGCTCAGAGATGCGGGTGCTCGAAGAAAATGTAAGGCGTCGAGTAGTCACTGAACTCGAAATAAACCTTCTTTTCGCCCGCGTCCTTGTGCATGTTCAGATTTTCATCGAACACGCCGTAGCCGAAACGATAGGGGCGTACTTCGCTGCCCTGTGTCGCATCCGCGGTACTGAGCTTGTCGATCTGGATGAACCGACGCACCAGCTTGTCGCCGGCATAGATTTCGAGCACCCCGTTGGTGCCGGTCCAATTCTGAATCGCACGACCAAACTTGTTCTGGGTCTCCTGCGTGCAGGCACTCAGCATCAGCGATACGAAGACACATAAACTCCATTTAGCGGTCAGTTTCATTGGATACACCCTCTAAGGAACCTCTGATTAATTCTGGGCGAAGCAGATTGCGCTCGAGAATTTTCAGATTCAAGGCGCAAATTGCACGTAATAGCCGGCTATTGCGAAGATTTGCAACGCAGAAGCCGGAAATTATAAGT
>Ga0265303_10003064_pt1 | contig 10431 bp, 8 predicted proteins | sample Helome_2_FD_192494 | JGI IMG/M metagenome (GOLD analysis project Ga0265303, IMG submission 192494) | Marine sediment microbial communities from subtidal zone of North Sea - Hel_20160317 (Illumina Assembly) | ecosystem: Environmental > Aquatic > Marine > Subtidal zone > Sediment ... | reverse complement strand
TCCCATAATCCCTGACTTTGCGCCAATCGTTGAGCTTCTCGTTCAAATCGTGCGAGATCCTCCTGCCGAGGAATCGCCGCAAGAGATGCGGTCAGCATCAGCCCCAATTATTGAGCCTGTTGAAGTGCGGCCGGAAACGATGCCGGTGGAGCAGGTGGCCACACCTATCGTGCAGGAACCGACGTCGGTCGAAGCCGAAAACGCAGACTCACCGGCGGTGGCGCCGCCCGTTGAGGTCACGTCCGTCGTTGCGGATACGCCAGTAGTCGACCTGGATGCCGCCAGCAGCGAGGCAATCGAAGAATATCTTGACGGTCTGGAAAGCCCATTGAGCGTTAATCCGGTGCTGGACGCAAAGCGCCGTGAATTCGCCGGAAGCTATCAGCCGCCAACGCATTCGAAACCGAAGCCGATTTGGGAGAATGTCGAGAAAGACCAGCTTGGCCGAACAGTATTGCGAAGCGGTAACTGCTCCAAGGTAATCGACGATCCGAACGTCGGCAGCCAGTATAAATTTCAGCAGTTTGATCAGTACATGGTTACGTGCATGTTCACGTTCCAAAAGCGCCAAGGACGCGAGTTACCGTGGGTTGCAGAAATTCGGGAGCGATACCATTACCTGAAGTATCCGGACGGCATCGTGCCAGAGGGTAGCTACGAGTCTGACGAGTCCGACAAGCCTGGCGAATAATCGTCGAGCAGCCCAGGTTCGATGCGTGCGCCGATTTGCTGGATCACGCGGGTCCCACAATGCGTGCCCAGGCGCGCGCACTCATCAAGCGGCCAGTCGTTCGCCCAGCCGTATAGAAAGCCAGCGCAATAGGCGTCGCCGGCACCGGTTGTGTCGACGACTTTCGCGACCGGTGTCGCTTCCTGCACGATATGCTCGTTGCGATGAATAATGACCGAGCCTTTTTCTGAGCGGGTCAAGACAAACAGGTTGTCGTAGTTGGCAATAGCAGTCACCGAATCCTCAAATGAATCGGTTTGCATTAGGGCGCCAATCTCGTCTTCGTCGGCGATAACGATATGTACGCCGCTTTTCACTGCTTCCTGAAAGGACTCCCGATGCCGCTCGACGCAATAAGAGTCTGATAAGGACAATGCAACACTGGCACCGATCTCCGCTGCGATGTTCATCGCTTTACGCGCGAGCGCGGGGCCCTCATCGATATCCCAAACGTAGCCTTCCAGCAATATGGCTTTGGGCGCGCCAACCGTGTCCGTTGAGATGTCGGCGATACCGAGTTCCGTACACGAGCCAAGATACGTGTTCATCGTGCGTTGCCCGTCTGGCGTAATCAGGACGTAGCTGCGCGCGGTTGGGGCGCCGATCTTCGCCGGTTCCAGGCGTATATCGACGCCCAGGGAGCGCATATCGTGGTTGAATATTTCGCCGAGCTGATCTTTGCGAACGTGGCCAATAAACGCCGCGCTGCCACCGAGGTTGGCGAAGCCAGCGACGGTATTCGCAACGGAGCCACCCGACATTTCCGTCGCTGGTCCCATTTTGTCGTATATATCGCGTGCCCTGTCTTCGTCGATCAGGTTCATCGCGCCGGTCACGGCACCGATCTGATCGATAAAGTCCGGATCGACATGCGCGAGGATATCGACGATGGCATTGCTGATGCCGAGTAGATGTGTGTTGTCAGACATTCTCAAATACTAAGCGATTACAAAACGCGGCATAGCCTACCATTAGCGACCTGCATAGGCACGCAGGCGTCGTTTGCGATACTCTTCACGCCGGTGCTAAATAGTCACTTTCTATACGCGATAGTCAAAGTGGGGAGGGCGCAATGCGTAAGTCGGGCGGTTTGCTGATACCGCTGGCGCTGATACTGGCGTACTACGGTTTTTGGGCCGGCCTGTTGCTGTACCTCACGTCGCGTTTCCCCGGGTTCGAGCGCTACCTTCCGGTCGGTGGCATAGACGATCTGGCGTCGTCAAACGTGGATTCATTCGAGCCTGTTTACACCAATGTCGAACGATCCTTGTTGTCGGCCACGGGTCCGGTACGATTGCTGTTGTCAAGCATCGGCGCGATCATCTTCACGGTTCCCGTGTCCTGGACGTATTTCATTTCCAGTCGCCAGAGTCGAATCGATCAATCGTTTCTGCAAACGATCATGATCCTGCCAATTGTCGTTACCGGTATCTCGATGATTGTATTGAATAGCCTGGCGTTGGCATTCAGTCTGGCGGGCGTGGTCGCGGCCGTGCGTTTTCGATTTACGCTGAATCAGCCGTCCGATGCGATGTATATTTTCGTCGCGATTGGCGTCGGCCTCGCGTGTGGTATCGGTGCCGTTGCGATTGCCGGCGTCATTTCGTTTACGTTCGTGATCGCAACCTTGGTCATATGGCGATTGGAATACGGCAAGACGCTTGCCGGACCCTTCCTGACGATGATTACGCGCCGGGATCATGGCGAAGACGATTATTAGGCAATGGAGAGCAAGCTTGAGCAGACTACGTTGAGTGGACGTCGCAGCATACTTTTCGTCCATGGCCGTAGTTTCAAGCCGTCGGCTGACGCGTTGATGGAGCTGACGTCGTCGGCATTACGCGCCGGTCTCGAGCGCGACTTTCCCGACAGCGTGCCTGTGTACGATAGCGTGCAGTGCGATCTCGCTTACTACGGCGATCTGAGCAACGATCTTCTAATGTCTCTCGGCGGTTATTACGACGAACAGCTCGACATCGGCGATCGTAAAAACGCGCTGAAAGCGCTTCGCGAGATTCCGGAGCGCAAGCGATTCGGTATTCGACAGTACGACCGCCTGCCCGGCAAGTCCGCGCTCGCCGAATTTTCTGTCGCCGTGTCCGTGCCGCTTCTTGGCTTTTTCGGACTTTGGATGTGGCTGTGTTCACGTCGGATCCCCGATTTTGCCGAGTATCTCAATGGTTCAACTGGCTTTGCGGAGCAGGTACGCGGCCGTGTTCGAACGAAACTCGTAGGCATGCTTGCAGACGGAGATCAGGTGTTGTTGATCACGCATGGCACCGGCAGTGCGATTGCATGGGATGTTCTTTGGGAGTTATCGCATGATGATAACTATCGCGAGCTTGCAGACGGTGCCAAGGTCGATGCCTGGCTGACCTTGGGCGCACCGTTAGGAGATACCCGGCTGCGCAAGCGCATCTTCGGCGCCAAGTGTGGCGGTCGCAAGCGATTTCCGACGAACGTCATTTCCTGGCACAATGTCGCGGCCGAAGACGATCATATGTGCTACGACAATACGGTCGCCGATGATTTTAAAAAAATGTTGCGTGAGCGTGCGGTCAGCAGTGTTGACGATTACAAAATCTACAACCATGCCGTTCGATACGGAAAATCGAACCCGCATAGCTCGATCGGCTATTTCATTCATCCGCGTATTTCGAAAATAGTCGCCGAGTGGCTGCGGCCCGATGAGGCGATCACCGCAACCGCGTCCCCGAGCACGCCTGAGTAATCTTTTTGTCGAAGGCCTTCGGGTCTTCGATAATTTTGAAAAACGAGTTTAGATACGAACGCATATTCTTGCGGCTTGAGGAGCTCAGTTGTTCCTGGTTCTCGACGAGCGCATAGAGCGTGTTCTTGGCTTGCGCGAATTTTTCCAGTGACGCGGGGAGATGCTGATTATTTATGCAGCGTCCGCGGTAAAGACGATGGCGAACGCTGCGCAAATTGAAGCGTGGATTTGGCGACGCATACGGTGCATTGACCATGCCGGTTATGTCGAAATCATAGGGCACAGGGAAGAGACCGGTGGCCTCACCGCCGTACAAATTCACATTGTGACAACAGTTCTCGCCCTCGGCACCAGCGATCTGTGAAAAGTCTGTGTTGCCCATGAGAAACCCAAATACAGACATAAGATTTGCAAAAACAGGATTGAGCTGGCTTGGCGTGGTGCCCGGAATTTCGACGATTGGCAGGTTTGTGCGTTTCGAAAATCGGTCTTTGTGTTCAATGGCGAACGCGTAGGAATCGTGGCTCCGTTTCGATTCAGTGTCGTCAAAGGTGACACGGAGTAGTCGAACGCGGTAACTGACATCAGTCAGTACATTCAGGAAGCGATAGGATAGGTATTCGCGAAGCACCGCCTGTTCATAGCGACTCGAACTTTTTTTGCAGTTGCTGACGAGCTTCAGCTTGTCCTGTTTCTCAAATAGCGTGTCGACGACTTCGGACGACTTGAAGTTCAGTCGAACCGGGGGAAATGTGCAATTTTTTCTGTCACGACGATAGTTGCCGCGAGTGCGCAGACCCACGCTGACCTCGACGGTTCTGCCGTCGCTATCAGTCCAGGTCGCCGTCGCCGGCAGGTCCTCATCATCCGGGCGTTTGCGCGTCAGCGTCGTGATTGGCCCGACGATACGAATCTCGAGCAGATCATGGTTCTGGAAGAGTCGGTCGGGCTCGGCAGGCGTTTGCGCGGCAGCTCCGGCTGCGACACCCAGTAATGTTAGCGCGCCGGCGATCCGGACGGTCAGGCTGAGAAACAGTGACATTGGCGATTTTCGTGTTTTGTGGCCTATCGTCAGTCTAGCAAATTGCCGCGATAGCGGCTTGACACTAAACTGGAGTCATTCCAATGGGAGCCGATCATCGTGCGTCGACGATTAAGAGTCATCAGTCTGGCATTTGTGCTGTTGCTTCCGGTTGCGCCGCAAACAGCGGCCGGGGAAGAGTGGCAGTTTGACGATGTCGGCCGGGTCGTTGCGGTCTCCGATATACACGGCGCTTTCGAGTCGATGGTTCAGACGCTCATCAATGCCAGCGTCATAGATGATCGGCAACGCTGGATTGCCGGTGACACACATCTAGTCGTCGTTGGTGACCTGCTTGATCGCGGGCCGGATTCGCGCCAGGTAATGGACCTGCTGATTATTTTGGAAGGCCAGGCTGACGCCGCCGGCGGTATGGTTCATGTTTTGGTCGGTAATCACGAGGTGATGAATCTCGTTGGCGATTTGCGTTATGTGTCGAGCGAGGAATACGCCGCGTTTGCCGATGAGGAAACGACGCGCGAACGCGAGCAGTGGTTTCAGGCGTTTGCGCAACGCATGTCGATAGAAGAGGCGGACCTCGAGGTACGGCAGTCGGCGTTCGACGATAAATTCCCGCCTGGCTTTTTCGCTCATCGGCGCGCGTTTTCTGCGACGGGCCAGTACGGCCGGTGGTTATTGTCGCAACCAATGATCGTCGTCATAAACAACACAGCTTTTGTGCACGGCGGCCTGTCACCGATGATTGGCAGGCTGGGGCTGGCCGGCGTAAACGAAGGCCTGCACAGCGAACTTGTGGCCTACGTTGAGCAATACGCTGTGCTGCAAGATGCCGGTGTGCTGTTGCCGACCGATGCGTTTTATGACCACGATGATTTACTCACGCAGTATTTACCCGGATTGAATACGAGCGCAGACACGCTCGCCGCCGTCGATGCTCTTACAAGGCTTGGGAATTCAGACTTACATGCCCTGGATGGTCCGCTTTGGTATCGCGGCAACGTTGCATGCAGCCGACTGATTGAGCAGGACCGCCTCGAAGAAACGCTGGCCGCGATCGACGCAACGCGCGTCGTTATTGGTCATACGCCGACACCATCGCGGAGCGTGCTTGAGCGTTTCGACGGCCGGGTCATCGAAGTCGACACTGGCATGCTCCGGGATTACTACGGAGGGCGCGGCAACGCACTGATTATCATTGGCGACGTTCTCGCGGTTGTGTCGCAAGACAGCGAGGAGATCCGCACGCTTTCTCCGCATCCGCGGCAGGTCGGCGATCGTCCCGCTAGTTTCATGACCGCTGAGGCGATCGAGAATTTGTTGAGGACGGGAGAGGTTGGCGACATCAGCGAAGACGAATTGAAGCGCAAGGTCGTGACCATTAGCGACGGCAAGCAAAGTGTCGAGGCCTTGTTTGCAAAACGCCGGTCGCGAGGATTCTATCCGGACGTTGCTGCGTATCGGCTCGATCGCATGTTGGAACTTGACGCTGTACCGGTAACGGTAATTCGCAAAGTAGATGGCGATAATGGCTCGCTGCAGTTTTTGCCCAGGGGCTGGATCGACGAGCCGGCGCGCGCAGAAGGGGGTCGCGGAGGTTCGGCGAGCTGCCCGCTCAACGACCAATGGGCCGCGATGTACGTTTTTGACACGCTGATCTATAACGAGGGCCGTAGCCTGTCGCGTATGACCTACAACACGAGTAACTGGCACCTGGTGCTTATCGGGCACCAAAATGCGTTCTCAACCAGGTCTGGAAGGCCGCGCTACCTGGAGAGCATGGACTTGCAACTCAGCGGTGCCTGGCTCGAAAAACTTGTGGCGCTTAGCGAAGAATCGCTTGAGGCACAGATGGATAACGTGCTCGACAAGCGCCGCCGCAAAGCGTTGCTCGAACGGCGAGATGCAATCGTACGTGCGAACCAACCGGAGGACTCGCCGGTTGACGGCAGCCCCTAGTCAACCACGGCAATACATTCAATCTCGACACGGGCATCAAGCGCGAGACCGCTCGCGCCGAGCGCACTGCGTGCCGGCGGGTTCGTAAAGTAGGTCCGATAGACCTCGTTCATTGCTCCCCACTCACGGATGTCGGCCAGAAACACCGTGCATTTGGCGACCTTATCGAGCGACGAACCGAAGGTTTCCAATGTCGCCTTGATGTTCTCCAGCGTTTGTCGCGTTTCGGCTTCAATACCGCCTTCTACGAGCGTCCTCATTCCGGGCGCAATACCGATCTCGCCGGACAGAAATAGCAGCTTGCCGACACGAACGGCCGTCGAAAATGGCAGATTGGAATCTTCGGTGCCGGGTGCCTGCAGCCATTCGATGTCTTCGGCGCCGTTAATTTCGACGTCGCAGGACGCCAATGCCAGTGCACATCCAAGAACAAAAACACAAACAAAACGTCGATTTATCATTAGTTTCTCCCGTCTAAATAATATTGGCTGCCGCAGCTGCCTTAATGCGGTCGGCAGCGCGGAATGCGAGCGCCATGATGGTCATTGTCGGCTGGCCACGTCCGGACGTCACAAAACTGCTGCCGTCGCAGATGAACAGATTCGGGATGTCGTGGCTTCGGTGATCGCGATCGACGACAGAGGTTTCGGGGTCATCGCCCATGCGGCAGGTACCAAGCAAGTGCTCGCCGCCTGTCGATGGGTGTATTCCAAAGCGCCAACTTTTCGTGGCGCCGGCAGCATCGAGTATCTCCATGGCGCGGTCCTCGAAAAAGCCCGCCATTTCCAGATCGTCAGGGTGGTCGCGGTAGGTAACTCTTATTGCCGGTCGGCCCAGGCGGTCCGTGCTCGCGGGGTCGAGCGTAACGTTATTGCGGTCCATTGCCAGAGATGTCGTGCTGGCGAGGATCGACATCTGTCGCGTAAAGTTGTGTGCGATCTCGTTTTTAAAGGCGGCGCCCCAACGCGGCACGTCGGGCGGCATGCCGTGTACTGCCTGAAAAATTGGTGTAGCGGACCACAGTGCTCGCGCATCGAGACCGCCGCCGCCATAGAATCCCCGCGTTTCGTCGTTTTCGTAATAGTCGTGGATAATGCGCGTGACCTGGACACCTTTATAGTCGTTCAGCTGCTCATCAAACACGCCCATCGCTGCCGCATGGGCGTTATACATCAGGTTTCGACCGACAAAACCGCTGGAATTCGCAAGACCGTCCGGGTAGCGATCACTGGCGGACATCAGCAACAGGCGTGGCGTTTCAGCACCGTTTGCGGACAGCACAACAGCCTTGGTGCGTTGCGAGCGCTCATTGCCGTCCCGGTCGTAGTACAGAACTTCCTTTGCACGACCATGGCTGTCAGTCTCGATGCGAAACACGGCCGACTCCGGGCGTATTTCGCAACGGCCTGATGCCTCGGCGAGCGGAATCATCGCCGACAGCGTCGAAGACTTCGCACCGACTTCGCAGCCGAAAAACATGCAGTACCCACAGCTGATGCACGCTGGCCGCCCGTTGTGCGCCTGGCTCAGAATAGCTAAGGGTTCAACCTGTGGCGTCATGCCCAATTTTTGCGCGCCGCGCTCCATCAGAACGCCGGAAGAATTGATCGGCATCGGCGGCATCGGGAACGGCCGTGACCGCGGTGAATCCTTAGGCCCGGGCGCGCCGGAAACGCCAATGTCCCAGTCGACTTTCGAATAGTAGGGCTCGAGTTCCGCGTAGCTTATCGGCCAGTCCGCAAAATTGGTGCCGGAAATTGGACCGAGTTTGCTGCGTTCTATGAAATCGATTTCACGGAAGCGCCAGAAGTTGCCAGTGTAATGCACACTGGCGCCGCCGACATTCTGTGCGTAACGCGCCGGTTGACTCGGCAATGGTTTCGCGATTTTATTTTCGTCGTCGCGAAACGTCTGGCCGGAGTTTGCGGTGCCGCCATCCATTAAGCTTTCGCGAAACAGAACGGAAAGTTCATCGTGACCAAAGTCCGACGACTTGCGGTACGGGCCTTGTTCGAACACGACGACGTCGAACCCTGACGTCGATAGCTCTTTTGCCAAAATACCGCCGGCCGAGCCAGACCCGATAATGACGAAGTCGACCGAGTCACCAAGTGCGAATTGAGTGTCAGTCGTCATCCGCAGGGTCTCCGTGATCGCGTGCAGAATGAATTTGCGCATCGTAGTAGCCAAACGGGTATTGCCAGGCGCCGTGGTGACCCTTGAAACCGACCAGATCCCAGCCGATGTGATCCTTATTACCGCCGTATTTGCTCATGGCAAAGAAACCGAAGATTGTCATCATGCGCATTAGCTCGAAGAAAGCTTGCCCGTCAATGTCAGCAAGCACGGCGTCCTGCTCGTTGTCGTTCAATGCTGCAAATCGATCGGCTGCTATATCCTTATTCAACGTCGCGAGTTCGGCGCGTGCGAAGTCGAAAGAATCGCTCATCTCTTTGGCAAATGCTTGATCGAAGAAATGGATGACGCCGGCTTCGGTTGCGCCGGGCGTATCGGTCGTCGGGATTATGCGCGCTGCGATCGCCGCGAAGTCTTTCGCTTCGGCCACGTCGAGAATCGTGAATGCTGCGCTGGTGTTTTTTGCCGTGCAAGCCGCTTGAGCAATGCCCGCCGCCGCGGGCGCAATCGTGCGCAGCCACGTGCCGCTGACAACCACGCCAGTCGACTGCAAGAATCCCCGTCTCGAGACCGTACTTTTGTTCATGAGCATCGCCTCTTTTTGCTTTGGCTCGAAAACCTAGCACACGTGCTTGGTAAAAGCTTCGTGAACGCAAAAACGTCGATAAATCAAATGTATGGTCGCGCAATTCGACGCAATATCGATGTCGGGAGCACGTATAATCGCAGTGCGGCGGGTGAGCCGCCGAAATATTGCCGCGGGGAATAATGGCACGATTGACCACGCACGTTCTTGACACCGCTCACGGCGCTCCTGCGCGCGGTGTGGCAGTGCGCCTATATTCTCTCGCCCAGCAGCGGACATTGCTCGCAACGTCGCGGACGAATTCCGATGGACGAACGGATACGCCGCTGCTGGACGGCGACGCACTTGAGACCGCAACCTACGAACTCGAGTTTGATATCGGCGACTATTTTGCGAATGCCGGTGTTGAGGTTTCGGACCCACCGTTTTTGGACACGGTGGTCATCCGCGTAAGCCTTCGATCTGGCGAGCGCTATCATGTGCCGTTGCTCGCGTCGCCGTGGAGTTATTCGACGTATCGGGGCAGCTAGTGGCGGACGCTTCGACATCGAATGAGCCGGCAACCAGAATGATTCGATTCGTACTCGACGGCGAACTAATAGAATTGTCTGACGTCGATCCGACGCGTACCGTGCTGCAGTTTCTGCGCGAGGACCTGCGTCGCACCGGAACGAAAGAAGGCTGTGCCGAAGGTGACTGCGGCGCATGCACGGTTGTCATCGCCGAACTGAATCGCGATGGTGACGACGTAAACGTGAAGGCGATCAATTCCTGTATTCAGTTTCTGCCGACACTGGATGGGAAAGAGTTAATCACAGTTGAGTCCTTAAATTGCGGCAATGCCGATCTGCATCCGGTGCAAAGGGCGATGGTGGACTGTCATGCTTCGCAATGTGGATTCTGCACACCGGGATTCGTTATGTCGCTGTTCGCACTGTACAAGACCAACGCGAGCCCGACTCGTCGACAGATCGACGATGCGCTAGCCGGCAATCTATGTCGTTGCACCGGCTATCGGCCGATTATTGCCGCCGCACAAACGATGTATGACTCAGGCGACAGCAATGATTGGCTGCGGCAGCCGTATGGGCAACAGTCGCCGCCATCGGACCGCGTCGAACGCCTCGCGTCGATTTCCGGCCGCGGCTCATTGAAAATCGGGAACGCCGGTCGTCGCTTTTATGCACCGGCAACCGCCGTCGAACTCGCCGACGTGCTTGCCGAAAATTCCAATGCGACGATATTAGCGG
>Ga0265303_10003063_pt1 | contig 10432 bp, 8 predicted proteins | sample Helome_2_FD_192494 | JGI IMG/M metagenome (GOLD analysis project Ga0265303, IMG submission 192494) | Marine sediment microbial communities from subtidal zone of North Sea - Hel_20160317 (Illumina Assembly) | ecosystem: Environmental > Aquatic > Marine > Subtidal zone > Sediment ... | reverse complement strand
CCAACAATTCGATACTGAGCGCGGAGACGACCGCCCGGGCGATCTCCTCCTGGAGATCGAGGATGCCACCCAGGTCTCGGCTGTAGGTGCGTGACCACAGGTTGAAGCCCTCGTCCACGTCGATCAGCTGGATCGTGATCCGCACCCGTTTACCGTCCGTGCGCAGGGTGCCTTCGACCACGGCGTCCACATTGAGCTGGCGACCGATATCGCGGATGTCCGTGGCGCCGTCACGGAACGCGAACGATGAGGTGCGGGCCGCGACCCGCAGGCCGTCGATCCCGGTCAGCGAGTTGAGCAACTCGCCGGCGATACCGTCACCGAGGTAACCGGTAGTGCCGTCGTCGCTCAGTTCGGTAAATGGCAATACGGCGACCGAATCGATGGCGACCGTCCGCGTCTGATTAAAGGCCGGGGCATTGATCAACAGCCCCGCGATCAATGTCGCCAGGATGCCCATGATCAGGTAGTCGAGGCGCTGGCCGTGGAGCAGAGACGCGAACCGGGCGCGGGCACCTGCCGCGGTGCCGTTGCCGTTGGGTTCCAGCGCCCAGGCAATGATCAATGCCAGCGGGAAGCCGGCGATCGCCAGCGCCAGGACAAAGCGCACGCCCCATTCGGGGAGGAACAGCGCGGGCATCAATACGTCGGTCACCTGGACCGCCAGCCACGCAACCACACCGTACGCGACAGCGACTTTGTATAGCCGCTTGCGCCTCAATTCCCGGAGAGAATCGTTCACCCTCTCCGACGAGAAGTGCAATCTTGCGCCCATGCTCCCCGGCCCGAAGGCCCTGCGTCCCGGTCGGGGCGTTTGCCGCCCCGTACAAATTGTGACCACCCGGGCAGGCCGTGGTTCACTCCTCACACATCGACGTTCTTCCCCGGCGCCGGCATCGAATCCGGTGCAAAAAATGCGCATGCAAGAAATCCTGTGGCCAGGGCCTATTATTTTGACAACGTCCCCGGAACCGATGTGGATACATTCACGACACTGATCGAAGCCGCCGAGCTGGCGCAGGCACTGACCGCGCCAGATCTCCGGGTGGTGGACGCCCGTTTCCGTCTCGCCGATCCCGGTGCCGGCGAACAGGCTTATCGGCAAGGCCATATCCCCGGCGCGGCGTATCTGCATCTGGAGCGGGATCTGTCCGGCCCGGTGACTCCCACCAGCGGGCGCCATCCATTGCCTGATCCACGCATCCTGGCCGCGTGTCTTGGCCGCGCCGGCATCGGCAACGAAGATCAGGTCGTGGTCTACGATGACGCCGCCGGCGCCATCGCTGCGCGCTTGTGGTGGCTGTTGCGCTGGCTGGGGCACACGCGGGTCGCGGTGCTGAACGGCGGGCTCGCCGCATGGTCTTCAGCGGGCTTCGATCTGGAACCGGGCGCGGTAAAGCACCGTCCCGGGAGCTTTTTTCCCGCGCCCGGCAGTGTCCGCGCGATAACCGTGGAAGAGTTACTGGGCCGTCGCGGCAAGGCGCCGCGTCTGCTGGTGGATGCGCGGGAGCGACCGCGTTTTCTCGGGCAGATGGAGCCGATCGATCCGGTGGCAGGCCGCATCCCCGGTTCGGTCAACGTCCCCTTTGCCGAAAATCTAGACGCAGCCGGGCGCATGCTCGATGCGCCGGAACTCAAGCGCAAATGGCGTCAGGCGCTCGGCGATACGCAGATAAATACAGTGGCCTGTCTATGCGGTTCCGGCGTCACGGCCTGTCTTGATCTGCTCGCGCTGGAGGTAGCAGGGATGCCGGGCGCGGCGCTCTATGCCGGTTCCTGGAGCGAGTGGATCCGCGATCCGGACCGGCCGGTCGCTACAGGCGAATAAAGGCGAGTAGCGGTCAGCCGGGATCAGGGGATCAGGATGACCTTGCCGACGTTTTTGCGCCCCTCGATCCAGGCGTGGGCCTCGGCCGCCTCGGCCAGCGGAAAACACCGATCGATGTGGGGCCGGACCCAGCCCTCGGCGACGCCCTGCAAGATCGCGCCCAGCCAGCCGTTGAGTCGGGTCCGGGACTCGTACATCTGATGGACATTACAGCCAAAGACGCCACGATTGCCGCGTATCAGACCGCTCGGGTGGAACAGCGGTGCGCCGATCATGCCCTTGAGCAGACGCAGCTTGCCGACAAGTCCGGGCCGGGCCGCCTCCGCTATGCCGAACATACCCAGACGCCCGCCGTTCGCGAGCAGCCCAAGACCCTGCTTCCAGCTTTTTGGACCCATCGGATCGATAATCAGATCCACGCCGCGGTTCCGGGTCAGGGATGCGACTTCCTTGTGCCAGTCACCCTGGCGGTAGTCGACCGCGTGATCGAGACCTCGGGACATCAGAAACTCGTGTTTGCCAGGGCTCGCGGTGCCGATGGTGCGGGCGCCGATATGGCGGGCGATATCCAGCGCCGCCAGACCGACGCCACCGCCCGCATTTTGTATCAGCAGGGTCTGGTCGCCGCGTAAAGAACCCATCACGATCAGCAGCAGCCAGGCGGTCACGTAATTGAGCGGCAGCCCCGCCGCCGCGGGGAATTCGAGATCAGCGGGTTTTGGCAGCACCCGGTCGGCATCGATCACGTGGTATTGCGCATAGCCACCGTAGTCCCCAAGCGCGAGCACCGGGCGGCCCTTCCACATCGGGTCCACGCCGTCGCCGACCTCATCCACCACCCCGGATATCTCGTGGCCCGGGACGCAGGGTGGCGGACGCGCGCCCGGATACACGCCCTGGCGGATCAGGATATCGGCGAAATTGATGCCGGCCGCAGATACCGCGATGCGCAGCTGGCCCGGGCCGGGTTGTGGCAGCGGGACCTCCTCCAGCGACAGCACCTCCGGCCCGCCGTGACGCGGGATGACGATCTGGCGCATGGAGTCTGGTGCGCTCATGTCAGCGGCTGCCGTTCATCGACACGGCACCGGCGAATGAGAGTGCATGGTGTTTGCGGCATCGGTGGCAGAGGGCGCCGGCTCGGGACCCACGCTGGTGTATTTTTTTGCCAGCTGACCCAGACGCCGATCGATCTCTGCCCGGTCCAGCCAGTGTCCGCGGACCATCACGCCGAGCGGTTCGCGCAGCGTGGCGACGCCTAGCAGCGGGTTGGACCGCACCAGGATCAAATCCGCCTCGAGACCCTCGGCGACCGAACCGAAGCGGTCCGCGGCGCCAAAAAATGCCGCTGGATACACGGTGCCCGTGCGCAAGGCCTGGAAAGGCGACAGGCCCGCATTGACCAAGGCATCGAGTTCGTGATGGATAGAGAACCCCGGCACGTTGAACACCTGTGGCGCATCCGATCCAAGCAGCAGGCCGGCGCCCTTGTCATGCAGGGCCTTGACCAGGGCTGCGCGGATGACGACCAGCCTCTCGGCCGCCTCGGCATCATAGTCAGGCGCATCGAGCGTCCCGCGCTTGCTGGCGATCCAGCCGCGCAGCATGTCTCGTGGCACGTACTGCATGCCTGGCTCCATGGCCTTCACCAGCGGGTCTTCCGGCAACACGAAGTTCTCGATCAGCGACAGGGTAGGCACATTCCAGACGCCCGAATCGTGGGTCTCTCGGGCCAGCTGAGGGATCAGGTTGGGATCTACCTGGCCGACCAGACCGAGACCAAAAAGCCCCGGGTCCGTCGTCGTATCCGACCCGGGTGGCAGCAGGGCCTGCATATAGCCGTCCAGATGCTCGATCGTGGCCTGGGAGGAAGCGAAAGCCATGCTCAATCCGACATCTTCCGGCACATGTCCGGCGAACGGGATCTCGAGTTCGGCGGCCGCGGTCGCGATGGCCCTATATTCGTCGGCGCTCAGACCCGGATGAAGCTTGAGGAAATCGTAGCCCTTGCCGGCCTGTTCGGTCACCATGTCCCTGGCCTGTTCTACGCCGTCCACGCTGTTTCCATTCAGCGATGGCCCGGAGGTAAAAACGCGCGGCCCGAGGACTTCGTGACGCGCCACCTGCTCACGCAACTGCAGATGACACGGTGCGCCCAACATGCCCCGCGCGGTGGTGACGCCGTTGGCCACGTAAAGGAACAACACCTCCTGCAACCAACCCTCCCGCTGACGCCGTCCGGGGATGTGGGCATGCATCTCCGCAAGCCCCGGCAGCAGGTATTGACCGCCGGCATCGATCGCGCGGGCATCGCCCGGCACCGGCACCGACCCGCGCGGGCCGATCGTGCGGATGGTCTCGTCCTCCACCAGCACGGTCTGATCCGTGAGTACGACCTCGCGGTCCATCGGCACCACGTTGACGCCGATGAACGCCACGGTTTCGGCATGGAGGACGCCGCTGAAGGCCAACAAACCGGGCAGCAGAACGGCCAGCCGCCAGCGCGATGCCGCGCGGTTGAGCAGGTGTCGGCCATCGGGCCGGGTCGCTGTCATCGTTATCATTGTTGTCATGGGGGGTCAGGCTCGATCAGGGGAAAGTCCCGGTTGCGCTATAGTCCTGGCTCGGGCGACGATTCCGGGGGGAGTTATGAAGACGTTCACAATTATCTGTTCCATGCTAATTCTAGCCAGCGGTGGCGCGTTGGCACAGGGCAGCGGCGCAGAGAAGGGGCCCAAGATCGCCAGGGAGCCGGCGAGGGCGGAGCAGGATGAGCCGTCGGAGGTCCGTGCCGACAAGGCGCAGCGCCAGGCCGACAGGGCGATCGGAGAAGCCGCCAACCCCGACCGTCGGGACGCTGCGGGACATACCGGGGATGACGTCAAAGTGGACCGTGAGCCGGTGTCAAAAGAGGTCGATCGCGACGATCACGGTAACGCCACCAGTCAGGCAATGCTGCGCCAACGGGATGAAAGCAAGGCGATCAAGGAGGAATACCGCGCCAGCGGCCAAAAACAGGCGGGAAAGAAACCCTGGCACAAGGCGGCCGATACCGGAGACGGCAACACGGCTGAGGCGAAGGGCAAGCCCGGCAAGCGCAAATCGACATCCGATCGTTCTGCAAACAGGGATACCACCGACGACCGGGATCACGACTGACCCGGGCTCCGGTCCCGATTGATCACGTCGGCGGTGACGCTGGCGTGCCCACTTCCTCGGCCGCCTGTACCTCGCTTTCTGCCCGGGCTTCGCGCAGCCATTCGGCCATGGCCGGTAACCCGACCAGCGCCTGGATCCAGGTGGCGCTGGCGGTGGGCACAGCGACGCCGTAGGTCAGGAAGCGCAGCGCTACCGGCGCGAACATCGCATCCACGATACCGAATTCGCCAAACAGCCATGGTCCGTCCCTGCCCAGCTGAGTCTCCCAGATGTCGATGATCCGATCGATGTCGTGCTGTGCCGCCGGCGACGGGACGAGCCGGCGATCCCGGGCACGGCAGTTCATCGGTAGCTCCCGGCGCAGATGCGGGAAGCCTGCGTGCATTTCGCAGGCAAGTGACCTGGCCCGAGCGCGGGCCGCCACGTCCTCGGGCCACGCGTTGGCGATACTGAAGACTTCGGCGAGATACTCGCAGATGGCCAGCGAATCCCACACATGCAGCGATCCATGGATCAATACGGGGACCAGGCCAGCGGGCGAGTAATCACCGATGCGTTGACGGAACTCTGGCGTGTCCAGCGGCAGACGCAGGGTATCGATGGGGATGCCGGCATGGGCGGAGAAAAGCCAGGCGCGCAGCGACCAGGATGAGTAATTGCGGTTGCCGATGACCAGCAATGGAAGGCCCGCATCGGCAGCCGAACTCATGGCACTTATTCCCGGAACGACGAATCCACGCGGTCCAGACGACGTAGCAGCGCAGGCCAGGCCAGTGCGCCGCCCTGGCCCAGGGTCGCCTGGCTTGCCTGGGCACGGATGCCGTCGACGATCGGCTGCGGCACCGGGACAAGCGCCGCGGCGCTTGCGGTGGCCAGGACCTGGATTTCGCAGGCGCGCTGGAGAATGTACATGGCGAGGAAGGCTTCTCCCACCGACCCGCCGACGGTCAGCGTGCCGTGGTTGCGCAGGATCATAAAACTGTGCGTGCCCAGATCGGCGACCAGCCGCGGTTTCTCTTCGTCATTCAGCGCCACGCCCTCGTAGTCGTGATAGGCGAGGTCCGCGAGCGGGAACAGCGAGGTCTGGGACAGCGGTCGCAGGCCGTCCTGTTGTGCCGACACGGCGATACCTTCGTTGGTATGCAGATGCATCACGCATTGCGCATCCTCGCGCGCTTCATGCACCGCGCTATGGATGACAAAACCTGCCGGGTTGACCGGGTGGGGCGAGGATCCGACCTTCGCGCCGTCGAGATCGACCTTGACCAGGCTTGAAGCCGTGATTTCGTCAAACAGCATGCCGTAGGGGTTGATCAGGAAGTGATGGTCCGTCTCCGGTACCCGCGCTGAGATATGGGTAAAGATCAGATCATCCCAGCCATAGAGCGCAACCAGCCGATAGGCGGCGGCCAGATCCACGCGCACCTGCCACTCGGCGTTGCTGACCGAGGTCCTGACGTCGGAGACCATGGATTTATTGCTGGCGTTCATGATCTTCCCCATCTGCTCGTCTTGTCGACGCTTGATTGCACGGGAATTCGAGACGCAACAGCCGAAATAAACGACCGGCCTCGAGCCGGTCGTCTCGGCGATGCGCCGTGGGCATCAGGTTCCCTGGTCCAGCCGCCGCTGGAAGGCTTCGAAGTTGTACGGCCGGCCGAGGAACTCTGTCACCGAGACCGATGTCGGTCTCGACCCCCCCCGGGCCAGTACCTCCTGGAGGTAGTCACGCGCGGTGTCACGGTTAAGGAGGCCTTCATTTTCAAACCGGCTGAACATGTCGTAGGCGATCACCTGAGACCACATATAGGTGTAGTAGTAGGCCGAGTAGCCATTCAGATGGCCAAAGCTCGCAAACGGATGGGCGCCTTCGACAAAGGGCAACACAGCGTACTTCTTCGCCAGTTCCTCCCACAGCTGCAGCAGGTCAAAGCTGGCGGGGTCGCGGTTGTAATAATTCAGCGAGATCGATGCGTAGAACATCTGGCCGTTGATAAACAGGCCCTGGCCAAAATTTTGTGCGGCGCGCATCTTCTCCACCAGCTCTGCAGGGATGACTTCACCGGCATCATTGGTGGCGAAGCTCTGCAGCGTCTCGGTGTCGTAGATCCACTCCTGCAGCATCATCGACGGCGCCTCGATAAAGTCCCATTCCGGGGTGGCCAACGGCGTCCAGCGCTGGTGGTTGCTGACCAGGAAATGGATCAGATGGCCAAACTCATGCAGGAAGGTCTCGACCTGGGATTGCTCCAGATAGCCTTGCTCCTCGCCGCCGGGGAAATTCGTCACCAGCGCCGCGCGCGGCACGGTGACGCCCGGTTCGCCGGTCTCGACCTGAAACATGGCCGCGTGCTTGAACTTGTCCTGGCGCGGATGCATATCGAGATAGAAGCCGCCGACCAGCTCGCCATCGCTGTACATCTGGTAGGCCTCTACCGACGGATCCCAGACCTCGTCCGTCGCCCAGGGCCGGATCTCGATACCGAACAGATCCGAGGTCAGACCGAATATGCCATCGCGGACCTTGTCGTATTCGAAATACTGGCGCAGTGCGGCCGAGTCCACCTGATATTTCTCCAGACGGATCTTGTTGCCGATCCAGCTGCTCTGCCAGGGATTCACCTGCTCGGCATCGGGATCGATCTGCTGCAGTCGGGCCAGATACTCCTGATAATCAGCCTCGGCGCGACTGCGCGAGGCTTCGAGCCCGCCGCGCACAAAGGACCAGGCTTCGGCGGCGCTGCCGGTCATCTTGTCGGCGGTCGCGCGGTCGGCCCAATTATCGAATCCGGTCAGCTGGGCCAGTTCATAGCGTTTCTCCATCAGCGCTTCGAGCACCGCCTGGTTCTTCGGGTAGGCGCGATTCTGGTATTCGAAATAGAGCGCCTTGCGCAGATCGTCATCGTCGGCATAGCGCAGGAACGGGATGAAATCCGGGTAGTCCGTGGTGATGGTGATATTGCCATCGGCGCCCGGCGGGTGGGCCTCGACCCAGTCTTGCGGCATGCCGGCCAGTCGCGCCGGATCATCCACGGTGATGCTGCGAACATCGGCCGGCACGTTGCTGTCGAACTGCTGACCGAGCTTGGTGATCTCTTCGTTCAGCGCGCGGATGCGGGTGCGTGTGGCTTCGTCTTTGTCGACGCCGTTGATACGGAAATCACGCAGGGTCTGGCTGACAAAAAAGCGGGTGACGTCATCGGCCGTCGATACGTCAACGGCTGCGATCGCGTCATAGAGCGGGCGCGACAGGCCGATCCGGGTGCCCAGCTCGTCCACTTTTTGCTCGCACTCGCCCGCGGCCGCGCGCACGCTGGCGTCCGGGTGGACCAGGAAATACAGCTGAGCCGGGTAGGCGACGTTGGTCAGCTCCCGCTGCAGCGTGTTGTAGGGGTCGAGCACCGCGGCGACGGTCGCTGCATCCTGAAAACCTTCGAGTTCGGCGAACAGCGCGCCGACCCGGTCGATCCCGGCCGCGCAGCTGGCCGCGTATTGCGCCGCGGTGGCGCTCTGCGTCTCTGCGTCGGTTTGTGCGTCAACAGCGCTCTCGGTGGTGGCCTCTGCTGCCGGCGCGTTCGGCGGCTCCGACGGCGATTTGCCGCATGCGGCCGCGAGCAGCAGCGTTAGCGCGATAAGCAGATATCGATAAATGGACATATTTTGTGACCCTGTCTTGTCGACCAGCGCTATGGAGGATGGCTGGCCTTGTTCCGGCACGGCGCTTTTTTGCGCTACGCAACTGTTTGTCTGGCGGTGTGAACTGCCGCTGGAGGCGGGTAAACATAGCGCAGCCGGAGGCCATAGGCCAGATCGGTTCCGCGCCGATCCGAACGGTGCTGCGGCTTGATCGTCGTTTCAAGGCGGTGTTTCCGGCCCTGGTTCGAGCTGGGCCTGAAATCGGGCTACGATGCCCTGGATGATACAGAGGAGTGTCAGGGGTGACTGACTCGCACCCGCGCCTGCGCCGCAATGGAGCCGTCTCGTTGCGCCCGTCGTGGCGTGCGTTGCGGCATCTGGCCCCGATAGTCCTCGCCGGGCTGGCCAGCTGCGCTTCGACGGCGCCCGATGAGCGGCTGCACAGCACGCTGTGGGTGCAGACCAGCGCCGAATACGGGGTGATCACCCACCAGGTCTTCCATATGGCACGGCAAGCGCTGGAGCAGAGCCTGCTGTCCGCGCCCGCCGAGCCGGCGCCGGCGCTGATCATCGACGTCGATGAGACGGTGCTGGATAACTCGGGGCAGACCGCGCGCTCGATCCTGGCCGGAACGGGTTTCCGCCGGGACGCGTGGAGAGCGTGGGTCAATGAGGCGTCCGCCCCCGCGGTCCCCGGCGCGCTGGCGTATCTCAGACATGCAGATCAGCTAGGCGTCACGGTGTTCTATGTGACCAACCGCAGCGTCGAGCTGGAACCGGCGACGCGCAGCAATTTGCTCGCGCTAGGGTTCCCGTTGCGATCGGATATCGATGTGATCCTGACGCGCAACGAACGGCCGGAGTGGACCCGGGACAAGTCGACGCGCCGCCAGTGGATCGGCGATCGTTTCCAGGTACTGCAGATCCTCGGTGATGATCTTGGCGACTTTATCGCGGTGCCCCCGGGCACCGATGCCGAGATTCGTCAGCAGCTTGCCGCAGGTCACGCCGATGAATGGGGTCGCCGCTGGTTTATGCTGCCCAACCCCATCTACGGCAGCTGGGAGCGGGCGCTGACCCCGGACGGAACGACCATATTCGACTCGCCGATGGAACAGAAATTCCGGCGCCTCGAAACCGAGTAACAGGATCGGGATTGTTTTGACATAACGTGCTGCCTGTCGTCTAGCGGATGGCACTGCCTATACTTCGATAAGAGACACGCTAACGTCGCTGGGGGGTGACCATGAACAACAGAATCTCAACAGCCGGTTGCGCGATTCTTGCCGTTTGTCTTCTGCTCACGGCGAGCAATGCGGTGGCCGGCGACAAGGGCCGTAGCTTCCGCTCCGGACAGCTACAGGTGATGACTCAGAATCTGTACGTGGGCGGCGATATCTTCCTGCCCTTCAGCGCCGAGACGCCGGAGGAGTTTGCCGAACTGGCCCAGCTCGTGATCGGCCAGATCCTGGCTACCGATTATCGGGAGCGTGCAGTGAGCCTCGCGGACGAAATGCTGGCGGCGGATTCCCACCTGATCGGTCTGCAGGAGGTCTATGTGCTGCGGGTCTGTGCTGTCGCTGATCCGCGATCCTGCCTGCTCGACGATGACTACCTGGAGATCCTGCTGGACGAGCTCAACGCCGATGGGGAGCGTTACCGGGCAGTGGCCCAGGTCACCAATATCGACATCCCGGGACTGCCGCTGTTTATCGAAGGTTTCGGCCTGGTCACCGTCTCGATCACGGACCGCGACGTGATCCTCGCTCGCGAGGACGTGGAGACCAGCAACCCTGTGGGCGCCAACTT
>Ga0265303_10003061_pt1 | contig 10433 bp, 9 predicted proteins | sample Helome_2_FD_192494 | JGI IMG/M metagenome (GOLD analysis project Ga0265303, IMG submission 192494) | Marine sediment microbial communities from subtidal zone of North Sea - Hel_20160317 (Illumina Assembly) | ecosystem: Environmental > Aquatic > Marine > Subtidal zone > Sediment ... | reverse complement strand
CGTGCTCGCCAACGACTGGCAGATGGCCGCGCCGATGTGGCCGGGAAAGCACGTGCTGATGGTCATCACCGGCACCGCGCCGCCAACCGTTCAGCTCATGGAGGTCAGGCTCAGCGCGGGGAAAACCTATGTGGTTGATCTGCGTACACGGGTGAACGCGAAGAGCCCGGTCGCAATCAAGGTGCTCAGGCGCGCCGACCAACCCCTCGAGGCCTTTCCTCCAGCCGTCCGTGACCGCGTCCCCGCCAAGCCCGACTTGCGGAGGTGCACCGAATGGGTGTCCTGGAAGCGCGGCAAGATCGGATCCCGGGCACACCGCGTCAAGGTGGACTGGGACAAGGCGGGCGACGAGCACCGGGCGACCCACACAGTGCATCGCAACGACGGCTGGACCGCGGCCGAGATTCATGCGCCCTAGGCGCAAACATGCGAAAGCATGAGTGAATTCACCCCGCATGCTCTCTCGCTCAGCGACTAGCCCTTGCGGCACTAGAGCGGACTGAGCTATGCAGTGGACGCGTTGGTCACTCACGATCGACTCAACATGGGGATAGGGCAAACGGGGTTGTGGTGCGGGAACGACGCGGATGTCGTCCGGCTGGCCCGTCACTGCACGTGAGTGGCACGAAAATGGAGGAATCTGTGAAATCTAAGCAATGGACTGTGGCCGTCATGGCCGCGCTCGTGGTCGTAACCGGAATGCTCGGCTGCGAGAAGGACGACACTGCGGTCAAGGCACTGCAGGAGTTGACCAATCAGCAACTCGACGCAGCAAAGGCGAGCAACAAAGAGCTCACCAAGATCGCCGGCGAGATCGAGGACTGCCAGGCCGAGGTCGCCAAGACCAAGGGTGAGCCAGCTGTGATCAAGACAAAGGAAGTCACCGTCGAGACGCCCGAGCTGGTCGGAGAAGCGACTGTCGAATCACTCGAAGCCCTAAAGGCGGCCATCGCAGAGACGATGAAGGAGCAGGCCACGGCGCTGAGCAACCTCGAGGCCGAACAGGAAGCCTGTGCTGCGGACTTGGCTGCAGCCAAGGAAGCCGCCGAAGCTGCGCTGGCGGAGGCGGATGCTGCCGCGGCAGCGGAGGCTACTGCGGCAGCGGAGGCGGAAGCTGCTGCCAAGGAGGCGGCTGCAAAGAAGAAGGCCGCCGCGGCTCGCCGCGCGAAAGCAAGGAAGCCGAAAGCTGTGAAGCAAGCGGAGGAGCAAGGAAAACCGACCAAGGGTGTTCGCAGTATTTACGGGAATTGATTGAGGGAAGGACATATTCATGAACAAAATACTCTTAGCGATTGCGCTGATCTCCGGATTGGCAATGGGCTGCGATTCGACCGACGTAGGCGGTGGCGGAGGCGCGGGTGGCGCTCCAACCATCGGGCCGCTCCTTTGGACTTCCCCCGGTTACACGATCGTCGGTGACACTTGCGGTTTCCTAGTTGAAGACGATCCGCTCGCTTTCAACATTACGATTCAAGGAAGCAACGTCATCATGATCGACGCGGATCCGACTGCGAATCCGGACACGGCGCTCCAAGGTTCGACCGACGCCTATTCGCCTGACGACAATGTGGTGAGGCTTAGCAGTAGCCGACTCGACGATCAGTTCGAAGCAGAAGATGGCTGCGTCGTCGAGCTGAATGACGCATTTGTGCTCACATTGGACGACCCAGATCTCAGCCTGGACGAAAACGCAACCGTGCAGGTGACCTGGACCAATGACCAAGAAGATGTGAGCACCATGGTCGGCGACTGTGCGGGAATCTGGTTCTTCGACCTTCCCTGCGCTACCGAAGCAACTTTCACGCTGACGCAGGAACCGCCGCCAGAGTAACAAAAGTCGGCACGACTAGCGCTGAAGCCGCCATTGCCCCGCGGCGGGCCCAAAGCCCGTCGCGAGGCGGCCCAGCGACTCGATCGACACCCAGGCCGTCCCTTCGATTTCGTAAGGGATGGTGAATTCTGGCATCTGGCCACGTTTGATTTGATCGATCCCGCCTTCGCTGAACTGGCGAATCAAGCCGATCATCTGAAGGGGATCGAGCCCCAGGCGGACCACCATCTTCAGCTCGTCGTTGGGCTGCACGGTGCGAACTCGGAGGTCGCTGAACTTGCGTTCGCCGAGCGCCGTCGAGATCAAGAATCCGGCCGCCGCATTCGCGAAGTCTCGGATGTCGCGAATCTCGGGCTCGTCCGACCGGCAGGCATTGGCATCTTGCCTGCAGTTGTTCGGGTCCTCGCAGAAGCTCAGGCAAACGGTGCCGAGATTCTGGGCGTCTTTCGCCTCGGGGAACGCGGTGAACGCAAATAGCGTCTGCACCAGGGGCATCGGCACCTTGCTCGAGTTCGCAAGCTTCAAGTCCACATCGAATGCGAAGTGGATGTCCGAGGTCTTCGGCACCGGCCCGAAGGCCCTGCAGACGAGCGGCCCGAGGTACTGCCGGCAGTAGTAGCTCGCCAGATCGCGCGCAGTCGGCATGTCGGCCATTCGAACGGCAGCGATGGTGACATTCGGTGGTTTGACGTTGGGAATCTTCGACCCGGTGCCACCGAGGCCGAGCGCGGCGCAGCTGAAGAGCGGCGTGATGAGGAGCAGTAAGAGAATGCCTAGCGTGGTTTGCTTCATGGTTGGTCCGGCAGGTTCCAGCGCTTCATAGCACGTCGGAAACTGCGGACGTTGGTGTAGCCGGCATGACGCATGATTTCGTCGGGAGTCTGCTTGCGCTCGACGCAACCGACCAGGATAGACTTGCGGGTGGCGTCCACCAACGCGCGGAAGCTCGTGTTCTCGTCCTGAAGGCGTCGCTGCAGGGTTCGGGGCGTCGTGTGAAGCGAGGCGGCCACCGCTTCGATACTCGACTGTCCTCGCGGGAGCAGCAGCTTGATGCGATCGCGAACGACGTCGATGAAGGGATGCGAATCGAGGGCCGCGTGCAGCCCTTCGGCGACGCCACGGAGCTCCCCGTGGAGCGCCTGATTGCGGTGCGCCAACGGCAAGTTCCAGGCCTCGTCATCGACCAGGATGGCCGTCTTCTCCTGGGCGAACAGGACGGAGCATCCAAATGCATGCGTGTACGCCTGGATGTTTCCGCGATAGGGGTGCTCGAAGTGAACCTCACGCGCCGCGAAGCTGCCCGAGGTGGCAAAGCGCAACACCTTCATCACGATGACCGCGAGGAACTCGACCTCATGCACCGTGATTGGGAGCTCGTCCTCGATTTTGTGTATCTGAAGCTTGTGATACTCGGGGTGCTCACCCAGGCTGAGCACCCGGCCGTGGGACAGCAGCTCTTGAAATCGCAGGCTCGCCTCGAGCCCTTCGCCGACGGTCTCTGCGCTCGTCAGCAGCAAGATGACCAGGTGATCTGCGCGCGCTCGCCAGACTTCGCCGGCGCTGAGCCCAAGGTGGCGGTCCCCGGTTTCCGCCAGGGCGGCGCGCCAAAACCGGCCGAGGGCATCGCGCGGCGGCCTACCCGAGGTATCGGTGAAGATGGCGAGATCCATGCCGATTTCGTCACACAGCGCCTCGACGTCCAGCCCGAGGGACTCGAACGCATTGACCACGCCACGAGCCCATGCGCCGGACACTCTCAGTCCAGAATGGGTCCTGGCTTTTTCTGGCGACTCGCCCACTGGGCGTCATCGATCCACAAGGTTCCGCGAATTACAAGCCCGACGGGTGAACTTTTACAAAGTCTGGCGCGATCGGTGCCCGCTTTTGTCGTCGGCGATACGGACAGGGCGGTTAGCGTCCGGGATGTCATTCGGTGCGAGGCGGGCACCAGTGGCACGGAACGTAGGGCAACGGATGAGCCCACCATCCCATCCAGAGTCAGGCGAAAATACGTTTCGGTGAGACGGTGCCCGCCTTGGCCTCCCCCCACTCTGTGGAGCCCGTTGATAGAAGCCGGTTAGCGTCTGACCACGTTAGCCGGCTTCGCCTTAATTCTCGGCAGGCCCCGGAACTGCGTTCGTTCGAGCCACTCGAGAGCCTCGATCTCCAGGGTTCGCGTGGGGGCATCGGGGTCGAAGCGGTACGCGAAGTAGCCGAGGTGCGTGTCGCCTCCGACGTCGAAGCGCGGATGGATGCTCCGTACGTGCGTGCCTGCCTCGGTTACGCCTACCACGTCGACCTCGACCCAGGTCCCGGGGCGGAGCTCTTCTTCGTCGGGCTGGAGGAGCTCAATGCCGACAATCCCCTCTTCGGCGACGGCTTCAAACGCGACGACGATGGGCTCGTCCCCATCGTCGCCACCCAACTTCAGCAGCTGAGGGCCCGGAGAGAGATTCAGCCGGACCAAGCGAGCCCCGCGGTCGTTGCGCCCTTCGGAACCCAAGCCCAATAGCAGGATGTGTTGCTCCCCGGCGAGAATTTGCTGGTCGTTCAGGACGTCGACCGGGATCCCGTTCGACTCGCTGAGCAAGATCGCCAGCGAATCCGGCTGAAGCGCCTCGGAGCTGAATTCCGGGGCACCATCGCAAGCTGGAATCGCCGCGAAGGCAATGACAATACGAAAAAAGATCAAAGCACCTCTAAGCATGACGACACCTTTCGACGCCCGGGCCGAACCAAACGCTGCAACGCTCGTGCCAACGCGCGAACCCTACAATATACTCCGCGCGAAGCGCTCGTCGCGCTCTGTCTGTCGCAGCAACACCACGCAGCCGTGAAGCTGAGTCACAGGAGTAAAGATGGAAAACGAGAATCCCAGCATCCTCTCTCACGTATCGATTGGGACCAACGACATGCCTCGCGCCGTCGCGTTCTACGACGCGGTACTGCCCGTGCTCGGCTGCAAGAAAATCATGGAGTTTTCCTTCGGGGTGGCCTACGGAAAGCGGTTCCCGGAGTTCTGGGTGCAGAGCCCGATCGACGGCGAGCCTGCGAGCGTCGGCAACGGAACGCACGTTTGCTTCCTCGCCGAGAGCAAAGAGGCGGTGCATGCCTTTTACGAAGCCGCAGTGGCCGCGGGGGCGACGGACGATGGGCCGCCGGGGCCCCGGCCTCAATACAGTCCGGGTTACTACGGGGCCTTTGCTCGCGATCCCGACGGACACAAGGTCGAAGCCGCGTACTTTGATGCTTCGCTCGGCGAGCACGCGTGAGCGCACTCGATCGCTACCTCGATGACCTCGGCGAGAACGTCGACGGCGACACGCTGCTCACGCGTTTTTTGGACTACGCGACCGATCAAGGCCTCGAGCTCTACCCGGCCCAAGAAGAAGCGGTCATGGAGCTCTTCGTCGGGAACAACGTGATCCTCAACACGCCGACGGGGTCCGGAAAGTCGCTCGTCGCGCTGGCGGCTCATTTCCGATCGGTCGCTCTCGGAGAGCGTTCGTTCTACACGGCGCCCATCAAAGCGCTGGTGAGCGAGAAGTTCTTTGATTTGTGCAGGGTGCTCGGGCCGCAGCGCGTGGGCATGATGACCGGGGACGCCACGGTGAATCGCGATGCCCCTGTGATCTGCTGCACGGCAGAAATTCTGGCCAACCTTGCGCTTCGTGAAGGCGAGCGAGCCGACGTCGACGGAGTCGTGATGGACGAGTTTCACTACTATGCCGATCGCGACCGCGGCGTGGCCTGGCAAATCCCCTTGCTCGCCCTACCCCACGCACGCTTCCTCGTAATGAGTGCAACGCTCGGCGAGACGCGACAGTTCGAAGAGGCGATCACCGAGCTCACCAGCGTCACGACGACCCTAGTGAAGAGCACGGACCGCCCTGTGCCGCTCGACTTCACCTACAGCGAAGAGACCCTGCAGAACACCGTGGTCGAGCTGCTCGAAGAGGGCAAGGGCCCGATTTACGTGGTGCACTTCGCGCAGCGGGCCGCCACCGAGCAGGCCCAGAGCTTCATGAGCATCGACTTCCTGTCGAAGGACGAGAAGCGGACCATCAAAGCGGACCTGAGTGGCACACGTTTCGACACGCCGTTTGGCAAAGAGCTCAAGAAGTTCTTGCACCACGGGGTTGGCGTGCACCACGCCGGCATGCTCCCGCGCTACCGGCGCCTGGTGGAGCGGCTTGCCCAGGAAGGCAAGCTTCGAATCATCTGCGGCACCGACACGCTCGGGGTTGGCGTGAACGTGCCCATCCGAACGGTACTTTTCACCAAGCTCTGCAAGTACGATGGCGAGAAGACCAAGGTTTTGAGCGTTCGCGACTTCAAACAGATCGCGGGCCGCGCGGGGCGAAGAGGCTTCGACACGCTCGGGAGCGTGGTGGCACAGGCGCCCGAGCACGCGATTGAAAACAAGAAGCTCCGCGCGAAGGCCGGCGGGGATGCGAAGAAGGTGCGCAAGCTCAAGATGAGGCAGCCGCCGGACCGTGGATACGCGCACTGGGACGCCGAGACCTTCACGCGCCTTCAAGAATTGCCGCCCGAGCCGCTTCGCTCGCGTTTCCGGGTGAGCACCGCGATGATCCTCAACCTGTTCGAGCGCGAAGACAACGGCTGCTTGGCGCTCCGCCAGCTCATTCGCAGCAGCCATGAAGGGCCGAAGTCCAAGTACAACCATGGGCGGCACGCGATCGCCTTGATTCGATCGCTGCGCGACGCCGGTGTCATCGAGCTCGACGGAGAAGGGCCGCGGGTCCATGAAGACTTCCAGTCCGATTTCTCCCTCAACCAGGCGCTCTCGCTCTACGTGGTCGAAGCCGTCGACGTCCTCGACAAGGATGACGCGCTCTACCCGCTCGACGTGCTCACCTTGGTCGAGGCCACGCTCGAAGATCCCTGGGCCGTGCTCTATCGACAAACCGACACGCTCAAGGGGCGCGCGCTCGCGACCATGAAAGCCGATGGCATGCAGTACGACGAGCGCATGGCCGAGCTCGACAAAATCGAATACCCGAAACCGAGAGCCGACCTCCTCTACGCGACCTACGAAGTCTTCGCCGAGCATCATCGCTGGGTCGGGAGCGACGTGCTTCGGCCGAAATCGATTGCGCGCGACATGTACGAGCTCGGCATGAGCTTCGTCGAGTACGTCAAGGAGTACGGACTACAGCGGTCGGAGGGCGTTTTGCTTCGTTACCTCACCGACGCGTACAAGGGGTTCGTGCAAACCGTACCCGAAGCGGCGAAGACCGACGCACTCTACGATGTCTCCGACTGGCTGGGCCTCACCGTTCGCTCGGTCGATGCAAGCCTTCTCGACGAGTGGGAGCAGCTTCAGGTCCCGGAGGAGAGTTTGGTGATGCCCGTCGAGCGGGACGAGGACGAGACCGTCGACATCACCAAAGACAAGCGCGGGTTCACGACGATGGTACGCAACGCCGCCTGGCAGATCGTCCGTTTTCTGGCGTTCAAGCAGTACGAGCGCGCGGCCGAAGCCCTCTCCGAAGCCTCGGAGAACAACGACTGGACGGCCAATCGCTTCGCGGAAGCCCTCGCCCCTTATTGGACCGAATACGACGCCATCGGCATCGGCCCGGATGCCCGGAGCAGCGCCCAAGTCCAACTCGAAAGCCGGGAAGCCGACTTGCTGCTCACGCAGATCCTCCTCGACCCGGACGAGCACCGCAGCTGGCATTTGCGCTTCCGCATCGACCTCGACGCAAGCCGCCAAGCCGGCGCACCGGTGCTCACCTTGCAGAGCGTCGGCGACTAGGGGCTTTTCACAAAGACTCTTCGTACGTGAATTCGGCCTCTGGAAATTCGTCCGCCACATCCTGCGAAAGGCCAACCGGTTCCTCGTCGAAGCCAAAGGCCCAGCGGAGCTGCGCCGTCACGAAGTGGTTGATCACGGGCCAGCCGTCCGGCGGCGGGAGCGCGCCTTGTTGGCAACCGTCGGTGCCGAGCCGAACGAGGCCCTCAGAAATTGGGAGGCCCTGGTCGAGCGCGATCTGAATGGGCCCACCCCCGTTCTCACCGATCGCGCAGATGTCGCTCGGGCCGAGGTGCCCCATGTCCTCGATCACGACGTGGCGCGCCGGCGCGTTGGCCGCGGCGAACGCATCGGCCGTCCGCTCCGGCTCGGCGATCGCGTCGATGGCGCCGGCGAGCCAGAGTGAGGGCCTGTCGGGAAGCGGCTCCATGCTCGCACCGGCCGAGAGGGGGATGTACGTGATGACGTCCGGCTCCCCGCCGAATCTTCTCGCTGTCCCGCCGCCCGCCGAGTGCCCGGTGATCGCGATCTGGTCGGTCGACACACGCCCTTGCAAGAGGCTGCCGTTCCGGCTGTTCTCGTCCGCCAGCAACATCACCACCATGCGAGTCAAGACCGCGTCATCGAGCTCCGGCTCCGGCGCCAGACTTTCATCCAAGTCGACCTGCCGCCGAAGGCCGCGCTCCAAGTAGTCGACCGAAGCCACGACGAAGCCCCATGACGCCAGATGGGTCGTCAGGAATGTCGATTGATTGCGGTAGCTCGCCGAGCCGTGAGCGAAAATGACCAGTGGGAACGAACCGGCGCCGCTCGCCGGCGCATCCCGATAGGCCGCCGTCGCCAACGGTGGGTTCACCTCGTCCGGCAAAAGGGAGTTGAGCTCTTCGGACAGCTCGTCCCGAATGAAGTACGGAGCCGGGTCGAGCCCGGCCGTCGCGGCGCTGTCCACCGGATACCAGACCTCGACCATCCGGTCGTTCAAGGTGAGCGTCGTCACGCCGGCCTCGAACGGGCCAACGTCGCGATAGGTTCCGCTCAGCGGCGCGGGCGGCACCGGGTCCGCGGCAGAGCTCGTGTCGGTCGAACAAGCTGCAAGCCCGAGGGCCAGAATCAAAACAAAGTAGGAAAGAAAGCGTGCGTGCATCGTGAAAGCTCCAGGCCTGAGCTTGTAGCACAGCAAACCGTGACCCAAAAAGGGGCCAATTCCCGGTCTTTTCCAGCGTCCCAAAAGAGACCGTTCGCGTTTTTTTAGGCCGCCCCGTCTTCCTTCGCTTCGAGCAAGTCCACCGGCGTGTCCTCGGCGAGGTCTAGCATGGCGGTCGCCGTGTCGGCGGGGAGTTCTTCGACGTTCCGTAGTTTTTTTTCCATCGCCCGGGTGCGTCGGCCGGTTTCGTCGATGGTGCGGCCGGCGGTGTCGAGCTGTCGCTTCACTTTCTCGAGCACGTCCCCGAACTTGCCGAATTCGTGCTTCACGGCGCCGAGCACCTTCCATACCTCGCTCGAGCGCTGCTCGATGGCCAGCGTGCGAAAGCCGATGCGGAGGCTGTTGAGCACGGCCGCCAAGGTCGTCGGCCCGGCCACCACGATGCGATGCTCGCGCTGCAGCCGTTCGACCAGGCCCGGATGTCGAAGCACCTCGGAGTAGAGGCCTTCGGTCGGCAAAAAGAGAATCGCGAAGTCGGTCGTCTGCGGTGGATTCAAGTACTTGGTGCCCACCTCCTTCGCCGAATCCTGAACCGAGCGGACGAGCGCGTTCTGTGCCTGCAGCACCGCCGCCGCGTCGCCGTTCTCGCTCGCCTCGACAAGCCGCAAATAATCTTCTTGTGGGAACTTCGAGTCGATCGGAAGCCAGACGCACTGGGCGGGGTCCTCGCTCGGCCCCGGCAGCCGAATTGCAAACTCGACGATGTCGCGCGAGTCCGGTCGCGTCTTCACGTTTCGATCGAACTGCTCGGGCGTGAGAATCTGGTCGAGCAGCGCACCGAGCTGCACCTCGCCCCAAGTCCCGCGCGTCTTCACGTTGGTGAGCACCTTCTTGAGGTCCCCTACCCCGCTCGCCAGGCTTCGCATCTCGCCGAGGCCCTTTTGCACCGCTTCGAGCCGATCGCCGACGAGCTTGAACGATTCGCCGAGCCGTTTCTCGAGCGTGCTCTGCAGCTTCTCGTCGACCACCTCGCGCATCTGGTCGAGCTTGCGTTCGTTGCTGCTCCGAAGCTCTTGTAGACGGCCGTCGACCGTCTCCTGCAAATGCTTGAGGCCGCCCTGGTTCGATTCGGTCAGCGTCTTGAGCTGCACCGTGAACGCTTGGAACTTCGTCGTCTGGGATTCGCCGATCTGCGAGATCGTCTTCACCAAGGTCTCCGTGCTCGCCTTGTGCGTGCCCGAAACTTCCCGCCGAAGCTCGCTCGCCGCCGCAGACGCCTCCTCACGCGACGCCCTAAGCTCCTCCCGGAGCAATCGCGCCGTCTCTGCACGGTCCTCCGCTTCGGCCTGCGCAATCGCGGCCGAGTCGCCCGCCCTCCTTTTGAGTAGCACGAGCGTGACGATGAGGTTGATGACCAGCAAGATCATCACAGCCACTAAAAGCGGATCTACCATCAAGAATCCCCCGAAAATCGAGCTAGCCGCGATACTAGCACCATCGGGACGGCCTGCGCAGCGCTGATTGCGGGCCACACGCCCATGCTAGAGTGCGCGATGCTCATGCCGAGGGGGGGTCAGCCAGAGGAAGAGCTCAAAGCCCTTCTGCCCGCGACGATCGCGGTTCGGTCCGAAGAGATGTTTCCAGACGTCCGCAACGGCCGCATCAAGAGGCGCGATCGC
>Ga0265303_10003058_pt1 | contig 10437 bp, 6 predicted proteins | sample Helome_2_FD_192494 | JGI IMG/M metagenome (GOLD analysis project Ga0265303, IMG submission 192494) | Marine sediment microbial communities from subtidal zone of North Sea - Hel_20160317 (Illumina Assembly) | ecosystem: Environmental > Aquatic > Marine > Subtidal zone > Sediment ... | reverse complement strand
GGACATGCCACTGCATTACGGCTCGCAAAAAGAAGAACACCATGCGGTGCGTACCGATGCGGGTGTCTTCGATGTTTCGCACATGACCATTGTCGACCTCAGTGGCGAGAAGGTGCGCGAGTTCCTGCAACACCTGGTCGCCAACGACGTCGCCAAGCTCAAGGACTTCGGCAAAGCGCTGTACACCTGCATGCTCAATCCGGACGGCGGTGTCATCGATGACCTGATCATCTATTTCATCGCGGATACCGAGTACCGCCTCATCGTGAATGCGGCAACCCGCGAGAAAGACCTGGCCTGGATCCGCGAACAGGCAGCCCCGTACGATGTCGGCGTGCTGGAACGCGGCGAGCTGGCGATGATCGCGGTGCAGGGACCGCACGCACGGAAGCTGGCCGCACCCTGTATATACGAGGAATGGCGCGATGCGGCGCTGAACCTGAAACCCTTCAACGGCCTGCAGGCTGACGATATTTTCGTCGCGCGCACCGGCTATACGGGTGAGGACGGCTGGGAGATCGTGCTGCCCGCAACCAAGGTCCCAATTGTGTGGGATCGCCTGCTGGCGGCGGGGGTCCTTCCCTGCGGGCTCGGCGCACGCGACACCCTGCGGCTCGAAGCCGCGATGAACCTGTACGGCTCCGACATGGACGAGTCCATATCACCACTCGAAGCGGGTCTCGGCTGGACCGTGGCCTGGGAGCCGGCCGAGCGCGACTTCATCGGCCGGGCGCCGATGGAAGCCTTGCGTAGTTCCCCGGATAGACGGCGCTTCGTCGGTCTGTTACTGGAAGATCGTGGCGTGTTACGCAATCACCAGAAAGTCGTCGTCGAAGGCGTCGGTGAGGGCGAGATCACGAGCGGCGGTTTCTCGCCGACAATCGAGCGCTCGATCGCGCTCGCACGGGTCCCTGCGGGCGATTACGACCGTGCCCAGGTCGATGTCAGGGGCAAGCTCTTGAATGTGCGGATCGTCAAGACGCCGTTCGTTCGCAACGGGCAGATTCGCATCGACGTCTGACGTTGATGCAAGGAAATAAATAAAAGGGAAATGGACAAGGAGTAGCAAGATGACTGAATTGCCGGGAGACCTTCTTTATACGAAAGACCACGAGTGGCTGCGGCGTGAGGACGACGGTACCGTCACCGTGGGAATCACCGATCACGCGGCAAGCTCGCTGGGCGACCTCGTGTACGTCGAACTGCCCGAGCTCGAGCAGGATATGGACACCGGCGGCGAGATGGCCGTCGTGGAATCCGTCAAGGCCGCCTCCGACGTGTACGCGCCGATTGCCGGCAGCGTGGTCGCGGTGAACGAAGACCTCGCCGACGATCCCGAGAAAATCAATGCCGAGCCCTACGGCGAGGGCTGGATCGTGCGGATAGAGCCGTCTGATGAAATCGACGAGAGCGAACTGATGTCGCCCGACGACTACCAGCAACTCCTTGACGAACTCGAAGAATGAGTAACAAGTAATGCCCTTCATACCCCATACCGAGAAAGACACCCAGGAGATGCTGGCGGCGATCGGCGTGGACTCGATCGAGGATCTGTTCGACGAGATTCCCGCGGAGCTTCGCATAGACCACTTGCGCGGCGTGCCCGAAGCGCATAACGAGATGGAGGTCTCGCGCCTCATGCGAGATCGTGCGGCGATGGACGGCTCACCGCTGTGTTTTATCGGCGCCGGGGCCTACGAACACCATGTCCCGGCCGCCGTTTGGGACATCGCGACCCGCGGCGAGTTCTACAGCGCTTATACGCCGTACCAGGCCGAGGCGAGCCAGGGCACCTTGCAGGTTATCTACGAGTACCAGACGATGATCACCGAGCTGACCGGCCTCGATGTCAGCAACGCATCGCTGTACGACGGGGCGTCGGCGCTGGCCGAAGCGGCCCTGATGTCGGTGCGCTCCAATCGGCGCGTGAAAACCAGGCGAGTCCTGCTGGCACCGGGCGTGAATCCTGTCTACGAACAGGTCGCAGCCGCGATCGCCGGCAGCCAGGGCCTCACGTTCGAGCGCCTGCCGATGGACCCGACAACGGGCAACGTCGCGTTCGACGAGCTCGATGACGGCCTGGAGCCGGTCGCGGTCGTCATGCAGCAGCCATCGTTTCCCGGCACGCTCGAAGACGTGGATCGACTGACCAACTGGGCACATGCACAGGGTGCAGCCGTCATCGGCATCGTCAATCCGACCTCGCTGGCCCTGTTGAAACCGCCGGGTCAATGGGGCGAGCAGGGCGCGGGTATTGCCATCGGCGAAGGGCAGCCGCTGGGTGTACCGATGTCATCGGGCGGGCCCTACTTCGGCTTCATGACCTGCAAGCAAAAACATGTGCGCCAGATGCCGGGACGAATCGTCGGTCGCACGACCGATCTCGAAGGCAAGCCGGGATTCACGCTGACCTTGCAGGCACGCGAGCAACATATCCGGCGCACCAAGGCGACCTCGAACATCTGCACCAACCAGGGCCTGATGGTCACGGCTGCCACGATCTACATGTCGCTGCTGGGTCTCGACGGCATCGCCAGCGTCGCGCGGCGCTCGCACGCCAATACCACGCGACTGGTCGACGGTCTCTGCGCCATCGATGGCGTAGAGCGCCTTTACGAAGGACCGTATTTCCACGAGGCGGCGCTCAAGCTGGATCGCCCGGTCGCACCGGTGCTCGCAGCGCTGGCCGGGCAGGACATCCTGGGCGGCTTCGACCTGACGGATTTCGCGGGTACCGACGCGCTGCTGGTCTGTGCCACGGAGACGAAATCCGAGGCGGATATCGATTCGTACATCGCCGCGCTTGCGGAGGTCATGGCCTGATGCGGCCGGGGAGACAATAGTGGCAAAGATTCAGTTTCAACACGCATCGTACCGCACCCATGGCGAACTACCGGCCGTAGGCAGTCGCGCGCCCGACGTTTCGCTGGTTAACACGAGCCTGCAGAACGTCTCGCTCGCGAACTGGATGGGCATGCGCAAGATCATGAATATCTTCGTCAGCATCGATACCGCGGTGTGCGCCGAATCGGTCGTCAAGTTCGAACGCTACGGCGGCGATCGGGAAGACCTCGCCTTGCTCATGGTTTCGTATGACCTGCCGTTCGCGCACCAGCGTTTCCAGAAGGAACACGACCTGCAGCATGTCGTCGGCCTGTCCGCGATCCGTCACGCCGGTTTCGGCGAGAACTACGGCGTGCAGATTATCGACGGCCCGCTGGCCGGCATGTTCTCGCGTGCCGTCGTCGTCCTGGACGAGAACAACACGGTCGTGCACAGCGAATTGATCGAAGACATTACAACCGAACCTGATTATCGCGCGGCTTTTCGCGCACTGGGAATCGACATCGATGAGTGATCTTATATTTGACAAATCCCGCTCGGGCCGTCGCGCATACGCGCAGGCACCGGCTGACGCCGCAGCGTCCGATATCCCGGAGCAGTTCCTGCGCAAGGACAAGCCGCGGCTGCCGGAAGCCAGCGAGCTGCAGACGGTACGGCACTACACGCGCCTGTCGCAAAAGAACTTCTCGATCGACACCCAGTTTTATCCGCTCGGCTCGTGCACGATGAAATACAATCCGCGTGCCTGTAATTCGCTGGCGTTGCTGCCGGAATTTGCGGGCCGCCATCCGCTCGGACCCATCAGCCACGGCCAGGGATTCCTGTCCTGTATGTACGAGCTGCAGGAGATGCTGAAAGACGTCACCGGCATGAAGGGCGTCTCGCTGACGCCGATGGCCGGTGCGCAGGGTGAGCTTGCCGGCGTTGCGATGATCAAGGCCTATCACGATGCGCGCGGCGACCATGACAGGAACGAGATCATCGTCCCCGACGCGGCGCATGGCACCAACCCGGCGACGGCGAACATGTGCGGCTGCATCGTTAAAGAGATTCCGACCGGACCCGACGGCGATGTCCGGATCGACGCGCTCGAGGCGGTGCTCGGCCCGCAGACGGCCGGCATCATGCTGACCAACCCGTCGACGCTGGGCGTGTTCGAACGGCACATCAAGCAAGTGGCCGATATGGTCCACGAGGCCGGTGGCCTGTTGTATTACGACGGCGCCAACCTGAACGCCATCCTGGGCAAGGTTCGTCCCGGCGACATGGACTTCGACGTCATCCACATGAACCTGCACAAGACCTTCTCGACGCCACACGGCGGCGGCGGCCCGGGCTCCGGCGCGGTCGGTGTCAACAAACGCCTGTTGCCGTTCATGCCGATCCCGGTGGTCGGCCAAAGGCAAGCCGACGGGGAAACCACTTACGACTGGCTGGCCGAGGAAGACCTGCCACAGAGCATCGGTCGCCTGTCCGGGTTCATGGGCAATGCCGGTGTCCTGTTGCGAGCCTACGTCTACATGCGCATGATCGGCCGCGACGGCATGGAACGCATCGCCGAGTACGCGACACTGAACGCCAATTACCTGATGGTGAAACTGCGTGACGCCGGTTTCGAACTCGCGTTTCCGAATCGGCGTGCGAGCCACGAGTTCATCGTGACCCTCAAGCACGAAGCGAAATCGGTGCACCTGACGGCGATGGATGTGGCCAAGGCATTACTGGACCGCAACTACCATGCGCCGACGACCTACTTCCCGCTGCTCGTTCCCGAGTGCCTGCTGATCGAGCCGACCGAGACCGAAAGCAAGGAAACGCTGGACGGATTTGTTGCCGCGATGATCGACATCGTGAAGGCCGCGAAAGAGGACAACATCGAGTACAAGGAGGCCCCTTATACGATGCCGGTTCGGCGCCTCGACGACGTCAAGGCCGCGCGGCAGCTGGATCTTGCATATCGCCCGGAGTAATACAAGTCGCATCGGGGGCTTGATTTTGCTCAAATAGGGGAACCGCGCTGCCCGTAACAAGTCGAGAATAAGTAATAAGCGGGCGGTCGGCCCGGCAATTGATCTGGAGAGTTATGGCATACGGCAGGAATCTGGCGGTGGCCGCTGCGTTGTTATTCTACGGTGTCGCTGGTGCCGCGGAAGACACGGAGTGGACCGAGACGCTCGACCGAATCTCCTCAGGCGTTGTATCCATACGCGTTGACAGCACGCGTGCCTTCGATACCGAGTGGAACAGCTCCAGCCAGGCGACCGGCTTTGTCGTGGATGCCGAACGCGGGCTCATTCTTACCAACCGTCATGTCGTGACGCCCGGACCGGTCGTGGCCGAGGCCGTATTTCGCAATAATGAGGAAGTCACACTGACGCCGGTGTACCGCGACCCTGTCCATGATTTCGGATTCTTTCGCTACGATCCCGCGAAACTACGTTACATAAAGCCCGAGGAGCTGCCGCTCGACCCGAACGGGGCAGGCATCGGCAAAGAAATTCGGGTGGTTGGTAACGATGCCGGCGAGCAACTTTCGATACTCGCGGGCACGATCGCGCGACTCGATCGTAAAGCGCCCGAATACGGCCGCGGCAAGTACAACGACTTCAATACCTTTTACCTGCAGGCAGCCTCCGGCACGTCCGGCGGTTCATCGGGTTCCCCGGTCGTGGGCATCGATGGCCGGGTCGTGGCACTGAATGCCGGCGCCAACAGCTCGGCAGCCAGCAGTTTCTTCCTGCCGCTCGACCGGATCGATCGCGCGCTCAAAAAACTGCAGAAAGACGAGCCCGTTGCACGCGGTACATTGCAGACCACGTTCCAGAGCAAGGCTTACGACGAACTGCTGCGACTCGGGCTTACGGCAGAATCGGAACGTGTCGCGCGCTTGTCGTCGCCGGAACAGACCGGGATGCTGGTCGTGGACCAGGTCATCCCCGATTCGCCGGCGGCGGGGCAACTGGCGCCCGGCGACATCCTGATTCGGGTGAACGGGGCGCTCGTGACCGAGTTCGTGCCGCTGGAAGCCATCCTGGACAGCCACGTTAACGAGGAAATCGACATTGAGCTCGAGCGCGGCGGCAAGAACATCGTCGCCAGGGTGCTCGTCCATGATCTGCACGCGATTACGCCGGATGAGTATCTCGAGTTCGGCGACGGCATCGTGAACAAGCTCTCCTACCAGCAGGCGCGACATTACAATCGTGCCGCGGAGGGCGTGTACGTCGCCAATCCCGGCTACCTGTTTTCGAAATCGGCGGTTCCACGGGGCGCTGTCATTCTCGAAGTGGACGGCGAAGACGTGCGCGACCTGGATGATTTCGAGGCGGCGCTCGACGGCCTTGCGAACGGCGAACGTGCCCGCTTGCGTTACATCACGATGGAGGACCCGCGGAATTCTGTCGTCCGCCTCCTGCAGATGGACCGTACCTGGTTCCCCGCGCGCCGCTGCAAGCGGGATGATGCACTGGGTTACTGGCCATGCCGTGATCTCGCAGACGGCCCTCCGCCCGAACCGGTCGAGGTCAGCAGCACGCGATTGACCAAGTACGCCGACCCGGTCGCAAGAGCGATAGCGCCATCGTTGGCTGTCGTAACATTCGACTTGCCATACACGCTCTCCGGCGTGTCCGATCGTCATTATTACGGCACCGGGCTCATCGTCGACAAAGAGCGCGGCTACGTGGTCGTTGATCGTAATACCGTGCCGATCGCCATTGGCGACGTCACCGTGACGTTTGCCGGTTCGCTCGAGGTCCCGGGCAAGATCGAGCAACTGCACCCGCTGCACAATTTTGCGATCGTATCCTATGACCCGAAAAGTATCGGCACGACGCCGGTTAAAGAAGCAACCTTCAATACGTCGGCGCTGAAGCCGGGCGACGATATCTGGGTGGTCGGCATCAAGAGCGATCACCAGCTCCTGCACCAGCGAAGCAAGGTGTCGTCGGTCGACCCGCTGTTACTGCCGCTGTCGCGGACCTTGAGGTTCCGGGACTCGAACATCGAGGGCATCTCGCTCGTGAACGCGCCAAACGAAGTCGACGGGGTGCTCGTCGACAAACAAGGGCGCGTGGCCGCAACCTGGTCCAGTTTCATGCTGCAGTCGGGCGGGGATGCGTCGCAGATCAATCGCGGCGTCGGCAGCGAGGTGGTCAAACAATTCGTTGAAACAGTCCGAGAGGGCAGGCCGTTCTATTCGCTCGAAGCCGAATTCGTTTACGCGCCGCTGTTCGCGGCCCGCAAGATGGGCGTCGACGAAGAGTGGGTGGCACGGCTCGAGAAGAACAACCCGGTGCGACGAAGGGCGCTGAGTATCACGCGCCTGGTCGCCGGCACCGCGGCATCGAAGCTATTGCGAAACGGCGACATGGTGTTGGCCATCGATGGTGAGGTCGTCACGTCTTACCGGGCGCTCGAAGACGCGGTGCAGAAACCCGAGGTGATGGTCACCGTATGGCGCAACGACGAGGTTAAGGAAATCGCCGTGCAAACCGCGGCGCTCGATGGCCGCGGCATCGACCGGGCCATATCCTGGGCGGGCGCGTTGATGCAGGATCCGCATCGTGCCATGGCGGCGCAACGCGGCGTCGATACGGACGGCGTGTACGTCGCGTATTTCAGCTATGGCTCGCCGGCAACTCGCTACGGCCTCTGGGCCGGACGCCGCGTCGTCGAGGTCAACGAGACGCCGACACCGAATCTGCAGGCATTCATCGATGCGGTGCAAGACATCGAACACCGTGAGTCGGTGCGCTTGAAGACCATGACGTGGAATGGCACGGCAGAGGTCATCACCCTCAAGCTCGATAATCAATACTGGCCCGCCTACGAAATCAGGCGGACCGAAGACGGTTGGAGGCGTATCAGTTTTGGGTCATAGGACGCAGCAGAAGCTAATGTTATCAGTGCCGCTGGCGGTACTGACATTGCTTGCCTGCGGTCTCGCATCCGGACAGTCCCTTTACAAATATCAAGACGACAACGGCGAATGGATCTACACGGACCGGGCGCCGGCCAACGGCGAGGCGGCGGAAGTACGCCCCCTGAGCGCCGCGCCGAAGCGTGCCACGGTCACGGTTACGCATGAAGGAAGCGGCGATGCGATCCGTTTCACGGCGCATAACGGTTTTTATGCCCCCGTTGAAGTTGCGATCGTCATAAACGACGTTGTCGGTGTCGCGCCTCCGCAACATCCTGAGCGTCTTCGTTGGGTCGTTCAGCCCAGGAGCGACCTGGAACTGCTGGCTCTCCCGATACTGGGCGGCGCCGCAGTACCGTCCGTCAACTACAACTTCGACTATATGTTCGGCGATCCCGGCGCAGTGCATCGTGCTGACGAAGGATACCGGGCACCGTTCGTGGCGGGCGGCAATTTCCCGGTAACACAAGCGTATCCGGACAATGCAACGCATCTCACGCCCGACAGCGAATACGCGATCGACATCGCCATGCCGGTTGGAACGGATGTGCACGCGGCTCGCGGTGGCGTTGTCTTCGATGTGATCGGCACCAACTTCCGTGGCGGGGTCGACCGGGACAAGCACCTGTATTCGGCGAATATCGTGCGCGTGCTTCACGATGATGGAACGTACGCGGTCTATGCGCACCTGAACTGGAACTCGATTCGTGTGCGGCCGGGCCAGCGAGTGCAGGCCGGTCAATACATTGCAGACTCGGGCAACACCGGGTTTTCGACCGGGCCGCATTTGCATTTCGCCGTGCAACGCAATGCCGGCATGCGCGAACAGGCGCTGCCCGTTGCGTTCCGGGGTCTCGAAGCCGGTGCCGTCATTCCGGCAACCGGCAACGTCCTTACAGCCTATCCCTAGTTCTGCTGCGCCGACTGGGTGTCGTAAGCGTGGCGTGCACGTTCGATGACGAAGGCATGCACGGCGTCGCTGTCTTCCTTGCTCAGTATCTGCCCGAATGCCGGCATGCCGATGTCGCGCAGCATGCCGCCGAGAACAATCTCGTCCCATATATCGTGTTTCTCTTTCGTCAGGCGACGGAGGTCTGGCAGCACGCCGCCGCTCGCGACATTTTCGCCGTGACACATGAAGCAACGCTCATAATAGATATCCTTGCCGGCCGCGATCTCAGCGGCGCTCGAGTCAACCACCGGCGGTTCGGGTATGTTCGCCAGTGCGACGGCTTCGCGCACGGGCAGCGACTGCTCGCCGCCACGTCTGAAGGCCAGGATTCGGTTCTGGGTGCTGTGGCCCAGGGCGGCACTGCCGTCACCGCCGAATAATCCGAAGATCGTGCCCCAGCCGGCCGCGACGGCAATATGCTGCTGATCGTCGACGCTGTAGGAGATGGGCGCCGCGACAATGCCGGTCTGGCTCGGGAACTGCCAGAGGCGCTTGCCGTTGTCGGCATCGTAAGCCGCAAAATCGCCGATCAGGCTTCCTTGGAACACGAGCTTACCGGCCGTCGCCAGGACGCCACCGTTCCAGGGTCCGGCGTGCTGGTAGCGCCAGACTTCTTTCTGCGAACGTGGGTCCCACGCGACCAGCTGACCGCGAAGTAACTTGGCTGCTTCAGCGGCAACGGCCGGGTCATCCGGCGTTTGCAGGCCTTCGAATTCAGCCCCGCTATTCCAGAAACCCTCCGTGAATTCGAAATCCGGCTCATCGGCATACGGCGCTGGCAAATCCTGCGACGGTATGAAAACAAGATTCGACAGGGGGCTGTACGCCATCGGGTGCCAGTTGTGGGCGCCGAATCCGGATGGCTGCACCACGAACGGACCATCAGCATAACGAGCCGCCGGTACCTCGATGGGTCGACCCGTCGCGTAGTCCATGCCGGTTGCCCAGTTAATCGCGACGTGCGGCTCGGCGGACATCAATACGCCGTTTCTGCGGTCGAGCACGTAAAAGAAACCGTTCTTGGGCGCCTGCATCAGGACCTTCCGTAACATGCCGTCGATCTCGAGGTCGGCGAGGATAATGTGCTGCGTGGCTGTGTAGTCCCATGTTTCGCCGGGCGTCGTCTGGTAGTGCCAGACGTACTCGCCGGTGGCCGGTCGCAATGCGACAATCGAAGAAAGGAACAGGTTGTCGCCACCGCCCGGGCTGCGCACTTTCTGGTTCCACGGCGAACCGTTGCCGACGCCGATGTACAAGAGGTCGAGTTCGGGGTCATAGGCCATCGAATCCCAGACCGTGCCGCCGCCGCCGTACTGCCACCACTCGCCGTTCCAGGTTGCCGCAGCTTTCTCCAGCACCTCGTTTTCGAAACCGTCCTCGGGATTGCCGGGCACGGTGTAGAAACGCCAGCGCATCTCGCCGCTGTCCGCGTCGTAGGCGCTGACATAGCCACGTACACCAAAGTCGGCGCCGCCGTTGCCGATGATCACAAGGCCGTTGATCACGCGCGGTGCGCCGGTGATCGTGTAGGGCGGCCTGCGATCAATCGTGTCTTTGCGCCAGCGTTCCTCGCCGGTGGCGGCATCCAGCGCGACCAGGTAGCCGTCCAGCGTGCCGACGAACACGCTGTCACCCCATGCGGCGACGCCGCGATTGACGACATCGCAGCAGGCGTATTGCCCCCAGGACTTCGGCACCTGCGGGTCGTAGCGCCATAATT
>Ga0265303_10003057_pt1 | contig 10438 bp, 7 predicted proteins | sample Helome_2_FD_192494 | JGI IMG/M metagenome (GOLD analysis project Ga0265303, IMG submission 192494) | Marine sediment microbial communities from subtidal zone of North Sea - Hel_20160317 (Illumina Assembly) | ecosystem: Environmental > Aquatic > Marine > Subtidal zone > Sediment ... | reverse complement strand
GAGGCGGGTCGCCGGCCATAGACCAATCAAAAGAACCACGGCCGCCAATACCAGCGTCCCTACGGGAAATCGAATCACAGCATGGATAATTGGCCGGTACACAGCGATGAGTACCCGATTAATTGGGTTCCTGTGTTCTGTCGTGATTCTGCCGCGAATGAAATAGCCCATCAGGACCGGGACCAGCGTGATAGACAATCCAGCCGCGGCCGCCATGGCGTAGGTCTTGGTGAAGGCAAGCGGCGCGAACAAGCGGCCTTCTTGTGCCTCGAGTGAAAACACCGGAAGGAAACTCAACGTGATGATCAGGAGCGAGAAGAACAACGGTGGGCCGACTTCAGTCGCCGCATCACCCACTATGCGCCAACGGTTTTCGTCTGTTAGTGGTTCTGTTTCGATGTGTTTGTGTACGTTTTCGACCATCACGATGGCCGCATCGACCATCGCACCGATCGCAATCGCGATCCCTCCCAGGGACATAATGTTGGCATTGATGCCCTGCAATTTCATAACGGCGAACGCTACGAGAATACCCACCGGCAAGCTAAGGATGATCACGGCTGATGATCGCAGATGAAACAGGAACACGGCGCAAACGAGAGCAACCACCAGGAACTCCTCCAGAAGCTTACTCTTTAGCGTATCGACGGCGCGATGAATCAGGTCCGAACGATCATAGGTCGTCACGATTTCAACGCCGTCCGGAAGGCTGCGTTCGAGATCCGTGAGGCGTTCTTTGACGGCATCGATCGTTTTCAAAGCGTTCTCGCCCCAACGCATAACGACCACAGCACCAACAACCTCTCCCTCGCCATCCAGATCCGCGATACCACGGCGCATCTGTGGGCCAATTTGAATATCTGCGACGTCGTACAACATTAACGGCGTGCCTTGCTCGTTAACGCCCAACGGGATGTTCCGCAGGTCGTCCAGGTTCTCCAGGTAGCCGCTTGCACGCACCATGTATTCCGCCTCCCCCATCTCGATGACGGAACCGCCTGTTTCCTGGTTGCCCTGTTGGATCGCCATCTTGAGTTTCGACAGAGGAATGCCGAATGCTCGCAACTTGTCCGGATCCACAACCACCTGGTATTGGCGCACCATGCCGCCAATCGTGGCCACTTCGGCGACACCGGGCACGGTTTGAAGTTCGTACTTCAAGAACCAGTCCTGCAGGCTTCGGAGTTTTGCCAGATCATGTGCACCACTGCGGTCGACCAGTGCGTACTCGAACACCCACCCAACACCAGTGGCATCGGGCCCAAGTGTCGGTTTGGCATTTTCTGGCAGTTGCGCGGTCACCTGGCTCAGGTATTCGAGTACGCGCGACCGTGCCCAATACAAATCAGTGCCGTCTTCAAAAATTATGTAGACGAAGGAATCGCCGAAAAATGAGTAACCCCGCACCGTGGTTGCCTTTGGCACCGACAACATTGTGGTCGTCAATGGGTAGGTAACCTGGTCCTCAACGACTTGCGGGGCCTGACCCGGGAACGACGTTTTTATGATGACTTGTACATCCGATAAATCCGGAAGCGCATCAACCGGGGTTTGGCTCACCGAATAAAGGCCCCACGCAGTGACGAACACCGTCATGATCAAGACCAGAAAACGGTTGGTTATGGACCATCGAATAACACCGGCAATCATTGCGACGACTCCGTAGTCGATGGATCCATGCGTTCCAATGCCGCATCAATGTTCGATTCGGAATCAATCAGGAATTGTCCGGAAACCACGATCAGCTCCCCGGCCGAAATGCCTTTCCGAATCTCGACGCGGTCGCCGGACTCTATGCCGATGTTCACAGGCTGTGCGCGAAAACGCCCCCCGCCGAGTGCAACGACGACTCGATCAACGGAACCGCCGCGTATAATTGCCTCGCGAGGCACGTAAACCACTTCACCAATGCTGTCGCCCTGTATTGTGACCCGCGCAAACATGTTTGGCCGCAAATTCTCCGCCACGTTGTCGAAACGAAGGCGGACTTTCAGCGTTCGCGACTTGAGGTCGAGTTCCGGGTACACGTAGTCGACTTTGCCGCGAAGAATTTCGCCGGGCAGATAGTCGAGCTCAACGATCGCGCTCTGACCTGAGCTGACCCATGCCGCCTGTCGTTCGAACACTTCTGCCAACACCCAGACCTTGTCGAGTTCCGCGACGGACATGATTTCTGTCGCCGGTGTGACATAGATACCCTCGCGCACGCCCAGATGTGTAATAACGCCATCCACTTCCGCATACACCCGAACGCGCCGCCGGACGGTACGCTCCTTGTCCAGTCGAGCAACCTCGCTGCCGGTGACGCCGAGTGCAGCCAGCCGTTCTTTCGAGGCTTTCAACAGCAATTTGTTGGCACTACGCAGGGCTATGAGGTATTCCTCCTGCGCATTGACCAGAGTTGGCGAGTACAGTTCGAACAGCAGCTGGCCTTTTTCTACCGGATCACCCGTCGCTTTGGTTACAAGCTTTTCAATCCAGCCATCGACTCGCGTATGCACATGCTGCACTGTGTCTTCATCGTATCCAACGTAGCCGACTGTCTCTATTCGCCGCGACAATTCGCCGCGTTGCGCCTTGGCAGTCCGTACGCCCAGGTTATTGACTATCGTCGCGTCGATGGCTATCACCCCGGGCTGAGCATCGATGTCATTCGCATACACAGGCACCAAGTCCATTCCCATGGGCGACGTGCCGGGCTCATCGCGACGGAACTTTGGATCCATCGGCGCGACCCAATAAAGCACCTCGCGACTGCCACCCTCTGTGGATTGCGCAGCCATGTCGGAATTTGAATCCATGAATCGGCCGATCTGAATGCCGACAACGATTGCTGCCAGTGACACAGCGATAACGAAGATTGCTTTCTTCATCGTGGCATCCCTCCGAGGTTTGCCAGTACGGCATAACTCTGTGCTCGCTCCACCTGCAGGCGAATATGATCGATACGGGTATTGAGGTAGTCGATGGACGCTCGCATCACGTCCGCAAAGTCGCCGCGGTCGCTTTGGTAAGCCAGAAGCGATGCCTCAGCATGATCTCTCGCCTGAGCGAGGATTCGCGTATCGTACAAAGACACGCGGCGTGTTAAGTCACGCCAACGGGTATGCTCCGCGGCGAGTTGGCTTTGCATTTGACGCAGCGTCTGCTCTTTGACGGATTTCGCGGCGCTGTGCTCGTGCAAGGCCGCGGTCAGTGTGCTATCGACGGACCTTTTCCTGAAAAACGGCAGATCCACCGTGACGCCGAGACTAATGAAATCTGATCGTGGCCCACCCGAAGACAACATACCCTCGCGATAGCTGTAACCAAGGTCCAGTACCCATCTCGGCTTGGATCGTTGGTCGGCCAGGTCGACGCCTGCGCTGCGCGCTTCAATTTGAGCATCGGCCGCTCGTAGCGCTGGGTGCTCGAGCAGCCTGTCCTGCAGGGACTCGAGTGCGGGAACCTGGCCCCAACTGGGTAGCTTGGGTGCCAAAGACCGTTGCGCATTACCTCCGACCCACTCGCCTAGTGCCGATTGTGCACGCGCGCGTTGCCGTTCGATGTCAATTAGTCGGTCCTGAAGGCGGCTAAGTTCAAGCTCAGCACGCAACACATCTTGTTGACTCTTGCGACCTACCGAATACAGCGAGCGCGTGACCGTCGCCAGATCATCGAAGAATGGTCGCGACTCAGCCACCAAGGTATGAGCCCGATCCCAATAGTAGAAATCAAGCCAGGTATTGCGCACGGTGGTGAGCACATTGCGGCTGCGCGCCGCGGCGTTTTCGTTCATCTCGGCCGCAAGCCAATTATAATGTCGCGTACCAATTGAACGGGATTTTCCTGGTGGCAACGCCTGCTGCAGCCCAATTGCCGCGTGCGTCATGCCCTCGGTTCGGAAGCCGCCGGATTCGATCGGGAAGTTATTCAGGCCAACATGCAGCGTCGGATCGGGCAACTCGCCGGCAAGTACCGCACGCGCTTTAAGTGCGGCGGCCTTTGCCTTCATGGCTAATTCGCCGGGCTCCGCCGCAAGTGCAAGATCCTCGGCCTCGGCCAGTGTCAGCGGCACTCTCTGTTGCGCGTTCGCGGGCCATGCGAATAGCGCGCTCGTTGCAAGCGCTACAAAAAGTAATGTCGCGCACGTCGTTGCACGGCGCGTGTACTGCAATTCGGGCAAAAGCCCGTAAACAAGAAACATCAGTCAAACTCCTGCGTAAGAAACCGAAAAGGTTTACGACAAGGAGTTGGCTAATCCAGATAGACGCAGAACAGGACGTGTAGCGGTGGTGAAGTACCGCGGAGCCCGGGCGGGTCCGCCGCGCAATGCCGTTGCCCGGCAATTCGTGTTGGCAACTCGACCGTAGCGGGTGCCGTAACGAAAACGACAGCCGATACGGGTTTTGCTTCGAGTTTGTTGACGCGGGAGTCCGCCTTGGCGTCCTCGAGGTCACAGCAGTCCGATTGCATGGTGGCCCCGGTAGGACCGGTCTGATCCGTACCATGGCCATGGTGGGCCGCCGGTTCGTGTTCATCAGGAGGCGGACAATGCACGCACAAGTCGGCGCTCTGAAACGCCATCGCACATGGCAAAGCGGCCATGTTCAGCCACAGCACGGCGGCCAGACCTAAGACACTGCGTCTCCGGGCGGCAAATCGGGACCTGGCTGCAAAACGATCGAACATACGGCCCTTTTTAGACCTTTCGCCCCCGTGGCGCAAGGAACTGAGCTAGGTTTTGGGGCCGATATGCGCCACGCCACGCTCTGCGGCTAGACGCACTTGCTTGCGACGCTCCTCGAGCCTGGCCCGCCGATCCTCATCCGCCTCGTTCACACACTTAGGGCAGGAGACCCCTTCGCGATAGTCGGGTGACGCCAGTTCCTCGGTGCTTAGCGGCCGCCGGCATGCATGGCACTGGACGTAGCCGCCCTCCGCGAGATCGCGGTCTACGGCAACACGGGTATCAAAAACGAAACACTCACCGCCCCAGCGATTTCTATCGGCCGGAATCTGTTCCAGGTAATTCAGTATGCCGCCTTGCAGGTGATAAACCTCGTCGAAACCCAGCTCCAGCATTAGTGCTGTCGCCTTCTCGCAACGAATGCCGCCTGTGCAGAACATCGCCAGCGGCCGACCATGAGCTGTCGCGGCCAGTTCTTCTGCGAATGCAGGAAATTCCCGAAAACTGTCGTTGCCCGGATCGATAGCGCGAGGAAATGTCCCGACTTCATGTTCGTAGTGATTGCGCGTATCAATGACCAGCACGTTGGGATCGTCAATCAACTCGTTCCATTTCTCGGGCGGGACATGCTTGCCGGTTTTTTCGTGCGGCAGGATATCGGGCCGGCCGAGGGTGACAATCTCCTGCTTTGTGCGTACCCGCATGCGTCGAAACGGAGCGACGTCGGCAACGGTCCAACGCGCATCGAGTTCGTCGCTGATATCGAAACGGTCCTGTAGCCACCGAAAAACGTCACGGATACCGACCTTACTGCCGGCCAGCGTGCCGTTAAAGCCTTCGGTCGCCACGAGAATTGTGCCGAGCAGTTTATGCTGTTCGCAAATCGCCTGCAATTCGTCGCGCAAGTTTTGCGGCGCATCGACACTCAGGAACCGGTAGAACGATACAACGTTCACAATACAACGTTCACGCTTCAACACCTCGCTCTTCTTCGGACACTGTTAGAGACAAGATGCTATGGCGAATCTCTTCTCCGAGCACCAATCGCGCATCGGCGCCGATACTATTGATGCTCTCATCGAACTCGATAAACCCGTCGGCATTGCGGCGCAACACCTTTAGTTCCTGCAGGCTGCGAATGAAATCGTGGAACAGTGTCTTGTTAAAGAAATCAGGTGAATGGAGGCCGTAGATCATCGACAGCCGCTCAGCACTTTGTTGGCACATGCCTTCCAGTCGCAAGCGGGTCAAGTTGCCTGAGCCGTTGCGAACCAATATCGCGATGACAAGGTAGAAACGTTGCAGCATGGGCACCATTGATTGCCCCAGCATCAACAGCTGGAATGCCTTTTCAGACCCTGCGGGTGGCCGAACAAGCGTCTGCCGGCTGTCTCCAACGGTCAAAAGCTCCATATCTATCAGGGAGTTGATGGCTTCTGAGGTGACCTCGTCGATAGCCTCATCAGCCCACTTCAGATTGAGCTCTTTTCGCATAAACGGATATATGAGCCGCAGCAAACGCTGCAGTTCCGCATGTTCGAGTCGCTGCCCTTGAATGAAACAACACGCGACCGCGGCGGGCACTGCGAGCAAATGCAGAATGTTGTTGCGGAAATAGGTCATTAGCACGGCCGTATGCTCGGCCATATGAACGACCTCGCCCATCGGGTGTGACGTCCGCGTCAGAACGTCTAGCTTTTCACCGTGCTCGATAATGCGGTCGGCGCTCCAGTCCGGCGTTGTCACAGAATCGGAGTAGTTGAAACGCTTCATGAGACTGACAGTTAGATTTAACTGCCGCCGCAGTTCATCAATACCGATTTTTTGCTTGGGCGTTGCCAGTAACACGTAGGCAAGCAGGCTGTTCGGCGTAACTGCAGCGGCGGCGTTGACGCCGCTCATTATTTGATCGCCGATCTCATCGACGACACCGGGAAGCCAATCAGGCCGGTCGCCGTCGTCCGACTTGTACTCGCGCCAGCCCGGATGCATTCGATCCAGCACGGAATCCAGCTCAATCGGTTCCGCGATATTGACGTAGACATTGCCGAAATGCCCGCGCAGTGACTTAACCGATCGAATCAAGCCACCCAGCGATTCCTTTTTCTTCGCCGCACCGCCCATTTCACTAATAAAAGAATCACCTTCGATTAGTTTTTCGTAACCAAAATAGATTGGCACAAAGACGACCGGTCGCTGCTGTGACTTGATGTAGGAATTGATCGTCATCACCAGCATGCCACCTTTTGGCTTGAGCAGCCGCCCGGTCCGGCTACGCCCACCTTCGACGAAATACTCAATCGAGTGCCCTCTTACGAGAATCTGGTGCAGGTAAGCGTCAAAAACCGCCGCATAGAGACGGTTGCCCTTAAAACTGCGGCGCAGAAAAAACGCGCCGCCGCGTCGCAGGATGCCGCCGACAATCGGCATATTCAGATTGATGCCGGCGGCGATGTGCGGCAAATGCAAACCTTGTTCGTAGACAATGTAGCCGAGCAACAGGTAATCGAAGTGGCTGCGGTGACACGGTACGTAGACGACCTCTTTTTCCCGGGCCACCTCGTGCAGGCGTTCAATGTGGTTCAGTTCGATGCCGTCGTAGATGCGGTTCCACAACCACCTGAGAAAGCGCTCAACGATGCGAATAGTCGGGTAGGAAATATCCGCCGCTATTTCCAAAGCATATTTCTGCGCTTTGCGCCGCGCGACTTCCTGTTTACGAAAATCGTCACCCGCGTCAGCAACGATTGCGCGACGCACCGCTGGCGCGCGCAATACCTGGTTAACCAGCGTACGTCGGTGCGACAGATCGGGGCCAACGGTGGCAACCCGGCGTTTGCGAAAATGGACGCGCAGAATCCTGGAGACCTTGCGATAGGCAATAGCCGATCCTTTCCCCTCGGATTCGAGAGACCGTAACGGCAAGGCATGGCTGAATCGCAGCAGAGTATTTCTGCCGAGCAGTAAGGTCGCGAAAAATTTGCGTGTGCGCCCGGCAACATCCCAATCTTCGGAGAACAGCAGCTTCACGAGCGAACGCTCTTTATCGGGAGATCTTCCCCAATAGATCGCAACCGGAATCAACAATAAGTTTTGTTCGCCGTGTTCGGACGCCTCTACCAGTCGCAGCAGTCGCTGTGATCCCGTCTTGCGGGGCCGCCTGTAGAAGAAGCCTTTCATGCGGCGCAAAATAACGAAGCGTTTGTGCTCGCGCACGCCGCAGAACTCGAATGCTTCCGTGGGAGAAGGCAAGCCATGCTTTGTACATGCGCGCTCGAGCGCCAGCACGTCCGCCAACCCGCCTGTTTCAAGGACGTAACAGACAGCCGCATTCTTGTCCGTGATTAACTCGGCGGGCAATTCGGGCTGGATGGCGGGTCGTGCCCAGAGAACGAACACTTTGCCTGCCAGCCAATAGAGCGGACGAACGATAAAACCTGCGATGTGCATGGCGCGTAAGTCTACCGGATTCGCCGCAACAGGCTAAGTTTGAAAAGCGCGGTTTTGGATTTGCGCGCGGAGGAATGCGCCTGGAGCTTTGCGCTCCAGGCGCCGTGGATCTTAGTCTCCCATAGCGTCTTTGAGGGCAGCCTCAGCGTCGTCTTTCTTTTCCATCAAGACATCTTCAACACCTTCGGCATCTTGCATTGCATCTTTAGCAGCGCCCATTGCATCGTCCGCCATTTCGCCAGCCGCGCCCTTCGCATCATCGATCGCGCCAGCAGCTTTATCCATAGCACCGTCTGCCATTTCGCCAGCCGCGTCGGCCATGTCGCCAGCTGCGCCGGCCATGTCACCCGCTGCGCCGGCAGCATCATCCATTGCACCTTTGGCGGCGTCCATCGTGTCACCAGCGACACCTTTGGCCGCGTCAGCTGCACTTTCCATCGAACTGCCCGGATCCTTGCCGCCCAAAAAGTACCAGCCCACGCCCAGCAGCACGACCAGTCCAACTATCCAAAGAATTTTCATACTTTTCCTCCCAACTCTCCGATTCAATCGGATGTTTTATTAATGAAATATGTCAAATATCCGTTTATCTCTTCGATGTTCGCCGTCAGTCGGTGGTCTCCGTCTACCAAATGTAACGTAGCACCGCAGCTGCCAGCGAAACGAATACTGTTCTCTGCCGGGACAATCTCATCATGCCAGCCGTGCACAATGCAAATCGGGATCGCCGGCGCCGGCGGAGTCAACTCTTCATAGCCATCTACGTAGTAGGCAGGCGCGAGCACAAACAGCCCGATAGCCCCAAGTTCCGCGGCTGCGGCCGTCGCCACATGGCCTCCCATACTGGACCCGACCAACAGTAGTGCATCGTCGATATGCGCGCATTCGCGCACCAGTTTCTCGACGCGCTCACTGGGGTCGGCAATGCCCTGGTAGTCAATGCTGTCCACCTGGCAGCCGAGATTCCTGGCGCATTCGGCCATCGACCGAATCTTGGTGCCCCAGGGTCCGCTTTCCTGCCCGTGCGAAAAAATCACTGTTGTCATACGAGTATTCCATCCCCTGAATCGCACAGTTCTTCGATATGGCGAACCAGCAACCAGTCGCGATCCTGCCCCCAAACGAAAAAATCACCCATTCGAATCGTCGGCACGCCCCAGGAACCCGACGCCAACATCGAGTCGCGATTGGCGTCGATCGTCGAGCGCCATTCATCGCTCGCCATTGCCGCCTTGGCATCAGGCCAAAACAATCCAGTCTTGCCCGTGATTTTACGCATACCACTGTCGGTCGACACGTCAACAGCCTGCGCCCAGATCGCTTCCCCGGCATTGAGGACAAAGTCTCGCTCTCGCTTTTCCGATTCCGCGTATTGAAAAACAGCAAGACAGCGTTCTGCGCCTGCACCGACGGAGTCCGCGATTCTCCCGAACTCGATTGCCTGTCGCTCCGCCTCGCGGCTCGCATCCTTGATGATATAGAGCAATTTTATTTTCGGTACCTGCATGCCGCGCATGACCATTGGCAGCACAGGTCGCAGCTTTACGACCACGCCGAATGCATTCGCTATCTTAAATGTCCGCCTTAGAGCGAGATACGAATAAGGACTGCGAAAAGAGTAGAAAAACTCGAGCGGTGGCAAGTCCTTGGCGGAATCGGGTGGTGACACAGGCAGGGTGTATTGCATCGCCTGGCGCGCAGATGCCAGGGTCGCACAGGCAGCGCGTGTGCCCGCAAGACCGAGCCCGTCCAGCCGATCGAGAAGATAATGAAGACGGTCGACGCCCCAATACCATTCACCCTCGTAATGCAGCATCGTGCTGTTGTAATGCCCGAGTTTCTCCTGGCGCTGCTGCGACTGCGCAATAACGTCGTCGGACAGTCCTTTGATCTCGCGTCCTCGGCTCATGCGCGACGCTGCTTCGATATCGCCTCGCCAGAAAACGTTTAGCGCCAGAAGTAATTCTTCATTGCGTTCACTGTCACTTTCGCAAGCAGCGATCGCATCGAGCATGGCAACACGGTGTTCGATCGGCGGGCTTGAGCCTTTGTCAAGAAATGGAACTCCGAGTTCGCGTGCAAGCCGTCTGCAGTCCTCGATCGCATACTCGGCGAGCAACTCCGGCGCCGGCTGATACTCGTCACCGCGCGCCTCGGACAAATATAGCCGCAGCTCGACACCGTAATGCGCTGCAAGGCTTGGCAAATAGCAGGCCAGCAAATACGAATAGGGATCGTCAAGTTGCAGGAACGCCGATACAACATGAGGCCGCCGAAGCACGCGCCGGCGAAACTCACATGCGCCGCGCTTTGCATTGC
>Ga0265303_10003056_pt1 | contig 10439 bp, 8 predicted proteins | sample Helome_2_FD_192494 | JGI IMG/M metagenome (GOLD analysis project Ga0265303, IMG submission 192494) | Marine sediment microbial communities from subtidal zone of North Sea - Hel_20160317 (Illumina Assembly) | ecosystem: Environmental > Aquatic > Marine > Subtidal zone > Sediment ... | reverse complement strand
CTTCGACATGGGCAGCCTGATCGGCATGCCCGGTTATATGAATGCTGTTTGGTACCTGTCTCTTCTGACCATCGGCGTGGGGTACATCGCCGGCAAAGGCGGCGTGGCCTTCATCATTGGAGGCTATGTCTGTTACTGGATCCTGGCGCCGATGCTGGCTGGCCTGGAAATGTTTCCGGTTGACCCTTCCAGTGGGACAGTCACCGAAGAGCCCAATGCACTGCGGCTGCTGCTGTTTCGCCCTGTTGGCATCGGCATGTTGATCGGCGGCGCAGTGGCCGGTGTCGTTATGGCCTTTCCGATGATCGTCAGCGCGGTGCGCAGCATGCAGAATGCGGCAAAGGCCGAATCGGCCCTTTCCAAGGATGAAATGCCGATCAAGCTACTGTATGCAGCGATCGGCGGAGCCGCTATCCTGCTGGCGGTCATGGCGGTGCTCTCTACCGACAAAATGGGCCTGGGCCGGGGGCTGGTGATGGCCCTGGTCGGGACACTCTGGGTCTGGATCGCCGGAGTCATTCTTTCCGAAGCCATCGGCCGCACCAACTGGTCGCCGCTATCAGGTATGACCCTGATCGCGGTAACGATCCTCATTTTCATTTCCAGCGGCCTCGGCGACACCAAGGCGGCCATTGTGTCAGCCGTCATGGTCGGCGCGGCTGCTTGCGTCGCGATGTCGCAGGCGACCGACCTGATGCTGGACCTCAAAACCGGTTACCTGGTGGGAGCAACACCGCGTAAACAGCAACTGGGTCAGTTTATTGGTGCGTGGCTGGGCCCGATCGTTGTGATCATCCTGATTTTCGTGCTGAATGAAGCATACGTGCTGGGTAGCGACAAGTTACCCGCGCCGCAGGGACAGGCCCTGGCAAGTATGGTCAACGGCATCATGGGTGGAGACGTACCCGGGCAGAAATACCTGGCGGGAGCCGGCCTGGGCGCAATGCTCAGCCTGTTCCAGCCAGGACTGGGAATAACGGTTGGGCTGGGGTTCTATTTACCGTTCAACATCGTACTGACCTACAGTATTGGTACAGCCCTGAGGGTGGCTAGCGACTACAAGATGGGCCACTCTTTTGCCGAGAACACAGGGATACCGGTCACCGCCGGCTTTATTGTCGGCGAGGCGCTGGTCGGCGTGGGCTACGCGATCTCAATGATCCTGAAGGCGGTGTGAAGATGAAACTGTTTGGAATAATCCTGGTGGCTGCATCTTTCCTGGCGGGCTCATTCGTGACGGTGCTCGACCCACGCGAGGTCAATTGGTACTACATGATCCCTGCTCTCCTGACAGGCCTGGCCGGTCTATGGCTGTACCGCAAGGCACGACACAAGGAAACACGAGGCGGAGACAAACTGGCCGGCAATATGGCCATCCTGCATACCAGCCTGACAAGCATTCTTCGCAACCTGGAAGAACTCTGTGCGCGCGGTGAAGACTTGCCTGTCTACGAAGCGCGTTACGAGATCGACCGATTGTTCCGCGATGACCTGAACAATTTCGCCGACGCCAGGGAAAGCATGATCCACATCTTCGGCATCCAGAACTACGCGGACGTCATGAGTAATTTTGCGGCCGGTGAACGTTACATCAACCGGGTCTGGTCGGCCTCTACAGATGGTTATGTTGATGAAGTCCGGATGTACCTCGAACGTGCCCGGGCGCAATTCACCGAAGGCAACCAGCATTTTGACGAGTTATGGTCCGAACACTCCACAGACCCTTCGGTCCAGCCGGCCGGTTGATATTCCGTCCACCTGCAGGACGGACATGACGAAATAGAGACTATTTTGTAAAAATTGCGTTAGTTGAGCCGAAACGACATTGAATCCACGTTATAAACAATTGACTGCGACGTCGCGCAAGTTATACCCTTCTGGGTTCGGAACATTTAGTAAGTAAGTTTCATCCGTTTTCCACTTTTCAGAGCCGAGATCAAGCATGCTAATCAATCGAATGAATAAAATGCTCTTGTTGAGCGCAATTCTGGTTGCCGCCATACCTGTCTGTTTCTCCACATCCGTTTTTGCCCAGGCAACGGTGGACCAGGTGACCCAGGCGGGCGAGAAACGCACCGACGCTGGTGCTGCCGAGCAACAACGTGTCGAGCAAATCGCCGACCAGACTGACAGTTTAGTCAATGACTACAACACGCTTTCCAAGGTTGTCGACGGGCTAATCATTTACAACAGCCTTCTGCAGCGGCAGGTGGATAATCAGGAAGCAGAAAAAGTTGCGCTGACTGAGTCCATGGGCAACGTCGCACTTATCGAGCGTCAGATCATCCCGATGATGAGCCGCATGCTTGATTCTTTAGAGCAGTTTATCCAGCTGGATACGCCTTTCCTGCTTACAGAGCGGACAGAACGCCTGGAAAGACTGCGCGGTATGATGGAACGCTCAGACGTTTCATCGGCGGAGAAATTCCGGCGCGTTATCGAGGCCTACCAGATCGAAAACGACTATGGCCGCACGATCGAAGCGTACAAGGGTACGGTGCCAATCAACGGCAATCAGCAGGAAGTCGACTTCCTGCGCATCGGCCGCGTTTCACTGGCCTATCAATCAATCGGCGCCGCTCACACCGGTGCATGGGATGACGCAGCCCGTGACTGGGTAGAACTGGACGCCTCCGAATTCAAGAACCAGGTCTCCGACGGTATCCGGGTAGCTCGCAAGCAGGTTGCCCCGGACCTCCTGGTCATCCCCGTCGCTGCTCCTTCTGAGGAATGATCATGAAAAACAGAATATTCAAAGCAGCATTGATTGCTGGACTCGTATTTGGCCTGGGCAACACCGCATATGCGGCACAGGCTGTTTCCATGGAAGAACTGCTTCAGCAGGTCAAAACCGGTCGGGTTAACGACGCCGCCGAAAACAAGGCGCGTATCGCTGAATTCCAGAAGGATCGCAGCCGCCAACAGCAGCTGATCCGCAACATGCAAGCGGAGCAGACAAAGCAGGAGCAGCTTTCCCAGCAACTGGAAACGACCTTCGAAATCAACGACGCTCAAATCATCGATCTTGAGCGGGCCCTGCAGGAGCGCCTCGGCGAACTGAAGGAACTGTTCGGTGTATTGCAGCAGGCAGCAGGCGATGCGCGCGGTAATTTCGATACTTCCGTTACGCAAATCCAGTTCCCTGATCGTGGTGAATGGCTGACCGAGTTCGCCCAGAAGATGGGTTCAACTACCCGCATGCCCACGCTTGAAGAGATTGAGCGGATCTGGTTTGAACTGCAGCGCGAAATGACCGAATCAGCCAAGGTTGTGAAACTCAACACCACGGTGATTAACGCCAGCGGTGAAGAAGAGCAGCGTGATGTTGTTCGTGTCGGGCTTTTCAACGTGGTTTCAGACGGCAAGTACCTTGAGTACGTACCGGAAACCGGGCGCCTGATCGAGTTGCAGCGTCAGCCGGCAGGTCGTTACACCGGCCGCGCGGATGACCTTCAGGACGCCTCAGGCGGTCTGAACGCATTCGCGGTCGATCCTACCCGTGGCCAGCTACTCGCCTTGCTGGTGCAGTCTCCCGACCTGATGGAGCGCATCGCACAGGGCAAACAAGTGGGTTACGTGATCATCGCCCTCGGTATCGTCGGTCTTGCTATCGCTATCTGGAGACTGCTCGCACTCTCTGCAACCGCAGCGAAGGTAAACCGTCAGACCAAGAACCTCGAGCAGGCTGGCAACAATCCTCTGGGCCGTGTTCTGAAGATTGCGCACGACAATCCAAATTCAGACGTAGAAGCACTTGAGCTGAAACTGGGTGAGCAAATTCTGAAAGAAACTCCGAAATTCAACTCGATGCTGCCGTTCCTGAAAATCATTTCAGTGGTTGCCCCGCTACTCGGTCTGCTGGGTACGGTTACCGGTATGATCGTCACGTTCCAGGCCATCACGCTGTACGGCGCCGGTGATCCGAAACTGATGGCTGGTGGTATCTCAACCGCTCTTGTGACCACGGTATTGGGCCTGGTTGTTGCCATCCCGACCGTATTCCTGCACACCCTGGTGCAGAGCCGTGCTAAACGTCTCACGCAGATTCTCCAGGAAGAGGCTGCCGGCATGCTTTCCGAGCGTGCTGAAAGAATGGCATAAAGCGATGGAAGTCATCTTCTACTATCTGCCATTCCTTGAGACGATCAGGGCCTTTATGGAACTCGGGGGTCCGGTGCTGAATGTCATCGGCATCGTTACCCTGATCATGTGGATGCTGATCATCGAGCGCATCGTGTATTTCCGTACGGGCCACAAAAAGCTCATCAGAAATGCTCATATCTACTGGGACGACAGAACTGACTTCTCGTCCTGGCAGGCTCACCAGATCAGAACCCGCATCATTTCACAGGTATCTGCGAATGCGGAGCGCAACATGGCGCTGATCAAGACCTGTGTCGCGCTGTGCCCCCTGCTGGGCCTGCTCGGCACGGTCACGGGCATGATCGAGGTTTTCGAGGTCATGGCCATTTCAGGATCAGGCAACCCGCGCTCCATGGCTTCAGGTGTATCCAAGGCCACCGTGCCTACGATGGCAGGAATGGTAGCCGCGCTTTCCGGCGTAGCCATGTCTGCTTACCTGGAAAACAAGGCCCGCAGGGAACGTGAGTTCATCGCTGACGAATTAATGATTGAGCACGGCTGAAGGGACGCCCCTTCCGCCTGCTGATTTAGGAGAAAGAACAATGCGGCAACATTTAGCCCAACAGTACGAGGACGAAGAGTCTGAGATCAACATCACGCCTATGCTGGACGTGGTGTTCATCATGCTCATCTTCTTCATCGTGACAGCCACGTTTGTGAAGGAGGCCGGGATCGAGGTTAACCGTCCTGACGCAGCAACCGCTGTCAAACAGGAGAAAGCCAATATCCTGATCGCCATCGGCCCGAACAATGACATCTGGCTTGATCGTCGCCAGATCGATATCCGTTCAGTCCGGCCCAATATCGAGCGCCTGCACGCCGAGAACCCGCAGGGTTCCGTGGTTATCCAGGCCGATAAAGAGTCGAAAACTGATACGCTGATTCAGGTGATGGATGCAGCCCGCTTAGCTGGGGTATTCAATGTATCGATTGCGGCAAACGAACGTTAGAGAGGCATATCATGTCGGCCACAATTATTGAAACATTGGAAGTAAGTAAAACCGGCAATATTGTTCGGATGGCGATCGGCATGGTGCTCGGTCTGGTTGTCACGGCAGGCCTGTTCTGGTTTATGCAGTACCTGATCGAAACGGCGGATCGCGAACTCAACGAGGGCGCATCCGGCCACCTGCTCGATTTTGTCAGGCTCAAGCGGGACGAATCCATTGAACGCCGTCAGCTGAAACCCAAAAAGCCGCCACCGCCGGATGCACCGCCGCCCCAGCCGCCAACGCCGCAGCTGGATACCCTGAACCCGAATGCGGAAAAAATCGCCATTTCAGCCGCACCTGTTGAGACGGATATTGAAATGAGCGGTGGCTTCAGCCTGGGCGTCGGTGAGGGTGATTACCTTCCCATTGTTAAGGTTGCACCGATTTATCCGCAGCGCGCTCTTTCAAGAAGCATCGAAGGTTTTTGCGTGGTTCAGTATACGGTGACCAAGAACGGTACCATTCGCGACCCATTCGTGGTGGAAGACCAGTGCTCCAGTACACTGTTCCACCGGGCGTCGGTACAGGCCGCTCTGAAGTTCAAGTACAAACCCCGCGTTTTGGACGGCCAGGCTGTCGAAGTACCGGGTGTACAGAACAAATTCACCTACGAAATTACAGAATAGGCAAGAAAACCTATGGACAGACGTATGTCAAAACTGATTGTCGCTCTTGTTGTGGGCGTGATGCTGGCAAGCACTGCCGGCACTGCTTTTGCCCAGAAAGATAAAGAGAAGAAAAAGACCAAAGAAACCGTGGCCATGAGCCAGGGGGTTTATGAAAGCCTTACTGAAATCCAGGAATTGATGGAAGCCAAAGATTATGCTTCTGCGCAAAGACTGACCGAAGAACTCCGGCAGAAAAAAAAGCTGACCCCTTACGAGCTGGCGCAAATCTGGAACATTACGGCTTATTCGTACTATCTGCAGGAACGTTACCAGGATGCGATCGCCGCTTATGACAAGGTCATGGCGCAACCTGAACTGCCCGAAGCATTGATGCTCAGCACGCTGAAGACCAAGGCGCAGCTGCAGTTCACACTGGAAGATTATGAGGGCGCACTGGCCACCGTGCGTAACCTGATGGCCAATATCTCAGAACCCAGTGCCGATGTGTTGATGCTGGAAGGCCAGGCACTGTTCCAGCTGGCCCGCTACGATGAGGCCCTGGTGCCCATCAAGACGGCTATTGATATGTACCGCAACCAGGGGCAGACTCCGAAGGAAAACTGGCTGTTGCTGCTCCGGGTGATTTACTTTGAGCAGAAAGATTACGACAGCATGATCGGCGTGGTCAAAGACCTGATCGTCTACTATCCCAAAGACACGTACGTCCTGACCCTGGCAGGAATTTACAGTGAGTTGGGCGATACCAAGAAACAATTAACCCTGACCGAAGTACTGTACGAAAAGGGTTATCTCAATACGGCTTCCCACATCACCAACCTGGCTAATCTTTACCTGCTGCACGGTTTGCCATACAAGGCAGCCACGGTGCTGGAAAAAGAAATGAACGCCGAGATCGTCAAATCCAACGAGCGAAACCTCAGGTTGCTGTCACAGGCATGGTATCAGTCCCGTGAGGACGAGAGAGCGATTCCACCGCTTGCGCGTGCCGCTGAAATGACCAAGGAAGGCGAACTTTACGTACGCCTGGGCCAGGCCTATATAAACATGGAAAACTGGAGTGAGGCCGCGACATCAATTCAGACCGGCATCAAACTGGGCGAGCTCAAACGCTCCGATACGGCCAACATCATGCTGGGCATGGCGCTGTTCAACATGAAACGCCTGGAGCAGGCGCGTCGCGCGTTTCAAAGCGCCTCCAGCGATAACCGCTCAAAGCGTGCTGCTACACAGTGGATAGCCTACGTCGACAGCGAAATTAAGCGGCGTGACCTGATGAAGCAGACACTGCCGGACTACCAGCCGAGAGAACGGGACGATCTGCTGGACGTTCTGGAAGAACAGCAGCAGTAAGGCTCTCAAGCAAGACAAAAAAAAGCCCCGTTTAACGGGGCTTTTTTTTCGTTCGAATAACGCAGGCTAACTAAGAGCCACAACGTCTATCTTAATTTTCTCCATTACCTTTTCGCTGGTATGGCTACTGAAAGTAGCAGCCAGTCCCTTACGGGAACTGCAGCCAAGGATAACCATGTCAGCACTGACTTTTTCGGCCATTCCTGAGATCACATCTTCCGGCTTGCCCATGTCGCGATGAATCTGCTCTCGCGGCAATCCGCTCATCCTGCCGATCAACGCCCTGTCAGGGAAGTCCTCGCTGCCCTTATAGGCATTCACAATGTGAAGCTCAGCTTCAAAATATTCCGACAGGAACAAACCGCGTTCTATGATTCTTTCATTCAACGCAACATGCGCTGCGTCAGTGGCCTGGGTATTAACCGCAGCCAGGATGCACTGGATGGGTGCGGTGGTGCCTACGTCACAGATGACAACGTCACAAGTCGCCTGGCGAACCAGGTCCCACTTGGAATCAGTGATTCCTGTTTTGTGCTCGGCAGACTCCTCGGACAACATGATGGTGTCGCAGTTATAGCGCTCAGCCGCCGAGGTAATGGAAGCACGCCAATCCCGGGTCCAGAAAAATTCCGCGGTGTAACCAACCCCCAGCTCATCCAGTGGGCGCAGCAGCTCGTTGAACGAGGTGTTTGTGCGCAAGACGTCTACAGGTGCATCAGGGTCCGTCTTATCAGGGCTTTCGAACCCGATTAACACGTGAAAATCAAGGTCCCACTTACGTGGTTGACGAACAATTTCGAGCATACGCTCCATGGCGAGGTGCGTCTCATGAGACGGATCAACGATTACCAGGAATTTTCTTTTTTCCACTTAAAAACCCTCCGGGGAATTTTCTATTGTTAACCAAACCCGACACCGGGTCCGGATATTCTACCTGATATAGAGCTGGAATCCCGCCCACTCCCTGAAATTTGATGCGTTGACAGATTTCATCCTCATTTTCCTGGCTCTCGACAACGCGTCGACAACATCCCGGGAGCTTTCCAGTTCCTGGTAAAAATCACGCATTAATCCCGCCGTTTCAGAATCCCCAAAAGGCCACACAGAAGCGACAACACTGGTTGCTCCAGCCTGTAGAAAATCTGAAACAAGACCCAGTCTGCTGTCGAAACTGGAGTGATTTGTCCCCATAACTTCCGTCTGGCTGAGGACGACCAGGCTGCTATTGATACCCAGGCCGCGTATATCACCCGGACCCAGGTATTCTGCGACCGACTGGCTGTCCGCCTTTGACATAAGCAATCGGGACCGATCCGGAAACGCCAGGTCGATGCTGCCCGGCGCTGCCAGGTGTACCAGGCCGGAACCCGTAAAATGCTCATCACTGAACTCTTCCCTGTTCAGCGCAACGCCCTGGACCATGTGCAATCCGGGCCCCACGAACACGTCGGCCACCGCGGTCATTTCAGCTGAAACGGTAATGTCGTACGTGAACAGTTGCTGTGTTGTCTGCGGATCACCTGCGAGGAACACCTGATCACGATAGGAGTCGGGGAGCAGTACATGCCGCCTGCCCGCAGCGGCAAGCGTCATCAGGTTGACGACCTGGTAGTCGCTGGCCAGGAACTGACCGTCAAGCCTGAGTATATCCAGCGGAAATCCATTGAGCGGCCCCGCGGGCAGCAGGTATATACGGCGCCCCAGCGATTCCTTGAAAGGCCGCAGCAACAGCCGCCCGGCCGAGTCCAGATCCGGGATCACCGAAGAACCTCCCCGGCTGGCTTGTTCCCTCAGCGTTTCCAGCCAGTCTGCACTGGCTCTGCGGCCGGACAGTCTGACCAGGGACACACCGCCACGCTTCCCCAGCAACGCGTAGTCTGCGTTTTTTCCAAAATAATAGGTCAGCAGACATTCGTCAGCTGCGAAACCAGCAAGAAGCCCGTCAAGAGCATCGGCATCCAGCGGCCGCAAGCCTGCACGGAAAGAACCCCGCAAAGAACTGATTTCCTGCGCGGTCTGTACCGCCAGTTGGCCGGTGTCGTCTCGGTTCGTGCTTTCAAGCCGCGCGATGAGTGCACGCAGGGAACTCTCCTGTTCACCGGTAATTCCCTCGATAGTACGTTCAACCTGATCCTGTCCTTCAATCAGCCTGATCCGGTCCAGCGCCAGCAAGGCCTGTTTCCCATCAACTTTTCCTGCAGCAGCATTCCCCGGTCGCGCCAGGACGATGGCCATGTATTCCTGGAAAATGCTAGCTTTGTTCTGCCAGTACCAGGCGCCGGCGACACCCGGAAGGGATTGCCGGAAGAACAGGAGTTCATCAGTCAGCCCCTCTATTTCAGTCAGCGCCTCGCGACCCCTGCCCTCACGTCGCAATATCTTCGCCCGGACAAATGCCGCATCCATCATCAATTCCGGAACCGCGCTATTTCTCAGTGCGTCATATGACGAGCGGATCTTTGCAGTGGTACATGAGCCACCCCCTCCGTTTTCCGCCTGCAACAGACACAGGTACAGGTCTGCTCGCTGGCTACCGATGCGGTCACCGTGTTCCAGCGCCGCTTGCTGACTCTGAACCAGCAGATTGCGTGCCTTCGAACTGCCGCTGCCACCTTGATGCCAGGCATCCAGGGCTGACTCGAAGAGGAATTCCGACCGGGCCCGACCGGAGACTGCCAGCCTCCCCTGCCTCTGTCTGAACCGGTCCATCTGCTCGAATTCACCCTGGTTGCGATAAATCTGCGCCAGGCTGTCGAAGGCCCGGATCAAAGCTTTCCGGTTCATCTCCTGGGGTGCGCGGGGAATCGATTCCAGGATCAGGCTTGTGGCCTGCGCCATGTCACCGCTTGAGTAATTTGACCAGGCCAGTTCAAGTCCGGTCGGTCCCCAGGGCTTTATGCCCGGGTTTTCCTTCTGCAACGCCAGGGCCTGAGAAAGTTCCCTCGCGGCTTCAGGGTAACGAAAAGCATGGTTGAGAAGCCTGCCTTTCTCATACAGGTTATCTGCAAGTTCCTGCTCTGCATCGCTGGCCAGTTCGTTTCCAATGTCCTCAAGCATTTCGATCGCACCGGCCGTGCTGCCCAGGGTTTCGTAGGCAGTTGCGGCCGTGCTTCGGATCTCATTTGTCAACTCAGAATCATTGGCTGAAAAGGAAACGTCCAGGGCACGCTGGTACTGCCGGACAGCATCTTCAAGCCGGTCCTGCTGCTCGTATACCAGTCCATCGTTAAAAAGGGCACGTGCCTTTTCGGACCTGAAACCCTGTTGGTCGGCAAGAAGTACGACCTTATCCAGCACGCTGTGGGCCTGCTCGAAACGCGCGATT
>Ga0265303_10003055_pt1 | contig 10439 bp, 5 predicted proteins | sample Helome_2_FD_192494 | JGI IMG/M metagenome (GOLD analysis project Ga0265303, IMG submission 192494) | Marine sediment microbial communities from subtidal zone of North Sea - Hel_20160317 (Illumina Assembly) | ecosystem: Environmental > Aquatic > Marine > Subtidal zone > Sediment ... | reverse complement strand
TCTCGGGTGCCGTCTTCTCGCCACCGCGTCACGGCCAGATCATTCCAGCGGCTGTAGCCGCCACCAGCATTGGTGAGCATCACGTGATAGCGGCCATTGGACAACAGCTGCACCTCGGGGACCGGCGTATCGGGACTGCTCAGCACGCGTATCGGAATCCGCGAGCTGTGCGCGCCCGACTCGATGGCGCTGACTTCAGCACTGTGGACATATAAGGCGGAGGATCTCGGTATCCGCTCTTGCAACAACAGCAGCGTCGCCTGCAAAAGCGGGTCGGATGCGAAACGCTTCTGCATCGGCCGGTCGAGCAGTAGCCAGGCCAGAGCAAGCAGGCTCATGCCCTGGTGATGAGCCATGTAGGAGTGCAACAGTGCATGCGATTCGCCGCGACGCTGGCGTGCCGGCGTGTAGTCGATCGCTTCGTGAAAGCCAAACTGCCCTTCCGCCCCGGCGGCAGAAAGGCGTTGCAGGTTGAGACAGGCCGCCTCCGGCGTCACCATCAGGGCGAGTGCCGAAGCATAGGGCGCAACCACCATGTCATCGACCAGCCCGCGCTTCAGCCCCAGGCCGGGCACACCGAACGCGCGGTACTGATAGTTCAGGTGTACGTCCACCGTATTGTAACCGGACTCGGACATCCCCCAAGGCACGTCGCGCTGCTGGCCGTACTGGATTTGACGCGCCACCGCCGCCTTGGCGGTCTGATCAAGCAGTGTGTGCTCATAGGTCGGCATCACCAGTTGCGGCATCAGGTACTCGAACATCGAGCCGCTCCAGGAAAGCAGAATCGGTTGACCGCCGGCGCTGGTCAGCAGGCGTCCCAGCGCAAACCAGCTCTCCTGCGGCAGCTGTCCTTGGGCGATGGCGACGAAAACGCTGAAGCGGGCCTCCGACGCGAGCAGGTCGTAGTAACTTGCATCGCGGCGTCGCGCGTCGACGTTATAGCCGATAGAGAGCAGGCGTGATTGCCTGTCGTAAAGGAAGTCATACTCCATGTCCGCGAATTCGCCGGCCCGAAGTACCAGGTCTTGGATGGCCATGATCTGGGCCTGAGCGCGTTCGCTGCCGAGTTCGATCCGCCGGCGCAGCTCGGCCAACCACACTGCCTGCGCCGCAGTTGTATCCGCTTCGCTTAGATCTGCAAGCGCGGTGGATAACGCTATATGCAATCCGGCCAGCGCGCGTAGAGTCGGGATCGAATCGATCGTGGGCAGGCTATCGAGTCCCTCGGATTTCTTAACTGTTGCTGCCCACGGCGCGAGAAAGCTCAGCTCATCGCGAACGGCCAGGCATTGCCGTACTAGCGCCGCTGCCCACCAGGCCACCTGGCTCTCCGGGTCGGCACCGAGATCAACGGCAAGCGCCTCGGCGGACCGCGCCAGTTGGTCCAGCAGGCACTGCGCCGCCGAAAGCGTCCCAGGCCGCACATTGCGTCCGGCCTCAAGGGTGTCGCGGAATTCCATCTGCCTGGCCGAGGCCGCATCGGCTGCCTCGTCCGACAGAATCTCCAGGGTGTCGCGCAGGCCATCCAGCCAGCGTGGCTCAAAGATCGGGCGATCGAGCAGCGCAGTCAGGCCCGGGCGCAAGGTCAACAGATGGCCCGCCAGGTTACCGCTGTCGACCGTCGAGACGTATATGGGGTGCAGTGGCTGCAGCGTTTGCGTGTCATACCAGTTGTAGAAGTGACCCCGGTGACGCTCCAGTCCCGCCATCGTCTCGAAGGTATGGGCCGTGCGTTTGACCAGCAGCCCAGCCGGGATGTAGCCGAAGTCGTAAGCGGACAGATTGGCGAGCAATGCCAGCCCGATGTTGGTCGGTGAGGTGCGATGTGCCAACGTGGCGTCACGGTCCTCCTGGTAGTTGTCTGGCGGCAGCCAATGGTCTTCCGGACCGACGAACGTATCGAAAAACGCCCAGGTCTTGCGGGCGATCCTGGCAAGAAAACGGGTCTGCTCGGTTGTCAGCTGTGCTTCGCGATTGGCCAGCGGCAGACTGATCCACCAAGTGATGGCGGGTGACGCAAGCCACAGGGCGAGAAACGGACCGGCCACGATAAGCGCGGCTCGATCGGTTGCCAGCAAAAAGATGGCCGTGCCGATGGCCAGCATGGGGGCAAATCCCATGCCGCGGAACGAGGCTGCCAGGTCGTTGCGGCGGTGCCTTCCCTGGACTTCGGACGGGGTCCATTCCAGCAGGCGTTGCTGCGTCACCAGCAGGCGAGCAAGCGAGCGCAGGATCGCGTCCATGCTGTAAAAAGCTTCATGCGGCAGCGTCACCAGGAAAAACACTGCCTGGATGGCGCGCTGACCGCCTGCACTGGCCACGGCGGCAAAATGTTGGCCCAGACGCATGTCGCTCGGTTTGTGCAAAACATCCGGCAAGGTGGCCAGCAGCGGGGGAATAAGCAAAACGCCGAGCACCACCAGGGTCCAGAACCAGGGCGATAAAAACATCGTCCAGCCCAACAGCAACAGTAAGGTCAACGCCGCCGGTACCAGGCTGCGGCGCAGATTGTCGAACAGCTTCCAGCGCGACAACGCCGAGAGCGGATTGTCCAAGCGCCGCCCACCGGGGCCGGGCGCCCGCGGCAATAGCCAGCCGGCGAGTTGCCAATCACCGCGGATCCAGCGATGCCGCCGTTTTACATCGGCGCCGTAACGGGCCGGGTACTCCTCGTACAACTGCACGTCGCTCAACAGTCCGGCGCGCGCATAGCAGCCTTCCAGAAGGTCATGGCTGAGGATCCGGTTATCGGGGAAACGTCCCTTCAACGACTGTTCGAACGCATCGACATCATAGATGCCCTTGCCGATGAACGAGCCTTCCTGGAATGCGTCCTGGTAGACGTCGGAGACAGCGCGCGTATAGGGGTCGATGCCAGGCTCACCACCGTGCAGGCGCGCATAGCGCGACTGACTGCTGCCGGGCAGGCTCACGCTTACACGCGGCTGCAGGATGCCGTAGCCGACACGGACACGCTGCAGCGCCGCATCGTAGATCGGGCGATTCAGCGGGTGCGCCATGGTCGCGACAAACTGGCGCGCGGCATCACGTGGCAATTGCGTATCCGTGTCCAGGGTGATCACGTATTTCACACCGGCCAATATCTTGGTCGCTCCGACGACAAGAGAAAAGCCGTCGTGCCTGCCCTCGCGCAGAAGCAGGTTCAGGTCCGCAAGCTTGCCACGTTTGCGCTCGTACCCCATCCAGATGCAGTCGTGCGGGTTCCAGCGGCGCGGGCGATGGAACAGAAAGAAGCGATCATGGTCGCCATCCGCGTACTGTGCGTTAAGCGCCTCGATCCGCTCCCGGGCCAACTCGAGCAGTCCGGCGTCACCATCCAGTGTTTCCTCGGCCGCATCGGCGAAGTCGGTCAAAAGCCCGAAGTGCAGGTTGGTATCGCGATTGGCCAAGAACCTGACTTCCAGTGCCTCCACCAGGCTATCGACGTCGCGCGGGCCGGTGAGCATGCTCGGGACTACCACCAGGGCTCGCGATTGCGCAGGGATGCCCGTGGAAAAGTTCATGCGTGGCAATGGATGAGGTGATGCCAGCAGAGTCACCAAGCCGTTCACTAGCGCCACTGCGAGTTGGCTGGTGACCAGCAGTGCAATGACACCCAGCGGCAGAAGTGCCCAATCCGCGGCACCTTCCGTGCGCGCGGCCGCCAGCAGGCCTGTGGCCAGGAATACGGAGATCAGTGTGATCGTGCCGAGATACAGCAGCAACGGAGATCGGCTGGCCGCGCGCCGAACCGCCGCTAGCAGAGGCTGGCGCGTCTGGGTGGCCTTTTCCAACTCGGCCCGACCGCCATCAATCAGGTAGTAGCCCACGTGCGACTTTCTGTCGTCGGCGCCGTACCGTCCCGCACCGGCTGTCGCCAATGCGATGGCGCGGCTGGCCACCTTCTCCTCCGGCATCCCGCTGGCCTTCGCGACCTCCTCGATGATATGGCGGTAGCGATCACGGCTGGCAAAATCCATCGCAGCGTAGGCCCCACTCGGGTCCGTACCCAGGGTCCCATCGACCAGGCTCATGCTCTCGACGAACTCGCGCCAATCCATTTTTCCGAGCAAGCGCAGACTGTCGATGCTGTTGCTGATGGAGACCTGATCGGCAGCCTGCTCCCGGTTACCTGATCGCACCAGCTGTTCGATACTCAGACCCGATTCGGCCAGACGCTGTTCGATCCAGGTCAATGGAAAGGCCAAGGCTGGTCCCTGACCCTGCAGGCGGCGCGTCAGTTCCGATACGAACGGCGTGGTCATCGGAGGGTGCGACCGCGCCATGTCGGCGATCACCAGGATCAGGCTCTTCGGGTCCTGACGGGAGGTCTCCGTAAGCTTGTCCGCCCAGGTTACAGCCAAATCAAGATCGGTGCTGCCGGCCGCAATACGCGCTGCGACACGTCGCAGATTTTCGATCAGCGCGAGGCGCAGCATGATCGGAATGGCCCATAATTCGCCGAGTCGGAGCGGGGTTACTGCCTGGTAGGCGGCGACGAAGCGGCTGAGACTGTCGGGGTCGACCTGTCCGTCACCGTGGGCGATGGTCTCAAGGGCGATGTCATAGACGCGTGGTAACCCGGCGGAAGCGCCGTCAGACAGCCCCGGCAGTTCCCGACTGTACCCCTTGGGCAGATGCCGCCTCGCTGTACGGATTTGTTCTTCGACAAGATAGTGGTTGTCGAGCAACCATTCCCCGGCGGGCGTAATCTGGTGCCTGGCGACCACTGCCTTGGTCAACTGGTCGCAGGTCTGAGTCAACACTACCGCGTTCGCGGCAAGCCTAGAGAGCAGTTGGTCAGGTACTCGCCCCGGCAGCAGGCGGTGGGCGGTCGCAAGGCGCTTACCGTGCTGCTCCATCTGATCGCTGCTGAACAACTCTGCCCGCAGCGGCGGCTCATCATTGAAAGACGGTCCTGGCGATCTGCGCGCGCCGAGACGCGGACTCGCCAGGCGTCCTGCGATCCGGCTCCAATGTCTGAACAGATTCGATTTACCCATCTTCCAAGCTGACCCCAGGATGTTCTCTATAACATTCGACGAACGGCTGAATGCGACCTGGCACGCGCCGACGAGTTAGGTGGCAGGTAAGCATTCCCCACCGGTATACCGAGAGTGCTGCAAGTATACGGCGGCGGCATGACTTCGCGGCAAGGTCATAAGCTGACCGGCTATAGCCATGGGGACCATGGCCATGCCGTCCGATGCGTTTACGAAGGCGTCTGGCGAACGACAGACCATATCAACAAGGTCGTGCATGGCGCCGGTCTGGGTATGCCGCTGTTGGTGCGAGCGATTGTGTCTGCCGATGTGTTGTCTGCGTCTTTCTGACCAGATGACGCCAATGCTTCAAAAGTCCACCGCGGCCAAAACGTAGGCATAAGCTCCCTTGCCGTTGCAGCCGCGTTCGTAGACTTCGTCTGCGACCTCATGAATCCGGCTCCGTGCTTCATCGAACGCCTCCAGGTACCCGGTCTCGGGTGACCCCACGCCTGGACAGAGCCGCTTGAGGGCCGCCGCTTCCACGAAAAAAGAAACCTCGATCGCGCGGTCATAGCCCCAGAATCGGACGCGGTTTCCGCTCTCATCGAAACTGCGGCTTGGGTTCGGAAAGACCAACTTCATCGGTGCGCACTCCGGGTGTGGGCAGGAAAGGATGTGCGTCTTGTACGCAAACCCTCGGGGGACTTCAGCACATCGATGTCAAAGAGCAAGGATTCGGATCGGGTTGTCCACGACCACGGCCCCGCGCGCCAAAAAAGTCGCTTCGTCGCCTGTCATCATGCGCCATATACACGCAATGCCCTAACGTTTTAGGTTGACCCTCCAGCCCCAGGAGTGTCGCGCGAAAGCGAACTAACCGCAGGAACGAGACCGATAAGCACTATCTGCTTAGTGGTCATGAGCGATATCCCCCACACGATCCGCAGGTATTGGTGCGTAGATCGCCGTGTGTTTTGGTGGTGCTTTGGCTTGGCAGATGTAGCTCCACAGCGCCTTTGGGGCCGATTGTCCCGCGACTGTTGCGCTGAAGGTCGTTCCTCTGGATCAGTTATTCTGCTGCGCTATCTGTCAGGTAAAGGCCTTCCGTGGCTCCCGGCCGGAAGCACCACTCAGTCGCACCAACCGTTCATGGCATCCAGGCTGTTAAATCGCCCAGACTGGGTATGACCACAGTTGTTACAGACCGGTCGTTCGGAGGTTGGTGGTCGAGTGGCGGCAGTGTGTCGGTAACGGACTAAGCGCCCCCAGAATCGCCGAGATCTCGGAAGTAGCCAATTCGGAAGGCTAGGTCCGCAGTTGTTACGGAGCAGTCGTTAGCTGCAACGCTTCTGATTGCCGCCGATGGATTGGTGCCCGGACGACACGATGACTGGCAGATGCGCACAAAGAAATTCGCCTGCACCGCGGCAGCAGTCTCAGGGCGTCTCCTACGCGGATGACCGCGCATGGCAGGAATCGACCGATTCTGATAAACAACTCCAAGCTGTCAATTCATGGTTATCCGTTGGGGCGCAACTGCACTTTGCCGCCACGACTTTCGCGTTTGGCGTGTGCCATGGCTTCTGAAACTTGCTCCAACGAATAGCTGGCCTCGATATCCACGTGAATGGTCCCGTCGAGAAGTCGTGCACCGAGTCTTTCGTACATTTTCTGGATTTCGGCGAAACTCAGTTCACGCATGACTTTGGCGAGCCAGAAGCCGACCAGCTTGATATCACGAAACACGAAGTTGAAGGGATTGATCCGGCAGTCTTCGCCCGACAGCAGTCCGTAGTTTACGACGGTGCCACCTTCGCCAACACAGTCGGCGATACGGCCAATCGCCGACCCTCCAACCGCGTCGATGCCAAGCTTTATGCTGGCGCCACCGGTTTCCCTCGCAACACGGTCGGCAAGGTCCGGTGCATCAACAACGACCACGTCGGCACCGAGTTTTCTCAACGGTTCGATCAGTTCGGCGCGTCGAACAACATTAACGGTGCGAATGCCATCAGCATGCGCTAGCCGAATGAGGTCGACACCGACGCCGGAGTTTGCGGCATCCTGAATCACCCAGTCTCCCTTCGAAAGCGGCACATAGGTTGTGAGCATGAGATGCGCAGTGGCGACGTTAACCTTGAGCATTGCAGCCTGGGCCAGATCGACTTCTGCCGGCAGGCGAATGAATGATTCGGCCTTGTCTCGAATCTGCTGCACCCAGTTGGTGCGTGCCAGGCTCATGACTTTGTCGCCGACTTTAAGGTCGGTCACTTCGCTTCCGACCGCATGCACGGTTCCCGCACCCTCAATGCCTTGAGGGCATGGCGTTTCGGGCTTGGTGGCGTAGTTTCCTTCGATCAAAAGGATATCGGCGGGGTTGATGGAGCATGCGACGATATCTACCAGCACTTCTCCTGCGCCGGGCGCGCCCGGATCGGGGACATCGATGCAACGGACGACTTTCTCGGCAGGACCGATGGCGGTGAGTTGTGCTGATTTCATTGTTGGGTTCCTGATGAGTGATTAACGAAATGGAGACTGCTTGCGATTTCAGCGAGGGGACAGAGGTTTCGCCAGAAGCTTCGACCATGAGAACGCGTTTTGACGCGACCGGACCGACAGCAGTGGGTCGATAGCGGTCTAGCAGAGGCAGCAACGGGCTACCTACCCAAGCTAGTCGCTCCTTCGTATCAGTTCGGCCAACTGCAGAAGTTGCCAAGGCTCTGATCGCATGATTGCGGGTTGAAATGCTGACGGGGGGCTGCCAGCAGTTTGGGATGGGAGTTCGCCATGCCGGACTCGCCGAGTTATCGTACGACGACAGCCTGAGCCTGAAAAAGGACAGACATCGTCCGACGCGAAAGGCTTTGCTGCAGCTGCAGCCGCTGCAAACAACGCGCTGAGTCGAGATGCTCTGCACTATGCGGATCAGGCCTCTGAATGCGCTGGCCGTCCTTCAGCGTGCAGCACAAGCAGATCGTAGATTGCGCGATTGACCGGCGTTGGTATTAAGACTTCCTTGCCACGCGCCACTACATCGCCACTCAGCCAGGCAACCTCGAGGCGATTTCCCCGTTCCAGATCGAGATGCATTGAAGACGTCATTTCCGCCGGTAATCCGTCGCAGAATTCTAGCCTGTCTTGCGCGAAATGCTCCGCAAGCTGCACCCCCTGGGTCCTGCCCACCGCTACTACCTCGCGCATTGCGTCGAGCAGAAATGCGCGTGTCTGGGGATGCGAACGGATCGCGCCAATCGGCAGGCGAATTGTTGCCGTGGTGCCCGAAAGGCCAACCAGAAAGACAAACTTTTCCCAGATGGTGCGCCGAATGTCGCGGTGAATCTCGGCATCAATGCCGGCGTTGTGACAGGCGTCGAGGAACGCGCTGGCGCGCCGTGAACCCCCTTGACCATACTCGCCAAACACGAGTTTCTGCATCTTCCCGGTATGACGGATGACCCCGGGCTCGGCGATCGTTGCCGCGATGTAACATACGCCCCCCATCACCGCCGTGTCGCCCAGAATGCGGCGCAGCACCTCATCCTTTTGTACACCATTCTGAAACGAAACGACGGCGGTTTCGGGGCCGATCAGCGGTGCGATGGCGTGCGCGGCAGTCTCGGTATCCCAGAGTTTTACACCGAGCAAGACGATATCTGCCGGCTCCAGCTGCGTCGGGTCGTCGGTGGCGATGGGCTCGGCAACATGCACGTCGCCCAACGAACTCTCAACGCGCAAGCCGTGCTTCTGCATGGCGGCCAGGTGCTTGCCACGCGCCACGAAACTGACCTCGTTCCCGGCAAGTGCGAGGCGTGCGCCAAAATAGCCGCCGACGCCGCCCGATCCCATAATTGCGATGCGCATCAAGTTATGTCCTCTGAGTTGGCTTTGTTGCCGCAGCATAGGCCATCCCAACTCGGAAATGTCGTGGAGCAGCTGACAGGAACCAGCCAAAACCGGAAAAGTCCCCGCAAAACTGACTTGGTCTATAATCGACTACGATCTGACGGTCGCCGCGGTCTCTTGCCCTGACCTGCGCTCCGTCTACTAAAGACAAAGAACACAGGGATGAATCCGCACAACAAATACGTTGTCTAATGGTTGAGGAGTTCCCTTGCCAAATCTGGAGACAATCATGCGAAGCAACATATTGATCGCAACCGCCCTAGGGGCCACCCTGATCCTGAGTGGCTGCGCCACAGATCGATTTAACGAACAGGCCGGCATGGTAATCGGCGGCGCACTCGGCGGCTTGCTGGGCAATCAGGTCGGAGGCGGTAGCGGCCGCACTGCAGCCATCATCGTGGGCACCCTCGCGGGCGCCGCCGTCGGTGGGAGAGTCGGTCAGTCCATGGATGACACCGACCGAATGAAGACGGCCCTTTCCCTGGAGAATGTACGTACCGGCGTAAATTCGAGTTGGCAGAATCCGGACACTGGCAACGAGTACACCGTAACCCCCACGCGGACCTACGATACCGGTAGCGGGCCATGCCGCGAGTACACGGTCGACGCGATAGTGGATGGCCGCAGCCAAAAAATCCACGGTACCGCCTGTCGACAATCTGACGGATCGTGGCGCACGCAAGGTTGACACTTGATTGTTTGGCGAATGTCTTAGGTGTTGATCAGGCAAATAGCTCCGCTGACTGCGCATTCGCTGTGTAATGGTTCCTACCGTAGCGGCCGGTAACAAACCGGCCGGTTGGTGTCGAAAAGCCGCCTCGTGCAGTGCAGCAATGGGCCGGTGCTCCCAGCACTAAACCGCTACGTCTCAGTTCAGCCAATGGACGAGAATTGTGGATGCTTCTTCATCCTAAACAGTGGGTCCTTCTTTTTGGTCCAGTCCGATAACCCAACTTCTTTGCAGACCCTTTTTACTTCGTCAAAATTTACATACTCTGGCAGTTCCATGGTTTTCCTCTTCTTTGATTGATCTAGTAGCCAGATAGACAGATTCTTTCGGAACGAAGATAGGCGGTGCCTATCTATCGATGTGCAAAGGCCACATTATGCAGCGAAAATCCGCCAAAGAGCAGACCTTCGACGGCGAACCTCGGCTGGCAGTAGTGTGTCGACAACGGTCCCAAGATTGCTCTATCTGGGAGTTGGCCCTTCCCGACCCATGAATGCTGCAGTGCTCTAGACCGTAGTCAGCCACTACCGGTCATTCCGGGGCTGGGCAATCTACCGCTCGCGGTATTCAGTAAACCAGCCTCGTGCCATCATGCACTGATCCATCATGTTCCTGATCTCTCTGTTCCACTCAGGCAGTGCGACGTATTGGTAGTGACTATGCTCCACAAGTGCGTTTGGGTTGCCCAGGATTACGGGTTCCCTTGGTTTGGGACCGACGGTCAGCCTCGTGTCACGCTCGCACTCGTACTTGTCTGCGTCATAGTTCCTGCTGGGGTCTGAGTTCACATTCTCAGCCGTCTCGCACCCAGCCAG
>Ga0265303_10003054_pt1 | contig 10441 bp, 7 predicted proteins | sample Helome_2_FD_192494 | JGI IMG/M metagenome (GOLD analysis project Ga0265303, IMG submission 192494) | Marine sediment microbial communities from subtidal zone of North Sea - Hel_20160317 (Illumina Assembly) | ecosystem: Environmental > Aquatic > Marine > Subtidal zone > Sediment ... | reverse complement strand
AAGAGATCGAAGACGTGATCCTCGGCTGCGTCGAACCCGTTGGGGAGCAGGGCGCCAACGTCGGTCGAATGGCCGCGTTGATCTCGGGATACGACGACAGCGTTCCCGGCGTTCAGCTCAATCGATTCTGTTCCTCGGGCCTCGAAGCGGTGAACATCGCGGCGGCGAAAGTGAAAGCCGGCGATGTCGATCTCGTCGTCGGTGGCGGGGTGGAGAGCATGAGCCGGATTTCAATGGGCGCTGCGGGAGGCGCCTGGGCGACCGACCCGGAGCTCGCATGGGGGACATCGTTTGTGCCGCAGGGGATCGGCGCCGACCTGGTCGCGACCAAGTATGGGTACAGCCGTCTCGACGTCGACTCCTTCGCGGTGGAGAGCCAACGCCGCGCGGCAGCCGCATGGGAAGGCGACTACTTCGACAAGTCGATCGTTCCAGTGAAAGACTGCATTGGCGTCACCATGCTCGAGCGCGATGAGCACATGCGACCGGGCACGACCCTCGAAGACCTCTCGCCGCTCAAACCGAGCTTCGAGATGATGGGCCGAAACTTCGGCTTCGATGCGGTTGCGATTCAGAAGTACCCGGACATCGAGCAGATCCATCACGTCCATCATGCGGGCAACTCGTCGGGCATCGTGGACGGCGCCGCGGCGGTCTTGCTCGGCAGCAGGGACGCCGGAAAGCGGCTTGGGCTCGAGCCGCGCGCGCGGATCGTGAAGTCCGCCACGGTCGGCAGCGAGCCCTGCATCATGCTCACCGGTCCGATGCCTGCCTCTCGGAAGGCTCTCGCAAAAGCCGGCATGGAGACCTCCGATATCGACCTTTGGGAGATCAACGAGGCGTTTTCGGCGATCTGTCTTCTCTTCATGGAGGAGATGGGAATCGACCATTCGGTCACTAACGTGAACGGCGGCGCCATTGCCTTTGGGCATCCCCTGGGGGCCACCGGCGCGATGCTACTCGGAACCATGGTCGACGAGCTCGAGCGGCGCGACCTCAACACCGCGCTGATCACCTTGTGCGTCGGCGCCGGCATGGGCACTTCAACCATCATCGAGCGAGTCTAGGGCAATGGCGATTATCGACTATCGAGTGGAAGACGGATCGGCGATCCTCACCTGGGACGACAAGGACCGCCCGATGAACGTGCTCAGCGGTGATGCGCTCGCCGAGCTCAGCGCCGCGGTCGAGAAGGCCGTCGCGGACGACCAGGTTAAGGGCATCATTCTCACGTCGGGCAAGCAGGGCGTCTTCGTCGCTGGAGGTGACCTTCAGCAAATCGAATCGCTGGGCTCCGGGCCCATCGATGCGGCCGATCTCTTGAAGCGCACAGGCGCCGTTCTCGATCAACTTCGACGGATGGAAACGTGCGGCAAGCCCGTGGTCGCTGCGCTCAATGGCGTCACGCTGGGCGGTGGCTACGAGATCGCGCTCGCATGCCATCGCAGGATTCTGGTCGATCAGCGGCACGCGCAGGTTGGTTTGCCGGAGGCGGGCCTCGGCTTGATGCCGGGCGCCGGTGGGACGCAGCGGCTTCCGCGCCTGATCGGTTTGCAGGGCGCGCTTGGGCTGATCATGCAGGGGAAGCAGCTCGGCCCGGACAAGGCGCTCGAACAGGGCCTCGTGGACGAGCTCGTCGAGCCGGCAAACTTGATCCCGGCCGCGAAGAAATGGATCCAAGAGGTCGGCAATGCGACGCAACCGTGGGACCGGAAGCGTTACGAGGTGCCTGGTGGCGGCGCCGGCTCGGTGGCCTTTGCGCAGACCCTGATGGGCTCGAACGCAATGACCCACGCCGCCACCTTCGGAAACATGCCTTCGCAGCAAGCGATTCTGCAGGCGGTCTATGAAGGCCTTGGGCTTCCAATGGACCGGGCGGGCAAGGTTGAAACGAGACAGTTCATTCGCGTCCTTCAGGACCCGACAGCGCGTAGCATGCTGCGTACGCTGTTCTTCAGCCTTCAAGAATGTCAGAAGGGCGCGCGTAGACCCAAGGACCTGCCCCGTTTCGACGTGAAGAAGGTCGGCATCATCGGCGCCGGCCTGATGGGTCAGGGCATCGCTCATGTATCTGCCAAAGTGGGGATCGAGGTCGTCTTGCTCGATCGGGACCTGGCGAGCGCCGAGCGTGGCAGGGAGAAGGTCGCCCAGACACTCGAACGACGCCTTGCGAAGGGCCGCACGACTCCTGGCCGGGTGGAAGGGATTCTCGGCCGGATCCATCCGAGCGCCGACTACCAGGATTTCAAGAGGTGTGATGTCGTCGTCGAGGCGGTTTTCGAGGACCGGGACATCAAGGCCCGGGTCACGAAAGCCTCCGACGACCAGCTTGGCGACGACGCCATTTTTGCATCCAACACTTCGGGCCTGCCCATCACCGATCTCGCAAAGGCCTCGAGCCGCCCAGAGAACTTCATCGGCCTTCACTTCTTTTCGCCGGTCGAGCGGATGCAGATGGTCGAGATTGTCGTGGGAATAGAGACCTCGCAGACGACGCTAGCGAAGGCCTGGGACTACATTCTCAAGATCAAAAAGGCCGGCATCGTCGTCAACGACAGCCCTGGTTTTTACACGAGCCGCGTCTTCGGCACGTTCATTTCGGAGGGCAATCACCTTCTGGTCGAAGGTGTGAAACCCGCCTTGATCGAGAACGCGGCGAAGTCAGCCGGCATGCCCATGCCACCGCTCGGCATTTCGGACCAAGTTGGGCTCGGCACAATGCATAAGGTCGCCAAGCAGGCCGAGAAGGACGCCACTGCCGCCGGGAAGAACTGGGAGCCGTCTCCGGCGCAGGCGATCATCGCGTCGTTGATCGAAGATCACGATCGCTGGGGCGCCCACCCACCCGCAAAAGAAGACGGAACCCCCCGCGCTCCGGGCGGATTCTACGACTACCACGAGTCGGGTAAGAATCTGTGGCCCGAGCTCAGCACGGCGATGAGCCCTTGGATCGAGCGCAATGACGAGCAACCGAGCGCTGAGACGGTGCGGCGGCGCTACTTGTTTGCGCAGTGCCTGGAGGCCGCCCGCTGTCTCGAGCAGGGAGTCATCGCCGACGTCCGCGACGGTGATGTCGGCGTCGTCATGGCGGTCGGGTTCCCAGCGTTCACCGGTGGGCCGTTCACGTTCATCGACAATTATGGCCTCTCCGAGTTCGTTCGCGACGCCGACGCGCTCAGCGCCCGGTTCGGCGCTCGCTTCGAGCCACCCAAGCTTCTCCGCGACATGGCCGCCGAGGGCCGCACCTTCTATCCGTAGCGGCTGCGTCGGTCTCTAGCGATAGCCCGCGGCCTGGAGCGTGAACAGATGGGCGTACTTCCCATTTTGGTTCATCAAAGATTCGTGCGTGCCGCGTTCGGTCACCTGGCCGCGTTCGAGCACCACGATTTCGTCGGCAATTCGGACCGTCGAGAATCGATGCGAGATCAGAATCACCATCTTGTCCTTGGCGAGGCGGCCGAATCGTTCGAAAACGGTGGCCTCCGCTTCGGCATCCATCGAGGCCGTCGGTTCGTCGAGGACCAAGATGTCCGCCTCGTCACGCATGAACGCACGTGAGAGCGCGATCTTCTGCCATTGGCCGAGCGAGAGCTCGTGCCCGTCTTCGAACCACCGACCGAGCTGCGTCTCGTAGCCTGATGGGAGCCGCTCGATGAACTCATGGGCCATGCCCTTTTCGGCAGCGGTCCGCCACCGCTCCGGGTCGCTGAAGCCTTGCGCGTCCCCGACGCCGACGTTCTCGCCTGCAACGAGCTGGTAGCGCACGAAGTCTTGAAAGATCACGCCGACCCGCTTTCGAAGGACGTCGAGACTCCAGGCGTTGAGCTCGAGCCCATCGAGGGTGATACGGCCTTCGGTTGGCTGGTAAAGTCGGGTGAGCAACTTGATCAGGGTGGTCTTTCCGGCCCCATTCTCGCCGACCAAGGCAAGCTTGCGTCCGGGGTGCAGGTGCAGGTTCACGTCGCGCAGGGCCGGCGTTTCAATGCCGGGATAGGTAAAGCTCACGTTCTCGAAACGAATGCCATCTCCGGGCGCAGGGCCTTCGGTTGCGGAGCCGTCTTCGTCCGGCGACTCATACTCGAGGTACTCGTAGAGGTTCGATAGGTAGAGACTGTCTTCGTACATCCCGCCAATGGACGTGAGGATCGACGCCAACGCGGATTGCCCCTGCTTGAACACCAGGAGATACATGGTCATATCGCCCAGAGTGATGCGTTTGGCGATCGTCTCGATGGCGATCCAGGCATACGCGCCGTAGAAGGCCACCGTGCTCAAGAGACCGAGCACGAAGCTCCAAGCACCCCGACGCAGGGTGAGCGCGCGATCCTCGACATACAGCTCGCGAAAAATCTCGCGGTACCGGTCGAGAAAGACGGGGCCGAGGTCGAAGAGCTTGACCTCTTTGGCGAAGTCTTCACGGGCCAGAAGCACCTCGAGGTAGTTCTGTTTTCGTGTTTCTGGGGCGCGCCAGGTGAAGAGCCGAAAGGCGTCTGCCGAAAACCGCGTCTCGACAAAGAACGAAGGAATGGCTGCAACCACCAGGACTGCCAGGGCCCAGACGGAGAGCTGCAGCAGAAGCCCGCCGTACGCGATCAGCGAGAACGAATGCTGCGCGAGCTGGAAGCTCCGCATCACCAAGCTGAGCGGTCGCTGCGATGCTTCGCGTCGAGCGCGCGTCATTCGATCGTAGAGCTCCGAGTCTTCAAAGGCCGCCAGGTCGAGGGTCAGCGCCTTTTCGAGAATCATCTCGTTGACCCGTTGCCCAAGGAGTGCACGCAGAAGCTGGTTGCAGGTGCTCAGCCCCTTCTGTGCGCCTGCCATGATGGCCACCAGCCCGAGCTCCAACAACACCCAGATCAACGCGGCCTGCTGGTCTTCGGTCGAACCCGTTTCGGCGGCGCGCACCACCGCATCGACGATGAGCTTCCCCACCCAAGCCGCGGCTGCAGGGATGACACCGGCAACCAAGCTCAGCAGCCCAAGCACGAAGCTCAAGGCGTGACTGGTCGTCCAGACGAGACCGAACCCCTGCTTCAATTGGCGAAACACGCCGAGAAGCTGTGGCCGATCGAGCCGGGGTCGCGCATCCATCGGCCGAGTCTAGAGCGCCCGTCGCTTCACGCCATAGCCCGATTGCGAGCTCCGTGATACGACTCCGCAGGCGCGTTTGGTTCATGACGGAGCGAGACAACGGTCCCCGCATTCGAAAGATTCCCGTCGGGGATAACCGCCAGCGACTGGTTTGCCCAGACTGTGAGTACGTTGCCTATGAAAATCCCAAGGTCGTCGTCGGCGTCGTCGCGACCTGGGAAGACAAGTTGCTGATGTGCAAGCGCGCGATCGAACCGCGGCGCGGTTTCTGGACCTTGCCTGCGGGTTTCATGGAGCTCGGCGAGACCCCGGAGGAAGGTGCATCGCGCGAGGCTTGGGAAGAAGCGTGTGCAAAGCTCGAAATCGTCGACCTTCTCGCGGTGTACAGCCTGCGCCACATCAGCCAGCTCCAACTCTTCTATCGGGCCCGCCTGATCTCGCCGGACGTCTCGGCTGGGATCGAGAGCGAAGAGGTGGGGCTTTTCAGCTTCGACGACTTGCCGGCCAGCGATTTGGCCTTTCCCTCGGTCCACTGGGCGATCGAGCATTTTCAACGGGTGCGAGGCGCCGAGTCGTTCGTGCCGTTTCGGAATCCGCCGGGGCACGGCGGTGAGATGAATCGTGGCCGCTGACACACGGCCGCGTCGCAGCTGACACGGCGAACGAGGGCCAGCGGTCTAAAAGCCTGGCAAATTCGATTGGCATGGAGCGTGCTCTGTTCTGCGGCAGGAGGTCCCATGAACATCGAGCCCAAAATCACCATTCCCCTCGTCGTCGCCCTGCTGGTCACCGCGGCGTGCGGCCCTGCGAAACCGAAGAAGTCCGAGTCGATCGATCGAGCGAAACCCAGCCAAGCCATGCTGACTTCGACCGCGCCGGCCGCCGCGCCAAAGCCCATCGAAGAAAAAAAGCCCGCGCCGCCGGTCGCGGAATTCGTCGAGGCAACAGCGGCCGAAACGAAGCCGATCGAAACATCACCGTCCTTCGAGCCCGAGCTGGAGAGCCTCCACGGGCTCACCATTCAGCGCCTGGTCACGACGCCCGAGGTGGAACGTCGCGAGCCGGTGGCAGCGTCCTCGGTTTTCGGACCGCACGACGAGAGGGTGTACGCCTTCGTCGAAGTCCGTAACGAGTCCGAAGACGACAAAATCTTGCTGGTTCATTTCATCGGCCCGGAAGGGCAGGTGAGCGGAGGCATCGAGCTCCGGATTCCAGCGGCAGCTCCGCGCTGGAGGACCTGGGCGTACACTCGGAACGCGACGATGCCGGGGCTCTGGAGAGTCGAGATCCGAAGCGAAGACGGAACGCTGGTCGGTGCGTTGCCATTCGAGGTCGAGCACGGCTGCTGAGGCCAAAATGAGGCATCGTGATCGCGATCCGGTATGCTGAAGGGGTGGACGAATCCTCCGTAGTGTCCCGGATCGCGCACGAATCCTGCTCGCGCGCACCGTCGCTCCTCGCCAAGGGGCATTGGTGGGAGGAGCTCGACCGCGATTTCGCACGCCGCCCCGAAGGCTTCGATCTCGCTCTTGCGGACCGGCTGCGCGTCGGCGCCGCTGCCGGATTCGATACGGTGTGCCGCACCGCGGCCGCTTCGATGGTCTCGAGCATGGCGCTCCCTCTCGGCTACAACCCGATCGAGCTCCGAAAAGCGATCCGCGATTCCGAGCTCTACGCAGAGATTGCGAAATCGGCGGACCCGACGCGTTTCTTTGCGACCCCGCCTTCGGGTGTTCGCGTTCGGGCTAAGAAGGGACGCTGGTTGCCCCGGTTCGAGCCTGAAGACGGAACCTGCGAGGCCCTGAGCTTCGACAGCCCGTTCCAACCCGTCAATCCGCATCAGCACAAGCCGTACCTGCGTCACCGAGCCAATCGTGTCGCGCACGCGCGCTTGCTTCGCCATCGAGGGGACGAGCCGCGCCCCACCATCGTGGCGATTCACGGCTTCACCGCCGATTGGTACCTGATCAACGAATGGTTTTTCGCGCTCCCCTGGTTCTATCGGATGGGCTGCAACATCGTTTTGTTTACTTTGCCGTTCCATGGTCCGAGGCAAACGCGGTTCTCGCCCTTCTCGGGGCACGGCTACTTCGCTGGGGGTCCGTCTCGGCTCAACGAAGCGGTGGCACAGTCGGTGTTCGACTTCAGGATTCTCTTCGACTGGTTGCGACGCGAGCGAGGCGCGGAACAGATCGGCGTGACTGGATTGAGCCTCGGAGGTTTCACGACCGCCATGCTCGCAAGCGTCGAAGACCGGCTCTCGTTCGCAATTCCAAATGTACCCGTGGTGAGCTTGGCCGACCTGGTGCTCGAATGGCAGCCGATCGGTGTGCTGCTGCGCGGCGCGCTCGCCACCCTCGGGAGGGAGCTGTCGGAGGCGCGAAGGCTCGTAGCCGCGAGCTGTCCGCTCACCTATCCTCCGGTGCTCCCGACCGAGCGCCTCATGATCGTGGCCGGGGTTGGGGATCGCCTCGCTCCACCAAAGCACTCTCGAATCCTCTGGGATCATTGGGGCCGATGCCGCATTCATTGGTTTCCCGGCAGTCACATCATTCACATGGACCGTGGGGTGTATCTCACGGAAATGGCGCGCTTCATGGTCGGAAGGGGCTTTCTTCCGCAGAGCGAGCTGCCGCCTCCGGATAAGCGGTAGATTTTTCGCTCGCGCTGAGTACCCTCCGCGAAACTTCGCCGAACGAGGATCTCCATGGAACGCGTCATTCCGCTGTCTCGCCGCAAAGGCGACATCGTTGTTCTAGTCTACTTCTGGATCAACATTTTGTTCATCACCTACATCGTCGACGTCGAGCAGATCGTCCTGCCCGACATCAGTGGTGACTGGGAGTACCCCCTGTGGCCGCCGGCCTTTTTTGTGGACATCATTCATTGGTACGGCAACAACTTCGACCCTGTTCTCATCGCCCGTCCCGTCTGGTGGCGCATGACGATTTGGATCGACTCGCTCCTCTTCGGGCCGTTCTACGTGTTTGCAATCTATGCCTGGACCAAGGGCAAGAACTGGATTCGCATCCCGAGCATCATCTGGGCCTCGGTCATGATGACGAACGTCACGATCATTCTCGGCGAAGAGTTCATGGGGCCGCACCTGACGCCCGCGCCGCTTCTGGTCCTAGCTTTGAATGCGCCGTGGCTCCTGGTGCCCATGTACGTGATCAAACGCATGTACAACACCGAGACCCCGTTCACCGAGACCGTCTGAATGGCCGACTTCGTCGAGCGCTACGGGCCCTGGGCGGTCGTTGCGGGCGCCTCCGAGGGCATCGGCGCGTCGTTTTCCCAGAAGCTCGCTGCGCGTGGGCTGAACTTGGTCCTGGTGGCCCGGCGGGCGGCGCCACTCGAGACCTTGGCGGTCGGACTTCGCGACCAGCACGGGGTCGAGGTCCGGGTGCAGCCGCTCGACCTCGGCTCACCCGGCGCGGTTTCAAAGCTCGGCGCGGCGATCGAAGGCTTGGATGTGGGCCTAGTGATTTATAACGCGGCGTACTCCCCGATCGGTGCGTTCATCGACATCGAAGTCGAGGAGCATCTCAAAGCGGTCGCGGTCAACGTGCACGGCCCCCTGCGGTTCTCGCACTACTTCGGACGCCGCCTGGTCAAGCGAGGGAAGGGCGGAATCATTCTCATGTCCTCGATGAGCGGCTCTCAAGGCACGGCCATGGTTGCGAACTACGCGGCCACCAAGGCCTACGACACCATTCTCGCCGAAGGGCTCTGGTACGAGCTCCGCAGCCATGGGGTCGATGTGCTGGCCTGCGTTGCGGGCGCCACCCTCACCCCGAGCTACGAGTCCGTCACGGACGACATCCCTTCGAAGGGCCTGGCGCGTCCCATGCCGCCGGACGAGGTCACCGAGCAAGCGCTCGCAGACCTGGGCCGGCGTCCGAGCGGCGCTTCGGGACGTCGCAACCGATTCGCCTCCGCGCTGCTGAGTAGAATCCTACCCCGGAGCGCGGCGATCGAAATGGTCAGCAAAGAGACGGTTCGTCTGTACGGTTGAGCTCAACCTTTCCAGAACGCCACCACGTCACCGACTCGGTCGGGAAGCGTCAGGAGCTCTTCGGGGAGCCCGACGACGATGTATCCGATTCCGCGTTCGCGGCCAAATCGTTGCTGTATTCCGTTGAGGCCGAGAGCGGAGACAGCGCCCGAGCGGACGAGGATGACGACGCGGTCCGCCAACCGGGCTGCCCGTCGAAGCGATTGTCCCTCCAACGGCCCATTCCATGCTTCGAGCTCGAGGTGACCCTCGGGCCTCACCACTCGGATAGCCTCTGTCGATGGCGCCGGAGGTATTCGGACGAGCGCAACGGAGGGCGCGCCCGAGCGCCCAATCGGGTACGGTCCCGGCGGCGGCGGGGTCTGGAGGGGAGCCCGTTCGGCGGGCGCGGGTGTCACCATAGTGGGTGTGCCGGTGGGTTCGTTCATCGGAAACCAGTCGCGGTTGATTCGAGCTACGAACACGCGAGCGAGCCTTGACTCGTCCGGTGAGCTTCCTACGACCAGAAGGCGCCCCTTCGCGTTCGGCACAGAATCGTCAAGCCCGGCCACCAGATCGTCAAGCCCGTCCTCAGAGCTGGGCCAGGGCGTCGACGCCAGCACCGGACCCTTGCCCCAGAAGGCGACCTCCGCCGGTGTCTCCAACCTGAGTCCTCGAAACTCGCGTCGCAACACGACCAGCAGTACGACGGTCACGAAGAGCACTGGGATCGCCAGGAAGACGACCAGCTTCATCTTGTTCTCCACGGCGTACTCCGGCACACCCCCGGGGTCCAAGACGACGAACCCGCTTGGCGGATCACGCAAGGCGTCCTCGAGAACAGACTTGGTGCCTCGCAAGTCGCTGAGCAAGTTCTCGTTTACTTTGACCTCGGCCAGCAGCGCGGATGCTTCACCCTCTATCCCGGAGAAGGACGCAACGCGATCTTGTGCTCTTTCCGCCATCCCCGACAGTCCTTTTTGGCGTTCCCGGAGAGCCGCCAGATTCGATTTGGCCGCTTGAAGCTGCCCGGCCAGGTCTTGATAGGTGGCGTTGATTCCGACCAGGCCGCCACCGCTGGAGCTCGAACCGCCTCCCGACCGCAGCTGAGCGCGCAGCTGTGCCACCTGTTGCTGAAGCGATTGAACCTGCGGATGATCGGGGGAAAGCGAGGCTTGTGCGCTCACCAGCTCCTGCCGAAGTCGCTCGTAGGTGGCTCTTTCGGGCGAGACCCCACCGCCCACCACGCTGGTTTTGGGCGTGCTCGCGAGCAGCGCCTCCAGACTGCTCACCTGCGCCTCGAGCGCACGGATCTCCGGCACGGCGAGCTCGCTATCGGCGCGGAGCTGGGCC
>Ga0265303_10003053_pt1 | contig 10443 bp, 9 predicted proteins | sample Helome_2_FD_192494 | JGI IMG/M metagenome (GOLD analysis project Ga0265303, IMG submission 192494) | Marine sediment microbial communities from subtidal zone of North Sea - Hel_20160317 (Illumina Assembly) | ecosystem: Environmental > Aquatic > Marine > Subtidal zone > Sediment ... | reverse complement strand
TCTGCAGGGACAACAGCCTATAGCCGGCTCGGATGACCCGGTTGAGGCCTGGCTCGGATAAGCCGAGCGATTGGAGAAACTCTGTCTTGTCGGCGTCGTCCAGTTGGGCGATCTCGGACTCGATGGCAGCGCAGACGGCCACCACTTCCGCGCCGTCCTCCGAGGCCAGGGCGCGGATCGCATCCAGGTCCGGGTTGTCCGTGAAGCCGTCCTCGTTAACATTGGCGATATAGACGGTCGGCTTGACCGTCAAAAGATGCAGCACCCGCAGGCTGCGTGCCTCTTCATCGGACAGCGTCAGTGAGCGCGCCGGCAGCCCGTCGTCGAGATGATCCGCCACGCGACCCAGCAGATCTCTCCAGGCGATCGCGTCCTTGTCGCCCGTCTTGGCGTTACGGACCGCCTTCTCCAGGTTGCGCGTCACGGTCTCGAAATCGGCCATGACCAGCTCGAGGTTGATCACCTCGACGTCCGCCACGGGATTGATGCGGCCGTCGACGTGGACCACGTCCCCGTCCTGGAAACAACGCACCACATGGGCGATGGCGTGCGTCTCTCTGATATTGGCCAAGAACTGATTGCCCAGGCCCTCGCCCTTCGAAGCGCCCTTGACCAGACCCGCGATGTCGACAAACTCGATCGTGGTGGGCAGCACCTTCTGCGGTTGGACGATCGCGGCGATGTGGTCGAGCCGCGGATCCGGCACCGGCACGATACCTATGTTCGGGTCGATCGTGCAGAACGGATAGTTCTGCGCCGGGATCTCGGCCGCGGTCAGCGCGTTGAACAGCGTCGACTTGCCGACATTGGGCAGCCCCACGATACCGACCCTGATACCCATCGGCGCCTCCCTCAGTCGTCCCCGTCCGGCGCGGACGATTCCGACGCAGACGGCGTGTGCAGGCGGGTCATGGCGCGTTGGTCACCGTGCGCGATCAGCACCGGCAATACATCCGCCGCACGCTCGACCGCGTCCTCTATCGCCCTTTCGTCGTCGGGATCGGCCCGCTGCAGCACGTAGTCGATGACCTGATTCTGATGGCCTGGATGACTGACGCCGAGGCGCAGCCGGAAGAAGTCTCTCCCCAGGTGGGCGATCACGTCCTTCAGGCCGTTATGGCCACCCGGCCCACCATTTCGCTTGAGACGGGCGACACCTGCCGGCAGATCGAGCTCATCGTGGGCGACCAGCACCGCTTCCGGTGGAATCTTCAGATATGCCGTCAGGCTGCGCACCGAGTTGCCGCTACGGTTCATGAACGTGGCCGGCTTGAGCAAGAGGACCCTGGAACCCTCGAGCTCGATCTGCGCGGTCTCTCCCAGGAAGCGCCGCTCCTCGCGGAACACACCGCCGTACCGTCGGGCCAACCGGTCCACGAACCAGAACCCCGCGTTGTGGCGCGTACGCGCATAGCGCGAGCCCGGGTTCCCCAGGCCTACGACGATCCGGATTGGACTGTGCTGTGTCATGGATCAAGAAGAAAGGGCCGCCCTTTCGACGGCCCCTCCCGCATCTGCAGTAGAGGCGACTAGTCCTCCGCGGGCTTCTTCTCCTCGTCCTCGTCCTCGTCGCCGGCGACAGGCACCTCGCCCGGCGCCACCTCTTCCTCGGCGCCCTCCTCGATCTCTTCCTCGACAGCCGCCATCTTGAGATGACTAACGCTGACCACAGGCCGATCCGCCTCCTCGCCCTGGGCGAGTTCCGGGACGGTGACACCCTCGGGCAGCTTCAGCTGCGACAGCATGATCATCTCGTCGAGCTGCAGTTCACCGACGTCTACGTCGATGTACTCGGGCAGGTGCTTCGGCAAACAGCTAACGTCGACCTCCGTGATCATGCGGGACACGCTACCGCCCTCCTGTTTCACGCCATGCGCCGTGTCCTCGTTGAGGAAATGGAGCGGTACCTTGACGCGGATCTCCTCGTCCTCCAACACCCGCTGCAGATCGACATGTGTGATCTGGTGACGGGCCGGATGCCGCTGCATGTCCTTCAGCACGCACGGCTGGGACTTGTCACCGATCGTGATCGTCAGCACGCTGCTGTAGAACGACTCGCTCTCCAGATCGTGCATCAGTGCGTTATGGTCCAGGGTCACGGGACGCGGGTCCCGATGTGCGCCGTAAAGGATGGCAGGGACCTTGTTGGCCCGACGCAGGCGGCGGCTCGCACCTTTCCCCATGTCGGTCCGGTCCTCTGCCAGAAGCTCGAATCTCGTGCTCATGTGCAGTTCTCCAGTGTTTTCGAAAAAATCCGGCATTCCCGCGACCAGGAAACGCCGAAACTCATGCCGGCCCCACGGCCGGCCCAAGATTAATCAGTTCAGTTCACACATCCGTTGACAGCTCAATCCACCCATCAGTCCACCGGTCTAGTCTACATATAGGGAACTAACGGACTCCTCGTGGCTGATCCGCCGCATCGTCTCGGCCAGCAGCTCCGCCGTACTCAGCTGGCGAATCTTGGCACATTTCCTGGCGTCATCGCTGAGCGGGATCGTGTCGGTCACGACCAATTCGTCCAGGAGAGAATCCTCGATTCGTGATACGGCCGGTCCGGACAGTACCGGATGAGTTATGTACGCCACGACCCGGACGGCACCGTTGTCCTTGAGCGCCTTGACCGCCTGACACAGGGTGCCGGCGGTATCGATCATGTCGTCCACGAGCACGCAAATCTTGCCTGCCACATCACCGATGATGTGCATCACCTTGGCTTCATTCGGCTGCGGACGGCGTTTGTCGATGATCGCCAGATCGGCATCGTCAAGGCGTTTGGCGAGCGCCCGCGCCCGCACCACGCCACCCACGTCCGGCGAGACCACCACCATGGGATCGTATCGCTGCCGCCAAGCGTCGTGCAGCAACACCGGCGAAGCATAGACATTGTCGACCGGTATGTCGAAGAAGCCCTGGATCTGATCCGAATGCAGGTCCACGGTCAGTACCCGATCGACGCCGGCAGTCACGACCATGCTGGCGGCCAGCTTGGCGCTGATCGCCACACGCTGGGCGCGTGGCCGCCGATCCTGCCGGGCATATCCGAAATAGGGGATCACGGCGGTGATGCGTGCGGCTGACGCGCGCCGCAAAGCGTCGGCCATCACCAGCAGTTCCATCAGATTGTCGTTGACCGGTGGGCAGGTCGACTGAACGATAAATACGTCCCGGCCGCGGATATTCTCCATGACTTCCACGGTCACCTCGCCGTCACTGAACTGACCCACATGGCATTTGCCTAGCGAGAAACCCAGATGTCGCGAGATATGTCCAGCCAGTTCCCGGTTCGCGTTCCCGGAAAAGACCGTCATCAAGCCAAGTTCCAACTTAATACCCCGTCTTGCTCTCAGACGCCCGCGCGCTATCGCGTCGCTCGCACACGCGGAATATGGCTGGGGTGGCAGGATTCGAACCTGCGCATGGCGGGATCAAAACCCGCTGCCTTACCACTTGGCTACACCCCATTAGCGAGTTCATCGGTCCGCCCGCACCCCTCGGGCCCGGCAGCCCTGGCCACGTCGTCTGCACCCGCGAATGCCCGCAGAGGCGACAGATTGCAGCCGCGGGCGATGAATGCAGACCAACCGCCGGGGAGCTTGTCGAGCGCACCGCGAGCGGTATGCAGATCTTCGAATGCCGCGTAGATACAGGCGCCGGTCCCTGTCAGCCGCGCATCACCAAAACCATCCAGCCAGTCCAACGCCCTACCGACCGCCGGATACACGGTTCGCACCAAATTGGTGCAGTCGTTATCGCCGCCGTCGGAAAGGAAGCTCGCTATTGTGATTGGGGCCGAATTTCGTGTCAATCCAGGTGCCTGGAACACCTCCGAGGTGGAGACGCTGCAGCCCGGGCTCACCACCAGATAGTGGGGCTGACAGAAATCGACCGGCGTCAGACGCTCGCCTATGCCCTCGACCCAGGCGGCACGGCCGAGCACGAAAACCGGCACATCGGCACCGAGCTGCCGGCCCAGTTCCAGCAGCGCATCCACGGACAAGTCCAGTCGCCAGAGGCGATTCAGAGCGCAGAGTGTCGTCGCGGCATCGGAGCTGCCGCCGCCGAGCCCGCCACCGACCGGGATGCATTTGCGGATCTGTATCTCGGTGCCGCGCTGACAACCAGTCGAGGATTGCAGCAGGCGTGCCGCACGGACCGCCAGATCCTGCTCCTCCGGCACGCCGGCCAACCCCTCTAGCCGGCGGATCCTGCCGTCGTCAAGTGGGGTAAAGACGAGTTCGTCGCAACGATCCAGAAACTGGATCGCCATCTGCAAGTCGTGATAGCCGTCGGGGCGGCGGCCAAGAATGCGCAGGCAGAGATTCAGCTTGGCGGGCGCCGGCCAGACTGATCCCCAGTCAGGCCCCGGCGCCGCGGCCTGGCTCATAACAGATCGTCACCGACGTCCGGGATCTCCATCCGCCAGCTGTCGGTTACGACGCGGATCCGGACGTCGCCGCTCTCCATCACGATCTTGCGCGGCAGCGCGAGCCCTTGGTGGTCTCGATAGCCGTCGTAACGGACTTCCCAGCCACCCTGCTCCAACTCGGCGAGGAAGCCTTGCTCGTCGACGATCTCGTCAGCGGTCGATTCCGGCGCGGATACGCCAACGATCCAGTACCGCATGTTATAGACCGGCACTGCCCAACCGAAGCGGTCGCGCATCTCCACCTCGGGATCCTGCAGATAGAACTCCTCACCGCGGGTCGTCTTGACTCGCAGCCGGTCCAGATTGCCGTGTATGCGGAAACCACCGAATCCGAACGGGCCGCGGAACCGGAAATCCAGATCGTCCTCCAGCTGTTCCCAGGACAGGGTGCCGTTGTAACCATCCTTGCCGGTACGCAGCGCTATGCGGCCCTCCATGCGCCAGTCGTCGAGCTGGCGCAGCAGATCACGGCGATCGAGCCAATCCACATCGATCGATTCGCCAATTCGGTCCCGGCTGGTCACACAAGCCCCCAACATGCTCACGGCAATGAGCGCGATTATAGATCGAATCACGGCATGAGCCGCTCGATCACGTCGTGCAAGACCTTACTCTCGGGGTTTTCCTCCAGGGACTCGAACCAGATCTGCTCCGCCTCCTCGCGCTCGCCGGTTGACCAGAGCACCTCACCGAGATGTGACGCGATTTCCGGATCACGGTCCAGCGCCCAGGCCTCCCGCAGATACTTGATCGCTTCATCCATGTTGCCGAGCCGGTAGTTGACCCAGCCCATGCTGTCGGTAATCGCAGGGCTGTTCGGCGAGCGCTCGTACGCACGACTGATATAGCCCAGAGCTTCCTCGTAACGGGTGGTCCGATCGGCCAACGTGTAACCAAGGGCATTAAGCGCTACCGGATCGTCCGGATTGCGTTTCAGCAGCTGGCGCAGCTCACTGACCGCGTCATCGACCCGATCCATACGTTCGTAAAGGAAGGCCCGGGCGTACAGTAGCGCTGCATCGTCCGGATAGCGCGCCAGCTCCCGGTCATAGAGCGCCAACGCCTCGTCAAACCGCTGCATGCGCATGAGGAGCTCACCACGCGCCGCGATCAGATCGACCGCCAGGGCGGGATCGGCGCCCGGCACATGCTCCAGGCTGCGCAAGGCCTCGTCCTGACGGCCGAGCCGGTAGAGGATCAGGCTGAGACGGATGCGCGCCGTCACGGTGTTGTCCCCATCCGTGACCCGCGCGTAAAGGCTCGCGGCCCCGTCGAGATCGCCTTCGATCTCGGCGATGCTGCCCAGGTAGAACAACGAGTCGGACAGGAATCGCCCGGTAGACATGAGTTCCACCAGGTAGGGCTTGGCCAGCTCGTAGTTACCCTGCTGATATTCGAGCAGCCCGAGCGTGCGCAGCGCCCCGGGATGACGCGGATAGTCCGAGAGCAGCAATTCCAGTTCCAGACGCGCTTCCTCCGGGCGCCCGGCGGCGAGCTGCAGGATGGCGTACTCCAGACGCAGGCTCGGGTTGTTGCGAAAACCCTCCCAGTCCTGCAACAGATTCATCGCCGCCTCGTTCTGCCCATCGGCAAGCAAGGCCCGGGCGCGCAGCACCGCGGCCTCGGGCCAGTCGGGACGGAGCGTGAGCGACGTCTCGCTCTCCTCCAATGCCTTCTGCAACTGACCCGCGCGCAGCGCCAGGAAACCGACCGCGTAGTGCGCGGTGGCGTCATCGGGATGCTGCCTGGCCAACCGTTCCAGCGCCTGCAGAGCCGCGGCCTCATCTCTCGACTCCATGAGCATCGGCAGAAGCAGTACGAAGCCCTGGTCCGATTCCTCTCGGACCGCCTCATAGAGGAACTCCAGATGCGGCAGTGCCTTGCGCACCTGGCCTCGCTGGAGCCTCAGCAACGCGAGCTGCCGACGGGGCTCCAGGGCCTCCGGATCGATCTCGATCCAGTGTTCCGCGGCCGCGACCGACTCCTCGTGCGAGCCATACTGAAGAACGATGCGACCGGCCCGTTCCGCCAACTCCGGGTCGTCGGACTTGCGTATCGCCTGGGAATATTCGCGCGCCGCCACCTCGAATTCATGGCGCTGGAGCGCCATCTCGGCCATGAGGACGTGATAATCCGCGGAGTCCGCCGAGACCATATCCGTCTCGTCCTCGGCGCGCGGGCCCGCCGCGGTGCATGCACCCAGCACGAAGCTGAGGATCAGTGATGGAAACAGGACTCGGATCATAGAAGGCGGGGCCGGGGAGGGAGCCGAACTATACCGCATCGCAGATCTCCCAGGCGCGGGATTGCCTTGTCAGTCCGTTGCCCTTGCCGGACAATTGGCGGGCTTTCAGGCAACCGGGCGATCGTGCATGCCGCTTACCGTCCTTGGCGTCAATCACCGCACTGCGCCCGTGGATATCCGGGAGAAGGTCGCGTTCAGTGCCGACCAACTGGGCGGCGCCCTGCAGGAACTGGTCGGATGTCCGCGCGTGGCAGAAGCGGTGATCGTCTCGACGTGCAACCGCACGGAACTCTACGGCAACTTTCTGGAAGGCGGCGTCCGGGAGGCGCGCGAGTGGCTGGTCGACTATCACCGGATGCCCGGGGCTCTGGACGAATGTCTCTACACGTTCGAGCTTGACCGGGCAATCTCTCATACGTTTTCCGTCGCCTGCGGTCTCGATTCCGCGATTCTCGGCGAACCGCAGATCCTCGGTCAGATGAAGGACGCCTATCGCAAGGCACGCGAGGCCGGATCGACCGGTCCGGTCCTTAACCACCTGTTCCAGCAGGCCTTCTCGGTCGCGAAGCTGGTGCGGACAGATACGGAGATCGGCGCCAGCGCGGTGTCTGTCGCCTACGCCGCCGTCAGCCTGGCGCGACAGATCTTCGCCAGATTCTCCTCCCACAACGCGTTGCTGGTGGGTGCCGGTGAAACGGTGGAACTGACCGCGCGTCATCTGCGCCGCCGGGGTATCGGCAACCTGATCCTCGCTAATCGCAATGTCCGCAGGGCGCAAGCGCTGGCTCACGAATTCAAGGGCTATGCGATCGGGCTGGACGAGATTCCAGACCATCTGGCAGATGCGGACATGATCATCTCCGCCACGGCTGCCAGGGAACCACTGATCCATAGATCGGACGTCGAGAAGGCGCTCGTGGCGCGCCGGCGCCGGCCGATCTTCATCGCGGATCTGGCAGTACCTCGAGACGTGGAGCCAGCCGTCGCCGATCTCCATGACGTCTACCTCTACACGGTGGACGACCTGCAGGACGTGATCCGAGAGAATCTGCGCTCCCGCAAGGCCGCGGCGCGCCAGGCCGAGCAGATCATCGAGGCGGAGGTCGCGCATTTCTTCATGGCGCAACGGGTGCGAGACGCCGCGCCAACGATCCGTGCCGTACGCGGCCAGGCGGCCGAGATCCGTGACGAGGCGGCTCGTCACGCCTTGCATCTTCTCGAGGGCGGCCGGGACGCCGAGGCCGTGCTCGATCATCTGGCTCGCACCCTGACCAACAAGCTGATGCACGGACCCAGCACGCGGCTGCGCAAAGCCGGCGAAGAAGGCGACGACGCACTCCTCGACGCGGCGCGCAATCTGTTCGGCATCAAAGACGACCATTAGCCCGGCATGATCCCTCACCCACCGGTGCGCCCGCACCGATTGGTCTAGAATCCTCGTTCCGCTCCCGTCCTGCCGACTGAAGAACAACCTTCCGTGAAGCAATCCCTGCGCGACAAACTGGCCAGTCTCGTCGACCGTTTCGAGGAAGTAGGCGCGCTCCTGGCGGATGCGGAAGTCATCACAGACCAGCCGCGCTTCCGGGATTTGTCGCGGGAATATGCGCGGCTCGAGCCGCTGGTGCGTGATTTCCGCCAGTGGCAGAAGACCGCCGACGATCTGGCGGCCGCCGAGGAGATGCAGTCTGACGCGGACCCGGACGTCCGCGATCTGGCCGAGGTGGAAGCTGAGTCTCTGCGCCAACGGCAGGACGAACTCGACGACATAATGCGTCTGCACCTCATCCCGCGTGATCCGCGCGATGACGCCAACCTGTTCCTCGAGATTCGGGCCGGCACCGGCGGTGACGAGGCGGCTCTGTTCGCCGGGGATCTGTTCCGCATGTACAACCGTTACGCGGAGCAACAGGGCTGGAAGGTCGAGATCTTGTCCGCCAGCGAAGGCGAGCACGGTGGCTACAAGGAGATCATCTGTCGGGTGGAGGGACGCGGGGCTTACTCGCGGCTCAAGTTCGAATCGGGCGCCCACCGCGTCCAGCGTGTGCCGGAGACCGAATCCCAGGGCCGGATCCATACCTCCGCCTGCACCGTTGCGGTGCTGCCCGAGACGGAAGCCGTCGAAGAGGTGGAGGTCAACAACGCCGATCTGCGCATCGACACCTACCGCGCCTCGGGCGCCGGCGGTCAGCATGTCAACAAGACCGACTCGGCGGTGCGGCTGACGCATCTGCCGACAGGGATCGTCGTAGAGTGCCAGGACGAACGCTCGCAGCACAAGAACCGCGCCCGGGCCATGGCGCTGCTCAAGGCCCGGCTGGTCGACGCCGAGCGCAGCAGGCAAACCGCAGAACAGGCCCGGACCCGGCGCCAACTGGTCGGTTCCGGCGACCGCTCGGAGCGCATCAGGACCTATAACTTCCCGCAGGGCAGAGTCACGGATCATCGCATCAATCTGACCCTGTACAAGCTCGACGAGATCGTCGCCGGCAATCTCGACCCGGTCATCGGACCGTTGACCAGCGAACACCAGGCCGATCAGTTGGCTACGCTCGCGGAATAGTCTCGCACCATGGATATCCGTTCCGGCATCCTGGACACGATCGGCGCCACACCGCTGATCCGATTGAGCGGCCCTTCTGAAGTCAGCGGCTGCGAGATCCTCGGCAAGGCGGAATTCCTCAACCCCGGCGGCTCGGTCAAGGATCGCGCCGCCCTGGGCATCCTGCGTGACGCGGTCGCCCGCGGCGCGCTGCGGGCTGGCGGCACGATCGTCGAGGGCACTGCAGGCAATACGGGCATCGGACTGGCGTTGGTCGGCAACGCGCTGGGCTACCGCACGCTCATCGTCATGCCCGAGACCCAGAGTCCCGAGAAGGTCAACACCCTGCGCGCCTATGGCGCCCAGGTGCGGCTGATCCCGGCGGTGCCGTATAAGAATCCCGAGCATTTCGTCCACGAGTCCCGGCGTCTGGCCGCGGCGATGAACAGCGAATCACCGGGCAGCGCCTACTGGGCCAATCAGTTCGACAACGTAGCCAACCGTCAATTCCACGTCGCTACGACGGGTGCGGAGATCTGGGATCAGACAGATGGCGCGGTGGACGGATTCGTCTGCGCCATGGGCACCGGCGGTACGCTGGCCGGGGTCGGTAGCGCATTGAAGGCACGCCGCCCGGATATCGCGATCGCGCTGGCCGATCCGGGCGGGTCCGGTCTGTACGCCTACTACGCGCATGGGGAGATCGAGGTATCGGGCAGCTCCATCACCGAAGGCATCGGCAACAGCCGGATCACGGCCAACATGGAGCATGCGCCGGTAGACAAGGCCTTCAAGATAGACGATCAGGAAGCCATCCCGATGATTTATCGACTGCTGATCGAGGAGGGTCTCTGCCTGGGTGGCTCGAGCGGCATTAATGTCTGCGGCGCACTGCGACTGGCGCAAGAACTGGGCCCGGGCCACACGATCGTGACCGTCCTGTGCGATTCGGCGTTGCGCTACCGGCAGCGGCTCTTCAACCCCGAATTCCTGATCTCCAAGGGCCTACCCGTACCGGCGTTCCTCGCGACCGGCGATCCGCGCTAACCCACGCGCGGCAGCGCCCGGTCCAGATCAGCTAGCAGATCGTCGACGTCCTCCACGCCCACCGACAGTCGGATGAGGCTGTCGCTGATACCTAGCGCCGCGCGTTTGTCCGCCGGCACCGACGCGTGCGTCATGATGGCCGGATGCTCGATCAGACTCTCCACGCCGCCCAGGCTCTCGGCC
>Ga0265303_10003052_pt1 | contig 10447 bp, 7 predicted proteins | sample Helome_2_FD_192494 | JGI IMG/M metagenome (GOLD analysis project Ga0265303, IMG submission 192494) | Marine sediment microbial communities from subtidal zone of North Sea - Hel_20160317 (Illumina Assembly) | ecosystem: Environmental > Aquatic > Marine > Subtidal zone > Sediment ... | reverse complement strand
GAGCTGGAAAGATGCAGAGAACGGGGCATTTGGGAAACGGAAACGAGTGCCGGGAGCTATCTTAATCAGTGGATTCGAGCAGGCTGGCTGCGTGAGATGGATGATCAGCTAACGAAAACTGACGCCAGTGAAGTGGCACTGAGGTTTTGCCAGGGATTGGACCAGAGAGGCGCAGGTACCACGGCGTCTCACCTTAGGATTGTTCAGGAGGCGGTGCGGGATTTTGCGGTGGCAATTAGCCCAAACGCCGATGAGCGTATTACGCTGCTTGAATATCGAAAAGCCGAGCTTCAGCGAGAAATAGACGCTTTACATGCGGGCGTCGTCACTGAATTGTCAGAAGTTCAACAACGTGAACGCATCAGGGAAATCTACCAGCTGGCTTCCGTTTTAACGGGTGATTTTCGACGGGTTGAAGACGAGATTCGAGAGTTGGACCAGGATATTCGGATTCAGATGATCGAGGGAGGCGCGAAGCGCGGCGATATACTGCTATCCGTCATGGAGAAGGAGGCATTGCTCGCAACGACAGATGCCGGCAGTGCTTTTGAAGGTTTTTTCCAGCTGTTATGCGACCAGAACCGTTCGACTGAATTCAGAGATCAACTGCGCAGTATATTAAGCTGGCCTGTTGCAGAGCAATTATCCCTACAACAACAGCAGTTTCTTGGGCAGCTTATGAGGGAGTTATCTCGCGAAAGTGACCGTGTATTTCACATAAGACGAAGAACTGAAGAAGGTCTCAGGGCTTACATTGAAAGCGGCGCCGCACTGGAAAATCGGGCCGTAGATCAATTGTTAGGGCAATTGGAGCGCATGGCAATTGAGTTGAAAGACGGGGGGCTTGATCCAAAGCTGGCAACCCATGTATCGCTCCCTGTGGGGGCCGTCAAAATCACCTCGCCCGAAAGCATGCGGCTCAAAGCGCCAGACGAAAAACTGGATACATCAGGCATCGAAGAGCAGGTGAACGCCAGGACGCCCAGCGTAGAAATGCTGGACTGTCTGGATGCAGTACACGTGAAGGAAGTGGCTTCGCGAACAAGAGCGACCCTGCGTCAACATGGGCCGATGACTATTGCCTCAGTGGTAGAGCGGCATCCGATGAATTCAGGTCTGGAAGAACTGGTTGCTTACTTGCGTGTTGCTAAATCAGTGGGTGCAACAACCTTGGATGAAAAGGAAAGCGTAGACGTTCTGGATAAACGGGGTATTCGCCTCAAAGCATCCATCCCCAAATACCTGTTGAGCGCAGATTTGTTTCCCGACAACATAGAGGAGATGGTGATATGAGCCATAAAATGGATGACAGTGATTTTTCGTCGGGGGCAACAGGTTTATTTGACCAGCTGAGAAAGCAGCAATCACAATCAAATCATATACCGGTTGAAGTTGAAAAAGAAACAACCTCTGCAGAAAACAGGATAAGTGATGAATTGGCCTCGCCGGAAGGGGCTGAGGCCAACGTTCTGGAAAATGGGTTGATGCCGCCGGAGGCGAGGCGGGCGCTTGTCAGCCTGCTCAGGCAAGGTGTTATTTTAGCGAGTCAAAAATCTAAATTATTTGAATCAATTTGCCGCTATCAATCGTCTGTTCGAAATCACCTGGCAGATGTTTATTTAAGCTTAGTCCTCGATGAAAAAGCAGGCGTTGCATTTGTGGCGGGGCTGGATGGCAGTGAAGAAGGCGCCGAAGAAGACGATGCTGTTTCATTGATCAGTCGAAGAACGCTTTCGTTGTACGACACCTTGTTGTTACTGGTACTGCGTAAACACTATCAGGAGCGAGAAACGTCGGGTGAGCAACGGGTCATCATCGATCTGGAGCGTGTTGAGTCTAACTTATCTCCTTTTCTCCCTTTAACTAACAGTACCAGGTCGGATCGAAAAAAGCTCAACGCAGCCTTACAGAAAATGGTTGGGAAGCGAATTTTAAGCTCGGTTCGAGGTAGTGATGATCGTTTTGAAATCACACCTGTAATCCGCTATGTGGTGAATGCCGAGCGCCTGGAAAATATACTGGATGAATACCGTCGACTGGCTAAAGAAAATGGAATCAGTACGGCGGGTATCAGCGCCAGTTCGGGCAGCCATTCCGCAACACACGAACTCAGTCAGGCATCACGCAAAGGCCAGGGCGCAGGCAATGAATAGCCCGGACAGATTTAATAAACATAACATACCGGGTTCCGCAGACTATGTCGCTAGTAATGCCTTGTTCGGTGTCGGACAGATTCGCTTTGCCGAGCTTTCGGTTTATAACTGGGGGTCTTTTAACGGCCTGCACTCGGCGACTATTGATCCTCATGGAACTCTGGTAACGGGCGATAATGGTGCTGGAAAATCGACATTGATTGATGGCTTGATGGCGCTGCTATTACCTGCCGGCAGAGCGACCTTCAACGTTGCCGCTGCGCAGGGTGACCGTTCAGATCGTACGCTGCTTTCCTATATGCGAGGCAGTTTTGGTTCCGCTCATGATGGAGCCAGCACGCGTGTGAAGAGCAAGCGTGAAGGTGCGGTTGTCACCGGCTTGCGTGCACTCTATCGCGGTGATGATGGCGCTTCGATAACCCTGGCTGCTATTTTCTGGACAACACAGTCGACGAATGCTTTGTCTGACGTGAAGCGGGTTTACGTTGTGGCAAAGAGAAATCTTGCTTTAAAGGAGATGCTCGATGCATTTGGTGAAGGTAATGCCAGAACGCTAAAACAGTGGCTGAGAGATGATCCTGCAATAAGCTGTTGTGATGACAGTTTCACTGATTATCAGGAACTTTATCGAAAGCTTCTTTATATGGATAACAAGAATGCTCCCGCTCTGTTGTCGCGGGCATTAGGATTGAAAAAGATTGATGATCTGACCGCGTTGATCAGGGAGCTTGTGCTAGAGCCGAGTACGGTCAAAGAGGATGCCAGGAAGGTCGTCGACGAGTTTTCTGATCTTGTCGCAATACATAATCAATTAATCGATGCGCGCGCGCAGAACGAGCATCTGTCCAGGCTGCCTGAATTGAAACAGGCCATCGAGCGTGCCGAGAATGAACTGACAGTCTTGACCGGCGAGCGTGATGGACTGCCTGCATACTTTGGTGAAATCTGTTATCGGCTGTGGAGTCAAAAGATAACAAATTACCAGGCTGCACTCAAAGATCTCTCGCTATTGATCAAGCAGGCTGCTGGAAAAGAGGCCGATGCCGATGCACTGGTAGAGCGCCGACATGAAGATTACATCAAAGCCGGTGGCGGACGTATTGAGTCTCTAAAAAAGGAGCTTTCGACTACACAAAATGAATTATCCCGCGTTGTTGGCCGGTCGTCCCGGTATCAGTCAGAGGCGCGAGCTTTGGGGCTGGATGATCAGCTGCGAGAAGATCTGTTCCTGGAAAACCAGTCTCTGGTTGAGGACAGGCTGAATACGATTAAAGATGATAACAGGGAATTCCAGGACAAATTTGCTGTAATCAGTGCGCAGTTCAGTGAGCTCCAGTCTAAGCAAAAGGCTATCGCACAGGAAATTTCTGCAATCGAAGCACGTCCGGACTCAAATATAGATATCAAGTTTCAACAATTGCGGGATGAACTGGTTGAGTCGCTAAATCTGGATCGGGATCAGTGCGTTTTCATCGGTGAGCTGATCGATGTTGATGAGCAGCAGCGAAATTGGCAAGGTGCTATCGAGCGAGCCTTAGGTGGTTTGCGTACCACACTGGCGGTTCCATCTGACCGTTTTTCGATGGTGACACGCTGGCTTAATGTAAGACACACGGGATTACACGTTCGTGTGCAGGTGGTTCGGGAATTCGATACTGCAGATTCTCATTCCCGGCAGCGAGCAGAATTTAAAGCCAATGGTTTTTTAAAGAAACTTGTCTGGCGAGATCACCCCTATAGAGAATGGCTTAAAAGGCATCTGGCACGATTTGATTTGCAGTGTGTGTCCTCAACTGAGGAGCTGGACTGCACCCCCTTCTCCATGACCCGGCAGGGATTAATGCACATGGATAAAGGGCGGTTTGAAAAAAAGGATCAACACAGAATCGATGATCGCAGGCGTTGGTGTTTGGGCTTTTCTAACAAGTCCAGGCTGGCGATTTTACACAACGACAAGAATGACTTAACCAGACAAGTATCTGCAACACTACGACTGGTAGAGAAATCCAGAGAAGATCTGGATGCCAATACTAAGAGAGAGTCGCTTTGGAAGAAGTTACGCGAGTACCGCTGGGATGAAATCAACGCGCCTTATTGGCAGGCAAGGACCGCTCAATTGCAGGATGATCTTCAGGCACTGGAGCAGGCAGGCAGTGATCTTGATAGCGCCAGGCTTCGGTGGGAAGCTGCGAAGCAAGAACTGGCAAATATAAGATCTGAAAAAGAAAAGCACATCAAAAAGGAAGGTGAGTTGTCGAAAACGCTTAATGACGCTGAATCCAGGCAAAATGATGCCGCTGCCGCTGCATCAGAAGGTTTGCTGGATTCAGTCCGAGAGGTTCTAAACACGCGTGTTGGTACTTTAACTTCTGAAGAGCTAGATCATGTGACCGTGCTGCTGAGCCAACACAGTAAAGACATTGAGCAGTTGCTCGAGACATGGCGAGGCAAAAAGAATAGCGCGGAGAAGTCGGCAATCGGTATCATGTCGTCATTCCGTTCACACGATAAATGGCAGGTACTCGCGGCTGACTGGCGCTGTGACATCGCAAGTCTGGAAGAATACCTGGAACATTTGCGGCAGCTCGAGGAAGAAGGACTGCCACAACTGGTTGAGCAGTTTATCGAGCGCCTAAACAAACACGCGACGCAATCCCTGGCACGTATTCGACAACGTCTTGATTCCGAGCGCGATGACATAATCGAACGTATCCATACCATCAATCGAGTGCTGACGCGTACCGAATTCCGGCCGGGTTCTCATCTTAAGCTTGGAGCGAAGACCGAGAAATACCCGCATGTTCAGGAGTTCAATCGGCAAGTATTGAAGGTGTTAAGCCAGGCCACCAGTGACGATCATGAGGCTCGATTTCATCAGCTGGAACTGGTTGTGGAGATACTGGAGAAGGCGAGCAATCCGGCAACAGCAGCTACGCTTGAAAGCCTGAGATTACTCGACCCGCGTTATCAGATGTCCTTTTATGCAGAGGAGCTGGACGCAAAAACACACGAAGTTCGCGATGTATTAGAGTCATCCAGTGGCAAGTCCGGTGGAGAAAAAGAGTCTTTTGCAGGAACAATCGTCGCGGCAAGTCTGGCGTATGTATTGACTCCGGATGGCTATGATCGACCTGTTTACTGCACGGTATTTCTGGATGAAGCATTTTCCAATACAGCTGAAGCTGTGAGTCGCAGAGTGCTTCGTGTGTTCAAAGAGCTTCATATACACGTCAATCTCATTACGCCCTATAAAAACCTTAACCTGGCCAGAGAGTCTGCGCGTTCGTTGCTGATTGCCGAACGAGATCAGGAAAATCATGAAAGTCATTTATGTGAAGTGACCTGGGAAGAAATAGACCGCCGACTGGCAGAACAGCGTCAGCGCAAGGCAATGCAGGATGCGGTTGCCCTTGGTGTTGTAGTTGAATAGGTATTGAAATTGATGAGGGGGCAGAGACTCAACAGGCCATGGGGCCTGCTTCCCTCTGATGTGAAGCAGTTAATTCTAACGCGTGAGTGGCATAACGACGCCGGTTTGAAAGCGCGACTCCTTGACCGTAAGCCGTTCCCGATTCGGATCGGATTAAAACCCCCACAGGGGCGGTCTGCCATTGCGGATATGGCTCACTTTCAACGCTTTATCGGCGAATGGCGCTCGTACCCTTATCAAAACTTTATTCAATGGGAATCCCGATCATACAGAGCGTTGTCTGAACAGACAGTGCCAAAGTCTTTTGTGTTAAATAGCGTTCAAGAGTTGATTGAATTTGTCGGTGATGAGGCGCTTCATCGGAGTCAGGTTTGGACCACAAATATGTCGCCCTTATTGAATGTTAATGCGGACATATATCCTGCTCTGGTAAAGCACCTTGGTACCGTTGAGCACATGAGTGCTTCTGATGCGGTTCTACTGAAGAATTTAATAGCGCAACTGTCTCCAAATATGGGGCTTGGCCAGTACCTGCGAGCTTTGCCCCTGGTGGGGGTCGATACAAAGTTTCTTGAAAATTACCAGGTGCTTATTGCTGATGTGTTAGATGTTTTGCACGGCGATGAAGTGTCGAACGCTGGCGGGCTGTTAACCTGGCTTGGATGCCTGCAGAACCCCAGGGGCTGGTTAATGGTAAGACCACTTTGTGAAAGCGTTAAAGCCAAAACAGGTGGGTTTCCTGTATTGCGACTGCCAGGTGATGTTTTGAATCTGCAGGAGCTACCCGCTACTAACATTCTCGTCGTGGAAAACATGCAATCGGGATTAGGTCTGCCCCCGCTTCCGGACACTATTGCAGTGTTCGGTGGAGGTAAAAACGTTGCATGGATGACGGCCGACTGGCTCAAGACTAAACGCGTTTGTTATTGGGGGGATATTGATACCTGGGGGCTGTCTATCTTGAGTGATGTTCGCTCCAGGTTATCGGCAGTTACACCACTTATGATGGACATAGGAACTCTTCGTCTTTATGAAGATCGCATGGCGATTGAGCCTGAGCCCGTTGAAAACTGTCCAGGCTTCCTCACTGAACCTGAACAGCAGGTTTTCTATGGTTTAAAATCGGGTGCCTTTCAGGGATCAAGGTTGGAACAAGAAAGGCTTTCACCTGATTACATTCTAGACAAACTGGAAGCCTGGGCCTCTGCCGAGTGATTCTCCTTCGTGGCTTTCTCTTGCCCAATTAACCTACGGCCATTAGCTGCAAGTCGCGTCTTGCCCTGACGCTTGAGGAACAGCCAACGATTTTGCCACAGCCTGTACTATCCCTGCGGATACTTTGTCTGCACTTCGTCTCGCTCAATCGGGTCAGTCATACGCCATTGATGCGGTACAAGCCAATCAATTCCATTTTATCAACGTAGCCAGTGGCGGTTTCGGTGCACAGGTGACAGCCAATACGCCAGTGGCGTTGAAAAATTTTCTGGGTGGAGGGGCTTATACGCTTTCAGGACTGGTGCAGGCTGTGAACTTCGCGCCCTATCATGGTCAGGCGCGTCTGCCTGAAGAGTCATTACAAAATGATGTGATCGTCGGTGCCGTGTGTAACGGCAGGCAAGCCGGTGGAGGCCAACAGCTGGCTCCCGGTGCTTTAATTGACGATGGCTTACTGGACTTTGTAGTGTTAAACCATTTTGCACCAGAGGATCTGGGTCAGGTGATAAAGGAGATGATGGAACCGAATGTTAATGGTGATTATGTCAAACGATTCAGGGTGCCATGGGCAGAGTGGGAATCCGAAGATGAGATGCCGATCAATCTGGATGGTGAGCCGATCAAAACGAATAAAATTCGTTTTGAAGTGATACCATCTGCCATTCGTTTGGTCGTGCCTGATAACTGACCACTACTGTCAAGGCAAAGTACGGACGTGGGCTGATAAGAAAAATTATGTGGTAAGCAACCAAAGGTGATATCAATGAGCAATGAGGAAATGTAAAAGGAGCTCGAGCATGCTTTTAAAGGGCAAGTGGAAGAGTTGCTCAAGCTTTTACACGACGAAATTCGCGATTTGCCTGCAATCACTACGTTGACAGTGTTTGCGCTCGGTGTTCTTATGGGTCGGTTTCTGCGCTAAGGGGAATTGCAATGGATAGCCGTCATTTTATCCGCCGATGGCCGCTTGATATAAACACAATAGATGTAAACTAAGGTCATCTGGTTCTTGTATATTAATCACAGGCGATGGCCAAACAACACAGCAAAGGAGAAAAAGATATGTCCGATACAAAAAATAAGATTGAGGAAACCATCAGTACACTAAAACAGCAACGCGACAAACTGGGATTGCAAATACATCTTGGCGCTGCCGAAGCGAAGGAAGAATATGACGCAGCCATGCAGAAGCTCGACAAGATGAGCAGTGAATTTGAGCCGGTAAAAGACGCGGCTGAAGAATCTGCCGAAAACGTGTTAGCGTCACTGAAACTGGTGGGTGAAGAAGTTAAGACGAGTTTTGATCGCATTAAAAAATCCTTGAAGTAGCGGGGTCATACAAGATAGTGGAGATGCATGGATATTTCGCAACTCGATATCTTGGCGAAGACCTGGCTGTCGGTGCCGTAGCGAAGCCTTGATGTGGCAGCGTCGGGTGCAGGGTGGTTTATGCCTTTTCCTGCGCAGAATTGTATTCTGCCCCGAATATGAAAATCGCTGCCATTAGAAATAAAAATATTAATGCCGTCATGAAGCCTTTGCTTGCAGTTGCCACCACTGCTTCAATTTCGTTGACTATGGGCTCGGCGATAGTGTCGGGCCAGTAATCGAACACCAGGTGAACAATTTGCTCAGACAGGCCGTCTTCGCCCAGTAAACCAGTCAGAGACACCGCGAATATCAAGAATGGAAAGATGGCAATCATTATCGACAAAGCCACATGGCTGGCCATGGCCCAGCCGTCGCTGTTGTTGAAATGAAGCAGTGCCTCTTTTATCGGTCGCAGCCACCACTTTATACTATCCCTGATTCGTTCCAGCATAAATGGACTCCAGTTCGACTTCCCGTCAAGCGATGCTCAGGCGCGCAAGCCAGGATTAATATTAAGAAGCCGGACTGCCTCGATGAATGATACGTAATGATATCCTTGACACTTCGTTGACTAAATAAGCTTGACATATTTACTGTAAGGAAATAATTTTTAAAGTGTTGGCATAATGGGATCGCGTATCAATATTGAAATTCAGAACGAGTAAGCGAATTTTATTGGATCATGCTGGGGAGATAAAAAATGACAGCGTTGCATCTAGCGGCAGTTGCTTTTATTAAACCCGCTATAGGCACCCTTAAAACTTCCGGTATGCCAGTATGCACGCTGCTCCGCAGGTCATGTCTGGACATCTATGATTTGAATGACCCTTATGGTTATATTCCCGTCAGGAAAATGTATACCTTTCTTGACATGGTCTCGCACGAACTGGGTGGAGACAATTACCCGGTTCTGTTCAGGGATAAGCTCCTGATAACTAATGCGGGTATCGTGGGTGAAAGTGTTATTAGTTGCCCCGATCTATTGGCTGCCATCAACTATGCGGTTAAATACGATTACCTGTTATTAAGTAATGAACGTGTGGGACTGGAAATTAATGGTGCAGTGGCAACTGCCAGGCAGTGGTATACAGATAAGCCTGCTCCCGGGCGGTCAGAGACCGAGCTGTTAAGTTTTTGTTTAATGGTTGATGCTATAAGAGCCTATGCCGGTTCTGACTGGTCGCCTATAGCCATTCAGGTTCAGGGCCCGGAAATTATGGGATTCGACTCGCTGGTTTCTATATCAAGTGAGACTAAGGTTCAATTTAACCAGCGCTTTACATCGGTTAGCTTCCCGACATCACTTCTCAATGCACCTTTACTGGATGATTCTGCCAAACCAGGCAAAGAACCCGAGTATTTGCCAGGTAACAACCTGTCAGCTCAGCTGCAATGCCTGCTGGATTCGAGTAATAGTCAAATAGATCTGGTCATGGCGAGTGAGGTGTTGGGTGTTTCATCGAGAACATTGAAACGCTATCTCAGGGATGAGGGTACCTCCTATTCAGAAGTCGTTGATCAATGGCGATTTAAAAAGGCTTTAAAGCTATTGAGCGATCCTCGTTGCGCTATTAACGAGATGAGCCAGGTGCTGCATTATTCAAATGCACCCAATTTTATCAGGGCATTTACACGTTGGACCGGTACCAGCCCCATGAGCTACCGAGAGAGATTATCTTAATGGGCGTTTGATAATATTATAATAATCACCCTAAATGCTCCATTAGCAGCCGTGCGGACTGCAGAATGATAAGCGTATAGATACCAGCGATGACGTCGTCAGTCATGATTCCCGAGCCAAGGCCCAGATTCTTTTCGACGTAGTGAATCGGAAAAGGCTTCGAAGTTGATTCTGTTTGGTGAGACCTCGTTAAGACGTGCACTGCGTGAGTACCTCATCCATTATCATGCTGAACGGAATCATCAGGGTAAAGACAACGTACTGTTATTTCCGGCTGCCACGAAGTCAATGACTCGCATTGACGGTTCAGTCAGCTGTAAAGGACGCTTGGGTGGGCTGCTGAAATATTACCATCGGGAAGCCGCATGAGTATCTTGACCACACGCATATTTTTATTTGTTATCAAGAACTAATGTTCGCCACGACAAATGAAAAAAATACTTTTGTTGCTTGATTTCTTAACATAGATTGATTTAACTGTGTAGATATTTCCAAAAGGATGGAGTAGATTTTATTCTCGATAAAAAATTACGTGGGGCCGTCTGGTTCTGGAGGACGTCGAATTTAACTCAAATCCGGCTGACTCCATACTAAATG
>Ga0265303_10003050_pt1 | contig 10447 bp, 6 predicted proteins | sample Helome_2_FD_192494 | JGI IMG/M metagenome (GOLD analysis project Ga0265303, IMG submission 192494) | Marine sediment microbial communities from subtidal zone of North Sea - Hel_20160317 (Illumina Assembly) | ecosystem: Environmental > Aquatic > Marine > Subtidal zone > Sediment ... | reverse complement strand
GATCCGGATCGAAAACAACCTGGAAAGTGCCCGCCCGATTATGGTTATGGGCGATGCAGACCGCCTGCAGCAACTATTTTCCAACCTGCTGGAGAACACCCTGCGATACACAGATGCTCCCGGCACGCTGACGATCCGACAGGAGCGCGCGCCGGATCATTTCCAATTGATCTTCGAAGATTCCGGGCCCGGTGTGCCCGATGAATCTCTGGTGCATCTGTTTGACCGGTTGTATCGGGTGGACCGCTCGAGAAGTCGCATGCAGGGTGGCAGCGGCCTGGGTTTAAGTATCTGTAAAAGCATCGTCAACGCCCTTGGCGGAGAAATCCGGGCCGCCCATGCAGATGCCGGCGGGCTTCGAATTGAGATCAAACTACCGCTGGCCTAAAATAGGTGTCGGGTGTCAGGTCTATGCTGCACAGCGGCTATGGCCACCTATGCAGGTTTAAAGATCCAAAAAAAATGGGTATCATACATAGATCTAAAAGCTTGCCAGCAAGCAGACAATTTCTTAACACCTGAACACTGAAACCTGAAACCATTATTATGGTGCAATTTGTTTTTTTTCAATTTATGAATCCAACTGGGTGAAAATATACCACCCAATTTTTGTCATCTTTTGGTTATACCCATGACCACCAAACACATTCTTGTTGTTGAAGATGAAGAAAAAATCAGCCGCCTGCTGTGCGACTACCTGAAGGAAGCCGGCTTTCGGACATCTTCCCAGGCCAATGGTGACCGTGTCATGGCCCAGGTCAAAAAAGAATCGCCGGATTTGATTTTACTGGATATCATGCTGCCGGGAAAAGACGGGATGGAATTATGCCGCGAGATACGGCAATTTTCAAATGTTCCGATCATCATGATCACCGCGCGGGTGGAAGAGATCGACCGGCTGCTGGGCCTGGAACTGGGAGCCGACGATTATATCTGTAAGCCCTTCAGCCCCCGGGAAGTGGTTGCCCGGGTCAAAGCCATTTTCAGACGGGTGCATGCCGAACCCCGGGCGCAGCATCTGGTGGTCGGTTCGATTTCGCTGGATGCGGAAATCCATCAGGTGATGATCGACAAACAGGTCCTAAACCTGACGCCCAATGAGTTTGGACTTTTAAAAATCATGATGCGTCAGCCCAATCGCGTGTTTTCCAGAAGTGAACTGATCAACCGGGTGCAGGGGTATGACTTTGAAGGCTATGACCGCACCATCGACACCCATATCAAAAATCTGCGCAAGAAAATTGCAGAAATACTGCCCGGCCAGGAAGTCATCAGCACGGTTTACGGTATCGGGTACAGGTTCAGCGCACCGCTCGACTGATCCTGCACGCGCAATAAACAGATCATATTCTTGAAAGGATTGCCGATGCGACATTTGACTCTACTACTGGCACTGTTGAGTGCCCTTCTCTTCAATTGGTCAAGCGCTTTTGCTGTCGACCCCGCGGAAAAATCCAAGGGCTTCAGCGGCAGGATTTCAGCGGGCGCCGGATACATGACCAGCACAGATCAGCTTAAAACAACCGATGAGAATAAACGGATAGATTCTCTAAGCGGCGATGCGGACTGGTATGATAAATTCATGCCGCTGGCACTATTTAACCTGCGCTACACCTTTGCAGAATCCGGCAGACAGATCTATTTTGGCACCCCTCCGGAATTCAGCGGCCCGCCGGGGCTGTCACTGGGTTTTGTGCAACCCTTCTCAGATGGCAGCCGGCTGGACATATCTGTTTTTACCCGCCTATTTTCAGAGGTCTGGCGGGATCCTTACCTGACCGACACCGGCCGTAAGGAAACCCGCGAACACAACTACGGCACCCGGTTCGCCTACGACGGGATACTCGGCACCGGCTTCAAGCTCTCATACGCATTTTCCCGGGTGGATGTTAACGTGGACGATATCGGTGATCGATTCAATGACCTGGAGCGTGACGGCTATATTCACAATGCGGAAATCGAATATGCCTTCCGGCTGGACAAGACCCTGTCGCTGGTACCGGGCTTTGAGTTGTCCATCGGTGACATAGACGGTGAGGCCAATGCGTACACAGGATATCGGTTTGGACTGGGCTTTCACAATTTTTCAAAATCATACCAGCTCATGCTGAAGGCGGCGATCGGCCGGGATGACTACGACCATCAGAATCCGATTTTTAGCAAAACCCGCAATGACACGAATTATTCTGTGTTTGGGATGTTCACACGCTCTGATCTTTTTGGAAAGGACTACCTTTTCGGCACCTTGATGGCAGGGTATCGCTACCGCGACTCCAACATTGGCTTCCTGAAAGCGCAAACGTTTTTGAGCGGTGCCATGATCGGGGTCGAGTTTTAAGGTTCACTGGGCTCTGATTTTATACCGTTGCCCGGTTGCAGCTATCTTCGAAATCTGATAGTTGAATTACATGATCATAAAATTTTTAAACTATACATTATAGCGGAGTGAAGCATGAAGGATTCCTTAAAATCGGGCCTGACATACAAATTTCAATACCTGGTTCCAGACGACAAAACCGTCCCTTTTATTTACCCTGAAGCACCGGAATTACAGCGAATGCCTAAAGTTCTGGCCACCGGGTTTATGGTGGGACTATTTGAGTGGACCTGTATCCAGGCCGTCAACCCTCACCTCGACTGGCCTGACGAGCAAACCGTGGGCATCAGTATAAACCTCAACCATTTGGCAGCCACACCACCGGGTCTAACCGTTACGGTATCCGTGACATTGAAGGAAGTAGACGGAAGAAGGCTTGTCTTTACAATTGTAGCCGACGACGGTATCGATAAAATTTCCGAAGGAACCCATGAAAGGTTCATCATCGATGCTGCTAAATTTAATCGGAAAGTCGCAGAAAAAGCGAACAAAGGGGCCGCATTTTAGATTTCAAATAATTTAAGGATACAGCACTATCAGGAACAATGTATGAAAAGAATAGGTTTATGTTAACACTGGTTACCGCCAGGCATCAATCAACTCAAAATGATAAAAAACAAGTTTCCATTGACCCTCTGTTTTTACCCAGGTGGAGGACCATCGTTTTTTAGCAGATACCCACGCGTACTCTCTGTGTTTCCTTGAGACCTTGTAATTTCCGCAGGCTATGCCAGTATTGCCAATCACAAATGTTTGCGAGGTCACTATCTCGTAATCGTAGTATTCATACTGAGATATCAATTCCTTCAACTCCTCTTTCCAGAGTTCCTTATCCATGATTTTATTCTGAGTGAGGTAACTAAGCGCGTAGGTAAATCCGAAAGCTTCTGCTTCGATATCGGCAATAATGTCGGCATCCCAATGAACCAAAGAATCATTATATCTTTGAACTGCTGCATTAAATTCCTCTATGTCGTCGGCGCGGGCGATGGAAGTATTCATGGCCCAAGACAGCATCAACAAAAGGATAAATGGTATAAAAACATTGCGTTTCATAATTTTCTCCTTTCGTTTTGTTTTTAAATTAATAAGCTCTCACATGGTTATCTTGCGGTACCCTTTCAGCGCAGAAGAAAAATTATAAATAGTGAGGGTTCAAAACCAACTGGCATCGATTAGAAATAGTATGTTTTTCACTAAAACCGACTAACGATAAAAGACTCTCTAATAGGCGCGTGAGATGAGAATGGAATATTCGTCCGTTTTGAGAGATGAGCAGGCGCTTGAGCTCAGCTGGCGTATGAAATCAGGGCTGCATGATTGGTCTATACATATCATAAAAAATCAGAGGATCAAGAAAAAATGTCTCGCCTGAAATGTATCGGGAACAGAAAGCAAAGAAACTGGCCCTAAATTTGAAGCGCTTAGCCGAAAAATTTGCGAAGACTCAAATTATATGAGATAATTTCATAAGTTGCCTTAAAAATGCATCTATTGCCCGTTGGCCCGTTAGCCGGTTAACCGCTAACCTTAAAAAACAAAAACCATCTTACCCAACCAACGGGCAATCGGACCTGCCGGCTAACGGGTTACCCTTGTGCCCTGCTAAATTCAGCAACGTAAAATTTCCGAGTACCCGAAGCATCCAAAGCCCATATATCAGGAAGTCGACCATGCAAATCACCTGTTCGCAATGCAAAAAAGTCTACAACGTGGATTCAAGCAAAATTCCACCTGAAGTTACCGGCACCCGCTGCAAAGCCTGCGGGAGATCGATCCCGCTTCGTCCGGTTGCGCCCCGGCCAACGCCGCCTGCTGTCTCGCAAGCACCGCTGACACCGCCATCAGATGTTATGCAAATCACCTGTCAGTACTGCAGCCAGCAGTTTAATATCAAAACCAACGCCATCCCCCGGGGCGTTACAAGCATCCGCTGTAAAGGCTGCGGTCATACGATTTCATTAAAGCCTGCAGCCACAGCCGCTCCGCCAATTTCAGAACCTGTGGAATCCATCGAGCTAAATTCAGGGATCCTAAAAATTGCCTGCCTGTTTTGCGGTAAAAAATACAGCATCCATGCCGGTAAGATTCCGCCGGGTGTGACAACCACCAAATGCACGGCCTGCGGCCGTCCCATGTCGCTTAAGGCACCTCAAAAAGGCGCTTTGGCACCTAAAAACGAAAGCGACAACCAGTTGGCTCAAATGCAGCCACAAAAAATGCAAAAGGCACAAAAAAGCAGGCCCCACGACGTGGATACCCCTGTCAGCGCAGATGCCGGCCAGCCCGTGAATTCGATCTGGCAAAACCGTAGGACGCTGGCAGCGGTGGCTGGAATTATTCTGGTGTTGCTGTCCGGCTATTTCGTGGCGACTCACTGGTCCAAATTAAGCGACAGCCGCTTTGGATTGGACAAAATCATCGCTAAAAAACCGGTCATTCAAAAAAGAAAATCCGCTGCCGAAACTGTCGCTGCCAAAAACATTGCCGCTGCCGAACCGTTTTTCGCTGTTAAACTAAATGTACCGCTGTTGCTGGAGGCTGTCGATCAAAACATGGTGGAAGAAAAAAAAGACATTCGCTATAAGATGACCACCACAATTATCAAGTCGTTTGGGTTACAGAATGTTGAGCTTTTCCTCTATCCGCATCCGAAACACACCTTTTTACCGGTAATTTTCGCCGCCGCTCAAGATGGCAATAGTCTTGAAAAACAACTAAAAGCTCAGAGAAATTATGTGCAGTTGCTGGAGCCGCAACCGGATGGATCCTATCGCATCAATAAAGAGGCCATTCCTGCTGAAAAGCAAAATAGTTTTCCGATCGATCAATACCGAATTCAGTTTATCGATAATATGGCGGTTTTCGCACCTGATAATTTAATAGGGCTATTAAAAGAGGGCCCCGGCCCGTTGCACAAAACCCGGGTGGCGCAAATGATCGCTTCCATCGCTCAACCCCGGGATCTGGCCGCACTGTCGGTTCAAATCCCTGAAAATTTCAGCGCGGATTGGCAGAAAAAAATTCATAACAATCCCGCCGTTCAGCAAAACCCTCAGGCCGCTATGATGATCGCAATGGGGGGTGGTGTTTTGGCCCAATTATCCGAACCCCTGAAAGACGTCGAATCCCTGGCAATCGGTTTTCGTCTGGATAAGACCAACGGTCGGATGCTGAGTTATGCCCAGCAATTTCGCGAAGGGGTTGATGCAAGTCGTATTTACCGGCAATTAAAATCAGGAAATCCAGAGGATCTCGATGTCGACGGCATGGTTTTAAAGCTGATCGAGCTTTTTAACGATCCCCGCTACCAACACAAAATCGGGCATGAAAACAACCGCTTGATGATCGCGTTCAACTGGGAACAAGCGCATGATGAAACGATCTTAACCGCACTGTCGGAAGCGACTATCGGCCATCTGTTTGCTCAGGGCATGGAATTAACACCCACCGAGGGTCCAATTGCGGTCCAATATATTGAGACACCGCGCATCTTATCTGTCGTCAACATCGACACCTTGAAAAAAACCATCCCCGCAACCGTTAAACAAAACCTGTTTCCCGCAAATTACTGGAGTTTCGGTGATGAGCCCCGGATGACGCTGGATTTTGACTCGCTGGCAATTCCCAATGCATCCCTGGCCCAGTTGAAATATGAGGTAATCGAAGTCGTATCAACAGATGGTGCCGATATCATGCGGGTCGAAGAAAACGCATTCCAGCACATCATCAACCCGGGCAGTGCTTCACCCGGTTTTATCCAGATAAACGTTAAAAAGGGCACGCAGGCAGAAAAACTGGGGACTGCGAAAGTTCAGTTTAATATCGCGCTGCCGGCCCGTTTGAAAATATTCGAATTTGTTTCCACCAACGATGCACCCGGCGCGGTCCGGGAATCCGATGGGGTTTCAGTAAAGCTGCGCCGGCTGGAAAAGGAGGTGGCCAAAGTCACCTATCGCGGTGGTGTTTCCGCCCGGCTTTTTGCATTTGACAACACGGGTCGATCACTGGCTTCCAGGGAATCCATGAGCGCGGCTTCATCTGCAGCCGCCCGATTTCAGGGCGAGATCTATCGGCTGCAGGTTGTCGTTGTGGAAGAAATCTTCGAGCATGCCTTTGATGTGGCGGCCGATCTCAACCGGGGCAAAGAACTGATCCTGTCCCATAAGCCGGAAAATCCGGCAAGGTGGCGCTATGATCATCGACCGATGCAAACCTTTGCGAATTACACCGAAAACGAACTCGACGGCCTGGATGTCGTCTGGAGAGAAGCCGGCGGCATGACATGGACCGACAGTCTGCATGTCACCCTGCCCCGGGGTCCCTTCAGCGGCGATATTCGCTGGGAGGTCCATTTTTTTGGCGAGCGCGAGCCCATCTATTTATCCGGTAATTCGTTTCATAGCCCTGCCGGTTTCAGTTACGGCCTTGCAAACGGTGAACTCAAAAACGCCCATGCTGCCTTCGGTAAAGTGCAGATGGAGTTGGCATCGGTCATTCAGCGATTCACTTTTGATAAACTGGCCGACGGTAAAACCAGCGTTCAAAAACTGCCTTCCGATCAACCGATCAAGGTTAGTTTCAACCAGAATGAAATCACACTGGATGCCGGCAAGGTCGATGTCATCCAATCGATGGCATTCGACGCCGAGGGACTGCAATTAAGAAAGGATGGTTATACCGCTATCAAAGGGAGCCAGAAAAAACTGTATTTCTGGGGACTGCCGGCCCGGGTTGTCATCGATGTGGCCACCGCAAGAATTAATAAAACGATTAACTTCGATGTTCGGCAGCGTACGGTGGATGAAACCCGCTACACAAAATTCAAGCAGGACATCGCAACCCACCGCGACATTGTCAAAACACTCAAGCAAATTGCCAGGGCCCGGAGCAAAAATCGAACGAAATACGGTGATGATCTTGCCGGATTGTTTTACCTGCACGACCGCAAAAAGAAAAAGCCCATGGCTCTTATCGATCAAAAGGTGGCCCATTCCGATCCGGCCGGACAGAAACGTTTCGGGTACACCCTGAAACCATATAAAGGGTATTATTTCACTGTGTTATCCGGAATTGAGTCCGGAGGTTCGCAAAATGACTACATGCGCATACCCAAGCAGCGGGCCTTTACCTGGAAGAAGGGATCGATTAAAACCACACCTTTTCTGCAATCGCCGGATCTGGTGGCCATCCCCAAAGACGGGTCCCAGCCGACTTTTTTCATCCAGTTTGACCAGGTCTTCATGAAACAGCTTAACGGCACCAAGCTGACCTATCTGCCGGAAGACTATTACAGCACCGGCTGGGTGGAAGCCAAGTTTGTCGGAGGATAGCAGCGCCTTAAGACGATGCTTTTTAGGGTTACCTAAAACACTCAGAATATATTTGGCGTGGGACTAAGCATTGAGCCTAATGCACTTATCCGCCCATTTCCAGACATAATCCTGCCGCTTTTTCTACTTTTTTCCCACCAGTATCAATTTATCACCTAATTTTTAAAGAATTACGCTGACTAACCGATACTAACAATAGAATTTGTGATGATTTAATCAATAGGTTGCCTTCAATAGTACGGTTTATTCATCCAGGATATATTTAACATAGCTTTTGCAGAGATTTTATACCGCTTTTCATGATGATGTTCCGCATGGCGGAATTGCGGTATAAGTGATTGTAGAAAAAAACGTTGGAATAAGGGAACGTTTTTTTGACAACCACTATAAGACCAGGGCTTCTATCCGTTGAGCTTGAGACCGACCCTTACGCTTTGAATTTATAGCAACCGAATAGGACCGACATAATGATTCTGAAATGGATGCAAAAATTGGGCGCGGTAAAAACCGCTCTGGCCATCACGCTGATCTCAATTTTGGGATCACTGGCGCTTGAATTAGGTATGTCTCTGATTTCAGGCCAGATACATGAGGAAATGATTATCAAATGCATTCTTTTTCCGGGAATTATCGCACCCATTGTATCCTATGCGGTTGTCCGGGTGGTGCTCAAGTTAGCCGAGTCCGAAGCAGCACTGGGTGAAAGCAAAGAAAAATACCACTCCATTCTGGACAACATTGAAGACGGATACTACGAAATTGACCTTAAGGGGAATCTTACCTTTTTCAATGATTCTTTGAGCCGCTTATTGGGGTATTCCCATTCGGCAATGGCGGAAATGAACTACCGGGATTACATGGATGAAGACAATGCAAAAAAAGTATATCAAACGTTTAATCAAGTTTACGAGACCGGTAAGCCTGCGAGAGGATTTGACTGGGAGTTCATTAAAGTAGATGGTTCTAAAAGGCACCTTGATGCTTCCGTAACGCTGATGAAAGACGCCGTGGGGAACCCAATTGGATTTTGCGGTATCGCCCGCGATATAACGCAGCGCAAACAATCCGAAATCGCCCTGCGGGAAAGTGAGGCGAAATACCGTCAGCTACTGAATCATGCGCCCAGCGGCATCTACGAAATCGATTTAGCGCAGGGGAAGTTTGTCAGTGTCAATGATGTCATGTGTGAGTATACCGGCTACACCCGACAAGAGCTGCTGTCCATGAACGCGCTTGGTATTTTGACCGAAGAGAGTCGGAAAAAATCAATTGAACGAACGACTAATTTTCTGAGAGGCCAAAACGTACTGGCAACAGCCGAATATAAAATAAAAGCGAAAAACGGTCGTGAGATCTGGGCCTTGTTAAACTCAAAATATATACATGACCCGGAAGGCCGACCAACAGGTGTGCTGGTGGTGGCGCATGACATCACCGAGCAAAAACAGGCGGAAGAAGAAAAGAAAAATCTGGAATATCAACTTCAGCAGGCTCAGAAGATGGAAGCCATCGGAACGCTGGCCGGCGGAATCGCACACGATTTTAACAATATTCTTTCCGTTATCATCGGTTATACCGAACTGATTCTGATGAACGCCAATGTGGATTCAGAGGTCCAGCAAAATTTAAAAGAAATTTTCAACGCCAGCAAACACGCCCGGGACATGGTCAAGCAAATCCTGGCTTTCAGCCGCCAGAACAAACAGGAGCGCAAGCCCATTCAGGTTGCCCATATTGTAAAAGAGGCCCTCAAAATGCTACGGGCCTCTCTGCCGGCCACTATATCGATTCAGCAAAAAATTGAAAAAAATACCGGAATTATCGAAGCGGACCCGAGTCAAATCCACCAGGTGTTGATGAACCTGTGTACCAACGCGGCACATGCCATCGACGAAAAAGACGGTGTACTCGAAATCAGCCTTGCCAATGTCGAACTGGATCAAAATGCAGTCGCCAAAAGTCCGCATATCCGACCGGGATCTTATCTGCAGATCAGCGTCAGAGATACCGGCGGTGGCATTCAGCCAGACGCGCTGCAGCAGATTTTTAACCCTTATTTTACGACCAAAGAAAAGGGGGAAGGAACCGGCCTGGGATTGGCCGTGGTTCAGGGCATCGTCAAATCTCTTAAAGGAGCTGTTACCGTTGACAGTGAGGTCGGCAAAGGCTCAACATTTCATGTGTATCTGCCCATTATCAAACGAAAATTGGCAGAGGAAGAAGAAATACCGAGACCGCTGCCAATGGGATATGAACGCATTCTGCTGATAGATGACGAGCAACCCCTGGTTGAAATCGGAAAACAAATGCTGGAACGCCTTGGATATAAGGTTCACACCCGAACGAACAGCATCGAAGCACTGAAGCTTTTCAGGGCGGATCCAAATCGATTCGACCTGGTGATCACCGATATCGTGATGCCCAACATGACCGGTGACAAACTGGCCAACAAAATGATGGGCATCCGACCCGATATTCCGATCGTTCTCTGCACCGGTTACAGTGAAAAATTTACCCGCCGGCATGCCTCTGAAAGGGGCATACAAAGCTTTCTGATGAAACCCCTGGTGATGCAAGATTTGGCGAGTGCAGTCAGGCAGGCGCTGTCCGCAAATTAGGTTCCAATAGTTTCCCGCTTTATCTACAGCTTGATCTCATAGCGCCTGATCTTGTTGAGCAGCCCCTGGCGGGTTAAACCCAGTTCCCGCGCCGCCTGAGATCGGTTGCCGCCCGTTTT
>Ga0265303_10003049_pt1 | contig 10453 bp, 9 predicted proteins | sample Helome_2_FD_192494 | JGI IMG/M metagenome (GOLD analysis project Ga0265303, IMG submission 192494) | Marine sediment microbial communities from subtidal zone of North Sea - Hel_20160317 (Illumina Assembly) | ecosystem: Environmental > Aquatic > Marine > Subtidal zone > Sediment ... | reverse complement strand
TCGAAGACGATCGATTCAACATCAATTTCCATCTCCGCCACACACGGCTTCCGCTTCCCGGAGACGAGCGAATGCTCAAGCGCCTCGTGGGTAGGTTGTTCTCTCAGCGACTGGATCGGAGCCGGCCGCTATGGGAGTTCTGGATCGTCGAAGGCATCGAGAACGACCAGTTCGCATTGGTGGGCAAGGCGCATCACTGCATGATCGATGGCGTAGCAGGTGTTGGGCTCATCGAAGCGCTACTTCAAATGACGCCTGTCGTTACGGAGAAAGAGCCGAGGGCGTGGACTCCACGTCCTGCTCCAACTCGGACGCAGCTCCTCCGGGCCGAGGTCAAGCATCGCATCAATGGCTTGCGCAAACTCTCGCACTTCGGGCCCCGCATCAGGGAGAACTTCGGAGGTCTGGTGCGTGTGCTCCAATCGGGGATGAAGGCCGGTCCTGAGAGTCCTTTCACGGCGCCCGACATCAGCCCGTATCGTCGTTTCGACTGGACCTCGTTCGACCTCGGAGAGGTGAAGGCCGTGAAAAACGCGCTTGGTGGCACCATCAACGATGTGGTTGTCGCGACGACCACGGCAGCCATCCGGCGTTTCCTCGAGGCGCGCGACCTGGACGTGGACTCCATGGAGGGTTTTCGCGCCTTTCTTCCCGTCAGCACGCGCAAGACCAGCGGCGGGCCGGCGGGAAACCAGGTCGCCATGCTGCTCGCGGAGCTTCCCGTGTCCGAGCCTGACCCCATCGAACGGATGAAAAAGGTCATCGCCATCACGACGAAACTCAAAAAGGAGTCCAATCAAACCGCAGGCGCGGAGCTCCTCGAAGACGTGGCCGACTTGACGACCAAGCGGCTGATCTTGGACATCTCCCGCGAAGCGATCAGACGACACGCCTACAACGTCGTGGTCACCAACATCCCGGGGCCGCCGCTGCGGCTCTACATGCTCGGCGCAGAGCTCAAGGCCATGTACCCGCTGGTCCCCATCCCGCCGACCCAGAACCTCGGTATCGCGCTCTTTAGCTACAACGGGGGGCTCTACTGGGGCTTCAACGGCGATTGGGAAGGTTTCCCGGACTTGCACGAGTTCGTTGAGACCCTCGCGGCGTCGTTCGAAGAGTACAAACAGCTCGCCGCGAACGCGCCCGCGCACGCGCCCGAGGTTTCGGCGGGTCAGCGTCCAGACGTCAGCCGCTAGAGACAGACGCAGGATCGAGAGCAGGAAAACCTAGAGGCTTCGTTCGGCGGCAAGCCAGTCTTCGAGCTCGTGATTTGGCGCGAAGCCGCGTTGCTCGGCAAAGTAGTAGGCAGCGACGGCGATGCGCTGAGCCCGCTGTTGTGCACTGAGCCCTGCGGCCTGCTTGGAGGGCGATCGCTTGGCGGCCGTCTTCGTGCGCCTTGCCCGAACGGCTGCCTTTGCGGGCGGTGGTGTCGCTGTCGTGCTGCCCTGTGCCCTCGGGGGCGCTGGCTTCCGGTTCGCGGGCCTTTTGGATTGGGACCTGGCGGTGGTCTTGGTCTTGTTCGCTTCCATGAGACCAGATACGCGCATCACAAAGCGACACGCAAATTTCTGGGGGACACTCTCCGGGTAGACAAGTGCCCGAATCCACACCGATTCTCAGGCGAAGATCGCAGCGACTCGCGTGAGAGGGCGCAGCGATCTTTGCAGCAGAAACCTCATGAATTCGGGATGTTACGAGGGGGGAGAGTGTCCCCCTGTGTGTCTGCCCATGTGTTGAACGACGTCGGGGCGCCGCAGCAAGAGGTCGCTAAACGCTTGGGCTGGCATGCACAGGACGAGGGCATCGCTTTCAGCCTCGACGCTGAACGGCAAAGGCCTGCGGGTCAGGATCGACTCTTGGCCGAGCGCCTGTCCGAGCTCCATGGAGCCGATGAAAGTCCCATCTGGCTTCCTTGCGAGGATGCGACCGTGGAGGGGGAGGTACACACCGTCGGAGACCGTGCCCGCCTCGACGAGCATGGTTCCTGCGACGGCGCGGCGCACTTCGAACAGGCGAGCGATCTGCGCTCGAGTGGTTTCGTCGAATACCGTGAAGATGGGACTGGTGCGCAGCAGCGTTGCGACCAGACGACGGCACAGGATCTCCTGCAACACCTCCTCAAAAGCAGGATGTTGTTCGACCAGCTGGTCGAGAAGAGGTTTGCCGATTTGAAGCACGCGAGCGGGACCGCACGCGATGACGTCCTCACCGAAGCTCACGTTTGACAGCAGGGACGAAACTCCGGCCACGTCCCCTTCGCCGAGAAGAAGGCTCTGCGTATCGGTCCCTCGCTGTTCGAAGGCGTTGCCCTGGATGAGCACGTAAAGCGCGTCCGCCGCCGTACCCTCAGTAACGAAGCGCTGCCCGTCCTCGGCGTCGATCAGTGTCGATTTCCTCACCAAGGCGTCCAGAATCTCCGCTGGTACGTCGGCGAATAAGAGCATCGAGGGAAGCTGCGCAAGTGTCCCAGCACATGGGCGCTCACTGACCCGAGGCTCGGGCGGTGGTGGCCTTCGGGCAAGCTCGACTTCCGTGAAGTGGAGCCCTGCGTCTTCCGTCGTGTCGGTCGGCGGCGTCTCGAGCTCGGTCTTGAGCAGCTCGTCAGAGGTGATGGCGACGCTTCGGTTTTGACGATGCAGTCTTCGCGCCGCCTCGGGATCAACTCGTTCGAAGACCGCGTCTTTGGTCGGGTCGATCGACAAGATGACTTTCGCCATCGCGGCGGCGCGGGCGACAAAGCCTTTGGCAGCGTAGAGCTCGACGCAACGCTCGTAGGCGCGCACCGCATCGGCTTTGCGCCCCATTCGCTGCAACAAGTCGCCCTTGCGGTGTGGCCACCGCGGCTCATGCGGCTTCTGCTCCTCGATGAGCTCGTAGAGATCGAGTGCCTGATTGACCCTTTGGGCGTTGAGCGCTTTCTCGAGCTCCACGCGAAGGTTCGTGGTCCTGCTGCGATGTCCTAGCATGTTGACCCCTGGGGAAGGAGGTTCACCCATTAGGGTAATAGCGGGATATCGCAAAACCAACCCGCATCAAAAAGACAAATAAAATCAGCGGCTTGGCACGGCCGGCCAGCGAGGAGCCGATTGAGCTCAGAAGACCAGCGCGCCCTTTGGAATGTCCCACTGCAGGCGGCGGCCGTATTGGCTGCGCCGGATGTCGCGCTGGATCTCTCGCTTTCGCTTCGTGGACACCCCGAGCATGATGCCGGAGGTGAGCATGCCGATGGCGCTGAGGCCGGCGATAGTGCCACCGAGCGGCAGCAGAACGTTGCCGGCGTTGTTGCACATGAGGTCGTTGTAGTTCTGGGTCGAGGACGAGTAAATCTGCCCACACTACGAAGCGCCGACGCCGGCCAAGATCGCGCCGAGGGCGAACGATGCGCTGGTGGCGATCAGCGCATTGCGGGTGCGCCGGCTGCGCTCCTTGGCTTCCTCAAAATCCACTTCGAGCCAGCGCATCTGAGAGGCAGTCTGGCCTGGCGCGGTAGTGACCAACGAAGAGGAAGAGCAAGGTTCACGACGAAGTCGTCGCAGCTCCGTCGCTCGCTCTCTTGCCGACCGTGTCGGGGAAATCCACTCCAGTGAGCTTGACCATCGCATCGAAGCTTGCCTCTTGGCCGCGTGTGTCGTTGAAGTACGAGGGCCAGGTTTGGATGCCCATGGGTCCCGTGAGCTTCTTTGGATGAGCTGTGGCGTAGAAGTGTCCCGTCTCCTCGTCACCGAAATCGGCAGCGGCGAGGTACCGCCGCGCACCCTTGTCGATGGAACCCGACATGCCGATGAGAGGTCCGAAAACCTTCATCATCGGAATCATGATGAAGCGCATCATCGCGTTGGCGTCTCGAGCGAAGCTGGTAGACAGCACCGCGCCGGGCGACACGGCATTGACCGTGATTCCGGGTGGCAGCCTGCGCGCGAGCTCAGCAACCCACCAGGCCACCAGCAATTTGGCAGTCACGTACTCCTGCATGTTGATGAACTTCTCCTGTACCGGGAGCTCGAGACGGCACAGTGCTTCGATCGCGGCGACCCGATCACCGCCAAAGTCGTCTGCGGCAATCCGATCTAGATCGTGGACCTTCATGCCGGGCATGTTGCCCCGCGCGCCCTCGGAGCCGGCGATGACAATGCGTGCGTTCGGAGACAAGATTCCGTCGCCGAGCGCGCGCATGGTCATGACGTGGTGACCGATCAGCGTCGAGGCATAGGTGATCTCCACGCCGTCGGAGTTGAGCTGCGGATCCATTCCAGACGCTCCCGCATTGAGCAGGAGAAAGTCGATACGCGCGGCTCGCTTGCGGAGCTCATCGCAAGCTGCATGAGCCGAAGCTACCTCCGAGGTGTCTACCGCGAGCACGTCAAAGGGGTCCTTCCCGGTACGTTCGACCAGCTCTGCCCTTGCGGCTTCGGCCTTTTCGAGGGATCGGCAAGCGAGGATCACTTTGTCCCAGCCATCCTCGGCGAGTTGGGCGGCGGCCTCGAAACCGAGTCCTGAGTTGGCTCCGGTCACGAGGGCGGTCTTGGCTGCTTCGTTCATGTGTGCTCCTGACTCTGGCATCGATCAGACCGAAGCACCATGCGTCTCGGAAACTCGCGCGCGCAAGGCCCGAACGGTACGGGCGGCTCGCTCGTTCTCTCGACTGAAGACCGACGATGGCAGTGGGAGGTCGGGATCCACGTAGATCTTGAAGTCGATCTGCGTGCCGGCGCCGTCGGCTGTCGGGGTGAGCCTAAAGCTCTCATCGAAGGCGTCGATACATGGCGAGACTGAGGACGCTTGAGATAGAGCCTCCTCGGCTCCTCGCTCTTGCGTGACGCTCGGCCGCTAGCTCGTGGTACTGTGCCGGGATGAGCAGACACTTTGCTTCCGTGGTCTCCGTGCTTGGCGTCTTGATACTTGGAGTGACAGCCGGCGCGATGCTCGCCGAAGCCGCCATCTTGGTGCCGTATTGGCAGTCGCTCGCTCCGGCTGATTTCTTTGACTGGTACGCGGCGAACGCGTCACTTCTTGTCGATTTCTACAGCCCACTCGAGATCGCCAGCGTGCTTGGTGCACTCGTGTGCGCCGTGCTCTACTCCGCGCAATCACGCCCCGGCGCAATGTTTTGGTGGGTAGCCGGTATTCTCTCAATCCTGGTCATCGCGACATTCTTCCTGTACTTCAAAGACGCAAACGCGGCTTTCTCGAATCGCGCGATCGCGGAAGACGATCTGCCCGCTGCACTTGCAAGCTGGGGCACGTGGCAGTGGGGACGCGTCGGAGTTGGTTGCGCAGCGTTTGCGGCCAGCGTGTTGGCAATTCGCACAGGCACTGCAACCGACAGGAGCTGATCCGAGCATCGCTCGGTGTCGGAGTAGCGAACAAGCGTTTCGGCAATTGGAGCGCCTGGTGATGGACTTGATCCCGGAAGCAGAGTGACCGATGCGAGCTTTGAGTTTGGTTTGTGTGAGCATGTTGGCATGGACGGTGACCGCCTGTTCGAGCGACGGTGGAAGCAGTGCGCCACCAGTCACGACCGCCGAGACTACGCTTGGCGTGGCGAACGGTGTGTTGATCGACGAAGGCGTCGTCGCGTTTCTAGGGCTTCCGTTCGGGGAGCCGCCGGTTGGCGATCTTCGCTTCAAGCCGCCGGTCGCGGTCGATGCTTGGGACGGCCCCGTCGACGCGAGCGAGTTCGGGCCCGCCTGTGCGCAGCCCGCAGACGCGGGCACGGGCAATCTCTACGATAACCAAAGCGAGGACTGCCTCACGCTCAACGTCTGGACGCCTTCCGCTGACGGCAAGAAGCGGCCTGTCATGGTCTGGGTGCACGGAGGCGGTTGGATCTACGAGGGCACCGAGGATCCTCTCTACAGCGGTGCGCATCTGGCCGCGCGCGGCGACGTAGTCGTGGTGAGCATGGAGTACCGGCTCGGCGTGTTCGGCTTCAGCCACTTCGACGAGATCCCGGGTAGCGGCAACGCGGGCCTCCTCGATCAGAAGCTCGCGTTCGAGTGGGTGCGCGACCACATCGAGGCCTTTGGCGGCGATCCCAACAACGTGACGCTGTTTGGAGAGTCGGCGGGCGGCATGAGCGCAACCGCGTTGATGGCGATGCCCAGCGCAAAGGGTTTGTTTCACAAAGCGATTGCCCAGAGTGGGGCGGGAAGCACGGCGCGAGAGACGGCGTACGCGAAGGCTGTTTCCGATGAGCTCCTGGCAGCCGCGGGCGTCACCGACCTGAACGAGCTCTTGGACCTGAGTACTGAAGAGCTGGTGACCGCGCAGGACCTGATGCTCGAAGTGGCGTTCCTGGGCGATCTCCTGTTTGGAACGGTCGTCGATGGCGACGTCTTCCCCGAGCCGCCGATCCACGCGATCGCCAAGGGGGCCGCCAGCGATGTTCCTCTATTGACCGGCACGACCAAGGACGAAACACGACTGTGGATCCTCTACGTCGATCTGCTTGCGGACCTGCCTCTCGACGCGGTCTTGGCGTTCATTCCCTATGGCGAGCGGGCGATTCCAGAGGGCAAGACCGTCCAAGATGTCATCGATCTGTATGAGTCGAATCGCCCTGGCGCGGAGGATGGTGTGATCACGCACGCGGCCGGCTCGGATATCTTCTTCCGACTCCCTGCGATTCGCTTGGTCGAAGCGCAGCTGGCCCACCAGCCGAACAACACCTTTTTCTATCGCTTCGATTGGCCCCCACCTGCGCCGGCGTCACCCGACAACGATCTCGGCGCCATGCACGGCGCCGAGCTTGCGTTCATGTTCGGCAGCGGCAACGAAGGTTGGCTCGACATCTACGGGCCCGACCCGCTCCCCCAAGCGCTCACGGAGCAGATGATGGATGCCTGGCTTGCATTCGCGAAGACCGGCGACCCAAATCATTCGGACATGCCGAATTGGCCCGCCTACGATGCGAGCACCCGAGCCACGATGGTCTTCGATACGACTGAGGCCACCGCCATGAGCGAGATCGCCGACGATCCCGCCAGCGACGAACGGACCTTCTGGGACGGCGTTCCCTTCGACGGCGTGACCCCCACGTCGAAGCCCGAAGACCTCTAGCGCCCAGCCCGAAAGCGGGAGCAGTACACAGGCGAATCCGAGTACACTCACGACTTCAACCTTGGCAAAAACCGTTTAGCGCCCAACACCATTCGGTAAATTCAACAACATCAACCACATCGTGTCCCGCGCCGTAGAGATCGTGGAGCGCCGCCCGACCCCTGAATCCGGCCGAAGAGTGTCCGAGGGAGCGTGAGGTGCGGAAATCCCGTATGTCGGCTCACACTTCCGATCGGCCCTCGAGTTCCACTGCTAGAGTAATTGCCGAAGGGGGGCGAGCTGAGCGAAGCGAGCCATGGTTGTCACGCGTCGGAAATCGGCGTGATTCCGCGGTTGCTGTTGGCCGAGGGCGAGCCGCAACTGCGCGAGGAGTTCTGCAGGATGCTGGTCGGCGCGGGCTACCAAGTAAAGGCCGTGGCCGATGGTGCAGAAGCGCTTCAACAACTTCAGGCGAATCCCTATGACATTCTCATTTCGGATACCAGTATGTCGAAAGAGGACGGTCTGGCGTTCTATTGGCGTGTCCGACAGCAGTTCCCGGGAACCGATGTCGTACTGATGAGCAGTTCGGGCGACGTGCATGAAGCGCTTGAAGCGCTTCGTACGGTCACCCCCCACTATCTTGCAAGGCCGTTCGAAGCCAAACGGTTGGTCGCGGTCGTGGACGACGTTGTTGGCTTGCGCCGTATTTCGAGTCGGCCACCTCCTGCTCCCGGCGCAGCGCCGGACGCATTGGTAGGGCAAAGCGCAGCGATGGTCGCCTTGCGAGAGCTCATGGCCGCGGTCGGACCGTCCGACAGCGCCGTCGTGATCTCCGGGGAAACCGGCACAGGCAAGGAGCTCGTCGCCCTGGAGCTCCATCGCACCAGCGCGCGCAGGGATGAGCCGTTTATCGCGATCAACTGCGCGGCGTTTCCGGAAAGCTTGATCGAGGCCGAGCTCTTCGGATACGAACGCGGGGCCTTTACCGGCGCAAACCAGCGAAGGCCGGGACGCTTCGTGGCCGCGAACGGTGGCACCCTGTTTCTCGATGAAGTGACGGACTTGCCGTTGCCCGTGCAGGCAAAGCTGCTCCGCGTGTTGCAGGAAGGCGCGTTTCAGCCGCTTGGCACGAACCTAACTCAGTCCGTCGACGTCAGGATACTGTCGGCAACCAACGCCGACCTCGACGAGCGCGTGAAGGATGGCCGCTTTCGTGAGGACCTATACTATCGGCTCAAGGTCTTTCGCGTGCATATCAAACCACTCCGCGAAAGGCTTGGCGATCTTCCGGTGCTCGTCGCCCACTTCCTGAGTGCTTTCGAGAACGCAGGGGCAAAGCGGAGCGAGTTCACGGCGCGCGCATGGGCTGCTGTCAAACGCTATTCATTCCCGGGCAATGTGCGGGAGCTCCAGCACGCCATCGAGCACGCTGCAGTACTCAGCAACGGGGGACCGATCGAGGTTCAGCACCTTCCGGAGGAGATTCGAGGCGCTCAGTTCGAGTCGGGCGAAGCCGCCGCGAGCGAGCAATCGTTGTTCGAGGCGCTGGCCGAGTTCGAGCGGGAGTACCTGCGTCGAATTCTAGAGCAGGTGGGCTGGCAACGCTGCCGCGCTGCCAAGATGCTGGGCATTTCGCGAAAGACCCTCTGGACCAAGCTCCGGGCTCACGGTCTTCACGGCCGATCAAAGTAAACGGCACGCCTCATGCATGACAGCTCCCGAGGGAGGGATACATGGAGGTACACCAAGGGGGAAATTTGGCTGCTCTGGAGCGCGACCCGGACAGATCGCGCTCCGATCATCTGGGACGCTCGCGGCGCAGGTGGGAGCGCACACCGCTGGATGCGGAGGTTCAGATCATGAGCCCGGTCGCAGCCACGGGCTTGGCTCTCAACATCAGCGCTGGGGGCGTCTTTGTCGTGCTTTCGCGCGCGCTTCGCGAGGGTCAGATCTGCACGCTAAGCCTCGAGGGACAGCCTGAGATGGCCCGGGTCGCCTGGTGCAAACGCGTCGGGACCGGCTGCGCTGCGGGGCTCGAGTTCCTAGGTGATGAGGATCCGGCGGCGTACTATGCCGCGTAACTATGGGTTTCGTTCTGGTAACGCCCTACGTCACGATGTTTCGAGGAAGAAACACGACGACGAGTCCGCCGAGGCCGTGTCCGGGGTGCGTCGCTGCGTTTCGGCGGCGCTCCGGCATCGGGGGCACCCTCTCGAGGGAGTGCCTGACGAACGCCTATTGAGGATTCGTCGACGCAGGAGGGCATTGTCCGCCGTCCTAGAGGAGTTGGTGCACGACCTCGACGGATACGGCAAAACCAACGTGCGTGCACAGCTGACGCGCATCCTGCGCGAGCTTGATGCGCTGTTCATCAAGGAGACGAGTATCCTCTGGGAGGACTATTGGGTGGAATTGAGCTGCGCCGACCCTGTGGATGATTCGTGAGACGTCCGGGGAAGATCCCCCAACGAAAAACGGCCCCGCAAAGCGGAGCCGTCATCGGCTTTTGGAGCGGGAAATGAGATTCGAACTCACGACTTCAACCTTGGCAATATTCGCCTAGCCCCCGACACCATTCGGGAATTTCAACAACATCAACCACATAGAGTCCCGCGACGTTGCGTGCCGTCCCGACATGTCCCGAGGTGTCCTGTGGAATGTGGAAGAACTCGTGGAACTTTTGGCTGCAACTCTCAGAGGGTTGCAGCCAGACTAAGCGGGCAGCTCCTCGTCAGCGAGCACCGACATGAGATCGAAGACCGGTCCCGTCAGCGTCTCAACCCTCGAGCTCGGTGCCGACCCGTAGGCGATCGAGGTAGGCCGAATAGCTGTAGGTGCGATCCCGGCGCCGGCCACTGGTCTCCGTCAAGATGCCTGCGTCCACCAGTGTATTGACTGCTTTGGTCGCCGTTGGCTTCGTGATCTCGAGGAGCTCCGTCACGCGCGCGATCGTCACTACGGGGTGCTGTCCCAGTGCCTCGACAAGACGAACGGCCATGACCGAGCTCGCGGGGGCCGCCAACGCGCGCGCTCGATCGGCACTCACCAAAGCGAAAAGGTCGCGCGCCGTATCGGTCGCTTCCCTTGCAATCGACGCGACGCCCTCCAAGAAGAAGCGGATCCAGCCTTCCCAATCGCCCTCGAGGCGGACGGCGTTGAGTAGGTGATAGTAGTCCTCTCGGTTCCGCTTGAAGAAAAGGCTCAAGTAGAGAAGGGGCTGCGAGAGCAGCTTCCACTGCTCGAGCAGCAAGGTGACGAGTAAACGCCCGATCCTTCCATTGCCATCGAGATAGGGATGGATGGTTTCAAACTGAAGGTGCAAGAGCCCCGCCCGAACCAAGGGCGGCAGCCCATCGTCCGCGTGGATGTAGCGCTCGAAATCGCTCAAGAGCCCGTCGAGCAAGTTTGGCGG
>Ga0265303_10003048_pt1 | contig 10455 bp, 6 predicted proteins | sample Helome_2_FD_192494 | JGI IMG/M metagenome (GOLD analysis project Ga0265303, IMG submission 192494) | Marine sediment microbial communities from subtidal zone of North Sea - Hel_20160317 (Illumina Assembly) | ecosystem: Environmental > Aquatic > Marine > Subtidal zone > Sediment ... | reverse complement strand
GGCCGGGCAGTAGAATGGCCCCATCGCCGCCTGCCCAAGACCACAGGCGGAACGCGTTGCCCCGGTGAACATTACGAGCGTTGGTGCCTGGTAACGCCGCCCTTGCGCCGCGAAGATCTCGGTCCATACGTCTTCAGTATTGGCAACAACCACCGACACCATGTCAGCCAGCGGATCGTTCTTCAGGTCCGCCTCAGATGGACGAGTACCACTTGAGGATGCATTTCCGCTTCCCTGCATGCCCTGCAACAACGGTGTCGGATCGACCCCGAAGTACATTGCCACAAGAACCAGGACTATCGTGCCTACGCCGCCGCCAAGCAGCCTGGGCGCCGCTCTGGAACCGCGCCGGTCTTCAATATTGGTACTGCGTCTGCCGCCTCGCCACCGCATGGTTAACTCCTGAACTCAAGACCGTCCATTGTCAGCTATTCACAGGGGCATTATCAAATGTGCACCTACATCTGCCCCTCGATCGGCAGCAGGCTCATGAGCTTCGTCAGAAATCGTCGCCACAGGCTCGTTTGCGGCTCAGTCGTTATGACCTCTTCAACGCCCGCTGTCAGCAACAACCATTGCAGCTTGTTCTTGCGCGACAGACGAAGCTTGTACGCAAAATCTGGCAGTGAATCGAGAATACTCGTTGCCATCGATTCGGCGAGCGCTTCCGACTCAACCTCCATGCCCATTTCCGTATTGAGGTACAGGGAGCGTGGGTCGAGATTGAACGAACCCACGAACAACCTGCATCTGTCGACAGTCGCGACCTTGGAATGCAGGGTTATCTTGGTCTCGGTTTCCGTGGCTTCAAACCGCGGCCGAAGCTCATAAAGCTCAACGCCCTGCTTGAGAAGCGGTTTCCGGTACCGCGCGTATACCGCATGCACACTCGAGTGATTAGTAGACGCCAGGGAGTTGCTGACAATCACGACGCGCACACCCTTCTTCACCAGGGTGCCGAAAAAATCGACGCCCTGCTTCTCCGGCACGAAATACGGGGATATTACGATCAGCTCTTTTTCTGCAGCCGAAACCAGTTTTTGCAGATAGGCACTCGTTTCGCTGGCTCGCCGCCGCACGATGTTGCGTACTTTGTCAGGGTGGTCCTGCACGATTCGGGCAGGCGCCGCTACTAAATCGAGATGCCCGTCAACGAAGCTTTCAATCAGTACGTTGTCCACGCCCTGCAGGAACGGCTTGTCCCTGTGCTGGTCGACGTACTTGCGTCCCTCTTCGAGTGACTCGGAGACACTGCTGTGTGCTATCAACTTGTCGAACGCATCCATCGGGATCGCTTCAGGTGAATTCCAGTACTCATCGAAGCCATCAGACACTTCGTCCACGACCGAACCAATTGCCAGCAGATCCTCATCGATAAACTCGGTTTCGCCGCCCGTCTGATAGTACTCGTCCGCAATGTTGCGGCCCCCGACGATCGTGACCTGGTTGTCGACAGTGAATGACTTGTTGTGCATGCGACGATTCAGGATATTGAAGTTCGCCAGCAAGCTGATAAATCGCGATCTACGGCGCGGAAACGGGTTAAAGACCCGGACCTCGATATTCTCGTGCCCATCGAGCGACAGCAGGCCTGCATCAACCTCGTCCGTCAGCGCATCGTCCATCAGCAGGCGAACGCGCACACCCCGGTCCGCCGCCTGGGCCAGATGCAGTGCAACAAGGTTGCCCGACAGGTCGTCTTTGATCAGATAGCTCTGGATGTCGATCGACTGTTCGGCCCGGTCGATCAGGCCGACACGTGCGCCGAGGGCGTCGCTCCCCGAGTCCAGGCGGTAAACGGCTGAGGATGCGGGTTTATCGGCCAGCCACGCCGACGCCGCTGCGCCGAGAACAGTGGACCGCGTATCGACAGGCTTCCAGGACTCATGACGTTCAGGGAGTTTGAAAAATCTCTGGAATTTAGGCGGCAGGCGACTGCCTACCAATGTTGAGAACATCCCCATAGAAGCAATGATTTAGTAACTCAGGGGCGGTGACAAGTATTTTAGGGTGCTGCCCGACCATATGCTCCCTGGCTATTTTACAGAATCAGGCGAACGGACCTGCTTCGTTGCGCAACCCGCGACGATGTGCCACGATCGATGCTCGATTGACAAAGGCACACCTGTCGAAAGGCAGCGTCGCAAAGCTTCCGGTCTAAAGGATTTTTTCCCAGGACAGCGGGGCCACCAACGCGAAATTCATCGCCACGGCGATGCGGCCTGTGTGTCTTTGGCATTGTTTCACAAAGCTGGAGGCGCTTATGGCATCCCCGAGATTTCGCGACACTGGCCGCTTTGTACGCCGCGCCGCTCCTACCAAGGTACTAAGACCTGCGAACCTCGCGGATCTGATGCGCTGTCTGGATCCCGCAAATAAAGTACCGACGCCCATCCGCATACGCGGTGCGGGGACGGCTGCGACCGACTGCAACACCAATACTTCAGGATCGGTAATCGACACCACTGGCCTGGATCGCATCGGTACCATCGACAATTACAAGCACACGGTTACCGTCGAAGCCGGGGTGCGGCTGGGCACACTGGTGCAGGCACTCGCCGAGCAGGGCCTCGAACTTGTTGGCAATCATGACCAGATGGAGCGCACCGTTGGCGGTGCAATCGCGTCGCCATGTATTGGGGCGGGTATTGGCGAACAGGCAGCTTATTTGTCGACCCAGGTCATCTCCATGAAGTTGGTAACCGCCAGCGGCCAGCTGATGAAAGTCTCGGCAGAGCAAAAGCACTTGCTGAACGCCGTACGCCTGAGCTTCGGCCTGCTGGGAGTGATTTTTGAAGCGACCTTGCAGGTACGACCGATCACGACCTTCTCAGCAAGCCATCGCAGCATTTCAGTGGATACTTTTGCCGATGTTGCCAGTCGCCTTACGAGCAGCAATATAGGCTTCAAGTTCTACCTCCTGCCACACAAGGATCGCGTATATCTCGATCTGCGCCGGTACGAGTCGGCACCTGGCAATTCGTACGACACACCCTGGAAGATCAAGGACTGGGGAGAAAGCACCGTACTGCCGCAAGTGTTCAAATCCCTGAACCGCGTGTTGCCAATACCGTCTGTAAAGTACCGGCTGATGGACAGTCTCAGCGCTGCGACGCATGGCATGGTGAATAGCCGCCTGGTGCGTAACGGCAACAACGCAACGGCCAGCGGCGCGCGCAAGCGCCGTGCATCGCGAAACCTGCTGCAGTCGACGTGGTGTTTTCCCTCCGCGGACTTTCCGCTGGTCATCAAGGCCTATCGCGAATTCTGCCGCGAAACACTGGTGAACTCAGGATACAGAACCGACCTTCCAGCTGTCGGCTATCGGATTGGCAGGGATATCTCCGCCATTCTGTCACCGTCCTTCGACGAAGCGCTGGTTGCCCTGCAAACGGTCTCGACACAGGACAAGGGCTGGGAAGATTTCGTTATCGACCTTGCACAATTCGCAGAGAACTGGGGTGGCACGCCGCTGTTTAGCCAGTCGCGGGCATTGCGCGCGGAGTACGGCAAGCAGGTGTATTCAAATCGGCTTGAGTTTTTCCGCAAGATCCGACGCCAACTCGACCCACACAATCGCTTGCTCAATCCGTTCATGGCCCAGTTTTTCGACTAGGACGGAAGAATTAGCCGTATTTGTTACGTTTTTTCCAGATAAGCACTGGATTTTATATATCGGACTGATATTATACATCGCCCCGATATATGGGTAGCGCCTGCTACCGGATGTGACTGCAATGGATGTAAAAACCGTCTGCCTCGGCATGCTGACTGATGGGCCTGCGTCTGGCTATGACCTGAAGAAAGAGTTCGAATCGTCATTCGGCCACTTCTTTTCGGCCGGTTACGGCTCAATCTATCCGGCCCTGTCGACACTCTCGGACAAGGGCTACGTCGATTGCGAAGAAATACCCCAGGAAGGCAAACCCGACCGGAAGGTCTACCGCATTACTGATGAGGGCCGGCAGTTCCTGCTGCGGGCACTCGAGAAACGTGAGACCTGCCACAAGGTTCGTTCCGAGTTTCTCGCGACCATGTGCTTCGCACATTTGATGGCACCTGACGATGTTGAGGCGGTCATAGATCACCGGCTCACCGAAATTGAAAAGTACAAGCAGCTCTTCCGGGAAATCGAGCAGGACTGGCAGCCCGAATGGCCGCCCGGCGCTAAATTCGTCCTGGGCTTTGGCAAGACCATGGCGGGTGCAATGGAAACGTACATAACTGAAAACCGCCACTTGCTGGCGGACGAAGCGGCCGTGAAAACGGCGGTCGGCTAACCAAGGGAATTCGCAAGATGGAATTGGGCAATACCAGTCGTTTCAAATCCTGGTTCGTTTCAGGCGGCATTGTCGTTGTAGTCTCGGTTTGGCTCCTGTCCGGGCAGCTTGGCGGCGACGAAGAAACCGAGCAAAGCGGTGAAGAACCGGTCGTCGCGGCGACGAAGAACGCAGTGCGCGTTCGTACGCAGTCGGCTGAAGAGGTAATGCGGACGATCGTGGTGAACGGCAAGACGGCACCAGCGCGCATCGTCAACCTGGCGGCTGAAACCGATGGGCGCATCGAATACGTCGGCGCCGAACGTGGGGCGAACCTCGACCGCGGGGACCTTATCGTGCGGCTCGACGAACGCGATCGGTCGGCACGACTTGCGCAAGCCGAGGCAACTCTCAAGCAGCGCGAAGTCGAGTTCGGTGCGCGCGAGCGACTGAAGACAGAGAGCTATGTTTCCGAGGCACAGCTGCAAGAAGCTGTCGCACTGCTCGAGACTGCACGTGCGGAAGTAACTCGCGCAGAACTGGATCTCGGCTACATGGCAATCCGAGCACCATTTGGCGGCGCACTGCAGGCTCGCAGTGTAGAGATCGGCGACTTCGTCAGCCGGGGCGACCCAATAGCAACGTATGTCGACAACCGCATGATAATTGTCAGCGCAAACCTGTCCGAGTTCGACGCGCGCTACGTAGATGTCGGTGACCAGGCAGAGGCCAGGCTCGCAACCGGTGAGACGGTCCGCGGCCACATTCGCTACGTTGCACCCGTTGCCGACGAAGCAACCCGCACCTTCCTGGTCGAACTGGAAGTTGATAACAGGGACGGCAACCTGCGTGCAGGCGGCACGGCTGAACTCCGTATTCCCGCTGAGAGCGTGCTCGCTCATCGCATCTCTCCCGCACTGCTGACGCTTGACGACGCCGGCAATGTCGGCATCAAAATTATTAATGACCGTGACGAAGTCGAATTCGTCGTCGTCGACATCGCCTTGTCTACAAACGAAGGCGTCTGGCTGACGGGTCTACCCGAAACGGCAACCATCATCACAGTTGGCCAGGGTTACGTCGCCAGCGGCGCAACCGTTGACGCCGTGCCGGAGAGTGGCGCGGAAACCGCCGTCGCCACTATGGGGTCAGAGGGAACCGAATAGTGAATGTGATCGAGCTGGCAATGCTGCGGTCCCGAACCGTGGTGCTTTCGTTGCTGCTTGTGCTTGTGGGCGGCATCGTCGCGTACGCCACCATTCCCAAGGAAGCCGAACCGGACATCGAGATCCCGATCATCTACGTCAGTATCACCCACGACGGAATTTCCCCGGAAGATTCAGAGCGCCTGCTCGTCCGCCCTGTCGAGCAGGAGCTGCGATCTATCGAAGGCGTCAAGGAAATGACCGCGAATGCGTATGAAGGCGGTGCCAACGTTCAGCTGGAGTTCGATGCGGGTATCGATACCAAGCAGGCATTGCAGGACGTCCGCGAAAAGGTTGACCAGGCGCAGGCGAAATTGCCCGGTGAAACCGATGAGCCCACGGTGAACGAGGTGAAGATGTCGCGCTTCGACCCGATGCTCGTGCTTAATCTCGCCGGGGACGTTCCAGAGCGTTCGCTAACGAAGATCGCAAAAGACCTCAAGGAGAAACTCGAGGCGCTGAGCGGCGTGCTGGAAGTCAACCTCATAGGTACCCGCGAAGAACTGATGGAAGTCGTCGTGGATCCGCTCGCGATGGAAAGTTACGGCCTTGATCAGGCCCAGATCATCCAATTTGTGAGCCGCAATAATCGGCTGGTAGCGGCGGGTGCGTTGCACTCCAGCGAAGGCCGCTTTCCGGTCAAGGTGCCAGGCGTCTTTGAGAACGCTGCGGATGTGCTGGACATGCCGATCAAGGCGGTTGGCGAACGTGTTGTCCATTTCAAGGACATCGCCCAGGTCCGGCGGACATACAAGGACGCTGAGAGTGTTGCGAGGCTGAATGGCAAGTCGGCACTCGCGATTGAGGTTATTCAGCGGTCGCGCGCCAACGTCATCGATACGATCGCAGAGGTCAACTCGATCATCGCTGAGGAGCGCGCGTACTGGCCGGCCGAAATCGAGATCGTCGCCTCACGCGACAAGTCAGACGACATAAATGACATGCTTTCCGAACTGCAGAACAATGTCATTTCTGCTGTGCTCCTGGTGTTCATTGTCATCATCGGAATTCTTGGCGTCCGCTCGGCCCTGCTCGTCGGCATAGCCATTCCAGGCAGCTTCCTGATGGGAATCCTGCTGATTGGATCATTCGGCGTGACCATCAATATGATGGTGCTATTCGCTTTGATCATGGCCGTCGGAATGCTCGTTGACGGCGCTATTGTTGTTACGGAGATGGCGGATCGCCGTATGGCGGAGGGCGAGTCTCGGCACGACGCGTACTCGCGTGCCGCTGTACGTATGGCGTGGCCGATTATTGCATCAACCTGCACGACACTGGCCGCGTTTGTACCGCTTGCCCTTTGGCCGGGTACTTCCGGTGAGTTCATGAAATACCTGCCGATCACGCTGATAGCCGTTCTGGCCGCCTCCCTCGTTATGGCCTTGCTGTTCGTGCCGACGCTGGGCTCGATCTTCGGCCGGACCGGAGCCAATACCGAGGACGCACGACGCAACCTCGCGGCTGCGGAGACCGGTGACCTGGACGACGTCACCGGCGTTACCGGCACCTACATTCAGTTCCTGAAACGCACATTGCGTCATCCGTGGCTGAACGTGGCAGCAGTATCAGGGCTGCTCGTTACGGTCTACATGGCGTTCTTCATCTTCGGCAAGGGCATCGAGTACTTCCCCGATGTAGAACAGCCGTTTGGCATGGTGGACATTCGCGCCCGTGGCGACCTGTCTACGACCGAGCGCGACGACCTGGTCCGCCAGGTGGAAGAACGCGTACTCGGTATGCCCGAGATTGAATTCCTGTATGCCAAGACGGGCTCCAGCGACCAGGGTGCCGAGGACCAGATCGGTTCCCTGACGCTGAACTACGTCGATTGGAGAGAGCGGCGTCCGGCTGACGACATCCTGGCCGAGATTCGAGAACGCACGAAAGACCTCGTCGGTATCCGCATAGAATCAAGGAAGCCCGATCCGGGCCCGCCGATTGGCAAACCTATTCGCATCGAGTTTTCGTCGCGCTTCCCGGACCTGCTAAACAACTCGGTTGCCCATGTACGGGCCCATATGGAAGAGCATGGCGATATCGTCAATATCGAGGATAGCCGTCCGCTGCCTGGCATCGAATGGCAGATCAAAGTTGATCGGGCGGAAGCGGCACGCTTCGGCGCCGATATTTCATTGGTCGGCGCAATGGTCCAGTTGGTAACCAACGGCATCAAGATTGGCGAGTACCGACCTGACGACAGTGACGATGAGATAGATATTCGTGTTCGTTACCCGGCTGCAAGCCGAAGCCTGTCACAAATAGATGAGCTGCGTATTCCGACACAGGATGGCCAGGTACCGATCAGCACGTTTATCGAGCGTGTGCCCGCACAGAAAGTCAGCACGATCCGCCGGACCGATATGCGCCGTACGTTGTCCATCGACGCCGATGTAGCACCGGGTGTCCTCGTCGATGATGTTGTGCGCGGCTTGAAGGCCAGCGCCGCAAGGCTCGCTATTGACCCGCGTGTCAGCTGGTCGTTCCGTGGCAGTACTGAAGATCAACAAGAAGATATGGACTTTCTTGCCAACGCCATGTTGATGGCACTCGCCATCATGGCGATTATCCTGGTCACTCAGTTCAACAGCATCTACCAGGCCGGCCTGATTCTCACGGCCGTGCTTTTCTCGACGGGCGGCGTCCTGCTTGGCCATCTCTTCATGGGCAAGCCGTTCGGCGTCATCATGAGCAGTGTCGGCGTGATTACGCTGGCCGGTATCGTCGTGAACAACAATATTGTCTTTATCGATACCTACAATGTGTTGCGAAGTCGCGGCGAGCGACCGTTTGATGCGATCCTGCGTACCTGCGCTATGCGTCTGCGCCCTGTGTTGTTGACAACGGTGACGACGATTGTTGGCCTGATGCCGATGGTGCTGGGCGTCAATATCAACCTGATTGAACGTGATATCTCGATTGGGGCGCCGAGCTCCCAATGGTGGACCCAGCTGGCGTCCTCCGTTGCCGGCGGTCTCGCTTTCGCGACCATCCTCACGCTTTGGCTGACACCGAGCCTGCTTATGGTCCAGGCGAACATCCTGCAGCGCTGGAAGGAACGGAAGGCGTTTCGGCCACCTGCACCCGCCTCCCCTGCAGGCTGAGTTGCTGCGGTCGTCGAAACTATTTTGCCGCCAGGCAATCCAAATCCCTTGTTCGCGCATCTAATAGTCAAATAGCGACAAGAATGTCGCTTCAACGCGTGTAAGCCTCTGATTTTTAGCATCTGGCTTTGTTCGGCCAGCATTGTGAAGCATCGGGTTGCGTTATACCGAACTAGTGTTATACTTCACTACAACACTATATGAGGCGGACTGGGGATCATGAGAGCAATAACACCGATCATTGCAGCGCTGACGCTAACGGGGTCCGCCCTTCTGACGGGCTGTGGTACCGGCGAAGCCAGCGTTACCGACAAAGAGACCATCCAGGCAGCAACGCCGGTTCCGGTCGAAGTCGCGCAACCGTCACGTGCCGATATCTATGCGACGTATGCGGCAACAGCAACGATCACGTCTGACGCTGATGCGCCCGTCGTTGCGCGTGTTACCGGTGAAGTTGTGGAGCTGCTTGTAGAAGAAGGCGACTACGTTGTTGCCGGCCAGGTCCTGGCGCGCCTCGACGGCGAGCGCCTGCGGCTCGAAATGCTCGCATCAAAGGCAAACCTGAATCGTGCGCGAACTGAATACGAACGCAATGTCGACCTTAATAAGCGCGGGCTGATCAGCGCATCGATGTTCGACAGCCTGCAGTACGACCTCGAGGCCCTCGAAGCAACCTACAAACTCAGGAAGCTGGCGTACGATTATTCGAATATTCGTGCGACGATCGATGGGATCGTAACGTCACGCGAGATCAAACCCGGCCAGAACCTGAGTGTCAATGACGTCGCCTTTCGCGTCACTGATACCAGAGAACTAATTGCTCATTTGCAAATCCCACAGTCCGAGCTTTCGAAATTTGAAGTTGGCCATGCGGCGGATATCGAAGTTGCCTCAATGCCCGATTCACGTTTTCCCGCCACGATTCAGCGTATCAGTCCTACGATCGATGCTCGCAATGGAACGTTTCGTGCGACAGCGGTAATCGACAACACCAACGGCGATCTCGCTCCGGGCATGTTCGGCCGCTTTACGATTGCCTATGAAGAGCACAAAGGCGCGCTTGTCATTCCTGCGGCAGCGTTACTCGATGAGGATGACGAGAGCACTGTGTACGTCGTAAGCGACGGCGAAGTTGCGCGGCGAACTGTCGAGACAGGTATCGAAGCCGACGGCAATATCGAGATTCTCGACGGATTGAGCGAGGAAGAAGTTATCGTTGTTGTCGGTCACTCCGGCCTGCGCAGCGGCAGCAAGGTTCTCGCAAGCAATACTATTCAGGACCGCTACGCGGGCTGACGCGCACCGCGCACACCGCGCCGCTTATCCGGCGCAGAGCACAGGGGAGGATTCATGAGGCTACACCGCATTAGCTCGGCGGCGTTCGTATGCGTATTGCTGCTGAGTGCATGCCAGCAGGGTAATGAGGCAGAGACTGAAGAAGAAGAGGAAACGCCTCCAATTCCTGTTGAAACCAGCACTCCCGTCCGCGGTGATGTGCTCGCAGTTTACTCAAGCACGGCACCCATTGAAGCATTTGCCGAAGCAGATGTGATCGCCAAGGTTGAAGGCGAAATTCGCGAGGTCCTCGTCGAGGAAGGCACTGACGTCGTTGCCGGACAAGTCATGGCCCGTCTCGACGGCGACCGCTTGCGTCTGGAACTCAACGAGTCGCGCGCCCGCCTGCGAAAAATGCAACGCGATTTCGAGCGCAACAAGGATCTGCGCGAAAAAGGCCTGCTGTCGGAAGGCGACTTCGAGAAACTACGATTTGATCTTGAGGCGCTTCAGGCCTCCTACAACCTGGCCAGCCTCGAACTCGATTACACCCAGATCAAGGCACCGATTAGCGGTGTGGTTGCGGAACGTTACATCAAGATGGGCAACACG
>Ga0265303_10003047_pt1 | contig 10456 bp, 12 predicted proteins | sample Helome_2_FD_192494 | JGI IMG/M metagenome (GOLD analysis project Ga0265303, IMG submission 192494) | Marine sediment microbial communities from subtidal zone of North Sea - Hel_20160317 (Illumina Assembly) | ecosystem: Environmental > Aquatic > Marine > Subtidal zone > Sediment ... | reverse complement strand
TTTTTCCGTCTGCGCCCGGTCGAGCAGACGGACTATGGCTGACAGGACGGTGTCTTCACCCACCCGCTCTATCCGTATCACCAGCGGGCTTTCATTGTTGACCGTTCCGCCAACCAGCTGATCGCCCGCTTTACGCAACTGCGGCAGACTTTCACCCGTTAACAATGATTCATCAACCGAACTCACGCCATCAATGATGTAGCCATCCGCCGGTACACTTTCGCCGGGCCGCACCAGCACCCGGTCCCCCTTTGCCAGATCCGCCACCGGCACCCGTTCCTCGCCGGCATCAGTCAGACGTGCGGCAGTGGCGGGCAGGAGTTTTACCAGTTCCTCTGCCGCCTGCCCGGCCCGATGCCTGGCACCCATTTCCAGAAAGCGGCCCGCCAGCAGAAAAAAGGTGAACATGGTCACCGAATCAAAGTAGATCTCACCACTGCCAGACAAGGTGGCCCAGGCACTGGCCAGAAAAGCGGCCCCGATCGCCAACGACACCGGCACATTCATACCCGGCTGTCGGCGCCTGAGTTCGCGCCAGGCGCCGGAAAAAAACGATTCTGCTGAATACAGAACGACGGGCACGGTGAGCAGCAGACTGACCCAGCGCAGAAAGTTGCGCAGCCCTTGCTGCATGCCTTCGTACTCACCTGCGTAGAGCGCCACGGCCAGCATCATGACCTGCATCATACCCAGACCGGCCACCGCCAGACGGCGCAGGGCATTCTTCCTTTCCTGCCGGTAAAGTTCTTCCTGGCGACCGGGGTCAAAAGGATGGGCGTGATAACCAATGGCACTGATGGCCTCGAGAATTTCACTCAAGCTGATGCGCTGCTTATCCCAACGCAGCCGGGCGCGATGGCTCGAATAGTTAACGGCGAAATCCAACACCCCGGGTAAGGCCTTGACGTGCCGCTCGTTCAGCCACACGCAGGCTGCGCACACAATACCTTCCAGAATCAGAGATGCTTCGCGTTCCTCACCGACCTTCTGCACAAAGCTTTTCTGCATATCATCCCGGTCGTACAACTCAAGCTCATTGAGCTGTCCGGGAACCGGTTCCTGTGCCTGCGGGGATTTTTCGGTTCGATAACGGTAGAAGTCTGTCAGGCCACCATCGACTATGGCGCTGGCAACTGCCTGGCAACCACGACAACACATCGGCTGTCGCTGACCATCGATGTCTACCGCGTAGCCGGCACCCGGCGGTACCGGCAGACCGCAGTGGAAACATTCCTTTTCAGCCGTCGGATCAGTCAACTGGGAAATCCGTCTATCAGCGCCGCCAGTGGCGGTCGTGAGACCTCAGAGTCGGGCGGTTAAAAACGACCATGGAATTTTAATCCAATATATTCTAATATACCAATACACCTTGGGGAAGCTGACTGGCATTCGTGCGAGACTGCCGTGTTCGTGAACCTGGAGCAAGTCGCCGCAATTGCGCCGACCGAGAGTAAGGTACACGATTCTGCCGCAAACACCGTGCAGAGAACCGCGAGATCCTGAATTTGACCAGACGCTCAATATCCATGGTAGCTTCCGCGCCCATCAACACCCGCGGTAAACCCATGTCGCGCCAATATAGTGAACGTACACAAGCGTACCCCGACGGCCTGCTGCTTTCGACCCGGGAGGCAGCATGCCAGTAGCTAAGTCGAGCCTTCGAGACGGTCCTTTCGAATTGAGCAATCACGCCGCCTATGAGGCGTGGAAAACGCGCAAACTGGATGGTTACCCGCAGCACGCGGAGGACTTGATCATCGAGGTCGAAGACCCTCGCGAACTGAAACAGGCGGAGCGCGAAGCAATCCTGGAGTGTGTCGCGAAAACCAATATGGCGATCTATCGGGGCAACACCGGAACGAACCCGGACAAACTGATACCGGCCACACTCGGCGCGCAACTCGGATTACGTCACCTGGATCGGAATATGGGGGCCGACGACGATGGCATTACCGCATTGCAGGTGGTAGACGGGCAGTGGCGGCGTCGTTATATTCCCTACACCAATCACCCGATCCACTGGCACACCGACGGTTACTACAACGGATTCGATCAACGAATCCGCTCACTGCTATTACATTGCGTCCGGCCTGCCGCAGTGGGTGGTGAAAACACACTGCTCGATCATGAAATCGCCTACATCCGCTTGCGTGACATGAACCCGGCGTACATCAAGGCATTGATGGCCCCCAATGCCATGACCATCCCTGCTAATATCGAACAGGGAACAGAAGTCCGGCCCCTGCGCAGAGGACCGGTGTTTTCGGTCTGCCAGGACGGCCGTTTGCATATGCGCTATACAGCACGCACCCGCAGTATTGAGTGGAAAGCCGATGCGGTTACCCAGGCGGCAGTGAAGGCACTGGAAACCCTGCTGGCTTCACAGGATCCGTTCATCTACCGGCTGACGCTGCAATCGGGCTGGGGACTGATAAGCAACAACGTACTGCATGACCGTAGCGGTTTCAACGATGATGAGAGCCAGGCACGCCTGCTATACCGGCTGCGTTACTTTGACCGTATCAATCATTGATTGCCCGGAATCGGCGAGGGAAATACCCTGGCCACCCGTTTCAGGGCATGAGTCCACCAGCGGGCGGCCTGCTGTGCTTACCAGGCAAAGCGACCTTGCTTTACCCAGCTCATCTGGATCATGCGCCGCTCAGCGTCGAAACTTTTGTAGCCATGCCAGCATCTGTCACTGCGACGGAACGCCAGTACGGTACCGCCCAGCGGAATAAGCTCGGCACTGTAATCCTCGATGTTTCTGCATGACCGCAATATTCGAAGACGACCACCGTCCTGAACCCACTGCGGATTGAAATACACCAGCAGGGTAATGCTCTTGCTCCAGTGATCGGTATGGATATGCCCATCACTGGGCTCTGAGTACTTGCGGACGGTAATGGTTTTCTTTGCGCCGGTGAGGTCGACAGCAAACTTTCTGCGATGTACCTTTCAAACTCCGGACTGTCCAACTCTTTCAGCAACTGTTTAAAGCTAGGTCCATAATCGAGATCTATGGGGTCATAGTTGGTCGGTTTGTCAACCTGCGGAAAATCACGCTTGAGTGCCTCCACTGTATCGGGTTCGATGGCATCTTTCACGACCAGAAAGTCGAATGGCTCCCTGTTCAGCGGAGCACCATCAAAGGCGGCAAGATTCAATACGGACATTTATATATCACCTCATGACCGGGTAATCACCAGCAATTCTGAAGCACCCATGGGCAGCCCTGTTCAGGCCGCCAGTGTCGGAACTCTTTCGATGAGTTCCAGGGCGTCGTGACGCAGGTGGTTTTCCCCCATCGCTTCGCGCAGTTGGGCCTCGCTAACGATGCCCTTATCCAGGCATTCGCGTACCAACAGGCCATAGTCGCCGAACAGACTGCGCCGGGCACGGCGTATCCAGTGCCGCGGCGGGAACAACTGGAAGGTATCTGCCGGACGATAGTCGATTGGCAAGCCGGCCTTCCAGGACTGGTGTTTGCGTTTGGTGGTATGCAGCATTTTGGTTCTGTCGGTCAGGTGATCGAAGTCGTTCCACTCATTTTCAAAAAAGCCGATGGCTGCAGGATTTTCGTATTTGAGGCAGATCCATTTCATGTAGTCCCGCCTACCCTCGAACATGGCGTTGAACTGTTCTTCAAACCGCCAGTGTGTCAGCTTTTCGCAGTCAAGCAGCATGACACTGGTAGCCAGGCAGCCACGCCTGCCCTTGTTACCGGATTTCGGACGACACATAATGGCCTTTGCCCTGCATATCACGGGACAGCAGCTCCCAGACATCGGCGATTGCAAATACGTCCGGATCAATCACCACCGCGCGCCCCTGTTAGTCCATCAGTTGCGGCGGCAGGAACCGTGTCGGAGTAAACGATTGCAGGTCATCGTTGAGCCACGGCCGTTTCACACCATCGCGCAGGTAGATCTGGCCCTCGTGCTGCTGAAAGAACGGGTAATCCTTGTGATGGATAATTCTGACAGCAAACTTGTCATTATTCCTCGAGTTACGCCGCAAGGCATACTCTACCACCAGTGCACCCATAATTTGCTTGTGGTTGGTGTGGACGAATACACAATAGTCCATAGCCGGGGAACCGCTGCAGTAAACATAGCCGGTCGGTGGACCTTACCCGCCCGTGCTGGAATGCTATTGGTGATGCCTGAAATCAGACAGGGGCCAACGGCGGTGTGCGATCCAATACCTCGAAAGCATCGTGGCGCACGTGATTCTGGTTCATCTGCTCACGGACCATTTCCTCGCTGACGATACCTTCTTCGATACATTCCCTTAGCAGGCCGAAGAAAAGATGCTGCTGGTTTAGATCCGGATGCGGTTTGTAATGACCGAGAAAGGCATACTCGCCGAACAGTTTCCGCCGCGCCTTCATCACCCAGGCAAGTGGTGGAAAATAAGGAAATTTTTCACGCGGTCTGTGATCGATCGGCAGGCCGGTTTTCCAGGGCTGGGTCTTGCGCTTGGTGGTATGCAGCATTCTGGTCTTCGGCGTAAGCCTGTCGAAGTCGTTCCATTCGCCCTCGAACAAACCAATAGACTCGCGGGGTTCTGTCTTCAGACAGATCCAGTTCATGTAATCGCGCTTGCCTTCGAACATTTCGTTGAAGTTATCCTCAACCTTCCAGTGCGTCAGCTTTTCGTTGTCCAGCAACATGGCACTGCTGGCAAGGCAGCGGTCGAATCTCCCCTTGGTGCCGGTCCGTGCACGGCACATGATGGCTTTGCCCTGCATATCCCGCGTTAACAGGTCCCACACATCCGACACGGCGAAGATATCCGGATCAATGACAACGGCACGCCCTTCGTAGCCCATCAGTTCGGGCGGCATAAAGCGTAGTGGCGTAAAGGACTGCAGGTCATTATTCAGCCAGGGGCGTCTCATACCGTCACGCAGGTATAGCTGTCCCTCGCGCGCGTTGAAAAAGGCGTGATCTTTGAGCTGGATGAATTTGACGTCAAATCTGTCATTGTGATTCGAGTATCTGCGCAAGGCGTGCTCGGCGACATAGGCACCGACGATCTGCTTGTGGTTGGTATGAATGAAGACGCAATGTGTCATCAATAAATCCCCTTTCCATTTATCCCGGCAATATTCATACTCGCGTGCGGAATTACCGGCCAGCTGGCTGAACTGAGGCCCACAGTCTGTAAATCAGCCAACGATTCGATTAGCCGGCATGAACGCCGGCACTTCCCCCAAATCACGGAATTTGCGATACACGTTGTTGAGATGCGTTCTCAGTGTCGCTCTGGAAATCGATAGTTGCTCGCAGATGTCGGGATTGGATATACCCCTGATGGTCAGGGAGACCACTTCGGTCTCGCGCCGGGTGAGACCCTTATCCCTGTAGTAGGCCAACGCCATATCGTACTTATCTTTAAGAGGCTGGAGAAAGGTGATGATATTTTTGTTGCTGCACAACAGCGTAATATCGAAAAAAGCACCGTGCATAAAACTGTTTTTGTAGACACGGCTACCCCAACCTTTCCACTGCTGCCGGGTGTCACAGGCATACAATGCCATACACCCGCCCTCACACACCTCGCCTTGCCGCTCACCGCATATTTTCCGGCAGTAATCGTTTTGGCTCAGAACCCTTTTTTCTGAGTCCTTGACACAGGTGGCAATTTCACCCGCATCCAGTGATTGTTCCAGTAATCTATCCATAGCGTTACAACCGCTCCTTCGTCCCCCTGTCGTTAGCAGGAAAACTTAACAAATTCAAAAGCAATGAAGAATCGACACCGGGGGTGGATTTTAGAGTGGGCGCCAAGGCGCTGCCTTGACATAGATCAGCTCGCGGTCATGGATATAAGGCACACAAGCCGCCGAGGTCCGCCTGTAAAGTCATGGGGCACCGGCTTGAACGTGGGTGAGCGAACTTTTGGTGTCTGTCCCGGATCAGCCCAGGGTAAGCGTCAGATAGGGTACGTAATGATCCACCAGCAGAAAAGCGAACAGCGCCATCAGGTAGACGATGGAATAGCCAAAGGTTTTCATGGCCTGTTTACCACTGACATCGCGCATCAGCGCCCAGGCATGATAGAGAAAAACGCCACCCAGACCCAGAGCGCCAGCTAGATATAAAAGCCCGCTCATCCCTGTTGCAAACGGCATAACGGTCACCACTACCAGCAGAATCGTATAGAGCAGGACCTGCAAGCGGGTGAAATTGACACCGTGGGTGACGGGTAACATGGGGATATCGACCTTGGCGTATTCCTCACGACGGTGAATCGCCAGGGCCCAGAAATGCGGTGGTGTCCAGACAAAGATAATCAGAAACAGCAGCAGTGCGTTGGGATCGACTGTGCCGGTAACAGCCGTCCAGCCCAGTACCGGCGGAGCAGCACCGGCGGCGCCGCCAATGACAATATTCTGCGGTGTGGCCCGCTTCAGGTAGAGGGTATAGACCACTGCATAACCGATCAATGACGCAAAGGTCAGAACAGCGGTCAGCGGATTGACAAACTGAACCAGTATCCACATCGCCAGACCACCCAGTGCCAGCGCAAAGGTAAGACAACTTCGCGCCGTCAGGTGCCCGCTGGCGACCGGACGATTGCGGGTGCGCGCCATCTGCGCATCGGCGTATTGATCCACAACGTGATTAATGGCTGCAGCCGAGGCAGCGGCCATGCCGATACCCAGGTTTCCAAACACCAGGGCCGACCAGGGCACCATGCCCGGTGTGGCGAGGAACATGCCGACCAGGGCCGTAAAGACAATTAGCGCAACAACCTTGAGCTTGCAGACACCCAGGTAATCGCGCCACTGGCCGGCAACATTGACCGTCATCGAATAACTCATGCCTTGCCTCAACCCTTAATCAGTGTCGCTTCGCCCGTCACTACAAGCCAGCGCTATAATTTTCCCGCCATTCTACCCTAATCCCGAATATTTTAAGAGCCTTTCCAGGTCCCTGATCATGCCTTTGGGCTCGTCGACCGGCTCATAGCGCATCATCAGATTTCCCAAGGGATCAATCAGATAAACTCGACGCGCCGTCATAGGCTGTTGTTCGTCAAATGAAAACACCTCGACCACTGCCTGCTGATTATTCACCGGCACAATAAGCTGGCCGGGGAAATGCTTCTGCAACTCTGCCTGATCCTCACGGCTAACCGCAGCACTCTCCCACACTAACAATCGCTGCAGACGATCGATATTCTTACCTTGCGCCAGGCGTACCTGGCGAATGTTATAAAGCTGCTCCACACAGGGCTTGTCACAGGCGCCTTGCAGGAGGTAAACCAGCGTCCATTTTCCGCGCAGGAAGGTTTCGTCAATCTGGTCGCCGGTAAGGGTTTCCATTTGAAAGGGCGGCAGCGGTCGAATCGGTGTGACCAGTTGCCCGTGATTGCTGGCACCGGTTGGACGCCAGTCCGGAAAGATATAAAACAGCAGTATAGCAAGCAGTAAAGGCGCCAGAAAAAGGACGAACAGCAGCACCAGGGACACTCGCTTGCGGGTTTGCGAACCCGTTGTTGTTTCAGCAGGATTCATTCGTTCAAACTGCCTTTCGTGTATTTACCACCAGATAGATAATCAGCAGGGCCGCAGCCAGACCAAACCATTGCACCGCATAGCCGACATTGCGCTCCGGCCCGGACGGCAATGGATTCCAGTCCCTGACAAAACCATCCTGCTGCTCGCCATCGAGCAGCAGGATCGCGGGTAACAGGCGATACCCCAATTCCCCGGCCAGCTTTTCGGTCTCAACGCGCTGTATGCGATAGGGCCAGCGCTCCCGCGGCTGTTCGTCGCCGAGCATAAAACTGTCAGCCGACGGTTGCTTGAGGCGGCCCTCGATTGACTGCCGGCTTGTATCTGCACCGGGATCCGGCAATTCCGCCCGGCTTCCGCCCATGGGGATCCAGCCCCGGTTCACCAGCACCGCAACCTGCGATTCCCGCAATTTGAATGGCGTTAATAGATGATACCCCACTCGCCCCTGATAGGTTCGGTTATCCAGTAGAAACTGGTGTTTCACGTCGTAATAGCCAACCGCCGAAGCAAACTGAAACTGCATGTCGGTGGTTGATTGCAGGTTTGGCTCAAGCTGAACAACCGTGACATTCGGATTGATATTGTAGCCAGCAAGCAGAGCGCGTTTCTGTTTCGCTCTGTCGAGTTGCCAGAAACCCAGTGAGGCCAACAACCCCAATAGAACAAGGGTAACAAGGCTCGGCCACAGGCCGGGGTTGAAATCCAGCTTACCGAAACGCATGTGAGGAGATTACTCAGCGGCTGTACCGCTCGCAAGCGAATTCTTCTTACCCTATACTCAGATATTCTGATAGATAGCCGAGGCTAGTGCCCCTTCAGGGGATACATACTATAAATTATGATCAAGATACTTATTGTTGTAGCGCTTATTGCGATCATTGTCAGTCTAGCCAGTGGCATGGTGTTTCTGGTCAAGGACAAAGGCCAGAGTGAGCGTACGGCCAAGGCATTGACGGTTCGGATCAGCCTGTCGGTGCTGCTGTTCGGCCTGCTGATGCTGGGCATATTCACCGGCCATATCAAACCGCACGGCATTTACCCGCCCGGTCACCCGGCAACCCAACCCGCACAGCCGGTGGAATAAAAAAACGCCGCGAGTGCGACGCTTTTTTCCTGCCCTGTCGTCTCTGCTACAGCAGATAAACAAAGATAAACAGGCCTAACCAGACCACGTCAACAAAGTGCCAGTACCAGGCAACAGCCTCAAACCCGAAATGGCGATCCGGCGTAAAGTGGCCCTTCATGCAACGCAGGGTAATCACAATCAGCATGATGGTGCCCAGCGTCACGTGCAGACCGTGAAACCCGGTTAACATGAAAAATGTCGATCCATAGATACCCGATCCCAGCGTCAGATTGTGGTGCTCGCTGTAGGCCTGACCGTACTCGTAGATCTGAAAACCCAGGAAGGTCGCACCCAGCGCTACCGTTGCCAGCATCCACAACACCAGCGGACCGCGCTGCTGCTTTTTCAGGGCCCAGTGTGCAAAGGTGATGGTGACACCACTGGACAACAGCAAAAGGGTGTTGAGCGCCGGAATTTTCCAGGGATTCAGAAGGGTGAATTCACCACCGAGATTTTCAGGACCGTTGGTTGGCCATACGGCTTCCCAGCCACTCCACAGTAGCTCATTGGTACTGGGATCAGCACCCCCCAACCAGGGCACGGAAAGCACCCGTGCGTACCAGAGCGCCCCGAAGAAAGCGGCGAAAAACATCACTTCAGAAAAAATGAACCAGCCCATCCCCCAGCGGAAAGACTTGTCCACCTGATTATTATAGATGCCGGCTTCGCTTTCGTTGATGACGGTCCGGAACCAGCCGAATACCATGAAGAGCAATATTAAAAAGCCCACCAGCATCAGCGTGCTGCCAATCCCGGAACCGTTCAGGTAATTGCCGAATCCCTGCAACATGACAAACAGGCCGACCGAACCGATAATCGGCCAGTGACTGCCATGCGGGATGTAATAGCTGCCGTTTGAAGTACTCATCCTTCCATCCTCATTTTAGTTTGATACTTGTTCAGTTAAGCGCTTTCTGCTTGTCGAAGAAGGTATACGACAAGGTCACCACCCCGACATCGTCGGGCAGTTCCGGATCCACCATAAACAGCAAGGGCATATCCCGCCCTTCTCCGGCCGCAAATTCCTGCTCGGTAAAACAGAAGCATTCGGTCTTTTTAAAATGCGGCGCTGCAACACCCGGCGCCACACTGGGAATGGCCTGTCCAACCATGGCGTGATCGGTGCGGTTGCGCGCATAGAAACTGGTGCGGTACATCTTACCCGGGTGCACTTCCATTCGTGTCACCTGCGGCTGGAAGTCCCAGGGCATCGACTGATTCAAACTGGCGATGAACTCCACAACCACGGTCCTGTCCATATCAGGTTCGATGCTGGCAACGGCTGCGCGTCCGCCGGTCTTGCCGTTCAGTCCTGTGATATCACAAAAAACATCGTACAGCGGTACCATGGCGAAACCAAAAGCAAACATGCCGGCCACAAGCAGCAGCAAGCGCTTAACGATCTTCAGGTGTGAATGGCGGCTGGCTGTCACAGTGATCCTCCACCGACAGTAGTCGACCAGACGAACGCCACCAGTATCCCAACGGCGACTACGGCCAGTAACAAGGCCAACCTGATATTCGCTCGCTTCTGCTCTGAACTCGGACTCATACCCTTATACCCCCGCAAACCAGGGCACCGTTAATCACGGCGCCCCGGCAAGCGGATTATTTAACCTCCGGTGCGGTTTCAAAGCTGTGGTATGGCGGAGGCGAAGGCAACGTCCACTCGAGCCCTTCCGCCCCTTCCCACACCCTTTCATCAACCTTCTGGCCGCCACGCACCGTCTTGATCACAATGTATACGAACAAGAGCTGAGTGAGGCCAAAAGCAAATCCACCGAGACTGGATATCTGGT
>Ga0265303_10003046_pt1 | contig 10461 bp, 12 predicted proteins | sample Helome_2_FD_192494 | JGI IMG/M metagenome (GOLD analysis project Ga0265303, IMG submission 192494) | Marine sediment microbial communities from subtidal zone of North Sea - Hel_20160317 (Illumina Assembly) | ecosystem: Environmental > Aquatic > Marine > Subtidal zone > Sediment ... | reverse complement strand
GGCCAGCAGCAACAGAAACATGGTCACAATAGCGACCAATAATATCGCTATGAATAAAAGTAGTCGCACTTGCATCAAAATCTCCCGAATCGACTCCATTTTAGAGTCTCCCTAACCGTTGAGCCAGTGACGAAAGTATGGAGCGACCCGTAGTATTTCGCGTTATTGATATGTCAGTTCAGGCTATGTAATTTGGGCTAAGCAGCGTAGTATTTGGAGAGAGACAGGTGGGTATTCAATGAATACTCGAGCATAATAAATTCGAATGATCGGAAGATGAGGAGCTTCCAGTCAATATGGATCAATCGGAAAAAGATACAGGCTCACTCGCGGCCTTGATGCAGGAACTGGAAGAAACCAGGTTGCCGCGTGCAATACGCATATTGAACAGGGTCAACAATGGTGAGTTGTTGAGTGATCGCGACATCAGGTTTCTGAAAAAAGTGTATGAAGACAGCAGGGCCAATGAGTCACTGATAGATCGTAATCCCGAATATGACGTGTTGATATGCCGCTGTTTTAGTCTATATACCGAGATTATCACCAAGGGTCTGGAAAACGAATCATCTCGATAATTTTTCAATTGAACACGAATAGTTACCAAGACTATTCTAATCTTTATGCCACGATCGGCTGTTTTCACGTACAGATTCGGTGAGAACAGTCATGTGGTGAGGGTCCACTTCGGGCGTAATCCCGTGCCCAAGGTTGAATATATGACCGCTGCCTTTCCCATAACTGGCCAGCGTTGCCTTCACCTGGGACTCAATGATTTCCGGCTTTGTCAACATGATGGCCGGGTCAAGATTGCCTTGCAGGGATACACGATCACCCACTCTGGCCCTGGCCTCGGCAAGCGTGATGGTCCAATCCACTCCCAGTCCATCACAACCGGTATCCGCCAAAGCCTCCAGGTGGGAATTACATCCCTTGCAAAACAGCACGACCGGTATGGTTTTTCCGTCATAAGAACGGTGCAGGCCGTTGACGATTTTTTCCAGGTACTGCAATGAAAAAGACCTGAACATTTCCGGCGCCAGCACACCGCCCCAGGTATCGAAAATCTGCACCGCCTGTGCGCCGCTTTCGATCTGTGCGTTGAGGTAATCGATGACAGCATCCGCCAGTTTGTCGAGTAACAGGTGTGCTGTTTGCGGGTCGCCATAAATCATGGATTTGATTTTTGCGAATGCTTTGCTTGATCCGCCTTCAACCATGTAAGTGGCCAGCGTCCATGGGCTGCCGCTGAAACCTATCAGGGGCACATCACCATCCAGGGTTTTGCGGATCAATGCAACTGCATCCATGACATAGGCCAGTGATGTCGAGGGATCGGGTCGTTTGAGTTGTTCAACGTCTGCAGCTGAGCGAACTACCTTTTCGAACTTGGGGCCTTCGCCCTCGGCAAAATAAAGTCCAAGACCCATTGCATCAGGTATCGTCAGGATATCTGAAAAAAGTATTGCAGCATCCAGCGGAAATCTACGCAGGGGTTGCATTGTGACTTCACAGGCGAGTTCCGGGTTGGTACACAGGTTCATGAAACTTCCGGCCTGTCCACGTATCTCCCGGTATTCAGGCAGGTAACGACCGGCCTGGCGCATCACCCATATAGGCGTTCTTTCGGTTGGTTGACGAAGAAGTGCTTTGATATATAAATCGTTTTTTAAAGGTGAGTTCATGGGTTGTTCAGCGCTTTCCTGATTAATTTACTATTTTTGGCTGGCTTCGATGGCCGCAGCAATTTGAAGCTTGTCAGAACGACTGTCGATAATACCCCGGCCAGCAGATTCTACCAATATTAACCGCGTTGAACCGGCGATGACTTTCTTATCCAGCTTCATGGTTTCAAGAATGTCATCCGTTTCCAGGTTTCCCGGAACATCCAGGGGTAACTCAAAAGACTGGAGTAATTTGCCGAGACGCAGGCTGAATCCGGCTTCGCACAAACCTCTGAGTTCACTGAGCCTGCTGGCCACCATCATACCGATGGCCACTGCTTCCCCGTGCAAATACTGTTGGTAGTGGGTCAGTGTTTCCAATGCATGTGCAAAACTATGCCCGAAGTTAAGAAGTGCCCTCACACCTGCCTCGCGTTCATCTTCGGCGACAACCTGGGCTTTGTTGGCGATGCTGCGTTTGATCATGCTGCTAAGTGCTTCGGGTTCTCTTGCCATGATTGCCGTGCCGTTATTTTCGAGCCAGCTGAGAAATTCCTCATCCCTCACGGCTGCGATTTTGACCACTTCTGCCAGGCCGGCCGAAAACTCACGTTCGGGTAGCGTTTTCAATGTTTCGATATCAACCAGCACCGCGCATGGCTGGTGAAACGCACCGACCAGGTTCTTTCCTTGTGGATGATTAAAACCGGTTTTACCACCAACCGAGGCATCTACTTGCGACAGTAAGCTGGTAGGTATCTGGATAAAATTGATTCCCCGCATATAACTTGCCGCAGCAAACCCACCCATATCACCGATAACCCCGCCACCTAAAGTGAAAAGTGTCGTATCCCGGGTTGCGCGTATTTCGACCAGTTTGTCGATGATTTTTGACCAGTATTTTGATGTTTTGTAAGTTTCCCCATCGGGCAGAATCAGGCTGTGAACGTCTGCATCTGCCAATGAAGCCACCAGGCTGTCCAGATACAGGGGTGCAACCGTTGCATTACTGACGATGAGGGCAGTTCTTCCACGACATATATCAAAAACCGGATGTGCTTTACCGAGCAAATCTGAACCGATGTATACCTTGTAACTGCGCTCGGCCAGGTTAACTTTAACGGTCTGCATAGGTTTGCTCATGCTCGCTTGTGTCCAGATGTTCCACAATAGCGGACGAAAGCGCTTTTGCAGTTGCGTACACGCTTGAATTACGGGTACTGAATACCAGGTCGGCTGTCGCATCATAAAGTGGATTACGTGTCTGGGCGAGTTCCAGTAAACGTTTCATCCTGTCTTCAGCCTGTAACAAGGGCCGGCTTTTGTCCTTTTCCAGTCGCTTGAGCTGATTTTCTACACTGGTTTTCAGGTAAACGACCAACCCCTGTGAGTTCAGTAACTGACGGTTCTTATCGTTGCAAACGACGCCGCCGCCGGTCGCAATCAGCACCCCGCTTTTTGCCGCCAGTTGTTTGAGAAGATGATGCTCTCTCAGGCGAAACCCTGATTCGCCTTCAAGATCAAAAATCAGGTTGACACTGGCACCCGTCAAACGCTCAAGTTCGTGATCGCAGTCATAAAATTCAAGACCAAACATTCTTGCCAGGTGTTTTCCAATCGTGGTTTTGCCTGACCCCATCGGACCGATCAGAAATATATTCCGCCCCGGCTTTTTCATTTGCAATGGCGCGGTGGCACAAACGGCGTGCAAGCTTGTTTGGCTTTGGGTACCATTGCGAGGTTCTGATTAACGGGTATGGCCATAGGCTTTATGCTTAAATTCTTTGTCATTTTCTCAGTGCTGCTGATTGGATTGTTTACGCTTGAGCTTTTTCAATCAGCGGAAAAGTACATCATCCTACCGTTTACATCAATGATTGCGGATATCAGTGTCTGGATTGTGCAGCTTTTTGATGACAATGTCGTTGCTACAGGTAACGTAATCCGTGACAAAGTTTCGGGGTTCGGTGTTCGTATAGAGCGCGGGTGTAACGGGCTTGAGGCTGTCATTATTTTGTTTTCAGCCATATTTGCATTTCCCGCACCGCTGAAGAATAAGTTTATTGGCTTTGTTGCCGGATTCTTCGCTATCCAGATACTGAACCTGGTAAGAATCATAAGCCTTTATTACCTCGGGCAGTGGAATTACACGGCGTTTGAATGGTTTCACCTGTATTTATGGCAGGCATTGATTATTCTTGATGCATTGGTAGTGTGGTTAATTTGGTTGCGAACCCTGCCAGGCTCACGCACACGTCCGGATGATCCACAGCCGGATCCGGTGTAATGCGGGTTTTGATCGCCGGCTGTGGTGACGTTGGTAGTGTCCTGGCCACTGCATTACTGCAAGACGGTCATCATGTATATGGTTTAAAACGTGATACATCCACGTTGCCCAAAGGTGTGTTACCTGTCGAGGCTGACCTTTTAAACCCCACGACGTTTAAAGATTTGCCGGTAGGTATTGATTGGTTGATATATATGCCAACCCCCGCGGCGCGTGATCAGGCGGCTTATGAGGCGATTTTTATCCAGGGATGGAAGAATTTATGGGCTGCCATGAAACAGATCCCTGCTCGAACGCTGCTGGTTTCCAGTACCGCGGTTTATGGTGAGGATAATGGTGGTGTCGTCTGTGAAGAGACGAAACCCGACCCTGGTGGTTTTAATGGCAAGGTGCTTCTGGCAATGGAGCAGCTAGTTAGCCGGTGTACAGAAAATCTTGTCGTTGCAAGAATTTCAGGCATCTACGGGCCCGGCCGTGAGAGATTGATCAGACAGGCTGCTTCAGAGGGTCTCGCTGTTCAGCAATTTCCAGCTCAATTTACCAACCGGATACACCGTGATGATGCAGCGGCAGTGCTGAAACACCTGTTAGAGATCGATCATCCTGAAGCTTTGTACCTGGTGACTGACGATCGACCTGCAGCCAAGTATGAAGTTGTTAAGTGGCTGGCAAATAAACAGGGTTATGCTTCACCGCGAGGTATTGCTGATGAAAACGCGGGTCGTGGTAAACGTGTGAGTAACCAAAGATTACGTGACAGTGGCTTCAGGATGTCTTATCCGGATTACCTTACAGGTTACACCGCTGTTCTGGACCTGCGGGAACAGAAATGATCTGGATAGTCAGACCGCTTACTCGGTATAAAACTGCTGCCTGAATTTCACGTTGAAAGGTGTACTTTGACCCTCAGGTGTGACCGTTATGGTGAAATCAAAGGTTTCCATGTTTCTGACAGACAATTCACCGATGTAATAAATCGCGTCCGTGCCTTCATCTACCTCCCTCATATCTACGGTACGGGTTTGCCCCGTCAGGTTGCGACCCGAGGCGGTCACTATTGCTTTCACCGCCACCGGTAATTGGTCTTCGGAATTTTTTAAAACCGAAACATTGATCAGGGCACGACTGTCGGAACGGCGTATTCCATATGCTTTGGCCACTTCGGGAGAAATCAGGCTGGAGCTCAGCGCGTTGTAATGAACAGTGTAATCGTCAAACTGCTGCGCCTGCTGCGCGCTGGCAACGATCGAAAACGTGGCGGTGAGTAGAATCAGAGCTTGTAGCAATTTTTTCATTCATCAATTCCTCTTCGAAGATATCCGGTTAATTCGACCCTAGGAGCCTGTCGGTTTTAACATTATCTACTGCGAAAAATCCGAGTTTGGCCAGATTTCCCGCTCTTTATCGTTACACGCGGTAGCTAGTTTACATAAAAGACCGAAAACTCTGACTCAAATCGGCTTTCCCTCGCTACGATCAGTCAAACCCGACAGGCTCCTAGCCTGTTATTTACCATCCTAGCAGAAGCAAAAGTGCACGTAGCGCGATTAATGCGAACAATGGAGACAGATCAACACCGCCAAATGATGGTAGTAGCCTGTTGATCGGTTTCAATACCGGCTCAGTCAGCTGATATATCAATGGAATCAACGGATGCCGTGACTGGTTCGCAAACCAGCTGACAATGACCCGGGCAATAATCAATACAAAATAGGTCAATAGAAGTGCGAGAAGCAGCTTTTTGACCGCAAATAAAAATAAAAATTGAAATCCAAAATCCGTCTTGCTGAGTAAGCTGATAACAACAAGCTGGGCCAGTTCCAGCAAAAGCATGACCACAACGGAAGCCGTATCCAACTTGCCAATCGATGGGATAAGCCGGCGGGCCGGAACCAAAACAGGGTTAGTAATTTTAACCAGGAATTGACTTAAAGGATTGTAGAAATCAGCCTCGACCCACTGTAACAAAAGCCGAAGCAAAATTGCTGTGACGTAAAGGTCTGTTAGTGTGCTGACCAGGTAAATGAGGGCAGCGGGCGGGTTCAAGAGTTTGCTCCATCGTTTGCAAGTTCCTTTCCACGCCTGGTTGCGGCGGTGATTGCTGAATCTATCAGTTGTTCAAAATGGCCGGCATTGAGTTGCTCCATCGCGGCCTCTGTGGTTCCACCCTTGGTTGTAACACGTTGGCGGAGTTCGCTGACATCAGCTTCGCTCTGAACGGCCATCGCGCTGGCGCCATGGGCGGTATGCAACGCGAGCCTGGCTGCCACTTCAGCCGGCAAACCCAACCGAGTTCCAGCCTTGCGCAAGCATTCGATCAGATAATAGAAATAAGCGGGTCCGCTACCTGATACCGCAGTCACGACATCCAGCAGGCTTTCCTTGTCCAGCCACACAACTTCACCGGCAGACTCCATCAGGTTTTGTGTCAATTCACGTTGCGCGAGATTGCAGTTAATCCTGGCATACATACCGGTAATGCCAAGGCCGATCAGTGCGGGTGTGTTGGGCATGGTACGGACAATCGGCGGGTTGGACTTCAGCTGCGCAGCGATCTGGCTGGTGGGTATACCGGCAACAATAGAAATTATCAGTTGCTGATCAGTGACAATATCTTGAATCTCTTCAAGTACATCCGGTAATACCTGTGGTTTGACCGCCAGAACGATGGCATCCATTCCCATAATTGCATCAGCGGCGTGCTCATAGCAGGTGACTGGCCAGCGCTTTTGCAAATATTCCCTCGCTGAGGCGCCGGGATCGGCGACCTGCACCCGGTCTACATTATGACGCGATGCAAACAGGCTGCTGATCAATGCCGTGGCCATGTTACCTCCGCCGATAAATCCGATTCTCATTTATTATCCTTATAGATGTACTTCACGATTTCCGTTTTCCAAACAGGTCTGTTCCAATTCGAACCATGCTGCTACCTTCTGCGATCGCTACCTCCAGGTCAGATGACATGCCCATGGATAGTGTGTCAATGTCATGACCCTCACTTTTAAGCGTATCAAATATGACTTTAACTCTGCGAAAGCTATCATGCTGTTCCACTAAGTCAGTTGTCACCCTGGGTATGGCCATCAATCCTCTCAGCCGTATACTATCAAGACCGTCAGCATGCGCGGCCAATTGCAAAATTTCTTCAGGTTTCGCACCTGCCTTTTGTGGTTCAAGATCGATATTAACCTGTAAACAAACGTTGATGGGTTCCAGGTTATCCGGTCGTTGTGCCGATAGCCGTTCAAGAATTTTGAGTCTGTCGACACTTTGAACCCATTGAAAATTCTCCGCAATGGCCCGCGTTTTATTGGATTGCACGTTGCCGATAAAATGCCAGTCCAGGTTCAGATCAGGCAGTTCCTGCTGTTTTTGCAGTGCCTCTTGCAAATGATTTTCGCCAAATGCAACAACTCCCAGCTTGTTCAAGCCGATAATTTTTTCAACTGAATGCCTCTTGCTGACGGCAAGCAAAGACACGTCTCCGGGCGCCCTGCCACAGTCGATACAGGCTTTTTCAATTCTTTGCTGGACCAATTTTAGTCTTTTTGTTGATTCATTCATGTTGCAGCGCACGTATACAGAGTCTATTGTTATAATTATGATTATAAAAACCAGGGATTTGGTTTAAGCGTTTCAAAAATATGAGTCATAATGTATTGTAACGCGACCAGTGTCCTTACAAGGAGGGGTTAAATGGATATTGCTGAGCTGCTAGCTTTTGCGGTTAAAAACAAAGCTTCGGATCTTCACCTGTCATCTGCGCTGCCACCTATGATCCGTGTGGATGGTGATTTGCGCCGCATGAATCTTCCTCAGCTTGACAATCAACAGTTGACTGAGCTGCTTTACAGCACGATGAGTGATCATCAGCGACGTGACTTTGAAGCTAACCTTGAGGTGGATTTCTCATACGCGGTACCGAGTCTCGCGCGTTTTCGTGTCAATTGCTTTCACCATGACCGTGGTGTTGGTGGTGCATTCCGTACCATCCCTGCTTCGGTCTGGACCCTGGAAGATATCGGCGCGCCGCCGTCTTTCAAGGAAATAATCAATGTTCCGCGTGGCCTGGTATTGGTAACCGGACCGACCGGCTCAGGTAAATCGACAACCCTGGCGGCAATGATTGATCATATCAATACCACGATAGCCGGTCATATTCTGACCATTGAAGACCCGATCGAATTTGTTCATCAATCGAAAAAATGTCTGATCAATCAACGTGAAGTACACCGTGATACCCACGGCTTCAACCAGGCCTTGCGTTCGGCCCTGCGTGAAGATCCGGATATCATCCTGGTGGGTGAAATGCGTGATATCGAAACCATCCGTTTGGCCTTGACTGCGGCAGAAACCGGACACCTGGTTTTTGGAACACTGCATACAAGTTCAGCTGCCAAGACGATTGACCGTATTATCGATGTTTTCCCCGCAGGAGAAAAATCCATGGTGCGTTCGATGTTGTCGGAATCCCTGAGAGCGGTCATCGCACAAACATTAATGAAACGAATCGGTGGTGGTCGTATCGCTGCTCATGAAATCATGTTGGCTACGCCTGCAATCCGGAATCTGATACGAGAGGATAAGGTGGCGCAGATGTATTCAGCCATTCAAACGGGCCAGAATGTTGGTATGCACACGCTGGACCAGTACCTGGAAGGTCTTGTGAACAGGGGTATTGTTGCGCGCCAGGAAGCCGCAAGAAAGGCGGTCGATCGCAAATTATTTATGTAGGGCGGGTTTATGTAGGGCAGGTTTATGTAGGGCAGGTTTATGTAGGAAGGCTTATGTAGGAAATCTGATACGTTCATGGGGGACTGATCAGGGATTTGATTATGGAGGTGCGAAGATGAGTGTAATAGACGGATGGTTAAGAGAACTGGATGAGGAAAAAGGTTCTGATCTCTTTGTAACAGTGGATGCGCCTCCGTGCATCAAGGTCAATGGCAAAATACGGGCAATTTCAACCGAGGTCCTGTTAGCGGATGAGGTCAGTGAGATCGTCAAAAGTATTATGACCAAGAAGCAGATCAGGGAATTTGACGAAACACTCGAGTGTCAGTTTGCGATTGCGCTTGGAGATTCTGTGCGGTTTCGTGTCAGTGCGTTTTACCAGCAGGCGCAAATCGGCATGGTATGTCGTCGTATTGAAACCACCATTCCGACTTTTGAAGATCTTGGCTTACCTGAATTATTGACCGATTTATCATTGGCCAAACGCGGCATTATACTGTTTGTGGGTGCAACCGGATCTGGTAAGTCCACGTCGTTGGCAGCCATGATTGGTTACCGGAACAAGAGAATGAGCGGGCATATTATTTCCGTGGAAGACCCCATTGAGTATGTTCACTTCCATGGTAAAAGCCTGGTTACCCAGCGAGAGGTTGGAATTGATACAGATTCATTTGAAGTAGCCCTGCGTAACACATTGCGACAGGCGCCGGATGTCATCATGATCGGCGAGGTTCGTACGCGTGAGACCATGGAGTACGCCATTACATTTGCTGAAACCGGCCATCTTGTTTTGTGCACATTACACGCCAATAACGCCAACCAGGCGCTTGATCGCATCTTGCATTTCTTCCCGGAAGAAGCAAAAGAGCAGGTCCTGCTCGATTTGTCTTTCAATATGAAGGCAATTGTCGCGCAGCAATTACTTCCTTCTGCAGACCAGACCCGGCGCTGGGCGGCTGTCGAGATTCTTCTTGCTACGCCACTGGTGCAGGAAAGAATTCGTAACGGTGAAATCACCGAGTTGAAAAAGATCATGAAGGAATCCGCACATCATGGCATGGTCACCTTCGATCAGTGTTTATTCGGGATGTATAAAGAAGGCAAGATTACTTATGACGAGGCCATCAGGCATGCCGATTCGGCAAATGAAGTCCGACTGGCAGTGAAAATGTCGGAAGGTGGTGACGCCGAGTCTCTTTCGGAAAATCTTAAGGACGTTGAGCTTCTGGATTTATAGCCGGCTTTGTATCGCGAACCTGCTTCGCCCAGAATAAATCGGAGATTCCTTAACGGAAAATTCCACTTTGATTAACTGAATTTTAACGTGTACAGGCATACACTTATACATCACTCTATACTTCAGGTGAAAACTTGTTCGTATTAGGGTGCAGCTACTCCTGCTGTGAACACGTTAACAGGGCGTTTCGGGCCCAGGTATGGTGGTAAAATCATCTGCCTGGGCCTTTTCTGTTTCTGATCCAATGAAATAAGGGTATTGAAAGTGCGTATATTAATAATCGAAGATAACCCGGATATTGCTGCCAATCTTGGTGATTACCTGGATGAAATCGGGCACACCGTAGATTTTGCCGGAGATGGTATAACCGGTTTGCATCTGGCCGTAGTCAATGATTTTGATGCCATTGTCCTCGATCTTGCACTACCAGGAATGGATGGTCTGGAAGTGTGCCGAAAACTCCGTCAGGAAGCTGGCAAAAATACGCCGGTTTTGATGCTAACGGCCAGGGATCGACTGGAGGACAAACTGGCAGGTTT
>Ga0265303_10003045_pt1 | contig 10461 bp, 8 predicted proteins | sample Helome_2_FD_192494 | JGI IMG/M metagenome (GOLD analysis project Ga0265303, IMG submission 192494) | Marine sediment microbial communities from subtidal zone of North Sea - Hel_20160317 (Illumina Assembly) | ecosystem: Environmental > Aquatic > Marine > Subtidal zone > Sediment ... | reverse complement strand
CATCGCAGCCGCGACAACCGAGAACAGGAAGAATGTCAGGTTGCGGGCGCCCATCGCAAAATAGTCAATGACACCCGGGGAGGTCCGGGCGCGCTCGAGCGCCTTGTTCCACGCCTCGGCCAGCAATGACCCGGTTTCTTCCGCGGCCCAGTCCGCCGGCAAGGAACCGTCGAAATATTCGTTCGCCTTGCGCGACAGCGGCGGCAGGCGCGGCGTGATCATGGCTGCGGCAATGCAGGTCAGAACAACGAACGCATACCACGGCACGAACAGGTGGCCGATTCCCGATACATTTGCCACGACCAGTGAGAACGGGATGGACACCACTGAAAAATTGGCCGCGATCACCGACGCTTCACGCGCCGTGTAGAATTTCCGCTCGTATTGTCCAATCGTTATCAGCAGGCCGATCGCCGAGGCGCCGACGAACGATGCGGTCGCGTCTATTGCGGCACGCCCCGGCAGACGAAATACGCGGCGGAACAACGGCCGCGCCAGTGTGCCAACGAACTCCATGAAGCCGTAATCCGTCAGGAGCGGCAGCAACAGGCAGGCGCTGATATAAACGGCGACGACGTTAACCGCAATATCCCTGTAGACGGCGCCACCGATTTCCTCGGACAGCAGCAGGGCGGGACCTGCCTGAAACAGGTACATGAGGCCAAACACCGTGCCGGCCAGGCGTACGACAAGCCAGCTCATCGGCACGTCGAAAAGGCCGCCGAACCAGTCACTGTCGCGAACCAGGCGCACCTTGAGCACCGAGGCGAGAAAAGTCATGACGCTCGTCAGCACCATCAGAGACACGACGGTCTCAACACCATAGTCGCCCATCAACGCCTTTACCCATTGCGTGATGATGCCGATACCGATCGTCAGGTTCCCATCCCAGGCGACTGGCACGAGAAAAATTGCAACGCCCAGCGATGAGGGCAGTATGAAGCGCAGCAGTACTTTCTTGTTGGGCAAATTCCGCCCCGGACTCGATTGTTGATTGCAGCATAGCGCAATGCAGTCGCCATCGTGCGAACATCAACGCATGGAAAAGATTCGCTACGAGTTCGACCAGCGACCTGCCGAAGGCGCAGCGATGAGTGTCGCAGAGGACATGCAGTGGTTGCGCATGCCGCTGCCATTTTCGCTGAATCACATCAACCTGTGGCTGATCCGAGATACAGCGTCATGGGTCATCGTTGACACGGGCGTGGACACACGTCACACGCGCCAGGTGTGGCAGCAAACGTTCAGCGAGGCGATGGGAGGCGACCCGGCAAGTCATGTCGTCGTCACGCATTTGCACCCCGATCACGCCGGCTGCGCCGGCTGGCTCGTCGATCATTTCGATGTCGACTTATGGATGAGCCGGGACGAGTACCTGCTGTGCCGCATACTCACAGCGGACACGGGCAAGCCCGCGCCTGAAGAAGGCACTCGCTTTTACCAGGCAGCCGGATTTACGGACGAGCAGCTGCAAACCTACGAGCAGCGCTTTGGGATGTTCGGGCGTTTTGTGCATGCGCTCCCGGAAGCCTACAAGCGAATGTCGGAGGGTGACAGTATCCACTTCGGCGACTCTCGCTGGCAGGTCATCGTCGGACGCGGGCACTCGCCCGAACATGTTTGCCTGTACGATCCCGAGCGCAATATCCTGGTCGCAGGCGATCAGCTGTTGCCGACAATCTCTCCGAACGTCAGCGTCTGGCCGACGGAACCGCTCGCAAATCCGCTCAGTGACTGGTTTGCATCGCTCGAGACCCTGGTAACTGAGCTGCCGGATGATGTGCTTGTGCTGCCGGCGCATGGCAAACCGTTTCGCGGTGCCCATCATCGACTGAGGCAACTGGCGCGTGAGCACGAAGAACGGCTTGACCAGCTGCTCGAGATTTGCACGGAACCACAACGCGTCACGGATATGTTCGCATCAATTTACAAGTCGAAAATCAACGACGACAACCGCATTATGGCGACGGGCGAAGCCGTCGCACACCTCAACTACCTATGCAGTAACGGCTCGATGACGACAGAGTCCGACGACGAGGACGTGACTTGGTATCGGCGTATCTAGGCCGGATCAGCTCGTGAATCCCACCATGGGACCGATGTGCATCGACACCACGAGGAAAATAGCCGCAATCGAGAAGATTTTCAGCAACAGCGGCCCGACGAAGCGGAACCAGGCAGAGTACGGCACCTTGCCGAGCGCCAGCGCACCCATAACGAGCGCGCTGGTCGGAACGATCATGTTCGTGAAGCCATCACCAAACTGGTAGGCCAGCACGGCGGTTTGCTGAGGCACGTCAGTCAACGTTGCCAGTGGCGACATGATCGGCATCGTGACGAATGCCTGCCCGCTACCCGACGGGATGAAGAAGTTACAGATCGTCTGTACGAACAGCATGCCGATCGCCGATGCTTCCGCAGGCAGTCCCTCGAGAACGCCTGCTATGTGGTAGACGATCGAGTCGATGATCTGCCCGTCGGTCAACACGACTTCGATTGTACGGGCGAAGCCGACCAGCAGCGCGGCCGGTGTCATGGCTGCGGCGCCCTCGATGAATGCCCGGCTCGTTTCTCCCGCCGACATGCGGGAAATAGCAGCGGCGACGAGCCCGATGCCGAGGAATATCGCATTGAGCTCGGGGATGTACCAGCCGTGCTCGGAAACGCCCCAGACGAAGCCCACAAGGCCTAGCACGAATACGCCCAGGACCGCGATCCGGCGACCATTGAAATCAAGGTCAGCCGGTGCCTGGAATCCGACGCTGTAATCGACATGGGCGACGAGACTCTCTTCCGGGTGCTTCTTGACGCGCATCGCATAGCGATAGATATGGTGAAACGCGACGATGAGGAAAACGAACATCATCGCCAGTCGTAAACCCCATCCTGAAGTCAGCGGCACGTTGGCAATATTCTGGGCGATCAGAACGCCGAAGGGATTGATGCCGGCACAGGCCCAGCCGATGCCGTAAGGGATCCAGACCATGCCCATTGCGACAATGGCGTCCATACGCATGGCGAGGCTCATCGTCACGATGATGGGGACGAGCGGAACGTACTCCTCGCCCATGCCGATCGTAAACGAGCCGATGCTGAACAGCAGAAGGCAGCCGCCAATCAACAGCCAGGGCGTCTTGCCGAGCCGCTGGACGGCGCCGTGCAGCGCTGCATCGATCGCGCCGGTGTTCCGCAGGATCTGAATAACGCCGCCGACGAGGAAGATCAGAAAGATAATTGCCTGTGCCTTCGCGAGCCCGTCGGTAATCGCCATCAGGAAATGCCAGGGCGGCAGGGTGACGTTTTGCTCGCCAGCAAAGGCCTCGTAGGTGCCGGCGACGACAACCGTGTGCGATGCATCTCCCGGCGCCGGAGCGCGCTCGTAGCCGCCGTGCGGAATCGCGTAAGAGAGCAACTGGGCAACGACGATAAACGAGAAAATCAGTACGAGGGAGTCTATCGACCAACCGCGTTTGGACATCTGGTGGGGCCTGTTTACCAATACCGGTATGCGGAGCCTAACGGAGCGGCAAGCCGTGCGCAAAAAAACCGTTCGCTACATCGGTTGACACAGGCACGCTGTAGATCGATGGTTATTATCGAGTTCCCGAAGGAGATCCCAATTGAGCGGATTCATCAACTTTCTCAAGACGACGGCACTTGGCGGGTTGCTCGTCATTGTGCCAATTGCGATTGTTCTGTTCGTCCTGGGGCAATTGATGCTCGCCTTGCTTTCCTTGGCCAACGAGGCGCTTGCCTGGCTGGGTATCGGCATGAACGATGCGTTGCTCATGTCAGTGCTTGCACTGCTGGCGCTCGTAGGGCTGTGCTTCGTCACAGGGCTCGCGGTTCGGACGCGGGCCGGCGATGCGCTCAAGCGCTGGTTCGGGCGCAACGTGGCCCGGCGTATTCCAATGTACGGCGCGATTTCGAGCCTGACACGGCGATTCGCAGGCATCGACGGTGAGCAGTTCTCACCCGTGGAGGTCGATATTTATGGCTCGGGCGCTCGCGCCATGGGGTTCCTGGTCGAGTCCTTGCCAGATGGCCGGTGCACGGTATTCGTGCCGACAGCGCCCGTCGCGACGGTTGGCAACCTGTTTGTCGTGACGACGGACAAGGTGCAGCGTATCGACGCTTCGGTCGCCGACACGATTAGCGTGATTACGCAGTGGGGAGTGGATGCCGCGGGGCTTTATGGCGGCGAGTCCGGTGGCGAATCCGCAGAGAACGCCGCCACCGGACCCGTCAGGCAACCCGTGGATCAGGACTGATCGTCGGTGCTCGCGCCGGGCGCGCAGGTGGCGACACTCTTCATGCCGTTATTGCAGCCGGACTCAGAGGCATAGCTCTGGCTCGTTCCCACGGTCTGGCCATTGGTAGCCGTCAGATTGAAGCGGAATTTGCCTGACGCCGTCGTCTTCTTGACGAAGCGATCAGGACTCTGCGAGTTCTTCTTGACTGACTCTACGCCGTTCATGCAGCTGGTCTTGGAGCTGTAGCCTTCGCTGCTCAGAATATTCTGGCCATTAGCCGCTTTGAGCCGAAAGCGAAATTCGCCCGCCTTGTCCTTGTACACTTCGAATTTTCCTGGCATTTCCTGTTCCTCCGATTTATTGCTCTTTAAGTACTTGATTTATTTAACGATGAACGTGACTTTCATCGTTACCCGATAGGCTGAAACGGCGCCATCATCGACAATCACCTTTTGCTCCTTGATCCAGGCGCCCTCGATGTTGTCGACACTGTCGCTCATCTTGCGAATACCTTTCTGGATCGCGTCCTCGAAGCTCTTCGAGGAGGACGCTGTGATTTCTGATGTTTTTGCAACACTCATCGCTGTTCTCCTTGTTCCGGGAAGTCCTTATAGCACTAAATACGCCGCGAAACATGCTGCTGCGACCCTCCAGATCGTTGCACACATGAGCTGCACAGGTGATAGAATCGCCGCAAATCGCGAGTATTTGAAAACCAACAATGCTTCAATCCTTGCACGTTGCGCCCTGCAACGGAGTCAGGGAAAAAACCTATGGAGTCAAACCTATGAGAACTATCACATGCGTTGTCGCTGCGACATTTATGGCGTTTATGGGGACCGAAAACGCATTGGCCGATGCAGAGGCAGGACAGGGCTTCCTGTCCATAATGGGGTCCTACATCGATGATGACGAAGACCGCGATGTCGACGATGGCATCCGCGGTGGCCAGCTCGGCATTGGCTACGCTATAAGCGAGAACTGGAACATAGAGGGTTATGTGTCGGCCGCGTCCATGAACGCGGACGGTGGTCTCGATCAGGATCACCTGGGTATCGGTGTCGATTTGCAGCGCGTCTTCCGGCGCGGCGAGAAACTCAGCCCGTACCTGCATGGCGGCGTGGGCTTCCTCGAAGTTAACCCGGCCGGGGCAAACAGCGGTAACACCAGCTTGATGGGTTCGGTGGGCGCCGGCTTCCTGCTGGACGTTTTCGAATCGAACATCGCGCTGCGCGGTGAATGGCGCTATCGGCGCGAGACGGCTTCAGAACCCGATGATCTGTCCGACAATCTTCTCAGCCTCGGTCTGCAGATTCCTTTCGGTGAAGGCTCGCCCAAGTTCGTTGATAGCGATGGCGACGGCATTGCCGACGGCATGGATCGTTGCCCGAATACGCCGCCAGGCGCATCGGTCGACTCTTACGGCTGTGAGCTCGACAGCGACGGCGACGGCGTCGTGGACTCCAAGGACAAATGTCCTGGCACGCCGCGTGGCGTTTCGGTCAATGCCGATGGTTGCCCGATTGACAGTGACGGCGACGGCGTTACCGATGACATGGACAAATGCCCGGGCACGCCGGCTGGCGCGACGGTCGATGAGAATGGCTGTGAACTCGACGGCGACAACGACGGTGTCGTAGACCGGCTCGACGAGTGTCCGAACAGTGCGCCAGGCGTACAGGTCGACATCAAGGGCTGCGAAATCAAGGAAGAGATCAGGCTGCAGGGCGTCAATTTCGAGAGCAACTCGGACCGGCTGCTGCCGGGTGCGACGCGCGTACTTGATGACGCAGTCGCGACCCTGAAAAAGAACCCGTCCATCAAGTTCGAGGTTGCGGGCCATACCGACAGTGACGGCGCTGCCGATTACAATGAAGGCCTGTCTGCGCGCCGTGCGACAACCGTGCACGACTACCTCGCCGCTAACGGTATTGCCGACGACCGCATGACGGTTAGGGGCTACGGTGAGGCTCAGCCGATCGCCGATAATTCGACGTCTGCAGGCAAGGCGGAGAATCGCCGCGTCGTACTGCGTATTACGGATCGCTAGACGGCAGATCAAGCGGGCCCCGGCCCGTTGAAAAGAGCGCGTACAGCTGCGGCTGTACGCGTTTTTTTTTGGCGCCTTACTTGCGGATTTTGTCGATGTCGATCACGGTCGAGCCGTGCTTGATGCTCTGCGTGTCGACGTAGCCGCTGCTCCAGACCAGCAGCTGATCGGCCGCCATGGGTCTTGCAATGAAGTAGCCCTGCACGATGTCGCAGCCCAGGCGCCGGAGAATCGCGTACTGCTGGTCGGTCTCGACACCCTCGGCAACGACCTCCAGTCCCATCGACTTGCCGAGGGCGATTATTGCCTCCACAACGCGCGTCGTCGTATCCGAATCGGTCAGCTTGGCGATAAAGCTCTGGTCGATTTTCAGTGTCTGAACGGGTAGCTGTGCAAGATAGCTCAAGGAAGAGTAGCCAGTACCGAAGTCATCGATGTGGATTCCGACGCCGTAGGCAGACAGGTCGTTGAGCACAGGCTGCGCGATTGTCAGGTCCTCGAGCAGTACAGACTCGGTCAGTTCGAGATTGATGAGCTCCCGGCCAACCTGCGCCCGCTCCAGGATTCCCCGGATCAGGCTCACGAGGTCACGGTTTCGCAATTGATGTGCGGACAGGTTGACACTGACCGGGATGACCCAGTCGCCGCGCGCGCGCCAGGTCGAAACATCGCTGACGACTTTGTTCATGATCGTCTCGAACAGCACATCCGAGATTCCCATCTCCTCGCTCAGCGGCACGAAATCGGAAGGCGGGACGAGTGAGCCATCGGGTCGAATCCATCGTGCCAGCGCCTCTATCCCTGCCAGCTCGCCTGTGGTCGTGCTCTGCTGCGGCTGGTAATAGGGCATTATCTGCCCGCTGTCGATTGCGTAACGAAATTCCGCTTCGAGATCGAATTTGTGGCGGGCACGAAAGCGCATTTCGCTGTGATAGTAGGTGATGGCGTGATCGAGGCTGCGCATCGAGCGGTGCAGTGCGGCCTCGGCGCAGCGAAACACGGATTTCGCATCGCGTCCGTGTACGGGGTGCCAGGCCACGCCGATACTGGCTTTGAGGAAAAGGTCCCGACCATTGATCAGGAACGGCTCTTCGACGAGCCGCTTGACGGTTTCAGCCAGCTCGCTGACGCCGGAATCGGACTCTACGCCCGGCACCAGGATGGCGAACTCATCGGAACCGAATCGACCGACGGTCGCCTTGTTGCCGCCAGGCTCCTCGCAGAAAGTACGACTCAGGCGATTGGCGACTGATCGCAATAACTCTGTGCCCGAGTCATAGCCCATCGTCTCGTTGATGAAACTGAATCGATCGATGTCGAGCAGTACGACGACCGTGTCTCCTTCTTCACTCTCCGCCTGCTGGATCAGGGACTGCAACTCCTCGAGTAACAGCAGCTGATTCGGCAGCCTCGTCACAGGGTCGTAGTAAGCCAGCTTGTGGAGTGCTGCAGTGCGCGCCTCGACGCGTTTCTCGAGGTCCTCGTTGGCGCGCCGTAAAGCCGCGTCAGCGTGCCACTTGCCGCACAGCGCCGCAGCGAGCTGACGGCACTCGACCGCATGGAAGGGTTTCTTAAAGAAGAAGATCTTGTCCGCGGGCGGGATCTGCTTCCCGAGGTTGTCGGGGTCAGCACTCAGTGATCCCGTCACGAGCACGATATTGACGTTCTCATCGATATCGCGAATCTGTTTCGCCGCCTCCATACCATCCATCCCGGGAGGCATCCGGATGTCGAGAAATACGATGGCGAAAGGCTCGCCTTTCAGCGTCGCCAGCTGCACTGCTTCAACGGCTGCTTCGCCCTGGTTGCGTGAATGCACCTCGAATGCGATCGCGCCACGCTCGTCAGTTTCTTCGCCGAACAGAACCTTTTCCAGGTCGCCTAGCGTCGTTGTCGCACTGTCCGGCTCGAAATCCTCGCCCAGGCAGCGCAGGTACTCGCCAATCAGCATCGCGTCATCGTCGACGACGAGAACTCGATTGGTCAGTTTGGGTTCAAAAACGTTCATGCCATGTCCTGTCAGTGAGAGCGAACCATCGTTACAACATCTTCGGCGAGCTGGCTGAACGAAAGCGGCTTGTTGAAGTAGTGCAGCCGCGCCGGAGGCGGCACGCGGCGACGCAGGTCCTCGAGTGGGACATCAGAAAATCCCGTCACAAAGATGATCTCGACGTCCGGATCGAACTTGCGAATCTGTCCACCGGCCTCGACGCCGTCGATGCCTGGCGGCATGCGAACGTCAAGAATGACGACGTCAAACGGTTTCCCCTGCTGCGCCGCTGCCTTGGCGTTCCTGATGGCGTCCTCACCCTGGCTGCAGGTGACAATGTCGAACTTCGGTTGCTCGACGATTGCCTGCTCAGGATCGAAAAGCTCCGCGGCGAGCTCGTCGAGCGCACGCATCCGGTTGGTAGGCTCGTCGTCACAAAACGCCTCGCGATAGCAGTCGAGCACGTGTTTATCGTCGTCGGCAACGAGCACGCGAATGTATTCCTGGCCTCTATGCGTATACACGATCAGCCTCCTCGTGCCGCCGGCAACAGCACATGAAATTCGGCCCCCTGCCCCAGGCCGCGACTTTCCGCACGGATTCGGCCGCCCATCCCCGCGACGGCATTGGCGCACCAGTGCAACCCGAGCCCTGTCGAACTACCTTCGTTCTTTGATGTAAAACCGCGCTGGAAAATTCTCTCGCCAATGTCCTTGTTGAATCCGCCGCCATTGTCGCGAATCGTTACGCAGACCATTGGCGTTTCGCCGACGACTTCAGATTTGGCATCGACAACGATACGCCCGTCCGTCTTCCTGCAGCGTTGAATCGATTCGTACGCGTTCAGCATCAGGTTTCCCAGGACCTGCAGCAGGCCGATTCGGTGAGCGTGCACACGAACCTCCGCCAGGTCGCCGGGCAACTTCACCTCGATATCGCTCATCGCACGTTTTGGTATGACATGCGCCGCCTCGTCGAGCACATCGTCGACACCGATGTTTTCGGTGACCGGCGCAATGTTCGCGAACCGCTCCTGGTCAGCAAGGATGCCTTCGATCTGGCGCGCTTGCTTGGTGACGATTTTCAGGTCATCCGATGCCTCGGCACCGACGTTCCTGACGTGGTCGAATGACGCGTTCACGTACTGAAGGAACTTGTCGCGGCGGTCGGGCGTGCAATCAGGGTCCGCGAGTTGCTCGGTAGCCTCCTGGACGCGCAGTTTGTCGCTGACCGTGAATGCCTTTCTGAGCCGCTCGAGGCCGTTGATCATCGGCGTCATCGCGTTGCGGATGTTATGCAGCACTTCCGCCGCCGTATCAGCCTTGCCCGCTTTGTATGACTGGTCGAGCAATGCCTGGCGCGCACCGTGAACCTCGTCGGTCAGGTCGTCGAACTGCTTCGCCAGGGCACCGATTTCATCATCGCGGCGCGCGTCCAGCCGGTGTGAAAGATCACCACTCGAGCGGATTTCGGCCAGGTGCGCGGCCAGTCGTTCGATGGGTCGCAAAATCGTGCCACGCAGCAGAAACCAGACGAAGCCCGTGACGAGCACGCCGGCAATTGCCAGGAACAACAGCGCCGCGTTGATCGTTCGGGTGCCGAGGCTCGAAATATTGCGCGGCGTATCCACGTGCAGTGTCATGAACGGAGCACCGTGAATGTCAGAGAGTATCTTGCTGCTCGAGATGACATCGCTCGACACTGCCTGGCTCAGCGTACCGACGGCGCCGATGGTTGTAGCCTGCCTGTCGTCGAAGTCCGTGAAGTTCCAATGCAAGTCCACTTCAGTGCGATCCTGTAAGCGGGCGAGACGCTCATCGTTCAGAAACTGCCCCATAATCAGCGCACCCGCGACCGGCCCCGAATCATCGGAGCGCAGGATGGGCCGGGAACTGACCATCAACGGCCCGAGCCCCGTGCTGATGAAACCCACCGTACGACTCGAGGCGTCAGCGTGCGCCGTCAGCGATCGATAGGAATGATGAGCGGGATCGAGTATGCCGAGTTCGCGCGGATCTTTCTCCATACCGTCGACAAGAATCTGGCCCCAGAGAAAATCGCCCCTGAGCGGGTATACGACCATGAAGTCCAGCCCGAGGTTGGTCAGCGTCGGTCGATCGAGATTGGATTTCTTGAAGCCCGGGTACTCGCCGAGTACGTAGTAGTAA